>Ga0315268_10001602_pt1 | contig 26072 bp, 22 predicted proteins | sample C1_top_MG_FD_204535 | JGI IMG/M metagenome (GOLD analysis project Ga0315268, IMG submission 204535) | Sediment microbial communities from Yellowstone Lake, YNP, Wyoming, USA - C1_top | ecosystem: Environmental > Aquatic > Freshwater > Lake > Sediment | place: USA: Wyoming | collected 2017-08-01
GGTGGATCAACTCAAACACGAATTAAGCATTCTCTTACCGGCTGGGGCGCGGGTGGTGTGTCCACTTACGATGGGTGGTCACCGCGACCATCGCATGGTCCGCTCGGCTGCCGAGCGCTTAGGACGACCAGTATGGTACTATGCGGATTACCCTTATGTCGCCAGATTCGCACCCGCCCTGAGTGAATGGGTTGGGGAAGGTTGGAAGGTATATTACCGGCCACTTTCGGCGCAAGCCCAGCTTGCCTGGTGGACAGCGATACAGTTCTATATCTCCCAAAAGAGGGGACTGTGGGAATCGGATGAAGAAATGCTCTCCATGTTTGAACAATATGTCCAGAAACAAGGGGGCAGCCGGCTGTGGAAATCTCCCAGTAAACAACCTGGTGGTAAAAGTTGACCACGTGCTTGTATTTCGGTTTTTTTATATTCTATGCTATACTCATATTATGAAAGAACACCCTTTCTGGTTATCTTGGGCTCATTTCTTGCAACATTGGGGAATAGACCAGGTGGTGGCGGATTTATTAGAAGTGACAGGGCCATTATCGATTTTTCTTGCACAGGGGCTCTATTTGAGCCAACCTTTCCTGGCCAGCTTCTTACCAGAAGACCAACTTCAAGCGCTGGCTGGGTTGTGTGAAAATCAACCGGAACGACACTCCTTTGCGACTTTTCTTCGGAAGGAGGTAACCCGGTGAGCTATTTGGATGGGATCATTGGGCTGGTGCTATTTGGGTTGGGGATGATCCTGGTTTTTGTGTTCGCCCTCCCGAGCCAGTCAGCTTCGCAATGGGGATTACGGCCGATGGCTGGGATTCGCAGGCTGCGACGGGCAATTGGTTTGGCCGTCGAAGAGGGAAAGCGCCTGCATATTTCCTTAGGAAAAGCCAGTGTTATCAACTCTACTGGCGCTTCAGCTTTGGTGGGTTTGAGCACGCTAGAACGGGTTGCTCAAATCAGTGTGGTGAGTGACCGGCCGCCAGTAGCCACCAGCGGTGAAGGCACTCTGGCAATCCTCAGCCAGGATACATTGCGTAGTGCCTACCGCAGTATGAATACGATGCAACAATATGAACCCGACCGTGGCAGGTTGACAGGAGCTACGCCATTCGCTTATGCTGCTGGAGCTATCCCGGTCATGCGCGGAGAACAGGTTTCTGCCAATATTCTGGTGGGAAATTTCGGGCCAGAGGTGGCCTTCCTCTGTGAAGCTGCTGACCAGCAGCGTTCTTTTCTGGTGGCAGCCAGTGACTCCCTGCCAGCGCAAGCGGTTATGTATGCTATGGCCGAGCAAACCTTGATTGGCGAGGAATTGTTTTCACTACCAGCTTACCTGCAAGCCAGCGCGGTTCACCAGGCAAGCATTCGCGCTCAGGACGTATTGCGCTGGGTTTTGGTGGCCTTCTTGCTGATTGGAGCCGGTTTGAAATTAGTATTCACAATTTTGGGGATACCATTCTTATGAGAGCGCCTGTTGCGACGGGTATTGCCATTGGCGTAGGATTGGTAGTGCTTTTGGGTTACTTTGTCCCATTAGGACTACTGCAGGATGTACGAACTTTTCTATTGGGTTGGGCGGTTATCCTGGCAGCAGTGGCCGGTTTGGTTGGAATCCTGAATCTGATCATGGTGCATTGGCGAAAGGCAACTGCAACAAGAGAGCGAGATTTTTATAGCATATTCTTGATCCTGGCTTTCTTGATCACGTCAATAGCTGGATTGGTGCTGACTCCTTCTCATCAGCAATTTCAACAGGTAGTAAATTCCATACAGGTGCCGGTCGAAATTAGCTTAATGGCCGTATTATCGATTACCCTGGCGTATGCCTGCTTACGCCTTTTACAGCGCCGCAAGGGATGGATGGCCTGGTTGTTTATCATCAGTGTCATGGTTTTTCTGGTGTTGAACAGCGGTTTTTTTTCATTCTTACAGGGTGTTCCCATTCTTGGAGACCTGGTAGGCTCCCTGGAGCGGTTGCCGCTTGCTGGGGCGCGAGGCATCCTGTTGGGAGTGGCGTTGGGCAGCCTGACTGCCGGTATCCGTATTTTATTGGGCGCTGATCGCCCATTCAGTGGATAATTATGGCTGAGGTACGTTGTCCTAAATGTGATCAACTTAACCCGGCGGAGAGTGATACCTGCCGGTATTGTGGGGCAGAGTTGACATCGCCCAAGACCGATTCACCCCCACCTACTTCAAAAGGCGGTTTGTTTGGCTGGCTACGCGGACAGAAGAAGGATTCAGGACGCCAGGATGAATCCTCGCCGCAACCGCCGGAGGGCGTTCCTCCGTCTCCATCTGGTCCACAAGATGAAACTCCTGTGCCCGATTGGTTGGCAGAGCTGCGCAAGCGCAACCTTGAGGAAGAAGGCAGTACTGGTCTGGACCTTACCAATGGCGCGATAGAAGGTGCCGGAGAAGAACCCGCTCAGGAGTCACTCGACTGGCTACGGGAGGTAAAGCCGGGTGAGAAACGGGTGATTCCCCCAGGGGAAACCAGCGATTGGGAGAGTGTCAATGCCTGGCTCAGCAGCCTGCGAACTGAGGATGAAAACCAGCTTCAGACAGATGATACTATCCCCTCTTCAACATCATCATCCAGGCAGCCCACAACCCCCTCTATGGAGGATATGGATGAGGAGACTGCCAGTTGGATGCAAGACCTGATGAATTGGCAACCTTCCGGGATTAAGTATGACGACATAGAAGCCCAGGAATTCTCCCTCCCACCCGATTCTGCCGTTCCCTCTCAGGCTGAGTCTTTGCCTGAACCAGTGCAGCAAACTCCAGAGGAAGAACCGGCCCAATTTGAGAGACTCGAGAAGCAATTCGGTGAGGAGGAGGTGCCTCTTGATGAAGCTGGTTTACCTTCATCAGAGATAGAACGACCAGTTGAGTCGTTACCAGCCGATCAACCCGTCTCTGCCTTCGAGCAGCCTTCCCAAGTGGAGGAGCTCCCTTCTTGGTTTACAGAATTGGAAGCGGAAGCTGTTTCATCCGGTGAGGCAGGTGTTCCTGTTGAACAGGAAAGTCTACCAGACTGGCTAGGTCCTGTAAGTGAGCAGCTACCCTCGGCAGAAGCTCCCGCGGAGATGGAAACACCGGCCTGGCTGCGTGCCCTCCAGGAAAACCTGGTAGCTCAGCCCGAGGAAACGCCTTCGTCAGAACAAAAACCAATTTCCGAACCTCCGGAAACACCCGAGAAGGTTGAAGAGCTTCCGGAATGGCTCAAGGAACAGCGAGGCCAACAACAGCCTTCTGTCCAAGCGGCTCAGCCAGAGGAGCCCTTACCAGAATGGTTGGCAGGCGAGGTTCCACAACAACCCAAATCTGAAACTGAATCAAAGCCCGAGAGTGAACTTCCAGATTGGTTGAAAGGGGCAGCCATACCCCCCAGTACAACAGAGATTGCTCCGGAAGCTGAGAGTGAGATACCGGCCTGGCTGAAAGGCGAAGTCACCATCCCCGCTTCGCCAGAAGGCGCCCCGGCAGAGGCAGAACTGCCGGATTGGTTAAAAACTGAGAGTGCTGAGCAAGCTCCGTCCGAAAGCATCCCCTTTGAAAGTGAGCTTCCGGATTGGTTGAGTGCTTTGGGAGAGACCCCTCCTGAATTGGTTGAACTTCCAGGTGATCTGCAAGCGGCCCAAGGTCAGGAAGCGCCCTTCGAGCCTCTGACCGCCGCCAGCGAATCTGTAGCCCAGGAATCTGAACCAACCACAGAAGTTCCACAGGGAACCGGAGAAAATGTTCCTCAAGTTGTCGGTGAGGAGGAACTTAATCAGCCCGAAGAGCCCGGTTCACCACCGGCCTTTGTACTGGAAGAGAGTGAACTACCAGATTGGTTAGGCGAAGAAGCCATTCCCTCAACCACACCGGTTGAGGAGGGGGTTACTGCTGTTTCGCCTTTCGCTGGGACTGATTTGCCTGATTGGCTGGCGGAAGAAACCATATCGCCTCCCGCCGAATCTGCGGAAGTTCCCGCAACTCCTGCATTTATTGAAGGACAAACCATAGAATCGGAACCTCCAGCTCTACCGGTTCATCCATTTGAGGAAAGTGAACTCCCTGATTGGTTGGAAGAAGAGGCCGCACCAGAAGAAACTGCCCCTGCACAGGCGGAGACGTCAGAATTGACCCCGGCTCAATTGCCCTCCTGGGTGGAGAGTATGCGCCCTGTGGAAGCAGTGGAGTTGGGCGGGGCGATCCGCGTGGATGATACCCGTACAGAACAAGCTGGACCCCTGGCTGGTCTGCCCGGCATCCTGCCTGCCGAGGAATTAGCCTGGCGCTCTCGAAAACCGCCCATTTACTCCATCAAGCTGCGGATTAGTGAAAAGCAAAAAGAACGCGCCAAGATATTGGAAAATGCAATTGCCGTCGAAACACAGGCCCAGGAAGTGCGCGCTGAACCGACCCAGGCTCCACAGCGCCTTGTACGGATGGTGGTCGGATTGGTATTAATCGCGGTGTTGCTGGTAAGTAGTATGTTTCCAGCCTCTGCGCCCCAGGTTGTGACCGATCAGTATTTAATCCACAGCTTCTATAATCAAGTGGAAGCCTTGCATGAAGGTTCGCTGGTTTTGCTGGCAGTGGATTTTGAGGCTGGCTATGCTGGCGAGATGCGCATGGCTGCTCAGGCTGTGATTGAACGCCTGATGTCCAAGAATATACCGCTGGTTCTTGTTTCCACGGTTCCAGCTGGACCTGTCATGGCGGAAAATTTGCTTCAGAAAGCCCACCAGAATAATCCAGGGTACTCTTTGGATGATCGTGTGATCAACTTGGGATACCTGGCAGGAGGAATTACCTCTTTACAGGAGCTGGCCCGTGCTCCTTTCGAGGCGGCACGCTACGATTTTCACCGAAAATCCAGCTTGACCCCCGACGCAGCGCAAATTGCCTGGACATTGCCGGTTTTATCTGGTACAAGCGATTTAACCCGTTTTGCGATGGTCATTGTTTTATCCGATAGCGTGGATACCGGGCGTGCCTGGATAGAGCAGGTTCAGCCTGTGCTCGAATCCACGCCTATGCTGTTGGTGACCAGCGCTCAGTCATCACCTGTGCTGCAAAGCTATGCTTATAGTGGTCAGGCTAAGGGGCTTCTTTCGGGCTTGGCCGGTGGTACAGCATATCGCCAACTGGTTCAACAACCGGGCAGCTCTTTGTATGAATACAGCGCCTACCGAGCTGGACTCTGGCTGGCAGTGATCCTGGTTTTAATTGGAATCGTGTATCGAGGGATTGAGAGGATTTTCTCCCGTCGCAAGGTATAAAACGAGGCATCTGTGGACTGGCTCTGGACACTAGTTGGTTTCTTTCTTACACTACTCGTCTTCAGTTATTTGTTTGGCGATAATCCTCTGTTTCGCCTGACCTCCTATATTTTCATCGGCGTGACATCTGGATATATCGCAGTATTGCTGGTCTACGAGGTGCTGCTTCCTCGTCTGGTTTGGCCATTCCTGCAGGGAGGATGGCCAATGATCCTGGCCATTATCCCCCTGGTTCTTGCGATCTTGCTATTGGCCAAGTTGTTTCCTCGTTTATCGCCGGTTGGCAATATTTCTATGGCTTACCTGGTTGGGGTAGGCGCGGCCGTCATGATTGGCGGTGCCATCATGGGTACAATCATTGGGCAAACCCGGGCGGCCATAAATTTGTTACCGCAATCGGCTCCGGTTAACCCATTGTTGCTGTTCCTCGAAAGCTTGGTGTTATTAATTGGGACAATTAGTACATTGATCTATTTCCAATTTGGTGTTACCCATAAGCCCAACCAGCCTCCCCAACGTTCTCGATTGGTCGAGTTAACTGCCAGGGTTGGCCAGGTATTCCTGGCAATTACCCTGGGGGCTCTGTTTGCAGGAGTCTATGGTGCAGCAATCACTGCATTAATTGATCGGTTGGGTTTTCTCCAGGAAGTGGTGAAACCATTATTCTTTTGACAGGCATCCTTCCATGACGACTTCCATCATTGATGCAGAAACTGTTCTGGCACTGGACTTGGGTTCATTATCTACGCGGGCGTTCCTGTTTGATGTGGTCGATGGTCAATACCGGTTTATTGCCAGAGGCACCGCTCCGACAACAATCACAGCTCCGTTTCGGGATGTATTGGAAAGCGTCCATAAAGCCTTGCAGCACCTGGGTGAGATTACTGGACGTGTGTTGACGGATGAGGGCGGGAATCTGATCATTCCAACCCAGTCCGATGGGAGTGGTGTGGATAGGCTGGTCACCACTTATTCAGCCGGCCCAGAAGCGCAGTTGGTTGTTGCCGGGCTTCTCAGTGATGTTTCGCTCGAAAGCGCTCAGCGCCTGGCAGCATCTTGTTATGGAAGAGTGGTTGAAACAATTGGTCTAAATGATCGCAGGCCAATGGCTGTCCAATTAGATGCTATCCTGGCAGCTCAACCGGATATAGTCATCCTGGCTGGCGGAACGGATAAAGGCGCCAGCCGTTCGGTATTGAAGCTGGTTGAATTAGTATTGATGGCTTGCCGGGTGTTGCCCCAGGACCATCGTCCACAAGTGCTTTATGCCGGTAACCAGGTTTTGGGTAAAAAGATTAAAGATGCGCTGGAAAAATGGACTGCAGTCAAGCTTGCTTCGAATGTTCGTCCTTCAATTGATCAAGAGGATATCGGTCCTGCCCAGGAAGCTCTCAGCCAGATTTTCACAGAACTAGCCCAAAGGAATTTGGGAGGTTTACATGCTTTGGGGATGATGAGCAGTGTTCCACCATCACCTTCAGCCCAGGCCTTTGGCCGGATGGTGCGCTTCTTTAGCCAGGGAGAAAACGCAGTCAAGGGTGTATTAGGTGTGGATCTGGGAGCCAGTTCAACCGTGGTAGCCTCTGCCTTTGCTGGTCACCTCTCGTTGGATGTGTTCCCCTTAGGAATGGGGAAAGGTTTGTCGAAGGCGCTCCAGGGAAGCGACCTTCGCCAGATTACCCAATGGATCCCAATGCACGTTCCAGAAGTAGTGGTGCGCGATTACCTCTGGCAAAAGAGCCTTTTCCCGTCCACAGTGCCTATCACTACGGAGACCCTGGCCATCGAGCAAGCTATGACAAGGTATCTTATCCATCTGGTGGTCGACCAATCTATTGCTCATTGGCCCAATCCAGCCTTGACTTTGGAACCTATTCTAGCCAGCGGTTCATCGGTCAGCCAGGCAGCCACCCCTGCCCAAAGTTTGATGATGATCTTGGATGGTGTTCAGCCATTGGGCATCACCACAGTCTTCCTGGATCAAAATGGTCTGGCTGCCAGCTTGGGCGCCATTGCCAGGTTCAACTCAGTTCTCCCTGTGCAGGTGATTGATTCTGGTGTGTTTCTTAACCTTGGGACAGTTATTTGCCCGGTCAGCTCTGCGCGTTATGGAACCCCTATCCTGAAAATCAGAGTTGAATATGCTAAAGGAGAGGAAAATCAGTTAGAAGTCCGCCAGGGACAACTGGTTTCGCTTCCTCTCCACACGGGCCAGGTAGCGAATGTCAAAATCCAGGCCATGCACAATACAGAAGTTGACCCACGTGGCAAGCATAGTGGTGATTTTCAGATTGTAGGAGGGGTGTGCGGTGCAGTGATTGATGCACGCGGCCGGCCTCTCACGCTTCCTCCGGACGACTCGCGCCGGCGTGAGATGATTAAAAAGTGGAATCTGGCATTAGGTGGTTGACATGGTATGGAATTTGCATCCTAGCATCGTAGAGTGAGAGATTATTATGCAAGCTCCTGTTACCCATATCTTACCTTTAAGTGGTTTTCGCCGGGCGCGTATGCTCCCAAGGCCTGGTAGGGTGTTGGTCAGAAGTGGCCAGGAGGTCAATCCAAGAGATCCCATTGCTGAGATGAATTTGCGTTCCCAGCATGTCCTGTTGGATGTCCGAAAGTCACTGGGGATATCCCGTTCTCTGCCTTTGGAGAGGGTTTTACATCGCAAGGCTGGTGACGCAGTTGAGACAGATGATGTCATCGCTGAAACTAAAGGTTTGTTCTCAAAGGCTCTGTATTCACCCATCAAGGGTCGTATTGTATCGATTTTTGGCAGTCAGGTGTTAATTGAAGGAGAAGGGGAACCATTCCAGTTATTGGCTGGAATAAATGGCACGGTCGTTGAACTGGTTCCAGAGCGGGGCGCAATTATCGAATCCAGTGGCGCCATTATTCAAGGTGCTTGGGGAAATGGACAAATTGAGGCAGGGATGCTGCTAAACCTGGCTAAATCCCCTGACGAAGTGCTGAATAAAAGCCTTCTCGATGTCAGCATGCGTGGTGCAGTGGTTATGTCAGGACATTGTGCCCAGGCAGAGGCTTTACAGGCCGCAGATCAGCTCCCGTTGCGTGGATTGATCCTGGGCAGTATGACTGCTGATCTGATCCCGGTTGCCAGGAGCCTGAGTTTTCCATTAATCCTCCTGGAAGGGATCGGCCGGATACCCATTAATATGGTTGCCTTTCGCATCCTATCTACCAATGAAAAACGGGATGTGACACTGAATGCCTGTTTCTGGAATCCATTCACAGGAGATCGACCCGAGGTTTTTATCCCGCTTCCAGCTACTGGGCATGTCAGCCCTGAGACAGATGAATTTAAGCCTGGACAGACTGTTCGAGTGTTTTCCTTGCCTTACGCGGGTCGGGTGGGGACGATCGTTGAGTTGCCACCGGGAAATTCCCGCCTGGCTAGTGGTCTCCGGGCCCCGGTGGCGATGGTGCGCTTCGAAAGTGACCAGCCAATTGCTATACCACTGGCAAACCTGGATGTGCTAGAATAAGAGCATCGTGTGGTAATCGGAAATTCGAATTTTGAGGAGGAGTGCTTATGTCTAATGCAGATGACAATGTGTTTGAAAGCTTTGAGGAAGAAGAGCCAACCCCTGAGCCCCAACCCAAACGGCCTCAGAATCGGTCTTTTCTGATTGCCATAGCGATTATTGCGGCGGTGACCATCGTAATAATGATTGTGGGAGTTATTCTGTTTGTGGTGCTTCGTCCAAACTCTGCCACTTCGTCCATGGCAACCGCGGTAAGTATTAATGCGATGAACACAGCTACCTCTGTGGCAGCCACCAGTATCCAGGCAACACAGTTTTTCTTGTTGACCCCCAGCGCAACGATACCACCTACGGAAACCACGGCTCCTACGGCCACGCCGGTTATCGTCGTCGCTACAGACACCTTAGAAGTCACTGAAACGGTGGAAGGTGGTGAAGGGACGCTGGCAGCATCTGAGACTGTGGTCTCAACATCAGCGGCTGCAGCTGGTGCCCCCACCGCAACCCAGGCGGGTGGTGTGGCGGTCGGAGATGCCGCTCGTACGCAGACCGTAGCCGCCTTGCTGACCCAGGCCTCAGGTGGGAACCCAACCGCAGCGGCCAACCTGACCACTACCGCATTACCTACCACTGGTTTTGCAGAAGAAGTGGGTCTACCAGGTCTGTTTGGTTTGGCGCTTCTCCTGGTTCTGGTGATCTTCCTGGTCCGCCGCCTCAGGCTTTCGACCAGCCGTTAGCAGAAGAGTTAAAAATATGCCCTCCCCGTCGCGGGGAGGGCTTTATTTAATCAAAATTCCTGGTAGGAAGAAGATTTTCCTCTCGGATCAAGTGATATTGGCCGCGATCTGCTCCCCATAATTTAACAACGCTTTTACCATCTCTTGTGAACGCCCCTCGGCATAGACGCGCAGTACTGGTTCAGTGCCAGAGGGACGGATCAGCAGCCAGGAATCATCCTGGAGGATGTACTTGACCCCGTCCAGGGTGCTGACCTGTACTATCGATTCCCCACCAATCTGCGGAGGGATATCCTGTTGCAGGCGGATGGTCATTTGCTCCTTAGCCACCGGATGGCGCAAGCGCAAGTCGGTGCGTTCATAAAATGCAGGACCGACATCCTGCAAGAGATCCTCTACCAGATCGTGGAGGGAAATACCATAGCTGGCAATCATTTCCACGATCAATAATCCCATCAAAATACCATCACCTTCAGGAATGTGGCCTTTGAACGAGATTCCGCCCGATTCTTCACCCCCAATCAGAACGTCGCATTTCATCATGTGGTCGGCGATATGGTTGAAACCGACGGGAGTCTCATAGAGTTGCAAACCATAGCGAGATGCCAGTCGGTCGATCATGCGCGTGGTGGAGACAGTTCGCACAACTGCCCCACGCAGCCCACGTTTTTCAACCAGATAACGAGTAGCCAGGGCCATAATTTTGTGTGGGTCGACAAACCTACCGAGTTCATCCATGGCGCCGATCCGGTCGGCGTCACCGTCAGTCGCCAGGCCGAAATCACCGACGCCAGTGCTGATTGCGCCTGCCAGCGGTGAGAGGTAACGCGCAATAGGCTCCGGGTGAACTCCTCCAAACCCTGGGTTCATTTCGCCCCGAATCTCGTGTACTTCGCATCCTGTGCCTTGCAGGATGCCACGCATGACGCCCCTTCCGGAGCCATACATCGAATCAACAACAAGGCGAAGCTGCCGTTCGGCAATCACGTCGAAGTTGATCAGTTCGCGTAGGTGTTCGTAATAAGCAGGGATGGGATTAAAGCGGATAATCTGGTTAGCCTGGCGCGCCTGGTCGTAATCCATCAGGTTAGGACCGCGTGCCTGTAGTTCATTATCGTTCAGATAGACTTCCACCTTGCGGCATTGCTCTGGCGAAGCTGAACAGCCATAAGAAGCTTTCAGTTTCACCCCATTGTAGCGGGGAGCGTTGTGTGAAGCGGTGATCATCACCCCACCAATGGCTCCCAGATGGTTGACTGAGTATGAAATAGCTGGGGTGGGCGCATCTGCCTGGCTGAGATACACTGTAAAGTGGTTGGCAGCCAACACCCGCGCCACTTCCTGAGCGTATCGGTCGGAGAGGAACCGGGTGTCAAAACCGACCACCATTTTGGTTGGGTCGCAGGAGGTTTCCTGCGTGGCACCGTTACTCCAACTGGGTGAAGCAACGGCATCGGCGATTGCCTGGGCCACCATGCGTAGATTGCTGAAAGTAAATGTATCTGAAATAACGGCTCGCCAGCCGTCGGTTCCAAAATGGATGAGCATGAAGATCTCCTGTTCTGACGATTTGGCTTCGCACCGTTCCAATGAATCCCGGGGAACAGCGGAGAGTCTTATTTTACCACCCTGGGACGGGTGTGGCGGTCGCTAAGAGCGATCGGACAATCCATCCCTCCTTCCCATCCGTCATACGCACATGCACCCAAGGAACTCCATCAGCCATGATAACCTCGGGAAGTACTTCGACTAACATGCCATTGAATAAGGTTTTGACGACTGGTCGGCCGTATCCCGGTTTTTCCCGGATAATTGCCCCGTCCGATCCCTTAGCATCGATTTTTGCCCACACCGGGGTTGGTTGCGGGCTGACAGTCAGAGTCTGAGTGCGGGTAGGAATCAAAGTGTTCGTCGGGGTGTTGGTGATCGTCGGTGGCAACGAAGGGCTGGGTGTTGCGGTTCGGGTAGGGGGCAGAGTAAGGGTCAGGGTAGGCGGTATAGGGGTGGGGGTGGGTGGAATCATCGCCACCTGGGTGGTAACTGCTGCACCGATCCCGCTGATGGCAATAAACATGGCTACCCCAGCCAATGCCAGTGTGGTACCCAGCGTATAACTCAGCAGGTTCAATGGGCGTAGTCCAAGCACGGCCAGGGTAAGCGTACCCACTAATACAGCCCACGCCAGGAATACGGCAAATACAATTAAGCCATCAGGCCATAAACCCGGCTCGTGACTGACCAGGCCAAATCCTGCCACGCCTATGGGCAGGTAAAGCTCATAAGCCATGGCAATGCTAGAAGGTAATGGCTTTTGCCGTGGATAGCGTACCAGCAGTATGGCAGTCAGTATAGCTCCCAACGTCAATACGACAAAATCTGGCCAGGTAAAGCGTGAATGCAATACAGCCTGGCTGGTAGAAGCAAGGGCACCCTGAAACGCTCCCAATGGGTGGGCTGGCAAGAAGCGAGTTGCCCATCCAGCCAGCATTCCACAGAGGAAAACCATCAGGCTGCCAATTCCCATTCCCCCCAGCGCCTGGAAGAAAAAGCGCAGTGAGCCGACGCTGATTGCCAGGGATAGTCCAGGAACCGGAGCCATGAACGGTGCCACCAGGACTGCCAGGATGAACAAAGCTGGAGAATCCAACAGGCATGCCAATCCAAGAATAAGTCCTGCCAGGATTGAAAAGAGAAAAAAGTCAAAAGACGGAACAACTTTCCGCGCCAGTTCTTCCATGAAAGCTGCCCGCTCACTCAGGCTGCCTGGTACCAATTGGCGGCGTTTATGCCTTCGACGCGCCGGAGGCAAAGGCATATCATCTTCTTGGGGAAGGGGTTGGCTGGTCGGTAGGCTCATTTGCGTAAGGTTGCCACTATCCGAAGTGGTTTCTCCAAAAGTTCCAGGGCAGTCAGGATATCCGGTACCACCAGGTCAGCCGCAAGTAAACTGGTCACAGCCAGGCCTTCGCGAGACATCACTGCAATACCCAGAGCGGCCTCTTTCAACATAAGGTTGTCATTCGCACCCTGGCCGATTGCCGCAACCTGTTCAATGCCTAACTGGCGGATAAAGGCGACTTTCTGCTCAGCTTCATCTCCGGGCTGCAGCCGCACAGCCTGCAGGTTCAAAGTCTGGTCGATCATCCCTTGCCGTTTATAGGTAGCAGCGGTGATCAGGTGTACGCGCAAGCGGTTTTGCAGGTAACTCAGAGCACGCGCAACTCCATCGATCAGCCGGCCGTCAACAGTCAGGGTGCCGTTGACATCGCAGACCAGATGTTCTATTTGGAAGGTGCCCTTGCCCGGAATCATCAGTTCGATCATAGAGTTATTATAATGCAGGGGTGAGACAACGCGGGGTAAAAATCCTAAATGGTCCAATCTTCGGTTAAAATGGTGCTCATGAAATCTAAGCTTGATGCCATCACTCCTGCCATGACCAAGCGGCTCTACCTGCTTTTGGTCTGTGTCCTGTTGGTTGCATGTTCCGTGCCGACCCATTCAGTGGTTCCGCCTATGATCACCTTCACGCCAACCCCCACTCGCATGACGATCTTCACCCCCACTCCAATGGATACGCCAGTTCCTCAGGGAAAAGTAATTCTGGTGTCTTCTGGAATGGATGCTTCGGCCGTTCAAGGGGTGGTAGGAGAGCTATCGGGGGATTCTGGCCTGGTTCTGGAAACTCGCCCCGCCGTGCAATCCGGTGAGATCACCCAGGAATGGAAGGTGATTATCTTCCTTGCTCCTCCGGCGAATCTGAGTGAGATCGTTCGCTCAGCTCCGCAAACACAATTTGTGGTGATCAGCGTCAATGACTTGGAACCATTGCCAAACCTGAGCGTGATTCGTTCCCATCCTGAATGGTCGGCTTTTGTAGCAGGTTATCTCACGATGGTAATTGCGCCAGATTGGCGGTCGGCGGCCCTGTTGCCAGTCGATTCGGTGATGGGGCCGGTAATGGAGCAGGTTTACCGCAATGGAGCCGGCTATCTATGTGGAATCTGCAACTCCGTCACCGGGCCGGTAACGCGCTTCCCGTTGGTCGCTGCGCTACCTTCCAACAGTGATCCCACCACCTGGCAGGCAGCGGTGGATGAGATTAATAAGAATATTGTGAATACTCTTTATGTTGCTCCTGAGGCTGCCAGTCGTGATCTCCTGGCTTACCTGGTGTCCAAAGGTTTTGTGCTGGTCGGAGGGCAGACACCCCCAGAGGAAGGACGGCCGCGTTGGGCAGCTACGGTGCGCGAAGATGCAACCGGGCGGATCCGTGAGCTATGGCCTGATGTGGTTTCCGGCAAAGGGGGCAAAACGGTCCAGGCTGAAACCCAGGTATTGGATGTGCAACTGCAATTCTTCAGCCAGGGCAAGCAAGTCTTGGTTCAGCGTATGATGAAAGACTTGTTGAGCGGGAAGATCCTTCCTTTCAATCCATCCTACTAAGGTTTTTTTTGGTTTCCCATAAATTCACTGGCTGTGGCTTGACCAGGTTGGTTAATCCCTTCTCGCCTGAGGGCTTTCCAAAGCGTGAGTGCCAGGATGCGAATATCCAGCCAGAGCGACCAGTGATCTACATACCAGACGTCCAATCTGAATTTCTCCTCCCAAGCCAGAATATTGCGCCCGTGAATCTGTGCCCAACCGGTCATCCCAGGTAAAACATCATGGCGGCGAGCTTGTTCCGGGTTATACCTGTCCAGATAAGCTGTCAGCAATGGGCGGGGCCCGACCAGACTCATCTCCCCCCGTAGAACGTTGATCAGTTCAGGCAATTCATCCAGGCTGGTCTTGCGCAGGAAACGGCCCAACCGTGAGAGCCGCTGTTCATCTGGAAGCAGTTTTCCCTGAGCGTCGTTCAGGTTACGCATGGTACGAAATTTATATATCTTAAAAATATGCCCTTTATATCCCGGTCGTAATTGGCAGAAGATCACTGGTCGGCCTTCTCCCAACCAGATGATCAGGGAGATTATTCCCAGGAGTGGAGAGATCAGCAGAAACCCTGGTAAGGTAAGGAGCAGGTCAAAAATTCTCTTGCGTAGCGGGATGCCAGCGGGAATCAGATGGACAGCCATATCCGCATTTTACCAAAAAAGGGTTAAGTTGATATAATCAAGTGGGTAGATGCCCAACCGGGAGGGCTGAAATGTTATTGAAAATATCTATCGAATATTGCGCTATTTGACACTACACCGATCGCGCTGTCAGTTTGGCAGCCAACCTTTTGAAGCAATTTGAACCCGAAATTGAAGCGATCACCTTGATCCCTTCGGGTGGTGGTGTCTACGAGGTTAAGGTGAATGACCGTCTGCTTTATTCCAAGAAAGCTACTGGCCGGCATGCCAATTCGGGCGAAGTAGAGCAATTGGTGCAAAAATATATTCGGGAAGGAAAGAAATGAGTCAAAAGAAAGGGCGAGTATTTTCTGGTGCCCGTCCGACGGGTCGGCAACACCTGGGGAATTATCTGGGAGCAATCCGTAATTACGTTGCTTTACAAGATGAATACTCCTGCATTTATTGCATCGTCGACTTGCATGCTTTGACGACAATGGAGTCGACCCTTGATCTCCGGTCGAACACTTATGATATGACGTTGGATTGGTTGGCTGCTGGTATCCGCCCGGAGGAAACGATCGTTTTTGTGCAATCCCATGTGCCCCAGGTGACTGAGTTACATACCATCCTCTCCATGGTAACACCACTCGGCAAGCTGACTGACCTGCCCACCTTTAAGGAAAAGGTTCGCATGCAGCCCAATAACGTGAACTATGGATTGGTAGGCTATCCAGTCTTAATGGCGGCTGATATTGTCCTTTATAAAGCCGACGCGGTGCCGGTCGGGGTGGATCAGGCTCCCCACATTGAGTTCACCCGCGAGGCAGTGCGTTCCTTTAACTTCCGTTATAACACGAATGTACTGGTTGAACCTCAGATGAAAATTACCGAGGTTCCAAAGGTGATTGGGATTGATGGGCAGCAGAAGATGAGCAAAAGCCTGGATAACCAAATTGAGCTGGCGGCTACCCCTGAGGAAACGCTCCTACGGGTGATGACGATGGTCACCGATCCGCAACGCCAGCGCCGGAAAGATCCTGGCAACCCGGAAATATGCAATGTGTTTTCATTTCACAAAATTTTCTCCAGTGTTGCGGAGGTGCAGCAGATCGACCATGATTGTCGCACTGCTGGGATTGGTTGTGTGGATTGCAAGCGCTTGTTAGCCAGGAACCTGAATGCTCATCTGGAGCCGTTTCGCGCTAGAAGAGCCGAACTGGCCGCGGATCAAAACCTGGTCTGGGATGTATTAAAGGATGGTGCCAGGCGCGCCCGAAAGATTGCCGAGAAGACAATGGAAGAGGTACGCCAGGCGGTAGGATTACCTTGATCAATGACTCTTTAACATCGAGAAAAAGATCCCAAGACGATGAGGTCCGTTTGGGGTCTTTTTTATTCAATCAACTAACATTCAAAAGGCTGAACTTCAGTCACTGCGTCTATATTCAATGGGCCGTAGATATGGGGGAATAGCTCAGGACCACCTTCCAGATTCTCATAGCGAATCTCCGCCCTCACGCGCAGAGGGTCGATCACTAAAAGCACCAGTCCCTGTTGACTTTTAAAAAATGCACTACCTACCTGAAGTACCTGCTCGTGTTTGGAGCAATGGATAAAACCCTGGCTGGTCAGGCTATCAGCCTGGTAGCTGCCAGAAGCCAATGCGGCTTGCCAATCGGTGAGTCGTGTGATGTGGTAAATCATATGCCAGTATAATGATAGTAGCTAGGCTCAATTGCATATATTATAGTGGAGGTTTTCATGACAGCGGCTTTTTCCCGTACTTTAGGACGCTCCGGAATACAGGTCAGCCCAATGGGTCTGGGCTGCTGGGCAATTGGCGGCTTAGTGTGGCGTGGCCAAACACCAGTCGGTTGGGGTGAGGTAGATGATCATGAGTCAATCCGCGCCATTCAGCGCGCTTTACATCTGGGGGTGAACTTTTTTGATACCGCGGATGCCTACGGCACTGGTCATAGCGAGACAGTTCTTGGCAAGGCACTGGAAGGGAAACGTAGCCAGGTGGTAATCGCCACGAAATTCGGAAACACTTATGATGAATCTACTCGCCAGCTTGTGGAAGCAAATGCCTCCCCATCCTATATCCGCTGGGCTTGCGAGGCTTCGCTTCGCCGGTTGATGGTTGATTACATCGACCTGTACCAGCTTCACTTGGGTGGGTTGGATTTGGAGCAGGCAGCGGTGGTTCGGGATACGCTCGAGCAACTGGTTATCGAAGGGAAGATCCGGGCTTATGGTTGGAGCACAGATGATCCGGCGCGGGCGAAGTTCTTTGCCGAGGGGCCGCATTGTGTGGCTGTCCAGCATCAGATGAATGTTCTGGAAGACAACGCTGAGATGGTAGCGGTCTGCGAGGCGCTGAACTTGGCCAGCATCAACCGCGGACCCCTGGCGATGGGTCTGCTGACTGGCAAATATCGCCTTGATTCAAAGCTGCCCAATAACGATGTGCGTGGCGAACGTGCCCCAGAATGGATGAAATATTTCAAGGACGGAAGACCTAGCCCTGAATTCCTGAAAAAGCTGGAAGCAATCCGGGCGATACTGACCAGCGATGGCCGTACTTTGGCGCAGGGCGCATTGGCCTGGTTGTGGGCACGAACTTCCAAAACCATCCCTATCCCCGGTTTCAAGACGGTCGCCCAGGTAGAGGAAAATTGCGGGGCAATTGGTTTTGGCCCCCTGGGTGCGGCCCAGATGGGGGAGATTGAGAATCTGCTGGGGAGAAGCGTGTGAAGGGTGATCTGGTTCTTCGCATCCTGCTGGCGGGGGCATTGACCGCCTTCCTGGGCCTGATGCCCCAGCCAGCTGCGTTGCGCCCGGCCCTGGAGGCAGCCGCTCGTTCCGTCGGAAGCCCAGTTGCATTGCGTCGTGTGGCACGCCTACAACCCTGGAGGCACGGGCTTTGGCAGCAGATCGGACTCCGGGAACTCAAGATTGGGGAGTCGAAGGCAGCTATCGAGAGCCTGGAACTGGCTCGCCAGCGTAGTGAGTTGGACTCAGCAGGAGAGCTTGCATTGGGGGAGGCCTATCACCTTTTCGGTGACCTTGATAAGGCTGAAGCCACTTGGCAAAACCTGCTAGGGGATTCCCAGGCGCCGCCTGAGACCTACTCGCGTCTCTATGCACTGCAGCGTGGGCAAGGGAAGCTGACCGCTGCCCGGCAGACCTTGGTGGAATGGCATATCCGTCTGCCAGAAGATGCACAGGCAACTTATCAATTGGCGTTGTTCGAATTGGTGAATCAAACCGACCAGGCTGAAAGATTGCTGGATTCGGCTCAAGTGGACAATCCGTCTCTCTCATCACAGATACTGCGCCTGAAAGGAGCTATATACCAGGCCCAACATACTGATCAGGAAAGTTACCGTCTTTTGATTCTGGGGCGTGCCCTGGCCAATTTGGACCAATGGGACCTTTCGCTGCCGGCCTTTGAGAAAGCTGCGCAGGTATCTCCTGGCTATGCTGAGGCCTGGGCTTTTGTGGGGGAAGCCCGCCAGCACCTGGGCAAGGAGGGTTGGTCAGCGTTGGAACGGGCTCAGTCCCTGGATCCCGTTTCGGTGGTTGTTCAGGCGTTGCTGGCACTCTATTGGCGTCGCCAGGGCCAGCCAGAGATGGCTTTGTCTTACCTGACGCAAATTTCCCAACAGGAACCTGACCAGCCCATCTGGCAGGTGGAGTTGGGCAACACCCTGGTCCAAAAAGGGGATCTGATCTCTGCAGCAGAGTATTTCAAAAAAGCGACTGAGCTCCAACCGGAGAATCCTCTTTATTGGCAGGACCTGGCCAGGTTTTGCGTTGAAAATTCCTACGAGATCCGCTCCTTAGGTCTGCCAGCCGCGCGCCAGGCCTCGATTCTCTCTCCCGAAGATCCGGTCACTTTGGATTTAATGGGGCGTGTGCTGCTTAGCTTGCAAGATCTGCCGACCTCGGAACGATTCTTGCAACTGGCTATTCAGCAAGATGCTGGATATGCCCCGGCGCATCTGCACCTGGGACAATTGTATTTTGAATCCGGCCAATATGATCTGGCATACCAACACCTGACCCTGGCGGCAAAGCTGGCTGGGGAAACGGATTCGGTTGGCCAGGCAGCCAGGCGCATGTTATCCCGCTATTTTGGCGGATAACCTGGCATAAATAGGCACCTGGATCTTCGGGAGGCGCTTTTCTCATGAGGAAATGCTTGATTCTTTACGTGGGCCTGCTGGCCTTAATTGGCATCAGCCTGGGATGTACGATGACCGAAGGATTGGTGCGCTCGACCCAGGTCGTGCATTCAGGGGAGATTCTATTTCGGGATGATTTCTCTGACCCCAATAGTGGTTGGGACACCTGGAAGGACTCCGGGTCGACGGTCGCATATGAGCAGGGTGGGCTGCGATTCGTTGTCAATCGGTCGCAGTATGATTACTGGTCGCGCCCACCGCGCCAGTTTGATGACGTGCGAATCGCGGTTCAAGCCACCAAGCTGGGCGGGCCGGATGACAATGATTATGGCATTATCTGTCGTTTCAAAGACCAGGATAATTTCTATGCCTTTCTGGTCAGTAGCGATGGTTACATGGGGATTACGAAGGTCAAGGAAGGCAAATATCAAATGATCAGTGGAGACAGCCTGCAATTCAGCGAGGTTCTCCGTCAGGGTGAAACCACCAATTTCATCGGTGTCGATTGCAAAGGGTCTACTCTTATCCTATATGCGAATAAGAAAAAGTTATTGGAAGTGCAGGATAGTGATTTCACTTCAGGTGAGGTGGGTTTAATTGTTGGATCTTACTCCGAACCGGGTGTTGACATCTTATTTGATAATTTTGTAGTCACCAAACCCTAGAGACACGTTTTCCTGTTGGTCGTATAATTAAGTCCTCACTGCATCCTTGGGGATCGGTGAGGGAGAACGATGAGGATTTATCTTGATTCGATCGGTTGCCGGTTGAACCAGAGCGAAATTGAAAAGATGGGTCTCCAATTTCGCGCCGCCGGGCATACCCTGGTGGAGAACCCAGCTTCAGCCGACCTGGTAGTAGTCAATACCTGCACGGTGACTGGTGAAGCGGCCGCAGATTCGCGACAGAAGATACGCCAGGCGTGGCGAGCTGGTTCAACGCAGATTGTGGTCACCGGTTGTTGGTCCACGCTTGAACCAGAGCATGCCCTGGCACTGCCTGGCGTTGCTAGGGTGATTGCTAATCAAGGTAAAGATCACCTGGTTTCCAAGGTTTTGAACCTTAACGAAGAAGAATTTGATCGTGAACCACTGGTTCGTAAACCTTTACCCGGTCTTCATCTACGCACGCGCGCTTTTATTAAATCTCAAGATGGCTGCGATAATCATTGCACGTATTGTGTGACGCGCATCGCCCGCGGGCCTGGGCACAGTCAACCTGTTGGAGAGATATTGGGCGATGTTCGCGCTGCTCTGGCAGGTGGGGTGCAGGAAATTGTCCTGACCGGGGTGAATCTCGGCTCCTGGGGTCATGACCTTGAGCCGCACAGCACGTTGCGTGACCTGGTTGAGATCCTGCTTTCGCAGACTGGACCTGCGCGATTGCGCTTTTCTTCCTTGGAACCGTGGAACCTGGATGAGGAATTCTTCAGCCTATGGAAGAACCCACGGCTGTGTCGCCACCTGCATCTGCCGTTGCAATCTGGCTCGGCTGCCACGCTACGCCGCATGGCGCGCAAGACCACCCCTGAGTCTTTCGCGCGGCTGGTTGCTCAGGCCCGCAAAGCTGTGCCGCAGATTGCCATCACCACCGATATCCTGGTGGGTTTTCCGGGGGAATCGGAAGCTGAGTTCGCCGAGAGCCTGGATTTTATCCGGCAGATGCAGTTTTCAGGGGGACACGTCTTTGCCTATTCCCCGCGCCCGGGAACACCTGCTGCTTGCTATGCTGAGCAGGTACCATTTGCCATTCGTAAGCAGCGCAGTGCCATCGTGCGCCAGGTATTGGCGGAGTCGGCTGGCGTTTACGCTCGCCGTTTCCTGGGCCAGACGTTGCCCGTTTTGTGGGAGGCTACGGATGCTCTGGGTCCAGGCGGTTGGCAGCTGCAAGGGTTTACCGATAATTACCTGCGGGTAAGAGCCACTCACCCGCAGCGCCTGTGGAACCAGATTACGCCGGTTAAGTTAGAAGCTTTGCAAGAAGAAGGCATCCAGGGGCAGATATTGACCCCCGTTGCCTGAGTTCTGGAAAATGCTTGCCGGAAAGCCAGTATATTAGAGCACTTATCTTCTTGTTGACCAGGAGGTCCTAAATTGTCTCAGCTCAAATGGTGGCAGAAAGCGGTTTTCTACCAGATCTACCCGCGCAGTTTTGCCGATGGCAACGGGGATGGCATCGGTGATTTTAAAGGGATGATCGATAGGCTGGATTACCTGAAAAGCCTGGGTGTTGATGGTATCTGGCTCTCACCACATTATCCCTCGCCGCAGCATGACTGTGGCTACGATATTTCCGATTACACCGCTGTTGCCCCAGAATATGGCACGTTGGAAGAATTTAAGACATTTCTCGATGGGCTTCACCGGCGAGGCATGTACCTGATCCTGGATTTGGTGTTAAATCACACCTCTCACCTGCACTCTTGGTTCCAGGAGTCGCGCTCCAGCCGGGAAAATCCTAAACGCGATTGGTATATCTGGCAGGATGGCAAAAATGGAAATCCTCCCAACCGGTGGTACTCTTCCTTCGGCGGTTCTGCCTGGGAATTTGATCCGCTGACCGGCCAGTATTACTATCACTACTTCCTTAAGGAGCAGCCGGACCTGAACTGGCGTAACCCTGAGGTCAAGCAGGCTATGTTCGACGCAGTGCGCTTCTGGTTAGATCTGGGGGTGGATGGCTTTCGCCTGGATGCGATCGGCACCATCTACGAAGATCCGGCGTTGCCCGACCAACCAACCGATGAGACGTTAGAAGATCTTTATCGGTTATTCATGCAAGCCACGACACCGGAAGCGATTCGGAAGGCGAACCAGCTCTTTGAGCAGACTTTCAAGTACCAGCACGACCAACCTGGGATTCATGAACTGATGCGTGAGTTGCGGGCGCTGTTGGACCAGTACCCGGAGCGTATACTGGTAGGTGAGACGGACCAGGTCAGCTTCTATGGCGATGGCACGAACGAGTTACATATGGTATTCAACTTTCCGCTGATGGAAACCCAGCGCCTGACCGCGGCATGGGTGCGCGCCAACCAGCGCCACCGCTTGAGGACGATTCCCATTGCTGGCTGGCCATGTAACACGCTGGGTAACCATGATTCGCCGCGTATTCTCAGCCGCTTTGGAGATGGGCAACATAATGCTGAGTGGGCTCGCTTATGCCTGGCATTGCTGCTTACATTGCGTGGGACGCCATTTCTCTATAATGGTGAGGAAATTGGTATGACGGATCATAGGATACAGGATCTTGCCCAATTCCGCGATTTCCTGGCTGTGAACGCCTATCAGATGCTGAGAAAAGCAATGGGGATGCCTGAAGAACAGGCGCTCAAGATGGCGGCCTCCTTCACCCGAGATAAAAACCGTACTCCTATGCAATGGAGCCACACCACCAACGCTGGTTTTTGCCCGCCTGATGTGATGCCCTGGTTACCTGTCAATCCCAATTATGCTGAAGGGATCAACGTCTCTGAGCAGGAGTGTGACCCAAACTCACTGCTTCACTATTACAGGCGCATGCTGGCTGTACGCCGTTCCACGCCTGCCCTGGTGGCAGGGGATTATCAGCCACTGCTTGAGAAGTCGCGTAGCGTGCTGGCTTTCCTACGTTCCACGCCTGAGCAGACCTGCCTGGTGGCGCTGAACATGTCAGCCAAGGCGCGCACGGTTAACCTGGGTCTGGGTCAGAAGGTCAAACGGCTGGTCTTTTCAAGCCAGCCGCGCCGCAAAGATGCCAATTCGTTGGATGCCTTGCGCCTTTCACCCTTCGAGGTGTACGTGGCCACCCTGGAGGGGCGGGTATCTGTTACAATCCCAAATGGGCGATCGTATCCTTGAGAATATGAGCTGAGTGTTGCAACCCCTTGATTTCTTGGGGGGCTAATTCCAGGCGGATGACATGATCGATTCCTCCCCGATCCACCACGCAGGGTAGGCTCAGGTAGACCTCATCGATCCCATAATAATCTTGAATGAGGTTGGAGACCGAAAGCACTGTGCCCTGATCGCGCAAGATGGCTTCGACGATACGCAGCAGCCCTGCACCGATGGCATAGTAGGTGGCAGTTTTACGCTGGATGATCTCGTAAGCCGCATCGCGGGTCTGTTTGAAGATGCGCTCCATGGTATCAGACCCACAGGTGAAGTTATTTGAACTGCAGTAGGTTTCCAGGCGCATACCGGCAATATTCGCCAGCGACCAGACTGGCACTTCGCTATCACCATGTTCTCCGATGACGTAGGCGTGCACGCTGCGCGCGTCCACATCAAATTCCTGGCTGAGAAGATAGCGAAGTCGGGCAGTGTCCAGAATGGTACCGGAGCCGATCACTCGTTCCTGAGGCAAACCGGAGATCTTCCAGGTTGCATAAGAAAGCACGTCAACCGGGTTGGTGGCAATTAACAGGATTCCATTCGGGTTATATTCGACCACTTGCGGAATAATCTGGCGCAAGATAGCGGTATTGCGTTGCACCAGGTCGAGCCGTGTTTCGCCAGGTTTCTGTGCGCTACCCGCGGTGATCACCGTGACCACTGCACCAGCGCAGTCTGCATAATTCCCGGCGCGCACCCGACAGGGATGAGCCAGTGGCACAGTATGGTTGAGATCCATTGCCTCGCCTTCCGCCTTGGACTGGTTGGCGTCGATCAGGATGATCTCGGAGGCCAAACCACTCAGCAACAATGCGTAGGCAAAGGTCGAGCCGACAAATCCGGCGCCGATGACGGCTACCCGGATAGGGATGTGAACGTGACGAGGCATAATCTACTCCCTCATATATTTATAAGATATAAATATATGATATCACAAAAAAGCTTTATTTGGCGTTTCTCCTGGTTTGTCCTCGACCTTCGGTTACACGGATCAGGTTTTTTTCGCCGGGCTCAAATAAGGCATTTAGAACCAGGGTCGCTGCACCGCGTGCCCCGGCCAGGTTATCCAGGGAGGTCGTTTCCAGTTCGACACCTCGCACAGCCATTTCCAATGCTCTCATGTGCATCAAGCGACGAGCGGATTCGCAGAAGGCCGTCGAATGCGCCAATCCGCCGCCCATTATTACTTGGCCGGCGCCAAACAGATTGAGAACCACTGCCAGCGCCATTCCCATATATTCCCCAGCTTCCATCAATACCTGGGTTGCCAGTTTATCGCCGTTCCCACTGGCTTCCAGGATATTGTCAAAGGTGATCTCATCTAGAAATCGCAGGCTGGAGTGGATGGGGGTATCTTTCAGGCGTTGTTTGACCTGTCTGATGACCGAGTCGATTCCGGAAAGAATTCCCAGGCAACTGGTGTTGCCACATCGACACATCGTCGGCTGATTCCCCACTGGAATGTGGGCAATCTCTCCGGCAATATGGCTGGCTCCGATAAAAGGGATGCCATTGAGCATAATAGCCATTCCTATCCCATGATCGGCCAGGACGTACACGAAATTGGGTTCATGGATGCCCCGTCCGTAGTGCGCCTCTGCGACACCCAATGCCCGGACAATATCATCTACCAGGATATGCGGAAAGGGATGTACCGCTGCTAACGCATCTCGAAAGGGATAATTTACCCAGGTGGGTGACCACTCCAAGGGACTGGGAAAGCCATAGGCTACTCCAGAAACGGAATCCACAATATCGTGGATCCCCACGCCCAACCCAAGAATACAGGATTGGGGGATGGGGGTTGCCTGGACGATCTTGTGAATCAAACCTTCTACATGGGAAGGCGTGAGCGGGCGGTCACTGGTATAGTTCGTCGTATCATCATAGGCAGTGATGATTTCACCGGCCAGGTCAGTGACAACCCCTACCTGGTGCCTGCCGCCAATATCCAGACCAATCGCGTATCCTGCCCTGGGATTGATGATCAGCCTGCCAGCTGGTCGGCCACTCTTGTTATCCAGGCTGCTGATTTCATTGACCAGGCCAAGCTCAAGCAGTTCGGTCGTCCGTTTGCTGATCAGGCTCTGACTGATTCTGAACTGCTGGGCTAGTTCTGCACGGGTAACCTGGCCAGATTGGCGGATGTGCTGCAAAATTTCTAAAGAAAGCTCGTGAGCCATACGACCTTTCCTTGATAGCTTTTTATCTTTTAATATCGGGTAATCATTAAAATTATATCTTAATTCGCTCGATTTGGCACAAATTTTTTGAAAAAAACATAAAACCCGACTTGACATTGCCCTATTTGTATGCTATAAAAATAAATATCCCTTTAACGGCAGTCTGATATTGTGTAATTGGCCATTTGGCCGATGTGTCTCTTTTCATAATTCCCAATGGAGGAATAATATGTCCAGTCAGATATCGCGTCGTAGGTTTCTCAAACTTGCCGCAAGCTTGGGAGGAACAGCTGCCATAACGGCATTGGGCGGATGTCAAGCCCCGACCCAGGCTACGCCGGCCGGAGGAGCAGGTGAGGCACCGACCAATTCACCCCCTCCCCAGGCTGTGGAGCTGCGTTTTATCAAACTATCTATGGCCGATTCAGTCGCCCCATATTTTAATGACAAGGCGATCCCTAGATTCCAGGAGGAGAATCCCGGTATTACCGTAAAAGTAGATATGAGCGATTGGGATCATCTCGGCGAGAAATTGTTGACCAGCTTCGCTGGAAATATTCCGATTGACCTGGTCGAGACCGGTAGCGACTGGGTGGGTCCCTATGCCAAGCGCAAGCAGTTCCTTCCTATCGATGATTTCGTCTCAGGTTACACCGAGATGGATAATTTCTACAAGGAGATGGTGGATATCTCTCGCTACCAGGGGAAGTTGATGGCATTACCCTACATCCTGGATGTCCGAACCATGTGTTACCGGAAGGACCAATTTCAGGAAGTCGGGCTGGATCCGGAGAAACCACCGGATACCTGGGATGACCTGGTTGCCTTCGCTTCAAAACTTGTCCAATCCGATGCCCAAGGGACCATCACCCGGGCCGGGTATATGATTGACGCCTCTACACCAAGCGGGGCATTCTTTGAGTTTTGGTATCTATTAGTACAAAACGGCTCTGGGGTCATCGTCCCTTGGGAGAGTTGGGATGCCAAGGACGTGGCTTTTAATGGCCCTGAAGGCGTTGAAGCCCTTCAATTCCTGACTGACTTGATCAATAAATATAAAGTATCGCCGATCAGTGGGATGTCGGCCAAGACCCCCAACCTGTCTGCTTTGGCTGAAGGTGTAACATCGATGACCATCCAGGGCGCTTGGGAGATTGGTAACTGGAAGACCTACCAGCCAGATAAACTATCTGTACTGGGAATCGGTGTACCGCTCATGAAGAAGAAGAGGCTTCAGTA
>Ga0315268_10001603_pt1 | contig 26052 bp, 28 predicted proteins | sample C1_top_MG_FD_204535 | JGI IMG/M metagenome (GOLD analysis project Ga0315268, IMG submission 204535) | Sediment microbial communities from Yellowstone Lake, YNP, Wyoming, USA - C1_top | ecosystem: Environmental > Aquatic > Freshwater > Lake > Sediment | place: USA: Wyoming | collected 2017-08-01
GGGCAAACCCGGTAGTATACCAACGCATCTCGTTGCCCTTGAAATCCTGAATAGGCTTCATCATCGACCTCGTAGACGGTTCGTCGCACCCGCGGCTAAGGGGCTGGCCTCCTCAACGATCAGTTCGATGTCCGTTTCATTGACCATTCTGCCAACAGCAGAATCGCTCTCTCTATACACATGGCTTTCGTTGGATTCCCTGAGGTCGATGTGAACAGTTCAACGATTTGGAGTGATCGATGCGCGCTAGTGGTGATGGTGCTCGAGCTCGAAGTTCGCCGGTCGCAGCCGGCCGAACGCAGAGGCCAGCACTTCGGAGAGGGCAGGGTGTATTATCTGCGCGCGCGCGAGCGGGGCATAGGTCTGGTTCTCAGAATTCATCAGGTTCACGACCTGCTGGACCAAGGTCGACGCCTGAGGGCCGACGACCGTCGCTCCGAGAATCTTCCTGCTCGGATATTCGACGATCACCTTCGCGAAGGTATCCTCGTCCCCGTATGCGAAGCCCATTGCGCTATCGAAATACCTGCTCACGCCGACCATGACCTTCCTTCCCTGCTTCGCTTCTTCTTCTGTCATCCCAACCTGGCCCACCTGCGGGTTCGTGAAGACGGCGTGGGGAACCGCGTGAAGGTCGAGAGTCACCTTGTGTTCCTCGAACAGGTTGTTCCGCACGACCGAGGCCTCGTAGTTCGCCGTGTGCCTGTACATGTTCCTGCCTAGGGCATCCCCGAGCACGAAGATGTTCGCCTTGGAGGTCTCGAGATACTGGTTGCTCGCTATCCAGCCCTTGTCGTCGGTCTTGACCCCTGAGTTCTCTGGCTTGAGCCAATCCGAGTTGGAACGGACACCGGTGGCAACAAGAAGGTGCTGGGCCTCGACCGTTCTCTCCACTTTCTCAGTAGGGTCCTTGATTGTGACAGCGATTCGCCCGTCCCTGCCCTCGACTTTGATCGTGTCGGTTCCGGTGTGTACTTCCGCATGTTGCGAGAGCCTTCTCTTTACGAGAAGGCTTGTCTCCGGCTCCTCGTGCGGGAGTAGGATGGGGTTCCTTCCCACAACGATGACGCGCGTGCCGATGGCCGAGAAGAAGTGCGTGAACTCGCATCCTATATATCCTCCACCAAGGATTATAATACTCTCAGGCTTCTCCTCGATGCCGAACACGGTCCTGTACGTGTGGAACTTGACCGTGTCCAGGCCTGGTATTGGCGGGATCTGAGCCCTCGCCCCGGAGGCGAGCACGATCCTGGGTGCCTTGATCGTCTCGTTGCCCACTTGCAGGGTGTAGTCGGAGACGAATGTGCCTATCGTGTTGTAGAAGTCGATATCCTTGATCTGCTTCAGGCTGGTCTCCATCTCCCCTCTGCCGGTCAGGACGATGTCCCACATGCGCTCCTTGATTCTCTTGTAGTCGATGCTCTCGACCTTCAGCGAGACGCCAATCTTCGAGGCCTCTTCCGCTTCCCTGATGACATCAGCGACATGGACCAGCACCTTGGACGGAATGCAGCCTCTGTTCAGGCATGTTCCGCCTACAGGCCCTTCTTCGACTATCGCCACCTTGAGCCCGCGCTCAAGCGCTAAGTCTACGACGTTCATGCCAGCGCCCGTTCCGACGACGATCAGACCATATTCTTTCATCTCGGACCCCATTCGCTGATGAGCTTCCCCTGTCAATATGGTTGACACGAACACGTAATGCTCAAGCGTCCGTCGAAAAGCTATAGAGGACGGAGGCAATCACATTGGGAGGAGAGTAGTCATCGATGGCAGACGCCTATTCGCAGGTTGTCCACAGCTTCGAGATAGACTCTGAGCTCTCGCATTCCCAGCTTCTGACCTTCCCCAAGTTCGTCAGGGAGCACATGACCTTCGGGTCAATCCCTGGCATCAGGATGAGCGACATGGAATACTTCGTCGGGTCGGGAGGGCACTATGTCGAGTTCAAATCGGGTCCGGAGAGAGGGACCTACGAGTGCGTGGTCAGGATGTACCTCGAGCGGCCCATGAAGGTGGATATCATGTCCTCTATGGGCAAGGACGAGGGGTTCGAGAAGAAGCTCCACAATGTAATGCTAATGGTCATCCAATTCTTCGAGGAGGAAGCGAGGAAGTCGACCCTGTACCTCGCATTCGTCCCGGGCAGCCCCAGGACGGCAGGCGTAAGAAAGGGCCGATCCATATTCAGAGCGATCTTCTCCGGGAACATGATGAACTTGTTCCTGCTGTCCATCCTGTTTGGGTTCCTCATCTACAGCATCATGATCAGCCTCCACCTGCGCTTATACGCCCCGCTCGTGATGATCGCGCTGATGCTGGGCCTGGTTCTCTCCGCAGGCAGGATGGTAGCGTGGAGGAGCCCCTGGAGGATCAGCAGCGCTTCAAGAGAGATCGTCCTGGTTCAGCATCAGGTGCCCGAGGGCATGCTGCCAAAATACATCGCGGACTACAGAGACAAGATCAAGGCCGCGAAGGAGAAAGCCTATGCGCTCTTCGAGACGAATCCGAAGGCGGTCTCCGCAGATATGATGGCCGACGTCTTCAAAGAGGTCGGCCTGCCGGCTGACAAGAACGACTTTCTCGTGCGAAGGATAGACGTTTACGGGATCGTGGAGCGCGTTGCGGCCAAGTTCAACCTCTCGATACCAGCGATAATCGTCAGCCAAGACGCCAGGCCGAATGCGGCCGCGACTGGTTTCACCAAGAGGCTCGGAACGATGATCATAACGATGGGGCTTTTGGTGCAGCTCGACGAGGATGAGGTCGAAGTCGTGGTGGGTCATGAGCTCAGCCACCTCAGGTCCGGCGATCCCATCGTCCTGTTCTCACTCGTCATGGCGGAGTACCTTGCGAGGGTGTACCTCTACTGGCAGTACATCGCGGTGTTCTGGATTCCGTACCTGCTATTCGTGTTCTGGGCAATCTTCTTCTTCGGCAAGTTCCTCGAGAGCAGGGCGGACCTCGAAGCCGCATTGGTGCTGGGAAAACCCAAGGTCATGGCGGAATCGCTCAAGAAGATAGGCTTTAGAAGACTCGTGGTCGAGGAGCGGTTCCTTGAACCTGGCGGTAGCAGGTTCGGGGAGTGGCTTAGGATGGACCCGCATCCGCCGCTGTACTTCAGGATCCAAAGGCTGGAGCAGCTGGATATGGCTAACCCGCCCAGACACCCGCTACTGAGCTCGATCAAAGCGGTTGCATTAGGCTTCGTGAAGTCGCGACATGTACCATGACCCGCACACGGATTCCCCGCTTGATTTCGCGAGGTCCTGCAATGAATCCTGTGACGAATCAGCTCGAAAGGCAACTAAGCCGGCCTCAAGGAGCTACATGTAGTCAGAAGCGTATAATATACTGGCTATCGTCAAGGACGAGATGCTGGTAAGGGGGGTCGTATTCTACCTGGACTCGGAGCTTCCGTCGGAAGCGAAGTTCCTTCTTGAGGATTTCAGATTAGCAGTCAACAACGCGATCCGAGCAGGTCTCCAGGCTCGGGTGACTTCGAGGAATGCCCTATGTAAGATCGCGTACAAGGATTTCCGCGAACAACATCCGAGGATGTATGCGAAGCATCTGGTATCGGCTTTCGGAGTGGCCGGCGGCGTCCTCAAGAACCTTCGGAGGAGCTTTCGGAAAGGTGTTACCAGCAGAATCCCGTATGTCAAGCGTCTGATGATGAAAACGGAGAACCAGGCGTACAAGCTCGATCGGAAATTAGGGATCATCGACCTTCCGATTAGGGCTGGCTGCCATGTGGAGCTGAAACTCATCGTCAGCCAGTATCATCGGAAGTATCTGGATGACCTGTCCCTCTCACTCGGGTCGCTGACCGTTCTTCCCGATCGAGTCATAGTGGCGTTCAGGAAGGATGCGCCCAAGCCATACACCCCCGACTCCCTTATCTCCCTGGACACGAACGAGAGGAGCCTTGACGGGGTGTTCGTTGAAGGCGATGTCGCCAATGCCGTCAAAGCCGAATTTCCAGAAGTCGCCACCATCCAGCAGCGGCATCACCACAGACGCAGGAGGCTCCAGAAGAAGAAGGCTCATGACAGGCGAATCTCGAGAAACCTTTGTAGGAGAGAGGGAACGAGAGAGCACCGCCGGATCGACTACAGGCTCCACCAGGTGGCGAACTCGGTCCTGAAGTTCGCTGAGGAGCGGAGATCTGTGGTCATTCTCGAGGACCTGAAAGGATTCAAACCGAAAATGAACAAAGAGCTGAATCGCCGCCTAAGCATGTGGCCCAGACGAAAGCTCCATCAGATCATCGAGTACAAGGCGCAGTGGAAAGGCATCCCAGTGGTCAAGGTCGACCCAAGATACAGCAGCAGAACGTGCCCGATATGTAGGAAGATACAGGATTCCCGAATGGGCGCGGAGTTCAAATGCGAATGTGGCTGGCATCTGGACAGGCACGTAAATGCCAGCATCAACCTGCTGCAAACAGCCATCTCGAAGGGGATGGCAGGGGGTTTATGGTTCAACCCCGGCGCGTTCCAGCATGACGTGATGATGATCCTATACGAGCCAGCGATGGCCGCACGGTCGGAGCCGAATGGAACGAGTGGCATTGTCGTGGTGTCCTAGATGTCACCACTCGATGATGCAACAGAACCGTCGAACTATTCAATAAGCAGAAGACAATCCGGGCGTGCGGTGATGAAATGGGGAGATTGGAATTGCCTCTGCCTGAGATTGGAGCGCCCCTCAAGGCCCATGCGAAGCACATGCAAGCCAGAATCAGGGCGCAAGTCCCAGACGAACTGAAGAAATCAATAAAAGTGAAGGTCTTCAAGAAAGGACAAAGGACTGGAATTGTCATCGAGTACGATGACCGAGCTGAGAACCTAGTGTATGCCGCCGTGGAATACCCACGTGAAGGAGGCAAGGAGAATCCTGTTGCGCATCGCTAAGAGCCTCGTCAAGCTACTCAGACCCCAGTTTCTGGTCGCTGGCCTGTTCTTGAACCTACTTGGAGCAGCTGTAGCGGCGCATCTGGGCTCGGATATCAGTCTCACCAAACTGCTCACGTTCCAGTTGGTCATATCGTCGTGCCAGCTGGCGGGAGCGGTCGCGAACGAGTACGCCGATACCGGAACCGATTCGATAAACAAGAACCGCACATGGTTCTCAGGAGGAAGCGGGGAGTTTGCCCTCGGAAGGATCAGCCGCAGAGTCGTAATCGTTTTGGGCGTTTTCTGGACGATATCGGCCGTCGCGGGCATGTCCATACTGAGCTTCTTGCTCGGAGGAGGTGTCGGGCTCTTCGCCCTGATGACCGTTGGCCTCGTGCTTGCATTGGGCTATTCGATCAGGCCTCTGAAGTTCTCATACAGGGGCGTGGGAGAGCTCACTATGGGCGCCATGGTCTCGTTCCTAGGTCCGACAGCGTCGTTCTTGGCGCAACATGGTTCTTGGGACAACTCCATCTTGGCCGTCACAACCCCGCTCGTGTTCCAGATGATGGCGCTGATGATGGTCGTCGAGTACCCGGATTTCGAGGCCGATTCCGTCGCAGGAAAGAGGAACCTCGTGGTGAGACTCGGAAGAGACAGAGCCTGGGCGTTAGGAATCGCGATGCTGCTTCTGGGGGCGGCCTCAGCTCTGATTGGCATGGCGCTCGGCCTGCCGTCGATCGCGGCAGTTGCCATGGCACTCATCCTCCTGCTCGAGACAGCATTCTTCTGGGGGATCCAGGGGATTGTCCGAAGGAAACCATCGTTCTTCTGGTCGACCGCGGGCGTGTCTGGATTCTACATACTTGCCATCGGCGCGACAGCGGTCCTTCTCGCTGGCATCGGCATCTAAAACAGCTTCTTCTTGTGGATCGGGCACGCGATGCCGAGCCTGCAATACCTGCACTTGTCCTCAGGGACCGGTGGAATGGCCCTAACCATGTGTCCGTACTTGCGCCTCGGCAGAACTGCTCCCCTTTCAGGTGAACGTCAAGGAGTTACTAGAACTTGCTCGAGAATCATTTGACTCTGGGCAGCATAATGTTGAACACGCAGCCATTGGTGTAGTCTCCCTGGACTATGTCCGAGACCCACATATTGCCTGAATACCTCTCGACAACTCCCTTGGCAGCGGCGAGACCTATGCCGAAACCGCTCGTGAGCTCCGACTTCGAGGCCTTCGCCAATCTCAGCACCTCGCCTTTCAGGTGGTTGGGGATCGCCCTGCTGGGCTGAGACACCTTGATCCACCAGTACTCCATCTTGTGGTCCTTCCTGGACTCCATGGAGACCATGAGCTTGGTCTTGGTTTCCTTGTCCGGCATGGCGACGCTGTAGAAAAGATTCATGAATATGTCCTCGATCATTTCGTCCCCGCGGACCATCACTGGCTCCTTGGGCAGATCCAGTTCGAACTCTATGTCGTCCCGTTTGGACTTGTCCCTTATCTCCTTGATCGAGGCCTCGAGGGCTTTCTTGACGTCGACCGCGTGGAGGTTCTTCGGGGCTTCGTCTCTGACCCGCGCCACCGTGCGGACCATCTCAACCAACCTCATCATGCTCTCGACCTGCCTGGAGGTCCTGTCGACAGCCTGGGCTATCTGGGGGTCCAGGTCCTGCCTGTCCCTCAGGGATTCGAAGTATGCCATGATGGGGGTCGTGTAGTTGGCGATGTCATGCGTGAGCAGGTCCATGTGGACCTCGATCTGATCCCTGGCATGCCTCAGCTCCGTCAGAAGCTTGGCGTTCTCAAGCGCGACCGATGCATGGTTAGCGAACAACGTCGCGGCCTCAAGATCCTCCTGGCCGAATGAATCTGGAGGATACCTGAACAGCTCAATGACGCCGAGAACCTCTCGCCGGCCGATGACGGGCACGACCAGCATCCTGGTGTGCGTGTTAGGGGTCCCTTGGATATAGCTACCTCGCGGGTCGGATTCGCTGTCGATGATTATCTCAGCCCTCCTTGATCGGGCAACGTATCCGGAAATACCGATGTCTGCAGCGAACTCCCTGTCCATCATTATCTCAGACGCGTACGGGCCAGTTGCATAGACAGGGGTGCCAATCCGCCTTTCCCAGTCATACACGTAGAACGCGATCTCATTGCTTGGAACGATCTCCGCGAGTTTCGTCGCGACGATCCGATAGATCTCCTCGGAACTGATCTCCTGTTGCAGAGCGGCGGCCGTGTCGATCAACGCCTTCTGTGCCTTCGATCTCGTCGAGAGCTTGTTGAACAGGTCGGTGCTGCTCATCATCCATGCGATCTGGACCGCGAGGTCCTCCATCAAGCCGACCTCTTCTGGGGTGAACATCGTGACCTTGGAGCTGTCGCCCAGGAGAATCAGGCCGATGACCGCCTCGCCATTGATCAACGGGACCGCCATCGAATGGTTGAACGTCAGTCTTCCAAGCACCTTGCGTTTCTTGGACGACTCCTCCTCGCCGTCACCGAGCAACTTGATCTCCTTCTCCCTCACCGCATCGGCACCCATCGGGAACGAGTCGAGCAGAACCGTCGAACCCTTCGTTAGAGTGACGCCCTTCGCGGAGCAAGCTTCGCAGATGAACTCGCTCGATGGGGGACGAAATGTGAACAGAGCTACGAAATCGGACTCGAAATAGTCCATCAGGTTCCTGCAAATGCGCGACAGGCCTTGGTCCCCAGTGAAATGCGGATCCGGAGCGCCAGGCATGCACCCAGCGATGGAGTTCCGCAACTCCCCGTACTCCTCGAGCATCATCACTGTGCCCTCGATGCTCCTGTCTATCATCGCGTCGATTGCCATCTTCGCGGTCGCACGCGGCAGGTCCGGAAGGTCGTGCTCGACCACGTAGAGCATGACATCCCTGAGCAGGTTCTGCTTCTTGACCGTCGCAGTGAATCCGAACACCTTCGCGGTATCCGCCCTGATCGAGCTCTTGAGCACCTCGTGTGCTTTCTTCGATTCGGGGTTCTCCGCCTTCTCGATGGTGGCCTCCACGTACGACTTCATTCGATCGAGACGAGCCGTTTCGGGCTCGCCGAACTCTCTGCCCTTGAGGTAGGACGATCTCGAGAAGGACGCGAACCAGTTCTCGGCAATGAGCCCGACGTTCGTTTTGAGCACGTCGAGAACGGTCTTGAAATCCTTAGAAGAGTTGGCGGACAGCTTGCGTTCGACTGGGATGGTTACTCCTCCAGCTCGGCAGGGGGATACTGTCATCTTATGGAACTATCAGATTAAAGTGCTTTTCCCTGACCCCCTTGTACGGATCGCGCCTTCGATTGGTAAACATCGTTATCATACTGGCCTGCCAGGTTTCCCATGGAAACTTAGGCTTTAGGTCGAATACGCTTAAATCGTCAGATAAGATGCAACACACAGGAGTAGTGCAATCGGATGTCTACACAACACGCTTCTGTCAGGACCTTGCTTCTGACGGGAAAGCAGGTCAAGAAGCTCCTTGAGATGAAGGATGTGCTCGGCGCGGTCGAGAACGCCTACAGGCACAAGGGGCTCGGAAAGGTCCAGATGCCGCCGAAAGTGTACCTCTTCTACGAGAAGTTCAACGGCGATCTCAGAACGATGCCCTCGTACGTCGAGGACATGGATGTATCCGCAGTGAAGATAGTGAACGTCCACCCGGACAACGCGAAGAACTTCGGGATGAGGACTGTCATGGCAGTGCTGGTCCTCGTGAACCCGCACACCGGAGCCCCTCTGGCTTTCATGGACGCGACGCACATAACCGACATGAGGACGGGCGGCGCAAGCGCAATAGCCTCCAAGTACCTCGCGAGGCCGAACCCGAAGATCCTCGGGATAATCGGCTGCGGCAACCAGGCCAGGACCCAGATGCTCGCACTGATAACTCAGTTCGGCCACTTCGATGAGGTCAGACTATACGACATGTTCCCGGAGAAGAGCAAGGCGATGGCAAGGGAGTTCAGGCGCCACTACAAGGAACAGGTGGGCAAGATCAAGGCCGTCCAGAACGCGAAGGACTGCGTCGTCGACTCCGACATCGTCGTCACGGTCACATCGGCACGCGCGCCGGTCGTGCTCGACGAATGGGTCAAGGACGGCACGCACTTCAACTGCATGGGGGCCGACGCGCCAGGAAAGCAGGAGATGGACCCGAAGATACTGAAGCGCGCGCGCCTGGTCATTGACGACTGGGAGCAGGCGAGCCACTCTGGCGAGATCAATGTCCCGCTGGCCAAGGGCGAGATGACGAAGGACGACGTCAACGCCGAGATAGGGCACATCGTCGCAGGGCTGAAGCCTGGCAGGGAGAGCGATCAGCAGATAACAGTTTTCTGCTCGACAGGACTTGCGGTCCAGGACTGCCTGACGGCAAAGATCGCCTACGACGCTGCGATCGTGCAGAAGGTCGGCAGGTCGGTCCAGATAGTGCTCTGAGATAAACGCCAAATGAAGAAGCCCGATGGGCTTCTTCGTTTTCCATTCTTTTCTAGAATACTCTATTTATCTGGCACGTGATGTACGCCCGATGATCTGCATCGGCATCGAGGGCACGGCACACACAGTCGGGATTGGCATTGTCGACCAGGACTGCAAGGTCCTCGCCAATCTGACCAAGATGATCGACGGTTCGAAAGGCGGCATCCACCCCAGGGAAGCCGCGAACCATCACGCGGAGAACGTCGTGCCTCTCATGCACGAGGCGGTCGCGAAGGCCGGGATCAAGTACGAGGACATCGGCCTCGTGGCGTTTTCCCAAGGTCCGGGTCTCGGACCTTGTCTGAGAACGGCTGCGACAGCCGCGAGATCCGTCTCACTGAGCCTGGGCGTGGACCTCATCGGAGTCAACCACTGCGTTGCCCACTTGGAGATAGGCAGAAAGGTGACCGGCAGCAAGGACCCGACCCTCCTGTATGCATCTGGGGGGAACACGCAAGTCATCGCATATTCTGGCGGCCGGTACCGCGTGTTCGGCGAGACGCTTGATATCGGCATAGGCAACATGATCGACAAGTTCGGAAGGTCAGTTGGCCTTCCGTTTCCGTCAGGCCCTCAGCTCGAGAAGCTTGCGAGAGAGGGCAAGGAGCTGATCGATCTCCCGTATAGCGTGAAAGGCATGGATGTCGCGTTCTCTGGAATACTGACGGCTGCCATCCAGCTGCGCGGTCAGGGGAAGAGACTGGAGGACCTGTGCTTCTCACTGCAGGAGACCTGCTTCGCGATGCTAGTCGAAGTGACCGAGAGGGCGATGGCCCATGTGGAAAAGAACGAGGTCCTGCTCGGAGGAGGCGTTGTGCAAAACAAGCGCCTTCAGGAGATGGTCAGGATCATGGCAGAGGAGAGGGGCGCGAAGATGTTCGTCCCTCCCGGTTCATTATGCGTCGACAACGGCGCGATGATCGCGTGGACCGGCCTCGTCATGCACAAGGCTGGCGTCAGGACGAGGCTGGAGGATAGCGCAGTCAGACAACGGTTCAGAACGGACGAAGTGGACCTTCCCTGGATGATGACCGAGCTCAAGGCATGATGTCCGAAGGCTCGATGAAGTAGAGCGAGATCGATCTGTCCGGGGCGAGCCTTTTGGCCTCTGCCTCGACCGCTCGCTTCGAATTGCCCTTGCTGATGACATGCTGGTCGGCGACCGCGATCCAGTGATTAGGATAGTCCTGTATTAGATCCATGTAGTTCTCCTTCAGCCACTGATCGTTCTTCTTGTCCTCGTCGCTCTCGGCGGGCTCCTCGTCGTTCATCATGTTCGATCCTCACATCCGCAGACAGGTCCCATAGTCAGTTTTCGTATACAAGAACGTGTTCCCATACGAGCGCGTCCGTGAGAGGGAAACTCTATCGTCGAGGAACGCGCTCTCTCCGCCGACATGTCGTCGATAAAACCGGGACTGGACAAGCAGCTCAAGAGGCAGTCCATGTGGCTCAAGGAGTCTTGGATCTGGCTCCTGGAGAAGAAGGTGCTGACCAGCGAACCGAGGGCGGCTGCAAGGCCCAAGGCGCTCGACGTAGGCTGTGGGGCTGGTTTGGTCATGGAGGTCCTGGGCGAGCTGCTCGACATCCAAGGCGTGGACATCGACCCTGGGATGGTCGACGAGGCACGGAAAAGGGGTTTCGATGTCTCCCAAGCCGATGCATTGGACCTTCCCTACGAAGACTCATCCTTCGACATAGTCTACTGCTCATTCCTGCTTTTGTGGGTGAGGGACCCCGTGAAAGCGGTTTCTGAGATGAAGAGAGTCTCCAAGACTTGGGTGCTCGCGCTCGCGGAGCCGGACTTCGGCGCAAGGATAGACTATCCAGAAAACCTAGCGAAGCTCACGCAGCTAATCATCCAGGGGATAAGGGAGGACGGGGGGGATCCCACAATCGGCAGGAAGCTCAGGTCGGTCTTCGGGGCGTGCGGCCTCAAGGCGGACATCGGCATCCACCCGGGAGTCTGGGACTTGGACAAGCTCTACGCAGAGACAATGGACGAATGGCGATGGATCGACATGACGGTCAATGTGGGCGGGAGAAAAGAGAATCTCTCCGTCCTGAGGACCGCGTGGATAGACGCTTTGAAGAAGGGTTCGCTGTTCCAATTCAACCCGTTCTTCTACGCTTTCGCAAAGAAGTAGGCCGTTCACATCGATGAGTTCCTGTCAAGACAGACATAATCGCCGTGCTCTCGAGAAAGCGGACAGCCTCCGCCGCAGACCTGTCTGAGGTCGCAACTGACGCAGTCACCGTCCAGGTATCCTCTCTCCCTGATGTTCTTGCACAGCTCGTTGTTCCAGATGCTCGGCCACGGGTCGGTCAGGATGTTGCCCAACGACTTGTAGTAGCTCTGGCACGGCAGGACCGTGCCGTCAGGCTCGACCGCCATGTTCATGGAACACGCAGTGCACTGCTTGATCCCGAAGCCGTAGTTGACCGGGTTGAACTCGTGGTACGGCGTGGGCGTGTACCAGATCAGGTTGATGTCGTTCTCCTTCGCGATCTCGCGCAGCTTAACCAGGAGTTCTGTCAGCTCCTCGTAGGTGATGCCCTCGGCGTCCTCGCCCTTGCCCGCTCTGATGATGCTGTTGAAAGCGATGTTCTTCACTCCCAGGCCCACGAGGAACCTCATCGTGTCCTCTATGTCGCCTGTGTTGGACCTCATGATGGTCGTGTTCGTGCTCACATAGAGGTCCTCTGACAGCGCGACCTTGAGCCCCTCGATGGTCTCCTTCCAAGCGCCCTTGGAGCCTGCAAGCCTGTCGTGGACGGCCTCTTTGTGCGATAAGACTGTGATCTGCACGTGGTCAAGACCTAGCTTCACAAGCCCCTTGAGATAACCAAGAGTCTTTAGACTCCTGCCATTCGTGATCAAGCCTGTGACCTGCCCGTGCTCCTCGGTCTGCGCGACCAACCTATCCAAGCCTTCGTACAGGGTCGGCTCTCCGCCCGTGAATACAACATGGGGGACGCCGACCTCCCAGAGCTTGTCGATGGCAGTCATCCATTGCTCCGGCGTCAGCTCCTTCTTGTCCTTCGTCTCGTTGTAGCAATGGCCGCAATCGTTCTGGCATCTGTAAGTGAGTGCAAGATCCATCCTGTACGGCGCGGGCACTTTGTCGAACCCGATAGTCTGGCTCTCGGTTCCCATCGTCTTGATTACGTTCACATCGCCCTTCAAATACTCTCTGAACTGCGACTTCACCCGATCGTAGTGCTCCTCGAGCGTGGCCTTCCTGAGCCCCCTGTATCTCGTCCGCATGTACTTCGCAGCGTCCCGGTCGGAGCGCCCTTCGAGATAGCATCGGACGTAGTCCAGCGCGGACCCGTTCAAGAATACGAGCTTCGACGCGTCGATCATCAGGACGCCTTTGCTCTCGCTGTCGACCCTGAGGTGGAACCTGTGCCCTTTCAGATCGCCCTTGCCATCGTACCTGTAGGTGCCCTGCTTGAGCCCGAGCTCGCGCGGGTCCTGGAATATCGCGCCAAACAGCTTCACCTTCCCCCTCCAGCACAGGCGCATGCGCACGCACAGGCGCAGGCGCAGCCACTGAACCCGCCCCCGCCGCCCCAACCTCCTCTACCTCCGCCTGCTGTTGCTGCGACCACAGGCACGGGGTGAGTCTTCGAGGTCACCTGCTTGCTGAGCTCCTTCATGCTGGAGGTCATGTTGTTCGCCGCTGTCTTGACCTTCGACGCGTATCCGTTCGCCATGGACTGAAGTGTCTTGCCTGCGGGAGACGGAGAGCCGGTGCTCGTTGTGCGCGCGGTATTCGGGCCACGGACGCCATAGGGATAACCGATGAATATCGTTGTCATGCGCCTGTCATAGTTGGGGTCGAGCATCATCCAATCGTGCTTCTGATCGACGCCCTTCGAGAAGTCCTCGGGGGTTCCTGCCGCTTTGACCTGTTCCCAGGCTGCCTCGCAGATCCTCTCATAGTACACCTTGGTGGCGTGGTAGTCGAACCCTCTGAGCTTGTGACCGGTGTCCTGGACAAGGTGCACGAGGGCCTCCTTGAGGAGCGCGTGGTCCATCGTCCCGTCCACCTTGATGGCCGCGAGATACTCGTCCTCGTAGCGGTAGTCGCCCTTCTCGCCGAGTTTCTTCGCTAATCTCATCGGCATCGCTTCCGATTCGATTCTGACCTTATCCTTCTTCACGAGCCCGAACAGAATCATCGTTGCGACCATCTCGAGCGGCCTCTCGACCACTATCGCGGCCTCAACAGCTGTCAGGTCCCTACGTGGGCCCGCCCCCGCCTGGCTGAGCTCAGGCTCGAAGTAGTCCACGGCCCTCTTCCGGGTAGCGCGTCTTCCGCCCACGAACGCGATCGCCACGATGATTGCCAACAAGATGATCGGCCAGCAGACGCCCAGTAACGCTGCAACGCTCCCGAGGAATCCCGTAAGCGTGTTTGTGGACGCCTGCTTGTAGTACTTGTCGACATACTGAGACGGAAAGCCCGCACCGAAGTCGTAAAGCCCTGTCGCCTGGTTGCCAGGGCTGACGCTCGTGGCGCTCCAAGTCGCGACCACCAGTCCCGATAAGGGATCTACCGCTATGGAGTCCCATACTCTGTCCTGGAGATAGACCGCCCCTGACGCATTATTGAACTCTCCATTCGGGAACCCTTCTGGGAAGAATATCCTCGCCTGGAGATAGCCGGTCGGACCCTGTTGGTATGTCTCGCTGAACCATGTGGGCGTGAACTTGATGCCTACAGTTCCCCTCACTATCTCGTTCTCGTAGACCATGTGTCCGTTGTTGACATGGAACTTCAGCGAGAAGGCGCTGTGAGCCTGGATTTCATCCTGCGTCTGAACCGTGAACTCGACTGCCAACCCTATCTTGACGTTCGGAGACTTGTGGATGAGTGATGGTTGGTAGTCGACGCCGTTCACGGTGACCGTGGCGGTGGCAGATGCGGAGTCGTAGTACTTGTTCGGAAGACCGACGTCCACGCCGTCCATAAGGTCGCCGTGGTTCGTGAAGTTGAATGTGTAGTCGATGTCCACGCTTCCGTCCTTCAGGATGTGAACATCGACATACTCGGAATCGGTGGAGAAGCTGTATGTCTGGGCCGTGGAATTGCCAGGGAGAATGACGAGAGCTCCCAGGAATGAGACGACGAGAAGAATCGCAACCGAAAGCGATGTGCCGAAGAACGAGACAGCAGTTCGTCCAGACCTCATGCCACCAGCCTCACCATTTGGGCGCTTCTTCCATCGCGAAGATGGCGCCGCAGAATGAGCATTTCGCGCTGATGCCGCCCTGGATGACGGTCAGATCCTTCGCTGTGATGGGCGCGCCGCAGGACTTGCACTTCATCTCCCTTGCGTCGAATGTGCCAGAGCCATCCATCTTCACGTTGAAGGTCTGCTGTATCTGCGTCGGCTTCGTGGCCTCTATCTTCTCGATCCGATAGACGAAGTAGAACATGACTATCGCAATCAGGAGGAGTACAGCGCCGATGATCACATTCTCGATGGAGCCTGCGATGAGGAATATCGCGCCGAGAAACGCGAGGCATATCCCGAAGAAAACGATGACGCCCTCGACGATCTTGTTCATTCTACCCCTGTCCAGTGATTGCCGTCGGTCTCATTATAATTATGTCGTAAGAAGTCCGCTACCGTAGCTGGAGTCCTATGATGGCGTCCACCGCCTTCACGAACTCCTCTTCCTTGTCCTCGGGAATGGTTGCGCCTGCAGCGACCGCATGCCCGCCCCCGACCCCTCCAAGCTTCTCCGCTGCCTTCTTCAGGGCGGCCGAGAGGTCGAGCCCCTTCGATATGAGATGCTTCGTCCCCCTGCTCGAGACCTTTGCGCTGCCCTTGACATGCGAGAATGCGAGCGTTGCCTTCGACTGGTCAAGTATGTACTGCATCGCTAGGCCGCACTGGGCACCCGCGAGCGACGGGTCCTCCGCGGTGAAGTATTGTATGTGATCCTTGTGTTTGACGCCGTCCGTTTCGATGCTCAAGAGGCGCTGCAGGATCTTGTTGTTGTACTCTCTCCTGAGCTCTCCCGCTCTCGCGATAGACTCGTTGTCGCCCATGCAGAGAGCGATGCCCAGGCCCTCGTGGTCCATCCTGCCGCACGCGTTTAGCAGGTCCGCGAGGTCCGCCGCAGTCAGGTTCAGAGACGGGATCCAGTGCACGTCCGTCACGAGCTCCTCGACCGTCTCCGGTCGGCACCCCTGACCCATGAGCCTGAGCGAGAGCATGGAGGTGAGCTTCCTCCTGAAGACCTCGTCAAGCGCACCCATGGCGGTGTTCGGGTTGAGGTGGATAGATTCCAAGAACGCGAGCACGTTGTCTTTCCGCCCGGACAGCCCGACGAAGTACGGGTCCACAGAGTCCGCGATTGCGTCCGCGATGGTCGCGCCTTTCAGACTGAGGCCTCTCTGGACCTCGATGAATCCTTTCTCCTTCGCATAGTCTAGTATCTGCTGGTTGACGCTCTTCATGCCGCCCATGTGCTGCCTGTCACCGATTATCCCGGCTATGCAGATCGGCGATAGGTCCCAGTTGCACGGATCCATCGTGACGGCCAAAAGGAGCGAGACCGTCGACGCGCAGGCCTCTGTCATGCCATCCATGCCGTAGAAATGCGGGTTCGCCTGGACGACCTTCCGCGATTTCCTTATGGGCTTGTGGTGGTCGAGGGCTGCGAGCTTCGCGTCCAGAGACTCGAGCGCGTCTATCTGGCCGGAGCCCATGTCGAGGAACAGTATCGCCTCGTTCCCCTCCTTGGCGATGCCGTCGATGATGTCTTTGTCCAGGCTCTTGCTGATGGTGAGATGGAACTGCTTCTTGCTTCGTGTGAGCGCCCCGACCATGATGGCCGCCGCTGCCAAACCGTCCGCGTCGTAGTGAGATATGACCCTGAGGTAGCTTGCAGAATTGACGACCTTCAGAGCATGCTTCAGGCTGTCGGAGAATTCGTCCGGGAGTGTTATGCTCCCGCCCATACAGGCATCACTCGACCTGCAGTGCGGCGGTATCCAAGGAGTATTTCCACGTCTCCGGGATTATGCCTTCCCGCTTGTAGTACTTCACGAGTCGTCTTATCTTCGACTCCATGAGCGCCCTTCCCCTCAGGTTGTGCAGGTCCTTCTTGTTCTTCTTGATGTGTCCGCCCATGGACACGGCGCGCTTCATCAGGGCCTGCAGATCCTCCGGGAGATCGAACTTGATGTTCTTCTCGTCCAGGATCTGCTTGACGCTCTTGCCCGTTGAGAGCTGCACGCTCGGGATACCGTATTGATCCCTCAAAATCAGGCCGATCTTGGCCATCGACACTCCATCGCCTGCCATCTTCGCTACGAGGTCCTTCACTTCCTCTGCCGACTGCTGAACCCACTTCGGGTTCTCAGTCAAGAGCGGCCGCTTCGAGCCCGAGGTACCTTTCCTGCTTGAATGCATCCTTGACATTGCTTATCTGACTCCGTTTCTTCTATGTCAGTGGCGAGGCAGAGCCGTCTATATTCTTCCCCCTTTTAAAGGTTTCGAAGATGCGCCTCGCCTGGGCCAGCATGACCCGATACTCCACCAGAGGGAACGAGAGCTCGTCGGGGAGCTCCGTGAATTCCTTGACCTCGACGATGTTGTACTCGGTCGGGCCAGCCCTCAGCTCGCCGCGTACAATCCCGACGAAGACCTTCCCGCCAGGCTTCAATATCCTGATGTGCCCGATGATTTCCAGGCTCATGCCGGTCTCCTCGAAGAACTCGCGCACAGCCGCCTGCTCGTGGTTCTCGCCTTTGAGTAGCCGGCCACCAGGCATCTCCCACTTCCTGTCCCTGTGCCGGACCATCACGAACTTGTCGCCTCTGAAGGCGATGACATACGTGAACTTCTCGATCGTGTCTACACCTCCACGAAGAAGGCGGCGTGATCCTTCGAGTATCGCTCCAAATCGGTGATGTTCCTGACCTTGAAGGACTTTGACACGAGCTCCTTCAGAACCTCGGCGAAGATCTCCTTCGGCTTCCTGTTGACGTTCACGCTCCTGGACTTGAGCATCAGAACGCCGTGCTCTGCCTCGAACGCCGCCATGTTCCTAACGAAGATATCAACCTGGTTCCTCTGGGCGATGTCCTGATAGACCAGCTCGACGCCCTCGATGATATGTGCGTACTCCTCAGGCAGGTTCGCGTCCGCCAGGTGAGGGATCATGTTCCGCCTGGCCTCGCAGACGGGGACCAGGTCCCTGAACGATCTCTCCGACACCTCGACGCAGTGGACGACGCCGCCCGCTACGATATCCGAGACATGCGAGGCTGTCGTGCCGGAGGCAGCACCGAGATACAGCACCTTCGTGGTCTCATCCAGGCCGAAATTCTTCGCGCCGAGTAGGATCGCGGCCGCCAGTTTCGACCTGAAGGGATCCCAAGAGCGGTACTCAACGCCGTCGATCGCGAAGAGGCGCTCTCCGTAGACTGTCTTACCGGGAGCGCCGTTGACCGTCAGGAGGCCTTTCCCGTCCGTGAACACTCCCGCTACTCCGTCGACCTTGGACAGAAGCTTCGCCATGGCAATGAGGCCATGGGCGTTCCCTGATAAATCAGTTATACATCGAACGCGATGGCAAGCCCGATGGCGGACGAGGACCTCGAGAAGCAGATCAAGTCCCTCGCGGAGAAGATGGATGGCCTCGAGGAATCGATGAGCAAGGTCGCAAGGCCTTACGCTGAGCTAGTCGGCTACATCGAGCGGTTCCAGAAGATCTCCTCCAGCTACTTCAAGATGCTAGGATTGTACCAGAGATACGGAGCAATCTCACCCGACCTTCTGATCCCCGGTGTGAAGGATTCCATCTCCAGAGACATCGTCAAGGTCCTGTTCGAGAGGGATGGACAGAACATATCACAGATCACCGAGAAGCTGAAGGAGATGAGGGGCACGTCCTCGAGAAGGATAGTCCGCGAGCGGCTCAAGGGGCTGGAGGAGAAGGGCGTCGTGCGGGCGAAAGGGTCTCCCAAATCGAAGGAGTACTGGCTCACGGAAGCCTATGTGGACAAGTGGTTCGAGCTACTCGGGCTGGGAGTCGGGAAGAGAGGCGATGAACCGTCTCACCCGGAACAAGGCGGAACGTAACCACCAGATGGTCACTAATGCTCACTTCCCTTAACTACAGGCACCACACATATTACGGTTCAAGAGGCCCTGAGAAAGGGCGTAGAGGTGAACAAGAATGTCGGATGAAAGGAAGCATGACGCGGAAGAGGTCAAGGAAATACTGGGCGTGGTCTCGACGGAGATCCCGAAACTGCTGGACTCGATCAGCAACACCATATACAATGCCGACAAGGCGCAGGAGTTCGGCAAGTCCGTCGCAGCGTTCTTCAAGCAGATGAAGGACGCAGGGATGGACGACAAGCAGGCATACGAGCTCACGGAGAAGTTCATGGCGAACTTCAGCATGGGCGGCATGATCACCGGTATGTTCCACGGACTTGGCTCCGGGAACGACGAGATAGGCAAGAAGATCAACGAGAGGATCAAGAAGAAGCTGGATGAAGACGATGAGTGAGCACCAGGACGACCTGCCGAAGCTGGTCGCCGCCATCACCATAACGCTCCCGAGGATCGCCCTGGGCACGGGCATCGCCTACCTGAGGATGAAGAGGAATGCGAGAAAGAGCGCCAAACTCTTCGAGAAGGGGCTTGTCAGCAGTGGCCTCCCATCGAGCATGGCGCATGACCTCGCGGTGAAGTACGAGTCCGATCTCAGCATCCGAAGGATGATCAGCAGCTCCGGCGGCAACTTCCCGAAATGGGGGAGACGCGAGGAGTTCAAGGCACCCGTTCAGCCAGAACATTAGATCATGAAGGAAGCAGTCATCAGGCTTGCTGGCAGATTGGCTGGAAAGTAATATCAATCACCCTCCCAATATTGAGCCCGTGAAGCAGGAACTGACCAGGATAGCAAACGCAGTCCACGCAGCCTACCACGAACTACCCAAGGACTTCGGTGGCCACATCCATGTCGGCATGGGTGCCAGCGGGTCCGCCACCTCGAAGATTGACAAGTTCGCCGAGGATGTCATCCTCAAGTACCTAGACGATGAAAAGATCGAGCTCAATGTCCTGAGCGAAGAGGCGGGATTCATCAACAGGGGAGCCAAGCGAGTCCTAGTGGTCGACCCAATCGACGGCACTCTGAACTGCACGAGGGGTATCCCGTTCTTCTCCGTTTCTCTCGCGATCGGCAAGAACAAGCTGTCCGACTGCGATTTCGCTCTCGTCAAGAACCTCAGCTCAGGAGATACCTACTTCGCGCGCAGGGGCGGTGGCGCAGAGCTGAATGGCCACAGGATCGGCGTCTCGAAATACGACAGAAGCGATGCGGTCTTCCTCATGTTCGACGGGGTTGACGCCGCTCCCGAATCTGAGAAGGTGAAGCTGATGGCCAGCAGGGTCCGGACCATGGGCTGCGCGTCTTTGGAGATGTGCCTCGTCGCCCAGGGTTCAGCTCAGGCGCACTACATGAACTGCACCAACTTCAAGAGAATGATAAGAGTTATTGATATCGCGGCTAGCTGCCTCATCCTCCGAGAGGCGGGAGGCGAGGTCGTGGACCTCGAAGGCAAGAAGTTGGAGATGGAATTCAACCTGCAGGACAGGAAGAACTTCCTGGCCTACGGCGACCCGAGGATAAAGGAGATGGTACTACGAGAATAGGCATCACTGGCACTCCCGAGCTGCGGAACTTCAAGCCCGTGGCGAAGAAGGTGCTCGAGGCCCTCAAGGGCGTTGACTATGTTGTTGAGACGCACACCGCGGAGGCGCTCGGACTCAAAGGGGTCCCGCTTGCGAAGATGAGGGTGGACGCTCTGATCACCGTAGGAGGTGACGGCACGATCCTCCGGACGCTGCAGGGTAGCGATGCGCCGGTCATGGGTGTGAACGCGGGTGTTCTTGGCTTCCTGACAGAGATCCAGGCTGAGGAGATCAAGACCACCATCAAGAAACTCCTCAAGGGCGACTATCACATCGACGAGCGGCTGAAGCTCAAGACGGTCCTCAACGGCAAGAGGCTCGAGGACGCGACGAACGAGGCGGTCGTGCACACCGCACACATCGCAAAGATGAGACATTTCGCGATATCAGTCGACGGCACTCCCGCAACGGAGATCCGAGCCGATGGCCTCATAGTCGCCACGCCCACGGGCTCTACTAGCTACGCGATGAGCGTCGGCTCTTCCATCATCGACCCTCGGGTCGATGCTTTGGTGATAGCGCCTATAGCGCCGTTCAGATTGGCGGCGCGACCCTTGGTCGTGTCTGCGAGAAGCAAGATTTCTGTCAAGATCCTGGAACCCAAGGAGTGCACGATGGTCATTGACGGCCAGTGCGAGTTCAAGATCAGAGGCGATGAGACTCTCATCTTCACAGCCTCTGAGAAGAAGGCCAAGTTCATCAGCTTCAAGGACGACTTCTACAGGAACCTGGAGGAGAAGCTCATTGCTTCTGCCCCCTTCGCCGCGCACAGACACTGAAGAAAGGCATCACCATGAGAATCGCGAAGAACGAGCCCTTGAGGATCGACTATCCGAAGCACTGGTTCGTGGTCCTGCTCATCGTCTTCGAGGTGGTTGTGACCTGGCTGTTCTACACTGCATATTCGAGCCCGGTCGGTAGCTGGCGAACCCTCTGGATGGTCGTCAGCCCGTCGGTTGGGGTAGTCTTCCTGCTGTTCTTGCTTCCGCCCGTCTTCACACACCATCTTGCTGGCGAGAAGGGCCTCCTGATACGGATGGGATGGCTGATCAACACGACGATTCCATACGCATGGATAGCCAACGTGAAGGAGACTTCAGTCCACCGCGGAGCCCTCAGCGTTGGGGTGGGTGTCAGGTACTTCCCGATAAGCAAGGCGCTGTTCGTGACCTCCTCGTTCACAAACCTCGTGACCCTGAGACTGGACGGAGAGCATGTCATCGGTCGCATCAGGAAGCGCCGCGTCGAGGAGATCGTTCTGAGCGTCAGCTACGTACCAACCCTGATGGAGACCGTCAAGGAGAGAGCGAGCCTTACAAAGGGTGTGTAGTATGCCGCTGTTCGATTTCTCCAAAGACGCTCGTGCGAACGTCCACAGCATCAAGAAGCGGACGCTCAAGATGATCCTCGAGGCGTCGAAGTCGCAGTTCCCCGAGGAGTTCGGGGCGTTGCTGAGGGCAGACAAGGGAGTGATCCACGAACTCATCCTGCTGCCGGGCACGGTGTCTGGCGAGAGGCACGCGATATTCCATTTCAACAACCTGCCAATCGATTTCACGATCGTCGGGACAGTGCACTCGCATCCCTCAGGCGTCTGCTATCCGTCGAGGGCCGACGTACAGCTATTCGGGAAATACGGCTGGATACACATCATCGTGTGCAGCCCGTTCGACAGGACGAGCTGGGCCGTCTATGATGGGAATGGCGAACAGAGGGATCTGAAGGTCGTGGACTGACCAAGGCACGGTACTTGCGATGCGCGTGGGCACTGATTCATCGGTTCTTGATTGTCCAGATGATCGGAGCCACGACAAGTGCGACTGCCACAATCAAGAGTGCCGCACCAAGCATCTCTTCATTCTCATTGATCAAAGTCGCCCCGAAGACGAAGCCGAGAAACGCAGCCGTGAATGCGAGTACGCCCACAACAGATGGATTCGACCTGGTCGCCATCCTGACCCTGGTCTCGGGGGATTCGCCGACTTCAACAAGCCTTCCAGTTGATGGCCCGAAACCGCTCATCGAATGTCACTGCGATTCGATTGACCCGCCAGTACATATACGTTAGTCGGGGAAGCCTCACTATCAGGACACGTTGCGTTCCTCTATATGCCTTTCCTCCCCTATGGGCCTTTCCGAGGCGAGGCTCAACGCTCGTTCCTCATCGACTGGTTCTCACGCCGTCCAGGAAGTCTCGCACGACTTCGATGAACTCTACACGGTCCTCCCACATCGGCGTATGGGAGCCCTTTTCGAACATGACGAGCTTCGAGCCGCGGATGCCTCGATGAATGGCCTGAGCGCACTTCGGAGATACGAGGTCGTACTTCCCCGCGGTGATAAGGCAGGGAAGTTTGATCTCTGGAAGACGGTCCGTGATGTCCCATCCCTTAAGGCGGTCAGGAAGTTCACGAAGGTCGAAGTCAGAGACGTGTTCCGCCGAGCAGCACCAGTCATACGGCCAGACTCGCAACCGACAGGCTTGAGTTCGATACAAGACAGCTCTGGCTGCGAGGTACTTCGGGTTCTTGAAATCGCCCTTGTTTCCATACTTTGTAATCGTCTTTCGAACCCCTCTCGGCAGATGGGGGTTCCACTCCGAGGTATTCAGTGCGTCGCTCGCGAATCCGCTTGAGATCATGAGGCTCCGCAGTGACTTCTGGTACTTCAGAGCCACATCCAAAGCCAAGACTCCACCGTAGCTGCTGCCGAAAAGGTGAATTCTACCTAGGCGGAGAGCTCTCCTTACGCCCTCAACCTCATCCACTGCTCGGCTCTGCGTGTAGTGTTTGGCGCTCTTTGGCCGCTCCGATTTCCCGCAGCCGATCTGGTCATACAGCACTATGCGGTACCCGAATTGGACGAGATCTGTGAGGGGCAGAAGGTAGTTATGCGTGCCACCTGGGCCTCCATGCAAACCGAGCACGGTCCCCTTGTCAGGTCTGCCAAATGAGCGGTAGTAGAGCTTGAAGCCCAAGACTTTGGCGTGCCCTTCAGACGATTCCAAGCGCATCTCCTCCGGAACTTGTATCGCCTTCATTCCCTATGGGCTTTTCCGAGGCGAGGTCCAAGCCCCCTTCCCTTTTCCTCACACCCAGAGCATCGGATTCCAGTCGCTCAGAAACGTCCCTATCGCGATTCCCGCGACCAGCGTCGTAAGACCGGCGATCAGGACGTAGAGTGAACCGAAGACGAGCACACCGAGGACCATGAATGCGAATCCGAAGATCACGAGAAGCAGTGCAATCCAGTCCCATTTGGTCATGTTTTCAGAACTCACACTACCATTGAAATGGATAAACCCTTGGCAGGATTCCCTATGGTCTCTTCCTGCGTTGAGCCGGATTTGATTTTCGCTGCGATGGCTTCTTTTCAATCGGAGGTTTCTTACGACTGCATGTCAGCGAAAGTAGATAGGGCAGACACTTGATTCGTGGCTGAAGAGAATGGCGACGAAGGCATACAAGAAGCTGATGGAGAAGTATCGCGAAATCGCCCTTGTAAGCTCAACGCAGCAGCTCATGGAATGGGACCTCGAGACATACATGCCGCCACAAGGAATAGGGCAAAGAAGCGATCAGCTGAACGTCCTGGAGCGCGTCAGCCACCGTATGTTGACCAGCGACGGACTCGCGACCCTGTTGACGGAATCTGAGAGGGAAGCTGGCTCGCTTGATGAGGTGCAGCGCAGGAATCTGCATCTGATCCGGAGAGAGCACGATATCGCAGCGAGTGTGCCGGAGGATCTTGTAGCAGACTTGGCGAGCCAAATGGCGACCGCGAGGGATGTTTGGGCCAGGGCGAAGGCGGCGCGAAACTGGAAGATGTTCGAACCAGAGCTACAGAAGCTGGTGGACTTAAGCGTCAAACGTGCAGAAGCGACAATGCATGCTAGGGGTGCGTCATGTACGTTCGATGCGATGATAGACGACTATGACAAAGGCATGACGCATGAGCAGGTGGCCAAGTTGCTGACGGATTTGAGGGTGTCGCTCGTGCCTCTCGTTCGAAAGTACAGCAAAGCCTCAGAAGAGATTGACACTTCCATCATGAAGAGGCACATCCCAATAGGAACCCAGCGCGATATCGTGAGAGACGCTGTTGCCCTGATTGGCTATGACACGACCTCGGACAAGGCCTGCGGCAGAATTGACGAGACCGAACATCCATTCACTAGCGGCTATTTCGACGACGTGAGGGTCACGGTGCACTACTATGAGGACGACCCGTTCAACGCATTGCTCGGCGGATTGCATGAGGCTGGTCATGCTTTGTATGAGCAGAATCTGAAGCATGACTGGATGTATCAGCCCGTGGGGAGTGCTGCCAGCTCGGGGATCCATGAGGCAATGTCGAGATTCGCGGAGAACATCCTCGGGCGCTCGCGGAGTTTTTGGGCGTACTACCTGCCTAGGCTGAAGGAGCTCAGTGGCAGCGCATTCTCCGGTGTTCAACTTGACGACCTGCTCAGGGCAATCAACAAGGTTGAGCCGTCGAAGACACGGATCACTGCTGATGAGCTCACATACTCACTCCATATAGTAATCCGTTTCGAGATTGAACGCGATCTCTTCGCAGGTAGGGTGCAGGTCTCAGAGTTGCCTCAGGTTTGGAACGATCTATATGAAAAGTATCTTCAGGTTCGATTTGACCATGATGGAGAAGGAGTCCTCCAGGATGTACATTGGAGCGTCGGAGACTACGGTGGCTTCCAGAGCTATGCCTTGGGCAATGTGTTTGGCGGCATGTTCCTGCGGAAGATGGATGAGGAGAACGAGAACTGGTCCAAGGAGGTTGAGAAGGGCAAGCCAGGAATAGCCATCGACTGGCTGAGAGACAACGTTCAACATTGGGGAGCCATGTACGATCCAGGAGAACTTGTCGAGAAAGTCACTGGCACTTCTCTGACACCCGAACCATTCGTTCAGTATCTGACGAAGAAGTACGCCAGTCTCTGGCAATAGATGAGTGGTACTGCAGTTCGAACTGACCGGATGCAAAGTCGGCCTGGTCAATTCGATTCGGTCAGAATATCCTGCTGTTGGGGGCTATAGTTCCTCGCGCCAGCGCGCCCATCCCGATCATCGTGCCTTCGCCTATGATCGTGCCGACATCGATAGTGGCGTTTATGCCCGTCTTGACATCGTCGCCCATGATGACCCCGAGCTTTCTGCGGCCAGAGCCGGTCTTCTGCCCATCCACGACGACCTGGACCTCCTTCTCGTCCAGCCTCAGGTTCGCGACCTTCGTGCCCGCGCCGAAGTTGCATCTCTCGCCTATGACGCTGTCGCCCACATAACTCAGGTGCGGCACGTTTGTCCTGCTCATGATGATAGAGTTCTTGATCTCAACGGCGGCGCCGATCTTGCAGTGATCGCCTATCGATGTGCTCGGGCGGATGTATGCGTTGGGGCCGATCTCGCACTCGTCGCCTATGATCGCAGGGCCGATGATGTAGCTCCCCGGCAGTATTCTCGCGCCCTCTCCCACATGGATGCTGCCGATCACGGTGGCCTTCTCGGAGACTTTGCCCTTGATGTCGACTCTCAGATCGCCCATAAGTATCCTGTTCGCCTCGAGCAGGTCCCACGGCCTGGCGACATCGATCCACTCGCCCGTGAGCAGGTGCGTGTAGATGTGGCTCTTGCGCATGAGTATCTTGAACGAATCCGTGATCTCGAACTCCCCTCTCGGAGACTTCTTGGTCTCCTTAATCGCCTCGAATATCTCCGGCTCGAGTATGTACGCGCCCGCATTGACCATGTTCGTCTCCGGCACCTCGGGCTTCTCGTTGATCTCCTTGATCACGCCCGCGTCGACCGTGATGCAGCCGTAGCGCTTCGGGTCCTCGACCGTCGTCAGGGCCATGACGCTCCCTTTGACCTTCTTGTGGTGCTCGACTATGC
>Ga0315268_10001604_pt1 | contig 26042 bp, 21 predicted proteins | sample C1_top_MG_FD_204535 | JGI IMG/M metagenome (GOLD analysis project Ga0315268, IMG submission 204535) | Sediment microbial communities from Yellowstone Lake, YNP, Wyoming, USA - C1_top | ecosystem: Environmental > Aquatic > Freshwater > Lake > Sediment | place: USA: Wyoming | collected 2017-08-01
CTGCTTCTGGAGGCCGACGAACTTACCCCCGGGGCTTCCGGATATGTGCAATTTTTCCTCCGGGAGGCCCTGGCCCTCAAACCCGGGGACCGTTTTGTGATAAGGAGCTTCTCCCCGGCCTTTACCTGGGGCGGCGGCGTCATCCTCCACGTCAATCCGGCCCGGCACAAGAGGTTTCAGACCGCGGTTTTGGAGGGGCTCAAAACCCTGGAGCAAGGCTCTCCCGAAAGTGTCCTCAGTTATTATCTTCAGGAAGCCGGGGCTGCGGGCCGCTCCCGGGGGGAACTGGAGGCCCTGCTCCCCTGGGACCCGGGGGACCTGGCCGGCCTGCTCCAGTCTCTTACCTCTCAAGGCCGCATCCTCCTTTACGACCCGGAAAACCAGCGGTATCTCCTCACTGCCACGGCCCAGGATTTGGAGAGGCAGATCCGGGACCAGCTTGCCGCTTATCATAAACAAAACCCCCTAAAGCCGGGACTCTCCAAAGAAGAGCTGCGCCGTAAGCTGCCGCCCCAGATGGAGGTGCGCCTTTTCAACTACCTGCTGAGCCGCCTGGCGAACCAGAAACAGGTGGCCCTGGAAAAAGACCTGGTGCGCCTGGCCGCCCACAAGGTCACCCTGGCCGGGGACCAGGAAGACCTGTCCCGGCAACTGGAGGCCCTCTACCGCGGGGGCGGGCTCTCTCCTCCCACCCTGAAGGAGGTGGCGGTGGCCCTGAATGCGGCCCTGCCCCAGGTCCAGCAAGTGCTCCACGTCCTCACGAACCAGGGCCGCCTGATAAAGGTGAAAGAGGACCTCTACTTCCACCAGGAGGCCATGACCCAACTCAAGGCGGCGCTGGTGGATTTCCTGAAGAAACACAAAGAAATCACCGTCATCCAGTTCAAAGACCTGACCCAGACCAGCCGGAAATTCACCATTCCCCTGCTGGAATACTTCGACGGCAATCGGGTAACGGTGCGGGTGGGCGAGACCCGGAGATTGCGAGAGGGGGTGTAATGATTTGGGGGAGGGGGCTAAGGGCAGACGCCCTCGCACAATCCCTCCCCAAACCCCGCCCCCAATCCCGTAGGTAAAAAAACCTGCAGGGTGCGCATTGTGCACCCTACTTAACTATTCTAGTTAATCAGGGGCAGTGATGGCACAGATAGCAAAGCCATTCTATTTAGCAGTGATCGGCGGCGGGGAGGTAAGCCCGGACATCGCCGCCCTGGCCCGGGAGGTGGGCCGGGAGGTGGCACGAAAGGGGGCGGTGCTGCTCTGCGGGGGGCTGGGGGGAGTGATGGAAGCCGCGGCCCAGGGGGCCAAAGAGGCCGGCGGGGTGAGCATCGGCATCCTGCCCGACGGGGACCGGGGCCGGGCCAACCCTTATCTCACTTACGCCATCGCCACCAACCTGGGCCACGCCCGGAATATGCTCATCGCCCACTCGGCCCACGCCCTCATCGCGGTGGACGGCTCCTTTGGGACCATCTCCGAGGCGGCCATCGCCCTCAAATTGGGGAAGCCGGTCATCGCCCTTCAAGTCTCCTGGGACCTGCCGGGGCTCCGCCGGGCCGCCTCCCCCCAGGAAGCCGTGGCTCTGGCCCTGGCCGGTCCTGTGGGCTAAAGACCGGCCTCCAGAGATGCCTCCAGGCACAAGGCCTGGATTCTCCTAAAAATCTCCGGTAAGTTAAAAAACGAAAATACCTGCCAGGAAAGCAAGAAGGATCGTGTTTGTAGGAAAGGTATTTTCTGGAGCCTCAAGCAGGGCACTGCCCCGATATTCTGTCAGTCCGCGCACTTGACGCTTTTCTCAGCCACGGCACCGGGACCGGCCAGTGGCCGGAACATCTGTTTACCCACGCCACAGCAAGGGCACTTCCAGTCGTCCGGCAGGTCCTCAAAGCGAGTCCCCGGGGGAATCTTCCCCTTCTTATCCCCCCGGGCCGGGTCGTAAATATAACCGCAGTTAGCGGTCTGGCACTGCCACATGTCTTTGGGGTCCGACATCTTGTCTTCCTTCCCGTAAGTTGAAGTTACTAGGGATAAGGCCTAAAGGGCCCTGTCCCCTTTTTTTCATGACCTTCATCTCCCACATTTTAGCAATAATATATACTCTTCGATAATAATTATCTATCCGGAAAATTCAAGGGGGGCAGGAAAAGAAAATTCCACTTATGCGGGTGGGGAGGGGGGCTTGGGGGAGGGCAGGGACTTTTTTGCAAGTGGTCCCTGGCCCTCCCCACATGTCACTTCTTATCGTCTTAAAAACCGCGCCAGTTGGCGGCCGTAGTATTCTTTGGCGTCTTCGTCGGAGGGGCGGCTAAAGGTGGGGGTCCCTTTACCTTCGGGGGCTTGCTTGAGGACGATGCCTTTTTCTCCGAAAAGTTTGAGGGCGCTTTGGAAGGTGGCTTCCGACAGGGCTTCGCTCCGCTCCACTTCGCCCAGCTTGTGGAGTTTCTGACCGATGGATTGGATGCGTTTGAGAAACTCCCGTTCGCTCCGAGGTTTTTTCTGGAGGTACTTGATGGAGCGGAACACAATCCAATAGGATTCCAAGTAGTTATAAAGCAGGTTGGCAAAGTAAGCCAGTTCCTTGAGGCCGGAGGCCGACAGGGTATAGCGGGCTTCTTGCCGGTCCAGATTGACCAGCACCCCCCGGGAGGTGAAGTAGCCCAAAATCTCCTCCACCTCTTTTTCTGGGTCCATATTGTTGAAGAGGAACTCGTTCTTGAAAAAGTCGGAGAGGAAGGCGAAATCCGCCAGGATCTGGTCCCGGTCAAACTCGAACCCATGCCCGGCCAGGATGGCCAGGGAGACCAGGGAGGTGGGCAGAAAAAAATGGAGGATATTGTTTTTGTAGTATTCCAGTAAAGGGCGCTTGGTTTCGTCGATGCTGTAACCTCCCAGCCCCAGTTCATCGGCCAGCCCTTCCTCCTTTTCAATGGGGGTGATGAGCTTGCGCGCCTCGCACAGGGTCAGGGTATCTTCCACCGCCTGGGTGAGGTTCTCCAGGGAATCGGCCCGGGGCACCCCCTGGGCCTGGAGGTAATCGTGGAGCACCTGGATGATCTGCAGCAGTTCCCGGCGGTAAACGCCTTTGCGGGGGTAGGTGAGCAGTGCCGCGCAGACCAGGGAGAAGGGGGTGACCACGGAGATGCGGTTAATGGCCTGAATGATATGGTAGGCCAGATCCTGGCCCTGATCCCGGGCCTCCTGCGGTTGGCCGGGTTCCGGCGCCGGCAGGCGGGCCATATATTGTTTGATGGAAATGGGGTCGCTGAACTGAATATAGGCCCGGCCGTAGCGGCCTTTCAGGAATTTCCTGGCCTTTACCAACTGCCCCACCGATTCCGTTTCCTTTTCCCGCCCTTCCAGTTCCTTGAGGTAGGCCTTTTCCTCCAGCACCTGATCGTAGCCGATGAAGGTGGGAACAAACAGCAGGTCCTGGGACGCCTGATCATCATAGGTTCTCAGGATCATGCTGAGGAGCCCCAGCTTGGGCAGGACCAGTTTACCGGTGCGGCTCCGCCCCCCTTCGATGAAGAACTCTAAATTATACCCGGTTTTGATGAGGGTCTTGATGTAGGTATAGAGCACCTCGGCATAGAGCTTTCCTCCCAGGAAGCGGCGCCGGATGAAAAACGCCCCGGAGCCCCGGAAAATGGGGCCCAAAGGCCAGAAGGCCAGATTCTTGCCCGCGGCGATGCGCGGGGGGTGCATATGGTGCTGGTAAATGAGGTGGTTGAGGATGAGGTAGTCCAGATGGCTCTTATGGCAGGGGACGAAGATGAGGTTGCCCCGCTGCCCGGCTTCCCTCACCTTTTCGAACCCTGCTTCATCAAAGGCGACGCCGTCGAAGAGGTGTTGGGAGAGCCGGCCCACCATGCGGATCATCATGTTCACGAAAAAGACGTTAAAATCGGCGGCTATCTCCCAAAAGTAATCCTGGGCAGTCTTCTTGATTTTATCCAGCTTCTTTTTCTCGGTCTCCGCCGCGTGCTCCATAAAGGCGGTAAGGCCCGGGTCGGTAAGGGTGAGTTCCAGGAACTCCTCCCGGGACTTGATCACCGGACCGGTAATCATCCGTCTCTTGAAATCGATGCGCCGGATCAGCTCCTGCCGGACTTCCTGGGCCAGTTGCCGCAGGCGCCCGTCCTGGGGAGCTGCAGCCAGCACCTCCCTCAGGTTCACGGGCTCGGCCACCTCCACTACCGCCTGCTTGGCCCTGAGGAAGCAGAGGCCCAGCTTGCGCAGCTTCCCGGGATTCTCACTGTCCCCGAAGAATAGCTGAAAAAGTCCCTTGTATTCCCGGATGGGGTCCTTTTCATACATCACCATCTGGGGCACCAGGAAGATGGGGAAGTCCAGCTGCGCCTGGAGTTCCAGGAGGTGGCGGATGGGGTCTTCCCGGGGCTTTAGAAAACGCTGCCTGAAGCCCACCGGGTCCACCAGGAACATTAGGGAGCCCCGTTTCTCCTGGAGGGTCTTGAGGAAATACCCGTCCTGGAAGGGGTTGGGCCAGGACCGGCGCCGGGTGAAATAATTAAGGGAGGCGGAGATGATTTGCACCAGATGAAGAAAGGGCTGCCACATCCACAGGTTCAAATCAAAGGCCACTTCCGGGGCCTGGACTCCCAGGTTCTGGTAGCGCCGGTTAAAAAAGAGAAAGTCCAGGTGGCTGCGATATTTCAGGACATAGACCACCGCCCCCTGACGGGCCAGTTCCTGGAGGCGCTCCAGATACTTGGGGTTCACCGTAACCCGGGAGAAGAAGGGGTCCAGGGTATGGCGCAACAAAAAGGAGGGGCGGCTGGGGAGATAGCCGGCGTAATGGAACTCATGGCCTCCCAGCCAACCGGAGAGGCGGCTGAAAAACCGGCCCAGCCAACTCCTGGGCTTTTCGGCTCCACCCGGGCCGGCGCCGCCGCTCCCCTGTTTTTCCAACTCTGGGTCCATCTTTAACCTTTTGCTAGGTTTCCCCTGAAATGCTCAATATATAGATAATCCGCCGGCCCTGTCAACCGAAATGGGGCCGTTAGGACTTGGGAGCGGGGTAACCCCGCCCCTACGCTCCCTGGCCCCCCCACATATCCTTATCACTGATCCGCAGGCGGCCCCAGGCCCGGGTCTGCTGCCGGCACCGGCTCCGGCTCCCCTTCCTCGGCGCGATGGGGAGAGCCGCCAAAGACCCGGATGGCCAAAATGGAAAGTTCATACATGGCATAAATGGGGATGGCTATTACCGTCATGGTCACCACATCGGCATGGAAGGCCGCCACCACGGCACTGAGCAGGATGGCCAGCCGGCGCTGGCGCCTTAAGAAGTCCAACTGCACAACCCCGGTACGGGCCAAGATTAGCAAAACCAGCGGCAATTCGAAAATCAACCCGAACAATACCAGGAGGCGCAGGCAAAAGTTAATGAAATGGGTCAGGTTGAGCATGGAGAAAAGGAATTCGCTCTCATATGCCAGGGAAAAGGAGATGATCAGCGGCCACACCAGGTAGAGGAAAAAAAGGTCCCCCAGGATAAAGGCCACCGTGCCCGTGGGAATGAAAAGATAGACATACTTCCTCTCGTTGGGGTAGAGGGCCGGGGCGAGGAACAACCACACCTGGTAAAGGATGATGGGCAGCGCCAGGGCCAGGCCGGCAACCAGGGAAATCTTCATCTGGACAAAAAACGGCTCCAGGGGAGCCATATAGTTGAGCTTATGGGGCTCGACCTTGGGGGGGACCGGCTTCAACCCCAGGGAGCGGGTCAACTCCGGATATTTCTGCGCGGCCCAGGTCTGCATGGAATAGTACCACTTCTGGGTGATGGACGCCTCCTGCAAAGGACGCTGCATAAAGCGCTGCACCGCGGGCACCAGGGGCCAGGCCACCGCCATGCCGATAGACAAGGCGAGGAGGGAAATAATGAGGCGCTTGCGCAGCTCCTCCAGATGCTCGAAAAAAGACATCTGGCTCACACCCTGGCCTCCTGCTGGGCTGCCGCCTTGCTCCCCTGATTATGGCGGGCCACCGACTTGCACCTGGGGTCCGCCCCGGAAATAAAAATATGGGCCACGGCCGGGAACAGCAGGGCTATCCCCACCAGGAAGACCATGCTGCCCGGCCCCAGGGCCGGGGTGTTGAATTGGGAAGATACCAGGCCGGTCCAGAGGTTCACAAGAAGAGGGAAAGCCGAATCCATATGACTATTTTAATGCATCCATGGCCCAATGGCAATGTGCGGGGCAAGACATTGGGGGAAGGGGCCGCAACTGCCGGGCGGTGGTATCAGACCACGATGACCTGCCGGGGGCTGGCGGTGAGCCATTCCACTCCCCCGGGGGTGATGCGGCCCGTGTCCTCCAGGCCGATCATGCCGATCTCCGGCAGGAAGAACTTGGGCTCAAAGGCCACCACCATGTCGGCTTCCAGGGGATAGGGAAAACGGGCAGTGAGGAAAGGGTATTCGTCCAGCTCCAGCCCCACCACGTGGGCCAGGAAGCTCACCCGGTCCGCCCCCTGCCCCATGAAAAAATCCTCTAAGCCGTGGGTCCGCACTTCCTTTAAGAGACGCTGATAGAGTTTCCCGGGCATCATCCCGGGCCGGGCCTGGGAGGCATAGAGGCGGTAAAGTTCCTCCACCACCAGGAAGGCCTCCCAGGCCGGGGGCGGCAGCGACCCGAGGGCGTACATCCGGGTCATGTCCACGATATAGCCATTCACGCAGGCGGCCAGATCAATGCTGATGGGCTCCCCGGGGGCCAGCTTCTTCCGGGAGGCTCCCTGAGGGAAGGCGGGAGAGAACCCCGGCCCGCCGCTGGGGGTATCAATATAGGCCGCCTGGAGGCCGGAGACGCCGGAGAGCACATGGCCGTAGAACATCTCCAGGTCCCAGTTGCGCAGCCTTACCAACCCCTGGTGGCCCAGGAGCCGCAGGCGGTGTTCCAGGGCTGCGGCCACCTCCAGTTCGGTAACCCCGGGCTTCAGGAGCTCCGGGATCAGTTGATAAGCCCGGTCCAGGATGGCGGCCGCGCCGCGCAACTGCTCCAGCTCATAAGCACTTTTGACCATCCGCTGCCGGCGGATCACCGGGGAGAGGTCCTGAAGGGGCGCCCGGGGGAATAGTTGTTCCCGAAACCTGAGGTAAAGGGCGGCGGGCATGACATCCAGCTCCAGACCCAGGGGACCCTGGAACTCCAGCCCGGCCCGGGTCAGGATTCGGGGGATCTCCTTCAAGTCCTGGTAAAGGGCCAGAGGCCAGGGAGGCTCCCCTGCCATCACCCGGTGCTGGGGCCGGCGCACCAGGAGCAAGGGCTCGCCTGCGGGAGCCACCGCCAGGAACCCGTCCACAAGAGTGCCGGTGTAATAAAAGAGGTCCGCGGCTTGCCGGATCAGGGCCAGGCCGATGCCCTCCGCGGACAGGCCCTTTTGCAGAGCGGCCAGCCGGGAGGTGATCTCCTCAACGGGTACGGGCTCCATCATTCCTCCGGCCGGTACAGCACCACCTCCAGTTCCCCGGGCCCCTGGGCCCCGAGAACCAGAATCTTTTCAATGTCCGCGGTGCGGGTGGGCCCGGTGAGCCAGGATACCAGGCCCCTCTCCTGCCGAACCAGGTTTAGGGCTTCAGAGAGGCTCAGGCGGGCCCGGTCCCGGGGCACCAGCACCAGGTGCCGACCCCGGAAGGGCAGGAGGGATGAGGCTACGGTGCGGCAAGGCACCACCACGGCCCCCAGCTCCGGGATGGCCCCCAGGGCGACGCTCACCGCGGTGCGCGCCTGGGGAACCCGGGTGGCCCCGGCGAAAAGCGGCGTCCCCCCTCGTTTCCGGAGTTCCGGAGCCACCTGACGCAGCCAGGAATGGTCCTCCAGCAATAAGGGTTCCCCGGCGGCCAGGAGCAGCCGGGCCAGGGCCGCGGGGCCCCGGACCCGGCGGAGGCGCGAGCCGCCCACTTCCTTTAAGCGGGACTCCAGCTTACGGCTAGGGCCGGGGGGCTTGCTCTCCGCCCTCCCCTCCTGCTTCTCCTCCAACCCTTGAATGATAGAGGGCGGACGGGGCGCACAGGAGGGGACTGGGGCCCGGGGCTGCCGGACCCTCCCCCCTGCCCGCTGCTGCCGACTGTGGAAGCTCTCCGGGGCCAGGGCCAGCCCCTGCTCCTTGAGACTGGGGATGAGCTCCGGGAGTAAGCGTAGCCCTGGTTCCAGGCGCCGGTACAGGGGCGGGACGCGCAGCCCCAGGCCGGCCAGGCGGGAAAGGGTGCGCAGGCCCCTGAATTTGGGACTCAGGCGGCGAATCTGAATAATATGTTCCGCCAGGCGGATCTTAACGGGACAGATCTCCTGACAGGCGCCGCATTGGCTGCAGAGGTCGCAGATATCCCCCACCGGGGCCAGGTAGGGCGCCAGGAGGATGCCGATGGCCCCGGGATAGACCCGGCCGTATAGGTGAGCCCCCCCAGCCTGAAAGACGGGGCAGATATTGAGACAGGCCCCGCAGCGGAGGCAATAGAGGGCCTCCTTAAGCACCGGCTCCGCCGCCAGGTGGCGCCGGCCGTTATCCAGGATTATTAGATAAAAGGCTTGTTCCCCCTGGGGGTGCGGCTTAAGGCCCCGGAGAAAGTGGACCAGGGCGGTGGCCCGCTGCCCCGTGGCGCTGGCCGGCAGCAGGCGCAAGAACACCTCCACCTCCTCAAGGCCGGGAATTACTTTTTCCAATCCCATGAGGGCCACATGAACCCCGGGCAGGGTGGCCGTCTGGCGCAGATTGCCTTCATTTTCCAGGAGCACCAGGGTGCCGTCCCCCCCGGCGAAGTTGACCCCGGTGATTCCCATCTGGGCCTCAAAATAGCGGGGCCTCAGGTATTCGGCGGCCTGGCGGGTTAAAGCCTCGGGCTCCGCGGAAGAGCTTTCCCTCAAATGCTCCTGAAACAGGGCGGCGATCTGGTGGCGCCCCAGGTGGAGGGCTGGCGCGGTGAGATGGGCCGGCGGGTGCCCCGCCAATTGCACGATGAATTCCCCCAGGTCGGTCTCCAGAGACCGGATGCCGGCCCCGGCCAGGAAGGGATTGAGGCCGATCTCTTCGGTGGTCATGGATTTGGATTTCACCACCGAGGTGACCCCATGGCACCGGGCGATCTCAAGGATGAGATTCCGAGCCTGGGGAGCATCCCGGGCAAAGAGCACCGTTCCGCCCCACTGCTGGACCTGCTCTGTTAAAGAGGCGAGAAGCTCGTCCAGACGGGTCAGGGCCTCGGCCTTGATGGCCCGGGCCTGGGTGCGCCATTCCTCCCAGTGGGGGTATTCCTGGAGCAAGGCCTCCCGGGCGGCCAGGGCGCGATGGGTGGCGGCTCTGACTTGGTTGGACATAGGATTTATGGAGATTCTAAGATAAGGGGCTAAGGCCCGCCGTCCCCGCCCCCCTGTCCTTCCTTCAGGCAGTCTGCCTGGCTTTCTCCCACATCTGGGCCCACTGGGGATGGTAGAGGTCCTCGGGAGTCTCCATGGCGGTGGTGAGAAATTTATTGACCTTCTCCTCAATCCAGGCATGTTGGGACCAGGGGCTGATGACCTGGGTCATCAACTCCTTGTATTCCTCGGGCAAAAACTCGTCCCCGGCCAATTGCACGTTCAGGAAGGCCAGGAGGGCTTTAAGGGTGATGTATTCCCGGGCCAAGCCGTGCCGGGATAAAGTTTCGTGGACGTCCTGCCGGACCCGTTCCGAGGCGATGGAGTGGAGAAAGCGCCCCGGGGCCGACCCGCTTAACAGGCCTGACAGAAAGAAGCGCAGATAGTAAAGGCGCTTGCCCCCCTTCCAGACTTGATCCAGGTGCTCCTGCTTTTCCGGGTCCCGGGCAAATCCCTCCAGGGCGTCCCGGTAAGGGCCCTCCAGCCGGGTCAAGACCAGGTGGAAAAGCAGCAGCAGATTAATGAGGAACATCCCCAAGACCGCGGTCTGGGCCAGGGCCGGGCGGATGCCGCTGGACCAGCTCAACAGGAAATAAAGGAAAATCAAGGCCAGGACAAGCATCCGGATTAGACCGACCCGGGAGACCTGGAGGCGGGGATCCTTGCGATGGGCATAAAAATACCAGGCGAATAGGAAAAAGATGGCCACCTGGGAATAGGCGTGAGACAGGATATTAATCAGATAATCCCACATTGGCTTCTCCTCGAAGTATTTTTGCCCTGCCGGCCTGGGGGGGCCGCATCCTCCCCAAAGGGGCTTAAGGCGCCGACCCTGGGCTGCGGGGAGGGGCGGGGCAGGCGACCCTCCAGGTTACTTGTCGCTCAGGAAGGCATCTCGTAGACCTTGATTTTCGCCCGGCGGCGCTCGCCGGTCAACCACGCTTCGAAGATGAGCCGCCGCTTACCTTCCAGGACCTGATTCTTGAGCTTTTCCCGCTCCTTTTGAAACTCTTTAGGGTCAGGAGCGCGGCGGGCCTTAAAGGCAAGGAGATAATAATTGTCCTGATAGACCAGGGGCCGAGGGGGATAGGGGTTCTGGCTGGAAAGCAGAAAGGCCGCGCTGGTCAAGGACTCGGCCAGGTGTTGTTTCTTAAAGCCCTCCACCCTGGTAAAAAAGTCGCTGTCGTCAATGGGGAGGCGGGCCTGGGCCGCCACCTGGGTCAGGGGCTCCCCTTTCCGGAGGCGCTCCAACACCCGGAGAGCTTCCTCCTCGGCCTGCTTCTTGGCCTGTTGCCGCCTCACCGCCTGGCGCACCTGATCCTTGACCTGCTCCAGGGGGGGGAGAAACTCGGGCTGCTGCTCCAGACCCTGCAAGATGGCGAACCCCCCGGGCAGATCCACCACCCGGCTGATATCCCGGGGTTTGAGCTGCAAGGCTACCCGGTTAAAGGTGGGCACCGTCCCCAGCTCGGGGATGGGGTCCACCAGGGCAAAAAGGGGAGTCTCTTGGGGAGTCACCCCATATTTTTTCCCCACTTCCGCCAGAGAGGTCCCACTCAACTCCCCCCGGGCCTGTTGGGCCGCTTCCCGAGCCAATCGCTGGCTTTTCTCCTCCCGAAGGTACTGTCTGGCACGCTCCTCGGCATCGGGCAATTTTTCCGATTCTTTGTACTCTTCCACCTTGATGAGGTGGAAGCCCTGGGAAGTGGAAGCCAGGCCCACTTCTCCCGGGCCCAAGGAAAAGGCGACCTTTTCCCACTCGTCGGGCATCTGCCCCTTCTTGACGTCGCCCAGGTCTCCACCTTTCTGCCGGGATGCCTCATCTTGGGAGTATGACTGGGCCAACTGGGAAAAATCTTCCCCGGCCTGCACTATCTCCAGCAACTCCTGGGCCTTCTTTTTCACCTCCTGGCGCTGCGCCGGGGTGGCCTTGGGAGGAATAGTCAGCAACAATTGCCTGGCCCAAATTACCGTGGGGCGAGAGAACTCCTCCTGGTGTTCCTTCAGGTAATCTCCCACTTCTTCCGGGGAGAGCTTCACCCGGTTCAAATAATCCTGGGACTGGAAGAACAGGTAATTCACCTTCACCCGGGCCGGCTGGCGGAACATCGCCTGGTTCTCCTGGTAGTAGCGGTCCATCTCCGCCTCACTGGGATTTTGCTGGGACAGGAACCGGTCCGGCGACACCACCAGATAATCGACGGCCACCGCCTCCCAGCCAATTAGGAATTGCTCCTGAAGCTCCCCCTCCGACACCTTGGCAAAGGAAGTCACCTCCCGCATGATCTTCTGGATGAGGAGGCGGCGGCGCTCCTGTTCCTCGAATTCCGCGACGCTCAGACGGGCCCGGGACAGCATCAACCGATACTTCTTGTCATTGAAGCGCCCTTCTTCCTGGAAGTAGGGGTAATTGCGGATCTGCTCCTGCATTTCAGCGGTGCTCACCCGGATTCCCAGACGCTCTGCCGCCTGGAGGATCAAGGCCTCTTCGATCAGCCGGTTCAGTGCCCTTTCCTTGAGGCGCAACTGTTTGAGGACCTCTTCATTCATCTCTCCCTTGGTCTGCTCCTGGTACTGCCGCACCATGTCGTTATACGCCTTGAAATAAGCGGTCAGGAGAATGGGGGTGCCGTTGACCTCGGCCGCCTCCTGGAAGCGGGGAGATTTAAGGCCGCCGACGCCCCAAAAGATGAAGACCACCACAATGGCCCCGATGGCCAGGGCGATGAACCAGGAACGGGAGTATTTGCGAAGCCAGCTCAGCATGATGCCTACCTTTTTAAATGATTTGGGGGGGAAAGGAAGTTAAAAAACGATACTTTTATTTCTTCCCCTTTTACACTTTTACCCTTATCGGTTTCCTTCCTTCAGCCACTTTTGCGCCTCTTTGGCTTCGGGGCTCTTGGGATAGGCCTGGACCAATTTTTTCAAGGTGGTCTGGTAATTTTGGGTCTGATTCAGATTCTTATAGGACAGACCCTGGCGCAGCAGGGCTGCGGGAGCCAGGATGCTCTGGGGGAACTGGGTGGCCATTTTATTGAATTCCACCGCGGCCTCCTGGTATTTCCCTTCCTGGTAAAAGCTGTCGGCCAGGTGGTAGCGGGCCTCCGGGGCCTTGGGCCCCTGGGGCTTACTTGTCAGATACTGGTGAAACTTGTCCCGGGCCAGATCAAATTTCCTGGCCTTGTAAAGGCGGAGGCCCTCGTCATAGGTCTTATCCGGGGCCCCGGACGACGCCGGGTAGCCCGGGGGCGGCGGACCCTCTACTTTGGCCGCGGCGGGGGCCACCGAAGCAGACCCCTTGGCGCGGGGAGTCTCCGGCCGTGCGCTGGGGGCAGATCCCTCCCTCTCCACTTGCGCCAGCCGGCTTTCCAACTGCTGGATCCGAGCCTCCAGGGCCTGCACCTGCTGGCTCAAGTCCGGCCGCGGGGCGGGCGCCGGGGCGGCGGGCGCTCCGGCGGGGGGTGCCCCTGTGGCGGGTGCCCCCGCGGGGGGAGGCTCTTCGGCCCCGGGAGGCGGAGCCACCGCCCTGCTCCTCATGGGGAAATAACTGAAGAAATCACACCCTGCCAGGAGAAGGACCAGACTCACTCCCACCAGATACCGGATCCAGCTTGCCTGACTCATTTCTTTACCTCCTTGGGGGGCGGGGCGGTAACAATCCCCAATTTCTCCACCCCTGCTTCATTCATGGCGCTCATCACCTGGACCACCAGGCCGTAGGGCACCTCCCCGTCGGATTTCAGCAAGACCTCCCGGCCCTTGTCCGCCTGAGTGTGCCGGGCCAGGATGGGACCCAGGTCCTCCAGGGGCACCCGCCGGTCGTCCAGGTAAATCACCTGGTCCCGGTTGATGGAGACAATCAGGGGTTGCTGGCTGATTAGAGGCCGGGCCGGGGCCTGGGGCAGATTGACGGGCAGACCCTGGGACAGCATGGGCGCGGTGACCATGAAAATTACCAGGAGCACCAACATCACGTCCACAAAAGGGGTGACATTGATATCGGACAGGGGTTTGGAGGATTGCTCAAACTCAAAGCTCATGGGTCAATGCCCTTCCTGCCCCTCCCGCCCCCGGGGTGAGGCCAACAGGGGCAAGAGGTCATTGGCGAAGGCGGTAAGTTCCGCCTCCAGACTCCGGACCCGCCCCAGAAAATAGTTGTAAGCCACCACGGCCGGGATGGCCGCGGCCAGACCCGCGGCAGTGGCGATCAAGGCTTCGGCGATGCCCGGAGCCACGGTGGCCACCGAAGCCGCACCTTTCAGACCCATGGCATGGAAGGAGGTCATGATCCCCCAAACTGTACCGAAGAGGCCGATGAAGGGGGCGGTATTGCCGCAGGTGGCTAAAAAGCTCAGGGACTGGGAAAGACGCCTCCTTTCCTCCTGGAGGGCCCGGCCCACGGCCCGGCGGGCCGCATCCCCCCGGGGGAAACCGGAACCTTCCCTCGAAGGTCCCTTTGCCTCCCCGCCGGGGTTCTCGGGAAAGGCTGCCTCATATCCCTGGCGGAAGATGGCTGCCGCGGGGGACCACGGCGGGGGAGTCGCCTTCAGGGCCGCGGCCAGACCCGGGGCAGCCCAAAAACTCTCCAGGAACTCCCGGGTCTCCCTTTGCGCCCGGCTAAGCTGCCGGTATTTGGCGATAATAATGGCCCAGGAGGTCACCGAGAAGGCCAGCAGGACCAGCATCACTCCCTTGACCACCGGACCGGCGGTAAAGATCAGGGCGAAGATGTCCCACTCCGAACCGGGGGAGCTGCCGGCTCCCGGGACGGGAAAGGTTCCTGAAACCTGGGCTAACCATAAGAGCATTGAAGAAACCGGGAAACTGATTAATTTGCTTAAATGTTTTATCCTATTATCCCGGCCCTGACTTGTCAAGGAGGGCCAGGGGCGGGCGCGGCTTACTTTATTAAAATATTAGAAAATTGCCGTTTTGGGGGAATAAGCTTTTCCATTATCCTGATAAACCCATTAACCTGGAGACATGGCACGCCGCGCCGCGTTTTTTTCTTGCATAATTTTCAACCGGAACCTATAATAATAAATAATAGTTCATATGACCTATTAAAGAGGTCATATGAACTAATATAGAGGTCTTTAAATTGCTAGAGCCGCTCCTTGGATCAGTTAATCGGGAGAGGGTCCTCCTTTTCCTATATGCCAGAGGGGAAGGTTATCCTCGGGAAATTGCCAGATTTTTCCAAACGGACCTGGACCCTATCCGTAAACAGCTGGAAAAGCTGGAAGCAGGGGGAGTCTTATACAGTCGTCTTGCGGGAAGGACGCGCCTTTATTCATTCAATCCCAGATACCCATTTCTCCCAGAGCTGGAAGGACTCCTGAAAAAGGCCTTGTCTTATTATCCCCCAAATATACAAGAAGAAATCTTAATGGATAGACGCAGGCCCAGGAGACGAGGCAAACCGCGGTGAAGCCGATAAAAGAAATGTCGGTGGGTGAATTGGCCGCATTCATCTGCAGTCATTTAGGGAAGCATAATATTGATGTTGTTCTCTCAGGAGGTAGCTGTGTGTCAATTTACAGCAATAACCGGTATGTTTCGTTAGACCTTGATTTCATTGATAATCGGTTTACGAAGAAAAAGAACGTAAAAGATGCCCTCTTAGAAATAGGCTTCTACGAAGAGCACCGGTATTTCAAACATCCGGAAACAGAGTTCATAGTAGAATTTCCCTCAGGCCCTCTTTCTGTCGGCCATGAGCCTATTAAAGAAATCATCATTCTGGAGTTCGCCACTGGACAATTGAGTATAATTTCACCTACCGATTGTGTTAAAGACCGGCTGGCCGGCTATTACTATTGGAAGGACAGGCAATGTTTGCAACAGGCTGTTTTGGTCGCAGAAGCAAAAGACGTTGATTTGGAAGAAATCGAACGATGGTCTAAGTCTGTAAGAAAGCTGCGAGAATTTCATCAAATTAAGAAATTGCTTGCTAAAGCCAAGACCTAAATACTTCCGGGTCGAGTGGCTTGCCGGCATCGCCGGACAGGCACTGCCCGCCATATTTAATACCCATCCCTTTCATCCTGTCCTCTCCTCAGTATCTTCCTCCTTGCCCCCCACCCTTTTTTCAGTATAAGATGGCTAGGGGATCCGGGCTGATTAACTTCCTCAAAACCCCCACCGAGCCAAAGGGCGGGACATGGCGGTTTCGGAATTCGTTCATCTTCACGTGCACACGGCCTACAGTCTACTGGACGGGGCTATCCGCATCAAGGACCTGCTGGCCCGGGCCCAGGCCCTGCAGATGCCGGCGGTGGCCATCACCGACCACGGCACCCTCTTTGGAGTATTGGACTTCTATGAGAAGGCCCGGGCCGCGGGCATCAAACCCCTCTTGGGGTGCGAGCTCTATGTGGCCCCGGGGTCGCGCCTGGACCGGAAAGGGGCGGGCAAAGGCGAAAATAACCACCTCCTGGTCCTGGCCGCGGACCATCAGGGCTACCAGAATCTCATCCAATTGGTCACCCGCTCCCACCTGGAGGGTTTTTACTACCGGCCCCGGGTGGACAAAGAACTCCTCAAGGAATTGAACGCCGGGTTGATCGCCCTCACCTCCTGCCTCCATGGGGAGGTGGCCCGGAAGGTGCTGAATGACGATCCCGCCGGGGCCGAGGCCGCGGCCCGGGAGTACGCGGAGATCTTCCCGGGGCGGTTCTACCTGGAAGTCCAGGCCAATGACCTGCCGGAGCAGCTCAAGGTCAACGCCGCCTTGCTGGAGCTGGCGCCCCGCTGGGGTCTTCCCCTGGTGGCCACCAATGACGTCCATTATCTCCGGCCTGAAGATGCCCGGGCCCACGATGTGCTGCTGTGCATCCAGACGGGGAAGACGGTGAACAGCGCGGGCCGCATGAAGTTCCAGACCGACCAGCTCTATTTCAAGACCCCTAAGGAGATGGCCCGCCTTTTTCCTCCGGAGGTGCTGGCTGCCTCCGGGGAGATCGCCGCCCGTTGCGACGTCACCCTGGACCTGGGCACTCTCCGTTTCCCGGTCTTCCCTGCGGCTGCCGGGGAGTCCATGGAGGCGGCCCTTACCCGCCTGGCCCGGGAGGGTCTGACGGCCCGCCTGAGTGCGCAGCCGCCGCCCTCTTCCCGGCCCTCGGAGCAATATTGGCAGCGCCTGGAATATGAGCTTAACTTGCTCAAGCAGATGGAATTTGCCGGTTATTTCCTGGTGGTGGCCGACATCATCAATTACGCCCGCCACCAGCAGATTCCCGTGGGCCCCGGCCGGGGCTCCGCGGCCGGCAGCCTGGTGGCCTTTGCCCTGGGGATCACCGACCTGGACCCCCTGGCCTACGGCCTGATCTTTGAACGCTTCCTCAACCCGGAACGCCTGAGCCCTCCCGACATTGACGTGGACTTCTGCTACGAGCGCCGGGGGGAGATCATCGATTATGTCTCCCGCACCTACGGCTGGCAAAACGTGGCCCATATCACCACCTTCGGCAGCATGAAGACCCGCCAGGTGATTCGGGACGTGGGCCGGGCCCTGGAAGTGCCTTATCCGGAGGTGGACAAGATCGCCAAGCTGGTACCCGAGCAGATCAACATCACCCTGGAGGAGTCCTTGCAACGGGAAGTCCGCCTGCGGGAGCTCCGGGACACCAACCCCATGGTTAAGGAGATTCTCACCATTGCCGCGGCCCTGGAGGGCCTGCCCCGCCACGCCTCCACCCATGCCTCCGGCGTGGTCATCTCCGACCGCCCCCTGTGGGAGTACCTGCCCCTCTACAAAGGCAGCCGGGGGGAGCTGGTCACCCAGTTCGACATGAAGGGCGTGGAGCAGGTGGGGCTGGTGAAATTCGACTTTCTGGGCCTGCGCACCGAGACCGTGATCGACAAGGCGGTGCGCCTGGTCCGCCGCCGGGACCTGCCCCAATTCGACATCAGGGCCATACCCCTTGATGACCCGGAAGTCTTCGCCCTGCTCCAGGCCGCCAACACCGCGGGGGTCTTTCAACTGGAAAGCCCGGGGATGCGGGCCCTCATGGTGCGCCTCAAACCCACCACCTTTGAGGACATCGTCGCCCTGGTGGCCCTGTACCGCCCCGGCCCCATGGAAAGCGGCATGCTGGAAGATTTCGTGCGCCGCAAGCACAGGGAGGTTCCGGTGACCTACCTGCTGCCGGACTTGAAACCCATCCTCCAAGAGACCTACGGCGTCATCCTCTACCAGGAACAGGTGATGCAGATTGCCGCGGAGGTCTCCGGGTATTCCCTGGCCGAGGCGGACATCCTGAGATATGCCATGGGGAAAAAGGACCCGACCGTGATGGCGGCTCAGCGGGAGCGCTTCGTTTCCGGCGCCCAGTCCCGGGGGATTCCCAGGGAAAAGGCCGGGGCCCTATTCAATCTTATCGAGAAGTTCGGCGGCTACGGCTTCAACAAGTCCCACAGCGCCGCCTACGGCCTCATCGCCTATCAAACCGCCTTTCTCAAGGCCCATTATCCCCTGGAGTTCCTGGCGGCGCTCCTCAACAGCGAAATCAATCAGACCGCCGCCCTGGCCAAACACATCATGGAGGCCCGGGAGCAAGGGATCGAGCTGCTGCCCCCGGGCATCAACCGGAGCGATAAGGATTTCACCGTGGAAGACGGGAAGGTCCGCTACGGCCTGGCGGGAGTGAAAAATGTGGGAGGAGGGGCCATCCAGGACATCCTGGAGGCCCGGGGGCCCGGGCGCTTTGAGAGCTTCCGGGACTTTCTGGAAAGGGTCAATCTCACCAAGGTCAACCGCAAGGTCATAGAGGCCCTCATCCAGGCCGGGGCCTTTGATAACCTTAACCCCCAGCGCGCCCGCCTCCTGGCCGGCCTGGAAGAGGCCCTGGAAAAGACCCAAAATTTCAAGCGTCTCCAGGCCTCCAAGCAGATGTCCATGTTCGGCGGCCTGCCCGCCTCCCTGACGGACGACTGGCTGCCCGAGGCGCCGGAGTGGGAAGAATCCGTCAAATTGGCCCGGGAAAAAGAAGCTCTGGGGGTCTACCTCACCGGCCACCCCCTGGATGCCTATCGGGGCCTCCTCAAGTCCCGGGTCCGCATCACCACCGCGGACCTGGCCGAGACCCCCGAATCCCAGGAGGTGGCCCTGGGAGTGGTGGTTACCGCGCTGAAGGAGAAGGTCAGCAAGAGAGGGGGGCGCTTCGCCATCCTCACCGCGGAAGACCTGGCCGGCTCCGTGGAGGTGCTGGTTTATGGCGAACTCTACGACCGGGTCACCCCCTGGTTGAAGGAGCCCAGCCTGCCGTTGTGGCTCAAAGGCACGGTGGTTCAAGAAGAGAAAGGCCCCAAGCTGGTAGCCCAGGAGATCACCCCCTTGGAGGCCGGCCTGCCCGCCTGGCCGGAACGCCTGGACCTGCGCCTGCAAGCCGCCACCGTGACCCCGGAGCAGCTCCTGGCCCTGAAGGAAATCCTGACCCGCCATACCGGACCGGTGCCGGCCTTCCTCCACTTCCTGGAGCCGGGACAACCCGACACGGTCCTGGCCCTGCCCCCGGAACTGGGCCTCACCCCCTCCGAAGACCTGGCCGAGGAAATCAACCGCCTCTTCGGCTACCCGGCACTGAGTTTGTGAGGATGAGAGAGTGATGTGGGGGGAGGGGGTGGTTTTTAGGTATTGCAGGGGCGCAATTCATTGCGCCCGGATGCACTCACACAAGGGGAAAAATTAAGGGTTCTTTCTCTTACCAAAAACTGAAAACTGAAAACCGAAAACCGTCTCTTACTCCCTCTCCGTCAGGTGATAGACGATGGGGACTTCGATGGTCAGGTGGTCTCGTGGTAATTCGGAGGGAAAGGGCGGAAAAGGGGCCGCGGCCAGGACGCACTGGCGGGCCTGTTCATCCAGGAGGCCGAAGCCCGAGGGCCGCACCACCTCCACCCCCTGGCTCAGGGCCCCGGCCGGGGAGAGGCGGAAGCGCACCCGCACCACCCCTTCCTGGTGGCGCTGCCGGGCCAGGTGGGGGTAATGGCGCCGGGCCAGGATGCGGGCCCGGATGAGGCTCAGGTACTGGGCCTGGGCGGGGCCTGCCCCTCCTAAGCCCTGTCCCCCGCTCCTTTCTCCCACTCCCGTTCCCCCGGAGCCCGCGCCCACTTCCCCCGCTCCGTTACCGCCCAGGCTGGTACTGCTCCCCGCCGACATCCCCGGGGGCAAGGGGCCCGGAACCATGGGCGGTGTGGCCAGGGCCAGGGCGGTTGAATCCGCTTTAGGCGTGAGGGGGGGCGAAGCTTCCTCTTTCTTCAGGGGCCGCACCGGTGGGGAAGGGGCCAGGGCTATCCGGCTCCGTCGCGGCCCGGGAGCCTTTTTTACCTTGGGCGGCGCAGGAGTAACCGCGGCCGCGCCTCCTTTTCCCGGCGTGCCGTTATCTGCTGCAGGTCCGGGACCCGGTGCGGCCACCAGGTTCACTTCCAAAATCGTGGGAGGCGGCAGACTCCGGCCCCAGCCGGTCATCACCCCCAGGCCCGCCAGCCCTAAATGCAGGCCCAGGGACAGCAGGAGGCTGCCGAAAAATAACCGGTGGTCTGCTTTCTGAAGCAACATGGCCCTCCGCGGCCGGCCCAAAAAAAATCCCTGGGTCTTATGACCCAAGGATTGCACCCGTTTTTCTTGATCCTTGGCGGGGTCAAGCCCCGGGGCCGCCGCCTTCTTGCGAGGCCAAGCGAACCCTTTTTACAGGCAGGTCTTCTGACTCCCGGATCGTCCTAGTCCCTGCGCCTTCCCCCAAAATAGACTCAGATGGAGTGGCTCCCCTGCAGGTTTCGTCCCCGGTTACAGCGGCGGGACCGCGCCGGTCTGACACCGGCTTCCCTATTAAGCCCGGCGGCACCTGTAAAATTCTCTCTTTATTTTAGGGAACGCAGGGAATCTGTCAAGACCTTTAGAGGGAAGGGCCGGCGATTAGGAATATAAGATTAAAATATCGGCCGAATTCCTGGCTCAAGAATATGCGGATATATAGCAGTAATCCGCAGATTAGGTATCCTGCCGTAAATTCAGGGATATCGAAGTGCAATATCAGGGGAATCACTGATTTACAGGGGTTTTAACCTGGAGCATATAAAATAGAAAATTAAGAAAGTTAAAAAAGGTGTCCGGCAATAAGTAGCCGGCGCCAGGCAGAGGAGGTGATGAGTCAAATAAGACATCGGAAAATCAGCTAAAGGCAAGGGGCAAGCAATATCAACCTAAAACCCGAAACTGAGACACTAAAATTAAAAACTAAAAAAACTTGGAGGATTAAGAAAATGGAAACGATCAAGAATTTTTTCAAGGACGAGTCCGGAGCCAGCGCGGTGGAATACGGCCTGTTGGTCGGCTTAATTGCCGTGGTCATCATCACTTCCGTAACCACCCTGGGCACGAAACTCAACGCGTCTTTCAACACCTCTGCCAACGCGCTGCCGTAATGACTTGGAAGGCATGAGGATGGAAACGATCAAGAATTTTTTCAAGGACGAGTCCGGAGCCAGCGCGGTGGAATATGGCCTGTTGGTCGGCTTAATTGCCGTGGTCATCATCGCTTCCTTAGTCACCCTGGGCACGAAACTCAACGCGTCTTTCAACACCTCTGGCGCCGCGTTGCCTTAATCATAGAGACTATGGCGGGAAGCCTATGGGCCAACGCTCGGCAGTTCGGGCCCGGCAGCGACGGTGTCGGGCCCTGACTTTCCAAAGAAGGGTACTGGCCGGGAGGGAGAGATCAACAATTCCACCGGCGATATGCCTGGGGCCAAGGCTTCAGCGGACCAGCCAGACGGGGTGCGGAAGCACCGGAGCCGCCCCCTTTCCGGCCAAACTCACCCCGGTGGCCCCCTTGTTGTTCATGCTTACCTCTTTGGGCCTGATCTCTTTGGACCGGAAAAGAAGGTTTTCTTAACGGAGGGCGCCGACAAACCTGCCGCGGCCAGCAAATCCGTCCCGGCCGCGCCGGCACCGGCCACCTCGCCGCCTTCCAGGCGCACCAGGTCGTCGCCCTCACCACCTTCCACTTTCATCGTGTCATTGCCGAGTCCTCCGAACTGATAAATATAATCATTAGCCGTCTGACCCTTTTGCGTGGATCTGGTCCTGCTCCGGACCGCCATATTGAAGGATGCAGTCATTACCTGAATCTCCCTCAGCATATAGGATAGGGAAACAAATAGACCCCGCTCTTGACGGGTTGGGAACCTTAAAAGTGAGCGCCGGGTGTTGCTCACTTGCCAAAACCGAAACTTCTCAAAAATTCCGAAGGATGCAAGATACGACCTTCATAACATAAAGAACTCCCAATGGGAGGAGATACAGAACCTCCGAGACGACCCTTAGGGAGATGAGATAGATACCCCCTTACCCCTGTGGACATATCCTTGATGACCAGCATTAAAGATCGTCTCGATTTATGTTCGGTTTATTCTTATAATAGACCCTGGCTCTGAGGGCATAGTGGCTTGCCTCAGCGTAAATTAATCAGGAGATCCCCATGTTCAAAAAGATTTTGGTTCCACTGGATGGGTCTGCATTGGCAGCTAAGGTTCTTCCTCAAGTAATAGACTTGGCTAAGACCATGCAAGCCCAGGTGACCTTGCTCCATATCTGCTATTCTCCCGTCGCCTTTGGAGCGGGAGAAGCTACTCCGGCAGTCATAGAAAAGGCTGCAGACCATGCAACTAAGTGGTGTGGGACTTTTTTAGGACAGACTGCTAAGGACTTGCAAGCTCAAGGCTTAGAGGTGGTATTTGACTGCGTGGAAGGAGTACCAGCCAGAGCAATCATCGCCTATGCTGCGAGAAATGAAATGGATCTAATCGCCATGGCCTCCCATGGTCGTGGCGAAGTTGCCTGGATTCTGGGCAGCATCGCAGAGAAAGTAGTTTCCCATGCCACCGTGCCGGTACTGCTCATTAGGGTCTTAAAAGTTGCCCCGCCCCTGCTTAAAGGAAAGCTATCTCAACTAAAAAAAGAGGCAGAATTATATATTACCTGGTGACGTTATACCTCCAATGCCTTTCCGATATAATCTGACCTTCTTTCCAGGACCAGAAGGCCCTCCCGGGTTAAGCCGCGATGGGAATCTGCACATGCATTAAACGCCCTTTAGGCGTGGCCCCCCGGAGTCGGCCTCGGCCCTTAAACCTGTCCCCCACCAAAGAGTCCCCTTCCGTTATTCAGGTGCGACATGCCGGCCTCTTTAAAGTCCATCCCGCCAATTAATTATGGAAATTTAAGGTCTTTCAACTCTTAAAACCAGGAATTGACCTGCCCCCAGCAGGAGTACCAAATATTAATTTAGGATGGGGTGAAAGTCAAGCCAGAGACCCTGGCGAAGGTAGCGGAGCAAGGGTCTCTTGGGGTCACTGCGATGGCCTCAGGTGCTGGTGGTCGATACCTTGCCAGGATCGGCAATTATCGTTGGAGCGGTAAAAATTGGAGATATGATTTGGAGATGGGAAGTTTTTAGATTTCTGATAAGTATCGAATCATACCAGATACCCTCCATGGATTGACCAGGCTAGTAGAAACGGGCAGCGTATCTAAACCACATTTGGGCGGCGCCGTTTCAAGCCACCGCTTTTAGTCCGTGGTAATTGACTTCGATTAATTCGCTTAACCCGGCATGATGCGGACTACCCGCGGCGGCTGCTTCTCTTGAAGGAGAACTCGACCCCTACCTTTACCGGCTTGCCGCCTATTTCCAGCAGGGGATAGGCCAGGAAATTTATCGGACCTGAATAGGGCCCCGGTTCAACGACCAGGTCGCGGCCGCGGCTGAGTTCGAAGCGGTTTGCCGGATGGTGGCCAAAGTAGTAGGTTGCCAGACTCGTATACTTGTCACCCTCGCTGATGTCAAGGGGCCACCACTTGCCATCGGCAAAGAACTCCGCCCAGCAGTGATAGCCGTCTACCCTGCCCTCGTTCCGCTCCGAAGGGATTGCCGCGCCGATGGCGAAGCGCGCCGGGATGCCCACCGACCTTGCCAGGGCCATGAAGTAGGAGTGGAAATCCGTGCAGTTGCCGGTGCGGGCGTCGCAGGCGTAGACGGCGTCGCCCTTACCCCAGCCGTCGCCGTACTTCATGTAGCGCATGCGTTCGATGACGTGGTCGTAGAGCGCCCGGGCGCGCACCAGATCGCCCGTCTTGCCCTCCACGACCTGCTCTGCGATCCGGCGGAAATCCTCATTAGTGGGCACCAGACGCTCCGGGTTCAGGTATTTTCCCTGGTCGGACGTCGGCGCCGCATAGGCGGCCTTCTCCAGGCGCTTTACCTGATAGCGGATCTCGACGGTTTTACCGCTATCCCCCGGGCCCATCTCCAGGAAAAGGACTCTGTTGGCGTGTTCCCGCTCCTCCAATATGCTTTGCTTTCCCGGAGCGTTGATGGATTTTATCTCCACCCTCTGGAATGAGTCCGTGGCCGCCAGAGGAAGCCACATGCGGGCGGTACCGGTTATCTGGGGCAGGGTGGCCCGGTAGAGAAACTCGAACTCGTCGCGACCTCTGATGACGCCAAGGTGGACTTCTGAAGCTTCTTTCAGGGGGAGGCGCTGCCAGGTGCCGTCACTTTTTTGCTCCCAGGCGTAAAAGGGCTGGCCGTTGATCTTATGGACGGTGGTTTCGGTGACCTTCATGGCAGCCGGATCACCGGCCAGAAAGAAATCAACGTCATACACGTCGCCACTGATGTCCACCAGGTCCACACAGGCGAAATAGCGGCTCGGCCCCAGGTTCGACAGGTATTCGGTGTGGACTCGCACCAGCTTGAGACGGAGTTCCTGGTCGCGGAAGGGAAGCTGGAAATATCCTCCACCCAGGCGGACCTGCTCCTGGATGTAACTCTCAATGCCTGCCTGGATATGGGCGGTTGCCACTTTGGGCGCGGGTGGGGCAGGTGCACCCGGAGTGTCTTTCACCTCGTTGCACCCGCCACCCGCCAATACAAGGCAAACTACCACCGCCGCTGGTACTATCGTGCGCCAGCGCATAAAAATTCCTTGCCTGGACCCTTAGGCCCCAGTCAAGAGCACGGATATTACTTCGGATGCTCCGACTTCGGTTGCTTAGCCTTCGGGTGTTCCGCCTTCGGTTGCGCCGGGGCAGCGGGAGCGGTCGCTGCCGGCGGGGCCGGAGTCGCTGGCGCTGCCGGTGCAGCCTGAGGCGCTGGCGCTGCCGGTGGGGCCGGAGGCGCTGCTTTCTCGGCCTTTGCCGCCGGGGCCGCCGGTTTGGCGGGGGCTTTCTTCTCTTCCTGGCTGCCGCAGGCCAGCACCAAACCAAACATTGCCACGATTAGCAAGATCCCAAATTTTTTCATTATAGCCACCTCCTGGTGAGATTGAGTGTTGCCATGGTCTGGGATATTTTAATTACTCCTTTTCTCAAGAACCCACCCCCGTTAAGGCGAGGATGAATTTAGTCATCTACTATGGCAAATATAATGCCTCATTCTGCCATGTCAACGAAACTTACCCCTGGAAAACAGCTCAAGGCGGTGCTCGGCAACAACGTGTCTCAATTGCCTAGGGCTTTTTCTTTTGGGCCCCGCGCTGGGCTCCCTCCGGGGCAGCCCTGTCCGCCTTGAGCGCCGGCTTCAGGTCAATGGTCACCTTCTTGATCTTGCCGGTAAAGGCGAAGTTATTGGGGTAAAGGCCCACCGGCGTGCTGGTGTCGGTGCCCACATCAAAGGTCTCATCCGCGGAGAAGATTTCGGGCACGGTCTTGTCGATGCGGCCTTCCCCAACCAGCTTGCCGTTGACGAACAACTTGCTCACCCCTCCTCTGGCCAGGCCGCCGCCGTCATAGGTGAATTCGTAGAGAATCGTTGCCGCACCGGCGGGCAGCTTATCCTTGGCCGTGACGGTAGGACGCTCGGCGGCCAGGTAGTTGTATGTGAACGCGGGCTTGCTGTCCATGACATGGAGGGACCAGCCGCCCACCACGCCGCCCATGGCTGCAATGACGCCCTCGGCGCCGCCCTGGGGGATTTCCACCTCCGCCGTAATGCTGTAGGACTTGTTCATGGTGTCCGGAGCGCTCGCCTCAGGGATGCGGATGGCGCCGGCGTAATAAGTGAACTTGGTGCGATCTCCGCCCGGCTCCGGCCGCAAACTGCGATCCACGCGTTCAAAACCGCGGTCGTCCAGGGGCAGGACGTTGTATTTGGCGGCCTCGGCCCAGAACAGGTCCTGGAGGCCGCGCAGTTTCTCCGGATACTTGGCGGCCAGGTCGTCGGCCTGGCTGAAGTCTTCTGCCAGGTTGTAGAGTTCCCACTTCTCATTGTCGAAGCTCAAATTCTTGCCGAGTTCCCACGGCGCCCGCCCGTGAAAGACGGAGGCGATCCAGCCCTCGTGGTAAAGGGCCCGGTTCCCTAACATCTCGAAATACTGCGTCCGCCGGCGGGTCGGGGCCTTGGCGTCATCGAAGGTGTACACCATGCTCACGCCCTCCATGGGTTTCTGGGGCGCGCCGTTCACCATGGAAGGCTCAGGGAGGCCCAGGGCCTCCAAGATGGTGGGCACGATGTCGATGCAGTGATGGAACTGGCTGCGGAGGCCGCCGGTATCCTTGATGCGCTTGGGCCAGGCGATGACCATGGCGTTGCGCGTGCCCCCGAAGTGGGAGGCCACCTGCTTGGTCCACTGGAAGGGCGCGTCCAAGGCCCAGGC
>Ga0315268_10001605_pt1 | contig 26027 bp, 26 predicted proteins | sample C1_top_MG_FD_204535 | JGI IMG/M metagenome (GOLD analysis project Ga0315268, IMG submission 204535) | Sediment microbial communities from Yellowstone Lake, YNP, Wyoming, USA - C1_top | ecosystem: Environmental > Aquatic > Freshwater > Lake > Sediment | place: USA: Wyoming | collected 2017-08-01
CTCCCTCACAGTATTACCGTTTAATGGCGATAGTGGCGATGGCACTCCAGGTGGCACGGTATCTATCGTGAACTTCCAAACAGCCGACTCGTTCTCGCTAGCCTTGTTAATAGCGATTACCTTCCATGAGTAACTCCCATCTGGTAAGCCATTTTCAGGAGCTATTTGATAGGTGTTAATGGCTGGCTCAAGGAGCACATTTACATTGGGGGATGAGAAGTCGTTGTCATTATCGACTAGTAGGAGGTGGTTATCGGCGTTTGATCCCGGAGTCCACACAAACGTTGGGGTGTTATCGTTGTCTATCGCGCCATTGGCCGGAGAGCTAAGCGTCGGCTGACCGGGCGCTGCGAGTATCGTCAGCTGGAAGTTCTCGGACCAATCGCTCAAGTTATGCGCAACATCTCGAGCAAGGACGCGCCAGTAGTAGACCCCATTCCTAGAGAAGGTGTATGTGTACGAATTATCGGTCACAGCCGAGTTTTCATTTACATACGGCTGGGAGAAACCAGCATCGTTAGCAATCTGGATCCAGTAGGTTACGTTTGGCTCGGGTTGGGTCCAAGTGAAAATTTGTTTGAGGTTATCCTCGGTAGCACCATTTTGCGGTGAGACAAGCAAGGGTGCAGGTGGCGCAACTGTACTCAGAATAAATGTCGAGACCGGTGACCAATCCGTCGGGTTATTGTCTGCGTCGTACGCCCTTATGCGCCAATAATACGTCCCATCAAGGAGAGCCTCGGCAGCCACAGGAGTGAATGTAACCTCTGTGGTATTTTCACGGATTAGGGGAGATGTAAAATCAATATTTTTATCAACCCATACTTCATACTTCGAGGCACCGATCGCCATTGACCATCTAAAGGTGGGAGTATTATCATTTATTATGGCGTTATCGGATGGTGAGATTGGCTGGGGGACGTAGTTGACTCTAGCTATCGTGATTTGACCACCCGGGCTAGTGTAAACGTTTTCTAACCAGTAATCAATGCCCGCTAGGTAGTCGGTATTGTAGAGGCTTGGCGAGTTGGCAAATAAGCGGACATCCATCGGGACCGATAGATCGAGGAGAGTTGGAGCGATATTGACACTTTGTCGGACAAGGACTTCATAGTTTTCGGATTCGTAGAAAACCAACAATGTTTCAGGAATATCCGGAGTAGGCGAAGGATAGTTGAAATCGATGTTTACTAATCGCCCGCTGTTATCCAGATAAACACCCACATAGCCGGCTAAGCTCTTTTGAGTACCACCTATTTGCAGAAATACATTTCTCAACGAATCGAGAACTATATTTTCTCCGTTCTGAAAATTGAAGACATGACTTTGACTTGTGTTATCAAACGCAAAGGATGTTGTCTGTGCCTTCCAATATCCGTTGTTCCACAACGAATAAGCGGGGTACCAAATTCCGTAGTAAGATAATTGAGAGGTAATCCAAGCATTATAAAATAACACGTAATCGATTTGGCATCTGTAGTTATCTCGGTAAGTTTCTACAATAAAACGAAATTCGCGATCGTCCATCAAAGGAAGGCGCTGGACATCTATTCTCCTACCATTGATTGCAAAAGGCACAGCGGGTACATCTATACCGTAAATGTACCCTGTATTACCTACAGTATAGTAAATGTAGTCGGGAGGATGAATGCCTGTGGTGTTTTCCCATTTACCCTGCTCGGCTACAGTTTCGGTACCATCGCACACGGTCATCCGCCTAGAGACGCCTGTAGCGAGGTGCCCGTATGACCACTCGACGGCTGTGACTGAATTATTCGGTGTGTTTTCTCTAAGCCAATTGAAACTGCTTATAAGTTCACTATCAAAGTTAGGTATCCCACCCCAAATTGTTGGAGGGGTCGTTATTTCAGCAGTAGCATAAGCGTTCTGGATAAACGGTGAAGCAACGATGATTGCAACAATTGCAATTACCATCGGTTTTTGAATTCGATCCAACCATACCGTTGCAGATGGGATCTTTATGGATGCCTGCCTGATGACGAGCAACAATGCCACGAAACCCGCGCCAGCCAATACTGGGATAAATGGCCACCAAAGTCGTTCAAACCGAGCCTGACCTCGGCCGGGCCAAACCAATCCAGCGAGAATAATAAGCCAGGGTATCATTAACAATTCCCAGCGCTTCCGAGAATAACAGATTTTAATCAATGCTAGAACTCCAAGTGCGATAACGATTGCGGTCAGAATTTGTCCAATGATTGGAGTAGTTGAACTATAGAAACTACTTAGAGTGTTTCCCCAACTTGTGGGCGCCGCCTGTTCACTTGCGTATCTAGTGAGCGATACGCCCCCTCCTCCACCGATCCCCACATAACTTAGAAGTGTTTGACTGAAGCTAACCCATAAATTTGGACTGTCTTGCCCAACCACCACAGCTACAAATGTCAATAACAACAACGATCCAACCACTCCGGCTATCAAGTAGAAATTTTCGCGAATTGTCATGATGACCGGCTTGAGTAGGCCAGCGACCCTTCGGATCAATTTCCCGATGAACCCGACCAGCAAGACGAGTACCAGCCCACCAACGATCACTGGTGATAGATAAAGTGCGCCAGTCCCCCACACCAGCCAAAAAATCCCATAAACTGAACCAGCAAGGATCGCAAACTTTAGGATAGATAACCGAGGAGACTTGAACATTTTAATTGAGAGGTAAACTACCCAAGCTCCCAATATCGTCTGAGACGCCTCCCGATCAAATGCCCCAAATTTCATCCAATAGATCGACCCAGTCAAAAATGCCGCAAAGAAGGCCGCCAGGCAACCGGCTAAATCTCCTCCGAGCTCTTTCCCAATCAAAAAAATTGGTATGAGTGTAAGGGCAAACAAAAGGGGCGACCAATATTGAACGACATTCATAAGGCCAACATTATTATCAATCTCGTGAGCTGCCCTGTACAACATCACAGCCATTAGTGGCTGCCCTTGATCAAAATCGCTGACGGGCATCCCATATGGCGCGTGTGAGAGACGATTATTCTCCACAAAACCGTTCCTATTATTGATGTCAAATGCGATATCATAAAACCATCCGCTGTCGGATGTTGTTAGTGTGCGATATGTTCTACCTGGAATTAGCAATATGAATGTTGTACCTACCATAAGCACGAGCAGGTAGCCAACGATTAGCCATCGCCTGAGGTTCAAGTCGATACCCGCTAAGTTCTATACTATACTGGGATAAAAGATTGACATCGTGGAACAGAATACGCGGAGACTTGGATTTTTATTTATCTTCCTTTTCCGCTGGCTCTTCTTCCGGCGTTGTCATTGCTGCAGGCGAAACCTCCTTCGTTGTCGCCATTATCCATCCTAGCCAGAAACCCAAACCTAGGACTACTAGTAATCCCACTGTAACCGGTAACGCGAATGCCAATGACGGTCTCGAGCCGCCCCAGAGTCCAAAATATCCCACAGCGATGTGAATCACTGCAATAACTACAGCCACAACACACAGCAACGCTCCCAGAGCTCTTGAAGTAGCCAATCTATCACCTTCGTTAACCGCAAAAATCATTGCCGTGCACGCTTTAAATATCTTTCGTAGATTTGTGTGTGTTATCTGTGCTGAACAAGGGATAACTGTCATAAACCCTGTCGACTAAATTTACGTGGGCCCGTGGCCAAGTTGGACAAGGCAGCAGCCTCCTATCCTTGGGAGAGCAAGCTGCAAATCCCGGGTTCAAATCCCGGCGGGCCCGCTTTTCAAGAAACTTTTTACAATGTTGTGCCCACAGTCTACTAGTGCCCCGGTGGTGTAGGCCGGTCAAGGAGCAAACTCCGCCGATATCATGCAGGCCTCTCGACTTTTTGGGGGAAAGCCTGCGACGCGGGTTCAAATCCCGCCCGGGGCACTTTTTAGCATTGGATAAACAGGATTTTAGCTGATTTTTAGCAATTACGCCGCGCAGCTGGGGCATGCGACCTACGCTCAACCCGCGCAAAGGGCTTTTCGAAACCATATCGTTCAGTCGAGTCTTTGAGTGCGGATTTTCTACCTATTCTAATCACCAAAAAGAGAACGAAGCTTGTTGATTTTTTTCTCCAAATTAGCTCTAATGGCGCCATTCCCGCGCGTTTTTAACTTGCTAGTTCAAACACAGGTGTGAAGCCATCCGGGGCATAAGGCGATTGTATGAATTGGGAATCAGACGAGGATATCGAGAAAAGGTTGCAGAAGAAGCGCAAGAAGTACCGCTCGGTCTATCGCAAGGCTCACAAAAAAGGGCGTTAGTTTTATTGTCTTCCCCGGAAAAGTCCTTTTAGCGGGGGTGCCTGAGCCTGGTCTAAAGGGCGGGACTTAAGAGCTCAGCTGAGAGATCCCGTGATCGCAGGGTCTTCGCCGGTTCGAATCCGGTCCCCCGCACCACTTTAATGGCACCTCAGAAAGTCGAAACAAAATCGATAGGCCGTACAGCACGCCACGGAAAATGCGCACTTGACATCTAACGCCGTCTCATGTAGACTATAACCACAATGCAGATTACCACTAATGCTGCGACGATTCCGGCTATCAGCGGCCAGTTACTTCCGCCAGATGTGGGGGGTCCGGCGCGCCACATGTTCGTCTCCGTTGCCATGGCAGTAAAAGTCGAATCTCCTGATGATCCAGACGCTCCCGTCATGACCCCGGTCTTTTTATCCCAGTAATAGGTGAGCTGATGTCCGTAGCGCGATAAGATTGCGTAGAGCATTGTTCTTCTCGCCCCCGCGTACGTCATCGAGTTCTCGCCAGCGATCGTCATGTTGTCATCGGCGTACCTGCCAATTTGGATTTGATCTCCGGCCTTTGAGTTGGCGGGAATGGCTAATCCCGAGAGTCCCCTAATGACCTCCGATGGCACTATCAAGAATCCACCGCCGTTCGCCACATCGCAAGTGATATCGCTGCTATTCTCCGTTCCATCGATCATGTACATTGTCACGTGCACGGTCGCAGTCGTTCCATCAACGCTTAGAAATTCCAACTTCATCCACTGCAGCAAAAGTTCGTCCGGGAGCGTGCCACCGAATGTGAAATCTAATTTTATCCAGTCTCCGGCCTTGACACCCACATGCACTTCTGGCGGGGGAGTAACAGGTTCAGTTGGTGCCCAAAGGGGCGTCCAGAAGCTCATGAGTGGATATCGGTCTTGATTTGCGCCCCCAGTGATTTTGTACGGGGAGTCACCCACCCCGTCGCCACCCGACGCATTTTGGTTCTCGACCCGATGATTATCCACGCCCGTGTAATCATCCCAGTAGTTCCCGCAGGATGGGTAGCCGTTGTCCCAGAAGTTGATGCCATCGTCATAAGCCTGATTATCGTTGTTCTTGAAATTGTTGTGATAGAGAAGGTTGTTTGACGAATTCTCAATGACGACGCCCATGCCAGAAGAATTCGAGATGTTGCACCTCGTCACATCGTTGTTTTCTGAACGGAGGAGGTGGATGCCATTTCGATTGTTTTCAATTGCGGCATTTTTTACCTCCCCATTCGACACGTTGTCCAGGTAAATTCCGTCCTTGGAGGCCGCCATTCCGTTGTGCACGTGACAGTTCCTGATGACGAAGCGCGCGGTCGTGTTCCTTATCGCGATTCCGTCGGCGCTCGATGCATTGATGTCCCAGTTCTCGATGATGTAGGGGTCGTTCTCCGTTCCCGATCCGGAGGTGACTCCGTTCGCGGTAGTAAAGCCAGCATTGCCGTCGATGTATATCGGGCTATGGGACGTCAAGGTGGCCACCAAGCCTGCTCTGATCATCGCCGTGTACCAGATGTTTGCAGTGAACTGGATCGACGCGTTCACCCGGTTCTCGACCATACTTTTTATCCAGTCGTTCCACAAAATGTTGTTCTCCAAAAAATCGGTTAGGTTATTATCACCCGCTTTGGTCCCCTCCCTGGTGTAGGCGAAGCTGTCCTCAAGAGTTGCCATGGATGCTTCGAAGACGTTGTCAATTTCATGCGGCGCGTGGTTTTCGGAGATTGATATCTCGCCAAGATGGCCATCCGTTGACCCCTCGAAAGTGCCGTGATTCCCGCCCGGATCGTAATTGTACGTCGAGTGCAACGGCTGAGTCCCGTCCTCGGTGTAATGGCTCAGAGCGCCCATCAGCTCCGCGGCCGTTTGCCAGTTTTCATCCTCCAAATTCCGGACTATATTGTCGAACACTTTTTCAACGGCCCAGGGCAACTGCCCACCAGTGTACACCAACGGGTGGTAACTGACCGCGTCCAACCAGTGCCAGTCGCTCCCTCCCCAACCCTGGTCCGGTCTGGTCGTCCATTCGACGATGGTGCTGGAGTACTTCGAGAAAAACCAGTTCTCGTCATCCGGCATGAAGCTGATCGCCTTTGAAGCGATGAATCGGTGAGTCCCCCAGCCCCAAGAATGCGCGACTGGAACCTGCGCGTAAATGCAGATGATAACGGTCAAGAACAAAAATACTGAAATGGAAATTTTGGACATCGAATTCATATTGCTCTTCCGATCCTTGCCCCTTTTTGCGTGCTCTCTTTTTACTGAATTTGGTGCTATTAAAGCCATTTGTTGCCCACTAGTGTTTGAAATTCCAGCCCTAATGTCTAAAGTGTCTTATGCCCGTTAAAACCATCGCTATGCCGTGCTCGTCAGCAGCCTTGATAACCTCGCCATCTCGGATCGAACCTCCAGGTTGAATGACGGCGGTAACGCCAGCCTCAGCAGCTCGATGGATGGAATCCGGAAACGGGAAAAAACCATCTGAGGCGAGGACAGATCCAACCGCCTTCTCACCAGCCTTCCTGACAGCTAAATCAAGCGAGTCGATTCTACTCATCTGCCCGGCCCCTATCCCGACCGTTTGCTTTCCCTTTGCAAGCGATATGGCGTTGGACTTCACATGTTTGGCAACCTTCAACGCGAAGATGAGGTCCTCCAGCTCTTCATCGGAGGGCTTTTTGCGCGTGACGACCTTCATCTCCTCCCTGCGTATGAGGATCGCATCTTTTTCCTGGACGAGCATTCCGCCCGAGATCTGCAATAGCTGCCAAGTGGTGTCTCTGTCGCCCTCCCCGCCAGCTGGGAATTCTAAAATCCGCAGATTTTTCTTTCCTTTAAGGGTCTCCAAAGTTCCATCCAGGTAGCCAGGGGCGATGATAGCCTCGAAAAAAACAGGAACGATTTCTTTCGCTGTGGTTTCATCAAGCAGGCGATTTACAGTTATGACTCCTCCATAGGCGGAGGTTGGGTCACAGGCGTAGGCCTTTCTGAAAGCCTCCAGTAAGCTCTTGCCGCACGCGACTCCGCAGGGATTTTGATGCTTGATTATCGCGACGGTCGGTTCCTCAAACTCTCGCAACAATTCCCATCCGGCGTCCAAATCGGCGAGGTTATTAAAGGAGACCTCCTTGCCATGGAGCTGCCTCGCGAACGCGACGCCAGGAACCTTTTCCACCCCAATCTCGTCGTAAAGGGCACCCCTTTGGTGAGGGTTTTCTCCGTATATCAAGTCATTGGATTTACGATAGGTTGGCTGAAATATGGGAGGGAACGGCGAAGCGCCTTCGGATTTGTGCTGATGAACATCTTCTAGGTACGCATGGATCGCCAGGTCATATGCTGACGCGTGCGCAAAGGCTTCAAGCGCCAGCTCCTCCCTCGTCCCCTCGTTCAGACCGCCTGTCGCCCTGAGCTCGGAAAGTACTTTTTCATACCTGTCCGGATTTACAACGACCCCTACCGCGCGGAAATTTTTCGCAGCTGCTCTCAAAAGAGCTTGGCCGCCGATGTCGATGTTTTCAAGGGCTTCCTCTAAAGTGACGCCGGGCTTCGCAACAGTTTCCCGGAAGGGATAGAGGTTTACCACGACCAAGTCGATTGTGGAGATTTGGTGCTCAGTCAGGGTTTCCATGTCCGCCGCGTTATCTCTTCGCGCGAGTATTCCAGCGTGGATTGTCGGGTGGAGGGTTTTCACCCTTCCGCCCAAAATCTCGGGGAATTTTGTTACTTCGTTGATCTCTTCGACAGGAATTCCCTTCTCTCTTAAAAATTTTGCCGTTCCCCCTGTAGATATGATTTTTATTCCCAGCTCTGAGAGCCCTCTAGCGAACTCCTCCAGTCCGATCTTGTCGTACACGCTGATCAGAGCTTGCTTGATTTCCTGCATTCGTTCGCCAACTTCCTAATATCATCTAAAAATTAATAAACTTTCACTATTTCTTCATTCTAAAAAGTTGAAAATTGAATTTTGAGAGGGAAGCTCCCACATTGAAATATCTGGTTATATTTGAGGAACACCAAATCTTGCACGTGACTTTATGGTCAGAATAATGGATGGTAAATCCCTCGCGGAGGAAATCAAGAGGGAAATTACGGCGCGGTCAATGTCAATGAAAGAAGATGTAGGCACCACGCCGACTTTGGCCACGATATTGGTCGGAGACGACTCATCCTCAAGCACGTATGTTAATGGAAAATGCAGGGACTGCGAAGAGGTTGGGATCGATTTCATACTCCATGAGCTCACGGCCTCGATATCCGAGCGAGAACTCTTGGATCTCATCGACGAGTTAAACTGCGACCTCAAAGTCCACGGGATAGTTGTGCAGTACCCCCTCCCCCGCCACATCGATAGAAGAAAAGTTATGACGAGCATAAAACCCCAAAAAGATGTTGATGGACTGCACCCTTACAACGTGGGGAAACTTTGGCTGGGCAAGTACGACCTGGACAGCGCCTTGCTTCCCTGCACGCCCAAGGGCATCTTGAAGTTGCTGGATCGCTATGAACTCAAGCTCGAGGGCAAGCTAGCTGTGATAATAAATAGGAGCGACCTGGTGGGCAAACCCCTGTCAAAGCTGTTTTTGGACAGAAACGCCACGGTCATCATCTGCCACTCGAAAACCCCAAAGCTGGAAAGGCTTGCCCGATCAGCTGATGTGCTGGTCAGTGCGGTGGGTAAGCGCCCAGGCTTCGTGGTCAGCGAGAACATGGTGAAGGAAGGCGCGGTCGTCGTGGATGTCGGCATGAACTACATCGGGGGTAAATTGCAGGGCGATGTTGATTTTGACCGGGTGAAGGAGAAGGCATCCTACATCACGCAGGTGCCCGGGGGCATTGGGCCTATGACTCGGGCGATGTTGTTGCAAAATGTCCTGATAGCCGCGGAAAACCAAGGTGACCAGTTTGAATAAAAAGGAAATTAGAGAGGAGTTCAAGCTGTTGAGGGCGCGGCAACCACGGGAGGAAGCCTTGGCCAAAAGCTCGCGAATTCAGGATATTCTTTTTGAGCTGCCTGAGTTTAGGGAGGCGAAAGCTGTATCATTTTACGTCACCAAGCCCGGCAGCGGTGAGGTGGATACCGAGCAAATGATTAAGGCTAGCTTGGGGACTGGCAAGAGGGTGATGGTGCCGGTCGTGGACAAAATGGCGAAAAGGCTTGTGCTGTCCGAATTGAAGGATTTCGACGCGGAGCTCACGCCTGGTGCGTTCAACGTGCCCGAACCAAAGCCGAGCTATCTGCGGCCCGTGCCGTCGCGTGAATGCGACATGATCATCGTGCCCGGGGTAGTATTTGACATGCACGGCTATAGGCTGGGTTTCGGAGGAGGATACTACGACAGGCTTCTTTGTGAAATATCCTCACCCAGGTTGGGCATACCGTTTGTGGGTTTAGCATACGAGTTGCAAGTCGTGGATAAGCTGCCCCATACTAGGCATGATATGGCGGTTCACATCCTCGTAACTGAGAAAAGGGTGCTGAGATTTAGGGCAGCGATGCAGCACCCATGACGTAGATAGCGCATCTTTGCGGTCGGGGAGCAATAAGATAAATCTCAGATATTTTTTAACTTATTTTTGTGAGAAGCCATTAGATAAAAAAATTGTTAGAGGTGAGAATATGAATGTTGGAAAGCATAATTTCAAAGAACGTTGGAAGAGGTCATTAACCAAAGCAATTACCTATCGACTTGTGATTCTTACCTTGGATTTTACTGCGGTCTACTTGTTTACGCGTAAATACGAAATTGCGCTAGGGTTCATGCTAATCAGCAACTTCTACACAAGCATAGCATACTATGTTCATGAAAGAATTTGGGACAGAACAAATTGGGGAAGGAAAAAATTTTGATTATTGTGAATAAGTGTTGGTAGTATGAAAAAAGTCGAATTATTGCTCCCTGCAGGGGACGAATCGAGCCTTAGGGCCGCGGTAAGTAACGGAGCTGATGCGGTATATCTTGGGTTCAACAAGTTCAACGCAAGACTATCAGCGGGCAATTTTGATGAGAAAACTATATTCGGCGCCATCGATCACTGCCATAAAAGAAATGTCAGGGTTTACGTTGCGTTTAACACTCTGGTCAAGAACGATGAGATGGCGGAGTATTTCAGATTGATCAATGTTGCGTGTTCAGCAAACGCGGATGCCATACTCATACAGGACCCGTGTTTTATTCCGTTGATAAAACAAAATTTCCCTGACTTGGCAATACACCTCTCAACGCAGGCGACCACGGTAAACAGTTACTCAATACCTGAGGACGCTGACAGAGTAGTGCTTTCAAGAGAGCTTACTTTCGAAGAAGTAGCCTCGATCTCCAAAAAATACAACACGGAAATATTTGTCCATGGTGCGCTGTGCTTCAGCTACAGCGGCCAATGTTTGTTCTCATCGCTTGCGGGCGGGAGAAGCGGGAACAGGGGGCTGTGTGCCCAACCCTGTAGGCTGAAATACAACAACAAATACCCGTTGAGCACCATGGATCTTTGTCTGCTACCGAAGATTCCCGAGTTGATTAAAGCGGGCGTTGTCGCGTTCAAGGTTGAGGGCCGTATGCGGAGCCCATTTTATGTCGCCACCGTCGCGCGCATATACCGAAAGTACATTGACGCATACTATGCCGGGACATTTTCCATCGATGATAAAGATATTTGCGACCTCATGCTTGCCTTTAACCGCGAATTCACAACAGGATTTGGTTTCAATGACAATGTTGTCGATTCCAGAAAACCGATGAACCGAGGAATATTTCTTGGAACTTTTAAGGAAGGAAAATTGAAGCTGAGAACTGGCCTCAAGCGGGGGGACGGAGTAGGCATTTGGATCGGGGATAAAGTAACGGGTTACACTGTAAACAAAATCTTAAAGAGCGGCACTAAAGTCGAAGAAGCTTTTGCTGGAGACACTGTCGAGATCGACCCCAAAGATGCGCGGGACGGAGACCCAGTTTACAAAACATCTTCGGTCGACGTGAAGTTTGAGTTGGGTGACGAAATTCAACCGATCAAAGCGGATGTTAGAAAATCAAAAATTATTCTTCCGCAGTTTAACTCCATTGAGAATAAGTCTAACATCAATATCTTTGCAAAAGTTTACAATAAAAAGTCGGCCCAAGCTGCAGACCGAGCAAAGGCAGATGTCGTCTATTACGATGTATTCAAGGAGGATTGCAAAGAAATCAAAGGTTTGCTGAACCACTCCAGATTTTTTGTCTGCACTCAAAGAATACTTTCTGATAAACAGATCGTTGAGGTTGCGGACAGAGTAAAAAAGATAAATCCCGACGGAATTTTGGTCGGAAACCGGGGGATGTTAAAATTTTTGGATGGTCGCGAGATTCATTTGGATTATTCCTTTAACTGCTTTAACGATGTCGACCTGAACTGCCATCATGGCATTCCAATTATATCTCCTGAACTGAATTTTGGCGAAACAGCCGCGTTAAAAAGTAAACGTTTCATTGTTCTCGTTCACGGCGATATCGTTTTGATGAGCAGCAAACAAAAATTGAAGGCTCCGGAGTTGGTCGATAGTGAAGGACGGCATTTCAGGGTGCGCATCAATAACGGAATAACAGAGGTACTAAACTCAAAACAGCTGGGGTTGTTCAACAAGGCCCGAGATTACGTCGGGGCGGGCATAAAATATTTTTACATAGATGTTGAGAAGGATGTCGATAAATTCGTCCGCATTTACCGCAAGATTTTGAATTTTGAACCGTTCGATGATACAAAAATAAAAAAAGGATATACAACCGGGCATTTTGTAAGAGGGGTGCGTTAGTCGAGATGATATTTCTTCGCCAGTGGAAGCTAAGCTCCCATCCTGCGCTGGCTCCGGTCATACTGTGCCAGACATTTATCGAAATCTTCCTTGGTGAAATCCGGCCAGTATTTGTCCACGAACGCGATCTCCGCGTACGCCGATTGATACAGCAAGAAGTTTGAAAGTCTGTGATCGCTGCCGGTCCTTATCACGAGGTCTACAGGGCGGGAGACCCAGAGATATTTCTCGAGTAATCTTCGTGTGATTTTGCCAAACCTGCTCTCGCTTGCCCCCCGAATGCACCTCAGGAGCTCATCCTGGCCCCCGTAAGCGACGAGGATATTCAGGAAATGCTTGGTGTTATTGTGCGTGGCCTTTGCGACGTCGTGGGCGGCACTTAGCACGAATTTCGGCAACCTGTACGTGTGTCCCAGTACTTTCACTCGCACCTCGTATTTGTGAACGAATTCATCCCGCGAGAGCTTCTTGAAGTATTCAGCAAAAATACTGTAGATTTTCCCCAACTCTTCATTCGGGCGCTTCGCCAGGTTCTCGCTCGATAAAGCGTAAACGCTAACCTCTTCTATGCCCGCCTCCACGCACCACTTCAAACATTCCTCCATGACTCTTGCTCCCCGTATGTGCCCCTCCCAAGCTTCTAGCCCGTGCTCGTGCGCCCATCTCCGGTTGCCGTCGGGGATCAAACCTAGGTGAATCGGCTTCATATATACTCCCGTGAGAGTTATCCTCAAGATGGTATAAACCATATGTTTGGATTAAGCCTTTGAGTTTTCCCAAAGGTTTTAAGACCTTTTGGGGCGAAGACACGAAGGGGTTAGTGTGAAGGTTACCTGGGTTAAGGATCTCGCAGACTTGGTCAACATAGCAAGGGGACAGGGTTGGATGTTCTACTGTAACTTTAGAGGAAAGCACTTCTACTACGTTTACGCCGGTACAGATGCCGAACTCACCTGCATCTCGGTAGAGGTCAAGGAGCCGTTGAAGGCAAAATACGCCTCAATAGATGAGGATGGTAAGCTATCCATCTCGGACAGGCCAATGATGCCTGCGTGCGCTAGAATCACCGAGGTACTTCGGGACTCCCAATTTGAAGATTTACTTAAATAACGGCCGTCTACCATGCCTTCCTGACGATGCCGATTGCGGTGTTCGGCCCCAGGACCTCCGCGACCACCATCACGTTGGGGTCATCGAGGTCGACGGCTGGTTTCTTCTCATATTTTCGCTCGAGAGCCGTCCATATCGCCCCGCCTATCTCTCGCTCTAGCTCCGGCGTATTCAAATCCAGCTGGTGTGCGCCACGCTTGTGAATCCTGAAACAGAACTTATCATCCCCACCAATATGCTCAACCCCAACATTTACCGCACCTTCTTTTATCGCATCCAGTGTGCTCTGAACTTCGGCTAGCACAGGAATTGCCCGTCCAATTCTTGAAGAACACTCCTGGATCACCTTCTTGGCCAGCTCCAACGCGTCGCCTGCGACCTCAATGATAAAAATTGCTCTAAAGCCTGCGCTTCTCACGCGTGCACCCGGCAGAGCAGCCCTTAGTGATGCGATGGTTTCTCGCCTGGCAAATATTTCTCGGCTTGTGACCATGAGTTTTGCAATTTTTTGGTTGGGGCCACCCGCCGTTTCAGACACCAAAATATCACCGCTGCAGACATAGTAAGGCGATGCGTTCAAGCACGAGTTTTTGGATGTCGCTTATCTCCAGCTCATCCTTTGGTATCGAGAAAATCTTGAGTAAAGTTGGAATCTTTTCTGGGGTTAGTTCAACCACGTCGTCATCGCGCTCAACGAGTAGCTCGCGCGAAAAATCTTCAATCGATTTTTTTACCGCAAGGCGCGTTTTACCCAAAGTTAAAATCACGATTTCACCGGTACCTTTGCGCACCCCAACTTTTCCAAAAGCTCGAACTATCTGCCGTTCAGCCGCGGCCCAGCAGGCGAGTTCTATGTTTAAAGAACTGGCGAATTTCTTGCCGGTTGCTTCTGCAATCAGCGAAAGCCGAGCAGCGTGCAAAAGGTGGTCCTTTCCAGCTATGCATGATGCATCAAATATCTGGCTCACCGTACCGTGCATGCGGTCGATGCGTGCAAGTCCGTCAAGCGTTTCATCAAGCTTTTCGTTGACTAACTTGCCACCGGCTAAACCTGCCACGCGCTTTCCAAAGGTGCCTCTTAGTTCGTACACAACGGTCGCCATGCTTTACCTAAGTTTTCCTACAATAAAACTAGAAGTCGTTGGTTAATTATTTTTGAACTTCGATTTGAAAAAGATTTAAGATCTCCGCCCAAATATTTCTATTGATTGAATGAGATCGGTCGCCTTGAAGGTCAAGATTGAGGACCTGGTAAACGGTAAATACGTGCGCCAAAGCGATGTCGAGCCCAGTCACCTGATCAGCCCTTGGGGCCAGCACATTCTGAGGGCACGCGCGATCGCCACAGTAATCGAGAAGTTCATCAGCCAGGACCAGAATTACGGTGTCTTGCGCGTGGATGATGGAAGCGAAACCATCCGTTTGAAGGCATGGGGGCAGGACGTTAAAACCTTGGCTGATTTCAAGGTTGGGGATCTGATAGATGTTATCGGCAGGGTCAGGGAGTACGAGGGTGAGATATACCTGTTGCCGGAGGTTATCGCGAGGATTGAAGACCCCAACTGGGAGCTGGTTAGGGAAATGGAGGTCCTGCGAGAAAGGAGACAATTATTGAGAGAGGGAAAGCGGCCTCGACCCGAACCCAAGCCTGAGGTAAGGAGGCTGGAAGTGGAGTTGCCCGCGCCCGGAGCATCTCCCACCGTCGAAACGATCGAGGACGGCGAGGAGCCACTTCCCGAGGTGCCTGAGGAGGTCAAGAAGAAGGTACTGCTCGCCTTCGACAAGCTCGACAAAGGAGAAGGCATAACGCCGCTCGACATCGCGGCTGAGCTGGACATTCCCCAGGCAGAGGTGGATGATTCACTCAGAGTACTTATCGCTGATGGAGAGATATTTGAGCCGAGGGTCAGTAGGTTTAGACGATTGAGGTAAGAAAATGGCAAAAAATGACTACGAGAAATTGCTGGACCGGGCGCTGGATCAGGTCCCCAAAGCCGTGTTCGAGAAATCTCGGTTTCAGATCCCAGAGGCGGATGTTGTGGTTGTCGGGAATCGTACTACATTGAGGAATTTCAGAGCCATCGCTGGCGCTCTAAACAGAGAGCCCGAGCACCTCATGAAATATCTGCATAGGGAGCTCGGTGCGGCGGGCAGCCTGGAGGGCAATCAAGCCGTCTTCCAGGGCAAGTTCGTGAAGTCTGCGGTGGATAATCGGATCAATAGGTACGTCGAGGAGTTCGTTCTGTGTCGAGAGTGCGGGAAGCCAGATACCAAGCTCACCAAGCATGAGCGAATTCTGATACTAAAGTGCGAGGCATGCGGCGCACGCGCTTCGGTCAGGAGCGTGTAGGTTGCCCCAACTAAGGATAGTGCAAACCAGTGGCGAAGTGCTCGTAATCATCTGCGATTCAAAGTTAATTGGAAAGGAGTACAAGCAGGGAGAGTTCAGGCTCAAGGTCGATCGATCATTTTACAGCGGGCAGGAGGCAAGCGTCACTGAATGTTTGGCAGCCCTTCGGTGTGCGACCATAGCTAACATGGTAGGATCGATTGTGGAACAAGCAATCGAGGAAGGCCTCGTCGACCGAGAAAATGTCATTAAAATTCGTGGAGTTCCTCATGCACAGATGGTTAGAATGTAGATATATGTTTCGACTCCCAGTTTGAACCTCAATATAAATCCCCAAGTTCGAAAACACAATTCAACATTAAAGCCGAAGAAAAGTGATTTTAAACTTGCGGACCACATCTCTATGGTCGTATGAGGCGTTTTTGTTACAGATGTGGCGCGTCAGAAACTGAGGATGGCCCACTTATTCATGGCTTGTGCCAGACCTGCTTCATGAAAGAGAACCCATTAATCATAGCTCCAGCCGATATCCAAGTGAACATCTGCAGCAGGTGCAAGGCTTATTTTATCGGTAAAATGTGGCACGAGCCCAGCAATATCGAGTCGGCACTTGAAGAAGCTGCTAGGGCCGCCGTGCTCTCCGAGCTTCGATTTGCTCAACTAACTCCAGCAGGCATGAAGCCCTTGAGAAATCACGAAGTTAAGGGACTGGAGCTGAGCCTTGAGTCAAAACCGATAGCGGGCGAGGTTATAGTGGATGTTCATGCTCGGGGGAAAGTCCACGAGCTACAGGTCAGCCCACAGGTCGAGCACGTGACAATCACGGTAAAGCCCAGATGGATCACGTGCGACGTGTGTGGATTGTTGAGTGCAGGTCACCACGAGGCAATCCTCCAAGTGAGGGGGAAGGAAATGTCGCTCGAAAAGCGGAAGGAAATAAAACTCATGCTTGAACAGTTCGCCGAAGAGGTACACAAAAAGGACCGATTCGCTTTTATATCTAAAATAGATGAAAAAAGAGAAGGTTTAGACCTCTACGTTAACCCCGCTGGGCTCGCCAGACGGATGGCGTCACTGCTCAGGGCCAAGTTCGGCGCGGAGATCGTCGAAACCGCGAAGCTTATAGGGATGGATAGGGACCGAGGTGGCGTGCGCAAGTTCAAGATATCGGTTCTTGCTCGTCTGCCGGATCAGGGGAGCTCTGGAGATTTTAAATAATAGGGTGAGATAAACCGTTAGGCAGTCGGTGATCTGATGGTCGAGATGACAGGTGCCAAGGCACTCCTAGAAGCCCTGAAGGCAGAGGATGTAAAACACATCTTCGGTATACCCGGGGGTATGATAATTCCTGTATACGATGCCATATACGACGAGAAGGATATCCGCCACATACTCGTGAGGCATGAGCAGGGGGCTGCGCACGCGGCGGACGGCTACGCTCGGGCCATAGGCAAACCAGGAGTTTGCTTGACCACTTCCGGACCCGGGGCGACGAACCTTACGACGGGCATCCTGAACGCCTACATGGATAGCTCACCTGTAGTGGCGATCAGTGGGCAGGTGCCGAGCCAGTTGTTGGGTGCAGATGCTTTTCAGGAGGCAGATATGCTAAGCGTCATGCTGCCGATAACCAAGTACAATTTTATTGTCCATCGAGCTGAGGACATACCTCTGACAGTGCGGAAGGCGTTTAAGATCGCGATGACGGGCAGGCCAGGTCCGGTACATATCGATTTACCAAAGGATGCACAGGCCGGGATGGTCGATGTCAAAATTCCGGCAGATCTGGAGTACCTCAAGCCGGTTAAGATGGAGCCAGATAGCGGGGAGATCAACATGGCTGTCAATCTCCTGACTCAGGCCGAGCGACCGCTGATCTTCGCCGGTGGTGGAGTGATGTGGTCGGGCGCGTCGCATCAGGTTGTTGAACTTGCGGAGATGTTGGGTGCCCCAGTGGTGACATCATTGCTCGGCAAGGGGGCAATTCCAGAGGATCATCCGCTGTCATTGGGCATGCTTGGGATGCATGGGCGGATGGTGGCCAACCTAGCGGTCAGCGAGTGCGATGTTTTGTTGGGGGTGGGGGTGCGCTTCGATGACCGCGCGACTGGCGATGTGCGACACTTTGCCCCTAAGGCCAAAATCATACACATAGACATTGACCCGGCTGAAGTAGAAAAAATTGTGCGAGTCGATGTGCCGATATTTGGAGATGCGAAGCGCTCGCTAGCCGCAATCATCAAAGCGATGAAAGCTAGGGCGAAGCGAGAAAAGCCAAGCGAATGGCTGAGGCACGTCGAAAAACTGCAGAAGGAATTATCGCCTCGAATGGATTACGATGAGGTGCCGATCAAGCCACAGCGGGCAATAAAGGAGATGATGGACGTGCTCAGCGAGGATGCGATAGTGGTGACCGAGGTGGGACAGTGTGAGATGTGGGCCGCTCACTTCTTCAAAGTTCGAAAACCCAGGCACTTCATCTCATCGGGCGGGCTCGGCACGATGGGCTTTGGATTTCCGGCGTCGATAGGGGTCAAAGTTGCCCGCCCCGAGTGCGACGTGGTGGACATAGCTGGTGATGGAAGCTTCCTCATGAACTCCCAGGAGCTAGCGACCGCTGTCGATAATGAGATAAATGTCGTGGTCTGCATCCTGAACAACCGCCACCTCGGCATGGTCAAGCAGTGGCAGGATCTATTCTTTGAAAAGCGCCGCTCTGCGGTGTATTTGGGTGAAACACCTGATTTCGTCAAGCTGGCCGAAGCCTATGGAGCCTGGGGCGACCGGGCTACTAGACCGAGTGAAATAGCTCCCAAGCTCCGGGAAGCGCTGAAGTGCGGCAAGCCGGCGGTTTTGGACATTATCATAGATCAAGACGAGCAATGTCTACCGATGGTGCCGGCTGGAGGGCGGCTGGATCAAATGCTCACTTGAGGTGATTGGATGAAGACAAGAATATTCTCGATACTCAGCGAAAACGCCCCAGGCGTGATGATGCGCATATCAAGGGACTTCACGCGGAGGCAGATAAACCTAGATTCCATATCGGTTGGTATCGAGCCGAGCGGCCTGGCGAGGATAATATTAATGTTTAACGCGGATGACCGCCTCGCTGAATTCATGCGCAGGCTTTTGGTCAGGATGACACCCGTGATTGAAGTCGAGGTGTTGGAGCCTGAGCGGAGCATCGTGCGAGAGGTGGCTTTGCTGAAAACACATAAGCTCAAAGATGAGGAGAGCCTTCAAGTGCTAAAAGAAATAGACAGAATCGGAGGACGGGTGCTTGAGTTCAAGAATAACGCGCTCGTGGTCGAGGTTTACGGCGATCCGGAGAGGATAGAGCAGTTTGTGAAGGCGTTGGGGCCGGGCATCTTGAAGTCAGTCGCGCGCTCTGGCGCCGTGTTGATATCGAGAGAGATGGGATAATGGAGGTGTGTTAGAATGGCTAAGATATACTACGATAAGGATGCGAACTTGAAGGAGCTGGAAGGGAAGACGATAGCGATAATCGGGTACGGGAACCAAGGTAACCCGCAGGCCAACAATCTGAGGGACTCGGGGTGTAAGGTCATAATAGGCAACATGAGGGGCGACAGGTATTGGCAGCAGGCCGAGGCAGATGGCTTCGAGGTTATGGAAATTCCCGAGGCCGCGAAAAGAGGGGATATCGTCCACATGCTCGTGCCGGACGAGTTTCAGGCGCAGGTCTACAGGGAGCAGATCTCGCCGCACATGAAGGCTGGGAAGGTCCTCTGCTTCAGCCACGGGTTCAATATCCACTTCAAGCAGATAGTGCCGCCCAAAGATGTCGATGTAATAATGATCGCACCAAAGGCTCCCGGGGCACTACTCAGGAGGATGTACCAGCAGGGCTCTGGAACTCCCGGACTTCTTGCGGTTGCTCAGGACCACAGCAAGAAGGCAAAGAAGATAGCACTGGCGCTGACCAAGGGCGTGGGGCTCACCAGGATAGGCGTGGTCGAGACGACGTTCAAGGAGGAGGTTGAGACTGACCTCTTCGGCGAGCAGGTCGTGTTGTGCGGGGGTACATCGGAATTGATAAAAGCGGGGTTCGAGACGCTCGTCAAAGCGGGATACCAGCCAGAGATAGCTTACTTCGAGTGCCTGAACGAGCTGAAGCTGATCGTGGACCTGATCTACGAGGGTGGATTGGAGGGGATGTGGACGGCGGTCAGCAACACGGCTGAGTACGGCGGACGGACGAGAGGCCCAGTGATCATTGACGAAGCTGTTAGGGAAAAGATGAAAACGATTTTGAAGGACGTGCAGAACGGTAGTTTCGCGAAGGAATGGGTCGACGAGAACAAGAAGGGAATCCCCAACCTGAAGAAGATGCGCGAGGAAGCCAAGAAGCACCAAATAGAAAAGATTGGCAGGGAGCTTCGGAAGTGGGCCGGCATAGAAAAGTGAGCCGATGTCGGATAATTAATAACTGAAATAGATATTGGTTCTTGAGGAGGACCTTGCCGGCTTTAAAGTTGCTTGCAGGCGTGATTTTCGCTACAATATTTTGCGGAATATTCGTCGTCCTATTTAACACCTACCACACACAGAGTGCCGCGGCCAAGTTTGAGCGGGATGCAGGCCAACTCGCCGGGCTCATAGGCACTCTCAGGGACAAGGACCCCGGCTCGACAATGCAGTTCATCATCGAAGTTCCCCAGGATTGTTGGTTGAAGTTCGAGAACACCTCCGTCGTCATCTCGGTGGGCGGAGAGAATAGGAGTTTTAACACATTTGTGAGCTTGAGCGGGCCATCATTCAGCGGCGAGCGGGTCGAGCTCAACCTCAGTCGGACTTCTGAGGAGGTGGAGATAAGTGGCTGATTCAGAGGGCCTTCCATTCTACATCCTTGCGAGCGTCATACTTGCGGTCCTGCTTGCGGCGGTGCTGGTCCTGCACTTCCGAGCTCAGGGCGAGGTAAGGGTGGATGAGCAGGCTCAAGCCCTCGCGGATGATATCTCAAGAACCTGTTTTGGAGCTCTGACCCGCATGCAGCCGACATATTCCCTGCCAGGTGATGTCGGAGGAAGCGGGTACGAGTTGATGATAGAGGACAACACGGTCATGGTAAAAGTTACAGAAGGGATCAGGTCTGGCAGGAGCTACTACTCGAGCGTCAACGCTGAGCTCGTGGTCCAGGATAACGGATTCAGGCCGGGAGGCACTGTGTACGCGCAGAGGATGGCCGATCAAGTCATCATCTCAGCCTCGCCGATAACCCTGCCGCCTTGGGAGATCGAGCACCCCGCGACCACAACCCCGCCCCAGTTCTACACATGGGCGAACGAGAACATCGAGGGCAGGCGGGAGGTGGCGGTGGCGTTGGTAACGGCTTACTTCTTTTCCCTAGAGAATCACCCGGCCACGAAGGACGGCAAGGTGCTTGAAGTGCTGGCGTACAGTAAGAACCGTGATCAGGTTGATGTTAGGCTTGGCTATCGCGGCGCTGACAACAATGAATTTCTCCAAACTGTTCGGACGGTTGGAAAACAGGACAATCTACATGTCGGAGAGGTGACCGGCGCTTGGGTGATCATAAAAACTGAGAGCCTTAAGGGGGACATCACTGACAACTTGGATTGCCCGTCTGTCGAGAATGCCGTTGCAAGCGGCTGGTTCTATTCCCCCTCGCAGGTGCTGGACCACCTCCGCGGGCGCACGTGGAAGCTCGAGGACAACACCATCTTGGTGGTGCCCGAGGACGCTGGCTGGATGACTGCCGCTGCAGACGTGGGTGGGCGAACCTTCTGCACATACAGGTTCTCTTTCACTCACGAGAACATCCCCGTCGTCATCTTCTTCCGAATGCTCGCCACCGCGCCAGAGGAGCCCCTGCCCGGGTTCACCTTCACTTCTGAGCCGTCGTTGGAACCCATAACGTGAAGAATGGAGCGGCCGCTGTACGCGGATGTATATATACCTAAATGTATAATACACAAAGGTTTTAAATCATTATACATAAAAGTATAGTGATAAAAATGAAGAACCCATTTAAATACGGGGTCATGGTCACGGGTGAAGATTTCGTTGATCGCGAGCTAGAGCTTGAGGAATTGAAGCGCGACCTTCTGTCCGGCAAGAGCGTGATCCTATACTCCCAGAGGCAGATGGGGAAGAGCTCGTTGATGGCAGAGGTCTTCAGGCGTTTGGACAGGGAGGCGATGTGTTTTAAGATAGACATGTACGGGATAGGGTCGAGGGAGGCCTTGGCCGAGGAGCTGATCAGGGGCACCGTTACCTCGGCATACACCACACTGGAGAAGATGAGGAGAGCCGTGGCCGAGTTCCTTCGCACACTGAGGGTGAACATCGTGCTCGCCCCGGATGGTAGTGTAAAGTTCGAGATAGCCAAAGGGGTTGCCCTCACGGAGCTCTCGGAGGCGTTCGACTTTCCGGAGAAGGTAGCGAGGGATAAGAAGAAGCCTATGGTGGTCTCTTTCGATGATTTCCAGGAGATAGGCCTGCTCGACGGCATCGAGCTAGAGAAGCTGATGAGGTCGAAGTTCCAGTACCACAAGAATGTCGCTTACGTGTTCGCGGGGAGCAAGCGCCACATGCTGCAGGAAATATTCAGCGAGGAGGCAAGGGCGTTCTACAAGTTCGGCAAGCCCATCAGCTTGGGGGTGATCGCTAAGGAGGAGTTCGCCAAGTTCATCTCCAGGAAGTTCAAGCGGGGCGGGGGGAGCATAAGCGAGGAGGCGGTCGGGAGGATACTCGACGTAACGGGCGGCCACCCGTACTTCACCCAGCAGCTCTGCTACGAGCTCTGGTTCATCTCTAGTGATGTCAAGGGAGCTTCGCTGGTTGATGAGACCGTGGAGAGGATTTTGGCCCATCAACAGGTCAGCTACCTGAACATCTGGGATTCCCTGCCCCAGCTCCAGCGAAACCTGCTCGTTGGCTTGGCGAGGGAGGAGAGCCCCAGCATCTACTCGGCGGAGTTCGTCGAGAGATATCAGCTGAAGACACAATCCCACGTCAAGAGGGCGTTTGAGCTGCTCGAGGGTAAGGGGATAATCGATGAGGGCAAGATCGTCGACATATTCTTCAGGGAGTGGCTGAAGAGGCGGCCTCAATGATTTTCGATTTCTCTTCAAGGGCAATGTCACGATAGTTCGAATTTTTCAATAATCAAACTTAAACAACACGGTAGAGGCCTTTACCTTGGAACTCGAGGATATCGTTGTCTCTTAGAACCTGCAATTGCTGACGAATCTTGGGTCTGACATGCTTGTTCAATGGGTGCAGCTTTGCTAAACGGTCTTCAAATGCGTAGATATCTGCGAGGGTGAAGGTTTTCTTGTCCAGTCGCCTGATACACGCGAGTACATCAGCGGTCCAGCCTCGGGAAGAAATCGATTGTTCACGCAGAAACAAGAATCTATTCCAAGAATCTCTTACCAGAGCTTTTGGTATTTCTAGACCGTTTTCTACGATTGATATTCTCGCGTCCACGGGCAAATTTCCCAAAAGAATATTCGAGCCCACCCAGCCAGCTCGTCTGGCCGTTTTTCGAAGTGGTTTTCTCTTTTGAATTATTGACTTTGAAATGAAATGCTTTGGCACTAGGAAAAGATTGCGCACCATCCACAACGATGGATCATATTGCAAAAAGATAAAATTTGGTATGGTTCCTTTGGATATTGCCTCTATCTTCGGTTCGTAGGCGGAATCCACAACTAGATTTCCGAATGAGTTAGTTTTACTTTTTAGTTGATATGGCTCATCGCATTCTGGGCAAGTAAAGTCAATGACTTTTGCACCTTTTCGTGTGGGTGATAGGTTATCGGATGGACACGAAAGACAGTACAAATTCTCTTTGCCCCATATCTCCGTTAGGACTCGTGTCTTCTGGGCGAAATTTTTGTATGCGGCCGCAATTTCAGGATTAAGCTCGAGTTGCATAGGTTTTCCACAAATATCTCAATAAACTTAAGATCTTTTAAGCGATGGGGAAAGTTGGTTAGATTTTGAAATCCGAATACGGAAAACTTAAATACACATTTTTTGATCAGATCGGATCGCGTGTTTGAATGGAATTAACATGTCCGGAGTGTTGCTATGTTGCCCTGCAAAGAATTGGAAGATATCGATGGGAGTGCAAAGTCTGCGGAACCTCATTTGATTTTGTTAGGCTAAGGAGTGCATTGAAAGCGCTCTCGGGTAGCCAATTTCCTGCAGATTTTATAGATAAGCTGTTGGGCGGCTCCAAGCTTGAAAGTGCTCCCGAATTCAGTGAACGAGGGTATAAATTCGTTGGCAAACACGGCAACATGCATGCGATTGATATGGGAAACAATTGGTTCATTGTGATTAAAGGTCAAAAGCATCAATAAAACATTTTTTCTAATAAATTTTAGCCAATCTAAACAACCTGATGCCAAGCGTTATCGAGCAAGCCGAAGCCGCAAGCGCCGCGATGAGTTCAGGAATAGCGACCGCAGGCCAGGGCAGAGCCCAGACGGCAGCAGCAAACACACCAGCGATGATCATCACCAGCCCAAAACCCCTCTTGCCCAGCTGCACGAGCGCCGCCCCCACGAGCCAGAGAGATATCACGAGCAGGACGAAGAAGGCGACGGAGACGTAGCTGTGGATGTCGCCGGCGGCCTCTGGTAAGATGCCCACGGAGCAGAGGGCCGCGGCAGTGAGCAGGAACGCGAGCGCCCCGGCGTTGCCAAGGGCTCTGCCTTTAAGGGACTGCCTGAGGCCCAACGCGAAGACGACTATGAGGACCCCGCCAACGATGAGGCCCGAGTTGAACAGCGCCGATGAATTTGCTCGAGCCCCAAGGTCGCTCAGGGCGTTCCCGGTCCAGCTGAACCATGCCGAACGTCCGACGGCGAGCGCAATTGACGAGAGCGCGACCAGCGGGCCGATCACGCCGCACAGCCCCGCCACCCTCAGAAATTTCTGTTTTGAGCTGGACAAGGCCTGTCCCGATATGTAATAAACCAAAGTTACAATAAAATTGAGTGGTGACGACTTGCCGGCGAAGGTGGTAAGGATCAATATGTCGAAGGTGCTGATCGTGCTCGCCGCGTTCCTGGCGCCGATCGCCGTCGCTGCGGGCGTGGCTGGCGGGGCGATGCTCGAGAGCCCGCGGACGCTGGCTGTCGCGTTGGGCGCTGCTTGGGCGTTGGCTGCTCTCGTCGGCTACGGATTTTACGGCGGGAAGCGATGCCTTGAGGCCGCGACTCTGCTTCTTGTTGTCGCGCTGGTCGTGATCGTGGCGTACGCTAGGCCTTGGGGTGGTGGGGGTGCGGAGGAGAATGCGGTGTTTTTGTACGACGCAAGTTTTACTTATGAGAATTCCGTGGATAATTTACCGATTGAAAATGTCATAATTTCCCTTCCCCCTCCTAATATCGACAATTATCCCGTCTTGATAACAGGTTTTAGTTGGTCACTTTTTGGACCTAATCCAGAAAATCTAGAGGTAAAATCGCTAGAAATCCAGGATGGTAGAGTAATTCAATTACTAGGCGATAGAACGGCCACACTGTTTATTCAATATGGCAGGGAAAACACTCGTCATGGCCCAAAAATCAGCCTTTCTATAGATAAGCTATACCCTCGAGAAGTCATATCGATCCAAGCTTTTGGGTCAACCCCTCTAGAAAATTTTCATGATTTAACAATGTGCGAAAATAAAGAGAATCAGAGAATTTATGCGTATAGCCAATATTTCCCACTCGATAAGAAGATTGCCATGTCATTTTGGGCAAAGCTCTCTAGAAAGATTGATAATAATTTTAAGAAAGTGGAAGAGTTCAGTCGTATCGAAGAAAATGGGGAATCTGGCTATTGGTGGAAACTTTACTAGCTTTGTTTTTTAATCGCGATCGCCTAGATCTATTTTTTCCAAAAGAATATTCGACAACTCATCCATCAAAAGCGGCTTGACCTCCCCAGTTGAAGGATCGATGTACCCCGGCACCCCGAAGAACTTCGCCAGCTCTGTGTCGGATGGCTGCGAGAAGGTGTGGGAGCCATCGGGCAAGAACGTGTAGGGGAGGACGTAACCGCCACCCCATTGCTTTGGCGAGCTACCTCCATCGTAAACCGGCAGTATCGAGTAGTATGCCCCGGCGCCAGGCGTTATTATTATAGGGCCGGTTTGGATGGGGCCGACCTGGATCGGGCCGACCTGCGCAGGAACTTGGTTGGATGGGGAGACAGCTACGGCGGGATTGACCGAGGGCTGGGGCGATGGCGAGGGAGGCGCTGCCCGCGCGGGTTGCGAGGCATTCACCTTTGACGCGATGTACCTGATGTAATCCATGCCGCCGCCCACCATTGCGACGGGCGAGGCGAAGATATCCGTGACCACCGCAGTGGCAATGTTACCATTTTTACTGAGCTCCACTCCCAGACCTTCGGCAGCGTAGCGATCGGGTTCGACGGTGCCTGAATTATTTGCAAGCAATTCAAGGGCAACGCTTCGGAGGCGCAGGAATCTCGGGTTCACGGATGCGTCGAGCTTTAT
>Ga0315268_10001606_pt1 | contig 26024 bp, 12 predicted proteins | sample C1_top_MG_FD_204535 | JGI IMG/M metagenome (GOLD analysis project Ga0315268, IMG submission 204535) | Sediment microbial communities from Yellowstone Lake, YNP, Wyoming, USA - C1_top | ecosystem: Environmental > Aquatic > Freshwater > Lake > Sediment | place: USA: Wyoming | collected 2017-08-01
AGGATCTCTTCACCGACGACACCGGCCTGTTCAAGGGGCCGTACCTGTCGGTCGACTTGCCCTATCTGGTCTCACCCGGCGACCAGAACTTTTACCCCGACCTGCCGCTGACCTTTGCGCCCTACCAGCACCAGGTGCGCGCCTTCAAGCGCCTCACCGGTCCCAATGCCAGGTCGACCGTCGTCGCCACCGGCACCGGCTCGGGCAAGACCGAGTGCTTCTTGTACCCGCTGCTCGAGCACTGCTATCAGCACCGCGACCAGCCCGGCATCAAGGCCATCATCATCTACCCGATGAACGCCCTGGCCACGGACCAGGCCGGCCGCATCGCGCGCATCATCCACGGCAACGACAAGTTGCGCGGCAAGGTCACGGCCGGGTTATTTATTGGCCAGGACCAGAGCAGCCCGAGCAAGGTGATGACCCAGCACAACGTCATCACCGACAAGAAGACTCAGCGCCTGAGTCCACCGCACATCTTGCTCACCAACTACAAGATGCTGGACTACATGCTGGTGCGGCCGCGCGATCTCTCGATCTGGCAGTACAACGACAGCGAGACGCTGCGCTACCTGGTCGTCGACGAGTTGCACACCTTTGACGGCGCCCAGGGCACGGACCTGGCCTGCCTGATCCGTCGACTCAAGTCCCGGCTCAAGACGCCCAAGGGCAGGCTGGTCTGCGTCGGCACCTCGGCCACGCTGGGCGGCGACACCAACCAGGAACGCCTGGTCAGCTACGCCAACACCGTGTTCGACGAACCGTTTGACGAGCACAGCGTGGTGTCCGAGGCGCGCCAGAGCGCCGGCGACTTCTTGGCCGAGAGCTTGGTCTCGCGCACCGAGCTGCCGATCAAGGACGCAGCGCAGGTCGACCCCGATCGCCACGACACCATGCAGGACTTTGTGGCCGCGCAGCTCGAGCTGTGGTTCGCGAAAAAACTCGTCCCCGCCAAACACGACGGGAGCGACTGGCGGCTGCAGCTCAGCGCTGACCTCAAAAGCCACCTGTTCTTTCAAAATTTGATCAAGGCGCTCGGCGGCAAGCCCATGCTGGCCACCGATCTGCTCGACCGGCTGGCACTGGTCACGCCCGGTCTGCGCGAGGCGCCGCGTGAGCACGGCCTCGCGTTGATCAACAGCCTGCTCAGCCTGGTGTCAGAGGCGCGCGTCAAGATCGAGGGCTCGCAAAAGCCTGCGCCGTTCTTGAACGTGCGCGTGCAGCTCTGGCTGCGTGAGCTGCGACGCATGGTCTGCGAGGTCGCCAAGAAACCGCGCGTTCGTTTTGCCGACGACCTCAACGAGCGCCAGCTAAAAAACCATCTGCCGCTGGTGCACTGCCGCGAGTGCGGCGCCATGGGTTGGGGCAGCGTCAAGAAGAGCACCGACGCCGCGCTGCGGACCGACCTGCAGGGCTTTTACGTCAACTACTTTGGCCACAGCGCCAACACGGTCCTGCTGTTCCCGCAACCCGACGAGAAGATCGCGCGCGAGATCGAGGCCATGCCCGGCCACCTGTGCGCGAGCTGTCTGCACCTGTTCCCGCGCCAGGACGACGACGCCTGCCCTCACTGCGGTTCGAAGAACCTGATCCCGGTGGCCGTGCCCGACCTCAAGGTCAAAAAAAAGGACCGGCTGATCACCACCCACGACTGCCCCTACTGCCACGCTGCCGACGGGCTGACCGTTGTCGGTTCGCGCGCGGCCAGCCTAACCAGCGTGCTGGTGGCGCAGCTCTTCTCGTCCAGCTTCAACGACGACAAAAAGCTGCTGACCTTTTCGGACTCGGTGCAGGACGCCGCGCACCGCGCCGGCTTTTTCAGCGCGCGCACCTACCGCTTCACCCTGCGCACGGCCCTGCAGCAGTTTGCCATGGCCGAGGGCGACGGCCTGCGCCTGGACCAGCTCGCCGAGAAATTCTGCGGCCACTGGCGCAAGCGCCTGGCCGACGACCACGCCTTCATCGCCACCTTTCTGGCGCCCGACATGGCGTGGTTCAACCAGTACGGCGACCTGGTCGACAGCGGCAAGCTGCCCGAGGGCAGCACGCTGCTCCAGGACGTGCAGCAGCGGGTCGACTGGGAGATCTGCAGCGAGTTTGGTTTTACCTGCCGCATCGGCCGCACCCTCGAAAAGACCAGCTCGGCCGTGGTCGGCGTGGACCCAGAGCTGCTCGACCAGGCCTGCAAAAAACTGCTCGAACCGCTGCAAAACGAACTCGGTTCGCTGCGCAAGCTCGACGACAAACGGTTGCGGCAGTTCGTGCTGGGCATGGCCGTCCACCTGAAAAACCAGGGCGGCATCTTCCATCCGGCGCTGCGCAAGTACATCGAGGAGCGGGCCAACACCTTTCTGCTCAACCAGATCATCTGGATGCAGCATTTCGGACCGCACAGCCGGGCGCCAGCATTTGTGACCAACCAGTCGATGCAGCGCTTCGAGACCCTGCTCAGTCCGTCGCCCAGGCACCGCACCTGGTACCAGCGCTGGGCCGAAAAATGCTTTGACCGGTACAGCCCGACCATCAGCGCCGAGACCGACCTGCTGTATCGCCTGGTCATCCAGGCGCTGATCGAGGCGCGGTTGCTCGACGAGAACGAGCGCGGCGACCAGCGGGTGTGGGGGCTCGATCCGCAGGCGCTCAGGTTGAGCCTGCAGGTCCGGCAACTGCGCTGCGACGCCTGCGGCCACAACATCTCGGTACCGGGCCACGAGGTCAAACTCTGGCCAGGCACGCCATGCCTGCGCTTTCACTGCTCGGGAGGCTACCAGCCGCAACAGGCCAGCGACGACTACTACGGCCGCCTGTATGCGCGTGGCGACGTGCAACGCATCTTCACCGCCGAGCACACGGGCCTGCTCGACCGACCGACGCGCGAGGAGATCGAGCGCCAGTTCAAGCTCGATCGCCAGAGCCGCAAGCCGTGGTACCCCAACCTGCTGTCGTGTACGCCCACGCTCGAGATGGGCATCGACATCGGCGACCTGTCCGCGCTGATCTGCTGCTCGGTGCCGCCAGGCCAGGCCAACTACGTCCAGCGCATCGGCCGCTCTGGTCGTCGCGACGGCAACGCGCTCAACCTCACGGTCGCCAATGCCAAGCCGCACGACCTGTTCTTCTTTGCCGAGCCCTACGAGATGATCAGCGGCCGGGTCGATCCGCCGGGCGTGTTCTTGCAGGCCTCGGCCGTGCTCGAGCGGCAGCTGGCGGCGTTTTGCTTTGACTGCTGGGTCGCCACTGGCCTCGCTGCCGACGCCATCCCGCTGCGGCTGATCACGGTGTTTGGCCAGCTCGAGCCGGCCGACCCCAAGAAGTTCCCGCACAACCTGCTGCACTACATCGACCTGCACCGCACCGAGCTGCTCGAGCGGTTTTTCAAGCTGTTCGGCCTGAGCAGCGATTCGCCAGACGACAAAGACCTGATCACCTATTTGACCAGCTACCTGACCGGCGAGCAGAGCGACCAGGGCAGCCTGGCCTTTCGCGTGCTCGAGGGGCTGCATCGGGTGCACAAGCAACGCACGTCGCTGGCCAGCAAGATCAAGCTGCTGCAGGAGCGCATCAAGAAGCTCGAGCAGTCCCCGGCCAAGGACAAGAACCACGAGCTGGACCTGCGCAACTTGGTGCGCGAGAAGAGCGCGCTGCAAAAGCTCTCGATCACCCTCGGCGAGCGCGACGTCTTCAACTTTTTCACCGACGAGGGGCTGCTGCCCAACTACGCCTTCCCCGAGGCTGGCGTCACCCTGCGTTCAGTCATCTACCGACGCCGAGACAAGCCGGGACATGGGCAGAGCAAGTATGAAAACTGGGTTTACGACTATGAGCGACCGGCACAGGCCGCGATCGCCGAGCTGGCGCCAGCCAACACTTTCTACGCTGGCGGCCGCCGGGTGACCATCGACCAGGTCGACATGGCGCTCAGCGAGATCGAGACCTGGCGGCTCTGCCACGAGTGCGCACACTCGGAGCTGGTCGGTGAAAAGGAACCGCAGGCGACCTGCCCGCGCTGCGGCGACACGCTGTGGCCCGACGAGGGGCAAAAGCGCCAGCTGCTGCGCATGCGCCAGGTCTATGCCTCGGCCTCGGATCGCGAGAGCCGCATCGGCGACGACAGCGACGACCGCGAGCCCAACTTCTACAACAAGCAGATGCTGGTCGACGTGGACCCGAGCCACATCGCGCAGGCCTTTCGCATCGACGACGAGGAGCTGCCCTTTGGCTTCGAATTTCTGGCCAAGGCGACCTTCAGGGAGATCAACTTCGGTGAAAAAGGCGACCGCGGCCCGACCGTGACCGTGGCCGGCGTCGAGCTGCCGCGCCAGGGCTTTACCATCTGCACCAGCTGCGGCAAGGTGCAGACCGACGACGAGAAGCCGCAGCACACCTTCACCTGCACCGCGCGCAATCCCAGCTCGACCAGCACGTTGACCGACTGCGTCTACCTGTACCGGGAGTTCAGCAGCGAGGCGATCCGCATCCTGCTGCCGGTGACGACCTTTGCCGGCTCGGACGAAAAGCTGCACTCGTTTGTGGCCGCGCTGCACCTTGGCCTCAAGCGCCGCTTCCTGGGCGACATCGATCACCTGCAGACGGCCGTGCAGGACGATCCGGTGCCGGACGCCAACTATCGCAAGCGCTACCTGGTGCTCTACGACATCGTGCCGGGCGGCACCGGTTACCTCAAACAGCTGATGCAATCGCCGGCCGAGCTGATGGTCGTGTTCGAGCGCGCGCTCGAGGTGATGAACGCCTGCTCCTGCCAAAAGGACCCGTCCAAGGACGGCTGCTACCGCTGCCTGTTCGCCTACCGCCACAGCTACGACATGAAGGCCACCTCGCGCCAGGCCGCGGTCAACCTGTTCTCCGAGATCCTCAAGCGCCGCGAAAAGCTGATCGAGGTCGACACACTGCACGATGTCTCGGTCAACACGCTGTTCGACAGCGAACTCGAGGCGCGTTTTGTCGAGGCACTGCGTCGCTCGGGCGACGTCAAGACGCCGATCCAGGTCACCAAGGATGTCGTGCACGGCAAGCCCGGCTATTTCGTGCGCGTAGGCGAGCAGGCCTATTACCTCGAACCGCAGGTCCCGGTCGGCGACCACGACGGCGTCGCCGTGCCATCCAAGATCGACTTCGTGTTCTGGCCGGCCAAGGCCAAAGAAACGGCGCTGCCGATTGCCATCTTCACCGACGGTTTTGCATGGCACCGCGACCGCGTCGGTCTCGACCTAGCGCAACGCATGGCGCTGGCCCAGAGCGGCCGCTTCGTCGTCTGGTCCCTGACCTTCAAGGACGTCGAGAACTGCTTCAAGAGCCAGAGCAGCTTTTTTGGCAACTTCCTCAAACCTGCCATTGCTGGTAGCGACTATTTCAAGCACTACGACATCGTCGACCTCAAGCCGCTGTCCGACGCCAACAGTTTCGAATGGCTGCTGCGGTTGCTGGCCAACCCTGACCGCGACCGCTGGCAGCGCTTTGCCTTTGTCCATGGCCTGCTGCACCTCGACGCGCCGGCGTTTACCAGCGCCAAGGCGCGCTCGAGCTGGGGCACCAAGCTCAAGTCCAACCTGCCCGAGCACCTGGCCAATGAAATCGGTCTCGACGACGGCGATGTGCTCGGTCTGCTACAGCAACCGCAAAAAGACAGCGACGCCTACCTGCGCCTGCTGGTCGCCATCGACCCGGGCGCGGTCAAGGCCAGCGCATTTGATCGCATGCGCGTGGGATGCTGGTTGCGCGACGACGACACGCTGCGCGCGCGCAAGGACTTCGAGGAGATCTGGACCGGCGTGGTGCGGCTGTACAACCTGTTTCAGTTCTTACCGCGCACGTTCTTTGTCACCAGCCGTGGCGTCCAGGCCAAGCAGTACGAAACCATCATGCTCAAGCCGACCGCTGGTGCAGCCGCGGCGCAGCCCGCTGTCGACGAATGGCTCGAGCTGCGCACCCTGGTCGACCGGTCGATTCATCCACTGCTCGATGCGCTGCAACAGGCTGGCTGGCCGCTGCCAGCGACCCCACCGTTCGAGCTGGTCAATGCGCAGGGCGCCACCGTGGCCGAGGCCGAGCTTGGCTGGCCCGAGCACAACCTCGCCCTGCTCACCGAGACGCAGCTCGACCAGCGTGCCAAGTTCGAGACCGCAGGCTGGAAGGTTGTCGCGCTGAACGATGCGCTCAAGCAGCCCAAGCGCTTTGTCGACGAGAATCGCCTGGGGAGGTCATGATGACGGGGGCAGCAGCCAACAAGGTCGCCATCTCCGAGGATTTTCTCTCGGCGTTTGCCGGCATCCCGCAAGCCCAGCAGAACAAGGTGCTCAAGTTCATCACCGAGTTTCGTGAGGACCCGGGCCGGCCAAGCATCAACTACGAAAAGATCGAGCAGGCCAAGGACGCCAACCTGCGCTCGGTCCGCGTCGACAAAGCGTACCGTGCCATCGTGCTCAAGCCCGCCAAGGGCAGCGTCTACGTGCTGCTCTGGGTCGACCACCACGACGAGGCCTACCGCTGGGCCGCCAACAAGGTCTGCAGCATCCACCCGGAGACCGGCAGCCTGCAGGTGATCGCGGTCGACGAGCAGGTGCAGCAGGCGAGTGCGGCGGCTGCCGAAAAAGAGCACGGCCTGTTCGACAAGGCTCGCGACCGCAACCTGATCGGCCTGGGCGTGCCCGAGGAGCTGTTGCCGCTGGTTCGCGCCATCAAGACCGAGGCTGACCTGGACCGGCACGCCGAACACCTGCCTCAGGAAGCGGCCGAGGCTCTGTACATGCTGGCCTCTGGCTACAGCGTCGAGGAGGTGCAACGCGAGCAGGAACGGCCGGCCAAGCCGGTTCCGGTCGATCCGCAAAACTTTGCCGCGGCCCTCGACAACCCGGACTCGCAGCGCCGCTTCTACGTGGTCGACGACGAGAACGAACTCAAGGAGGTGCTGGCCGCGCCGCTCGAGAAGTGGCGCGTCTTCTTGCACCCATCCCAGCGCAAGCTGGTCGAGAACGACTGGGGCGGGCCAGTGCGCGTGCTCGGCGGCGCTGGCACGGGCAAAACCGTGGTGGCCATGCACCGCGCGCGCTGGCTGGCGACCAACGTCTTCACCGCCGAGACCGACCGCATCCTGTTCACCACTTTCACCCGCAACCTGGCCGAGGACATCCACGCCAACCTGAAAAAGATCTGCCCGGACCAGGCGCTCAACCGCATCGAGGTGGTCAACCTGGACCGCTGGGTCAGCGAGTTTTTGCGCAAGAACGGCTACGAGCAAAAGATCGTCTACGGCGACAAGACCGGCGACCTGTGGGCCAGGGCATTGACGCTGGCCGACGGTGCGCTCGACCTGCCCAGCACGTTTTACCGTGAGGAATGGGATGCCGTGGTCCAGCCACAGGCGATCGAGACCCTCGACCAGTACCAGCAGGCGTCGCGCGTCGGCCGCGGCGTGCGGCTCAACCGCAAGCAGCGCCAGACCGTGTGGCCGGTGTTCGAGGAGTATCGGGTGCGGCTGAGCGACGCTGGCTTGCGCGAGGGCATCGACGCCATGCGCGATGCGCGCAAGCTGCTCGAGCAAAAGGGCCGCGTGCTGCCCTACAAGGCCATCGTCGTCGACGAGGCGCAGGACATGGGCATGCAGGCGTTTTTGCTGCTGCGCGCCATGCTGCCAGCCGACGACAAGAACCCCTGCATCTTCATCGTGGGCGATGCTCATCAACGCATCTACCGGCACAAGGTGGTACTCGGGCAGTGCGGCATCGACATCCGCGGCCGCGGCCGGCGGTTGCGCATCAACTACCGCACCACCGACGAGACCCGGCGCTGGGCCGTGGCGCTGCTGCAAGGGGTGGCCGTCGATGACCTCGATGGTGGCATAGACAGCCAGCAGGGCTATCGGGCGCTCATGCACGGGATAGCGCCACGCATCCTGCACTTTGACAGCTTTGACAAAGAGGTGGCTGGCATCGTTGCCGCGCTCAAGGAAAAGGATGCAGCCGACCTGGCCGCCACCTGCCTGGTGACCCGGACCAACGAGCTGCTCGACCAGTACGCCAGCGCGCTCAAGGCCAAGGGCGTCGAGACCTACCGCGTCCGGCGCACCCAGGCCGACGACCGCCGCGCAACCGGGCTGCGGCTAGCGACCATGCACCGGGTCAAGGGCCTCGAGTTCGACCGCGTCTTCATCGCGGCCTGCAACGACGGTGTCGTGCCACTCGATGCGGTCGTCACCTCCACCAGCGACGAGACCGTGCAGCGCGAGTCTGACGCCCAGGAACGCGCGCTGCTCTACGTGGCGGCGACCCGCGCGCGGCGCGAGGTGGTGGTGACGGGGTTTGGCAAGGGGAGCAGGTATCTCGACCGGCCTGCGTGATGCCACGCCGAAGCTCCGGGGGTATCCGCTGGCCGACGCGCGGCTCTTGCTTTGCCGCGGCGCGCGCCTATATTCTCGGCGCTCGCACCGGTGCGCCGTGCCGCGCTTCGCCGTGGCCGCGCTCCCCTCTCGCCGCCCTGCTGCACCCGCAGCCGCGTCGGTCCCGAGGCGAAGCACCCGGTGCATCGGGAGTCCATGGTGACCACACGCAAGAAAGACCCGAAGCTCGAGATCCGGCCGCAGGACATTCCTGGGGCGCTTCCGATCTTGCCGCTGCGCAATAGCGTGTTCTTCCCAGGCGCGGTGATGCCGTTGACGATCGGCCGCGCCAAGACCGTGCGCCTGATCGAAGAGGTGACGCGCGAGAACATGCTGCTCGGCATCGTCACCCAGCGCGCACCCGAGATCGACGACCCGGCGCCCGGCGACATGTTCATGGTCGGCACTGCGGCTCGCATCGTCAAGCTGGCGCGCACCGGCAAGGAGGGTTTCAACATCGTCGTGCAGGGGCTGGCGCGCTTTCGCGTCGACAGCTTCAAGCAAGAGGAGCCCTATTTCATCGCCAATGTCACCCCGCTGCTCGACGAGGGCGCTGGTGACGTCGAGGTCGAGGCGCTGGCGCTGACGCTCAAGTCGACCGCGCGCGAGGTGGTCGACCTGTTGCCTGAGATCCCGGTCATGGCCAAGCAGCTGCTCGACTCGATCAGCGAGCCGGGGCAGCTGGCCGACCTGATCACGGCCAACATCGACGCCACCATCGACGAGAAGCAGGAGATCCTCGAGGCGGTCCGGCTGAAGGACCGGCTCAAGCGCGTGCTCGAGCTGCTGAGCCGCCAGCTCGAGGTGCTCAAGCTCAGCAACAAGATCAACTCGCAGGTCAAGGGCGAGATGTCCAAGACCCAGCGCGAGTACTACCTGCGCCAGCAGCTCAAGGCGATCAAGGAGGAGCTGGGCGAGCAGGACGACGAGGAGAGCGGCCTCGACGAGCTGGAAAAGCGGCTCAAGAAGTCCAACCTGCCGCCCGACGCCGACAAGGCCGCGCAAAAGGAACTGCGGCGCATGCGCAACATGCAGCCGTCGCAGGCCGAGTACACGGTGGCGCGCACCTACCTCGAGTGGATGGCCGACCTGCCGTGGGGCAAGTACAGCGACGACAACCTCGACCTCAACAACGCGCACCGGCAGCTCGACGCTGACCATTACGACCTGGTCAAGATCAAGAAGCGCATCATCGAGTACCTGGCGGTGCGCAAGCTGAAGAACGACATGAAGGGGCCGATCCTCTGCTTCGTCGGCCCACCCGGCGTCGGCAAGACCTCGCTCGGCCATTCGATCGCCGATTCGCTCGGCCGCAAGTTCATCCGCGTCTCGCTCGGCGGCGTGCGCGACGAGGCCGAGATCCGGGGCCACCGCCGCACCTACATCGGGGCGCTGCCCGGCCGCATCATCCAGAACATGAAGCGCGCCGGCACCAGCAATCCGGTGTTCGTGCTCGACGAGATCGACAAGCTGGGACACGACTTCCGCGGCGACCCGTCGAGCGCACTGCTCGAGGTGCTGGACCCCGAGCAAAACCACTCGTTCTCGGACCACTACCTCGACACGGCCTACGACCTGTCCAAGGTGTTGTTCATCGCCACCGCCAACCAGCTGGAGCCGATCCCGCCGGCGTTGCGCGACCGCATGGAGGTGCTGGAGCTGCCCGGCTACACCTTCGAGGAGAAGCTGCACATCGCGCTCGAGCACCTGATCCCGAAGCAGATCAAGGAGCACGGCATCACCGACGCCCACATCTCGATTCCCAACGAGACGATTATCAAGATCTCCACCAGCTTCACGCGTGAGGCCGGCGTGCGCAATCTCGAGCGCGAGATTGCGGCCTGCTGCCGCTACGTCGCGGTGCAGGTGGCCAAGCTGGAGGACATGACCAAGTTCGAGAAGGTCACCATCGACGAGAAAAACATCTTCGAGGTGCTCGGCCCCGAGCGGTTCTTCCCCGAGGCGGCCGACCGCACCGAGTTGCCCGGCGTGGCGACCGGCCTGGCCTGGACCGTGGCGGGTGGCGATCTGCTGTTCATCGAGGCCACCCGCATGGCAGGCAAGGGCGCGATGATCCTGACCGGTCAGCTCGGCGATGTGATGAAGGAGTCGGCCCAGGCGGCGATGAGCTACCTGCGCTCCAAGGCGCCCGAGTTCGGCCTGGCCGAAGATCTGACCACCTTCTTCCTCGACAAGACCGACGTGCACATTCACTTCCCGGCGGGCGCGATCCCCAAGGATGGGCCGTCGGCGGGCGTCACCATCTTTACCGCGCTGGTCTCGCTGTTCACCAGCCGCAAGGTGCGCGCCGACGTCGCCATGACCGGCGAAGTGACGCTGCGCGGACTGGTGCTGCCGGTTGGCGGCATCAAGGAGAAGGTGCTGGCCGCGCACCGCGCCGGCATCAAGCGGGTGATCCTGCCGATGCGCAACGAGAAGGACCTGCACGAACTGCCCGAGGAGACCAAGGCCGAGATGGAGTTCGTCTTTGCCAAGCACATGGATGAGGTGCTGGCAGCGGCTCTGGTCGGCGGCCACCCGACCCGTGACAAGGTCGAGTTCGACCACCGGTTCCTGGTCACGGCCAAGCCGGCCAAGCCGGCCACCGACCAACCGCCCGCCAGCCCCGCGGGATCGACTCCGTCGCAGACTCCTTCCGCCTGAACTCTGGCACGATTCTCTCGTCAACCCTGTCGTGCGCAGCCGACACTGTCGGCCGCTTTTATCATCCTTTTGTCCGAGCATCGGTCAAACGTCGTAGGCCGATAATGGGTGTGCAAGTGTGACGCGAGGCACATCATGACGACGAGACAAGCGGTTTGCTGGCTGGGGTCATTGGTGTTGCTGGGCGGGCTGACCGGTTGCGGACCAGCGGTGGCCGAGATCAACGCCACCGCGCTGGGCGACCCGGATGGCGACCAGCAACCTCCTGGTCAAGAGCAGCCGATCCACGTGCCGACCTGCACCGACACCGAGATCTGCACCAACGGCGTGGACGACGACTGCAATGGAATCGTCGATTGCAAGGACCCGGCCTGTCGCGGCCTGGCAAACTGCTGCGTGCCGAGCTCCGAGATCTGCAACGGTCTCGACGACAACTGCGACGGGGTCGCCGACGACGGTATCGCCGGGCTCGGCCAGCCCTGCACCTTTGGCGTGGGCGCGTGCGCCAGCATCGGACAAAATGTCTGCAGCAGCGACGGGCTGAGCGTCGTCTGCAACGCGGTCCCGCGCGCGCCTGGCAGCGAGCAGTGCGGCAACGGCCTGGACGACGACTGCGATGGGTCCACCGACTGCAATGACCCGGACTGTAGCAGTGCTGCCGAATGCCAGACCTGCACGCCACGGGCCGAGCTGTGCAATGGCGTCGACGACGATTGCGATGGCGTGGTCGACAACGGCTTTGCCAACCTCGGGCAGACCTGCCACGCCGGGGTGGGCGCCTGCGGCGCGGACGGCCACTTCGTCTGCAACCAGGGCGGGACCGGCACCGTGTGCAATGCCGTGGCCGGCGCTCCCGATGCCGAGCGCTGCAGCAACGGCATCGACGACGATTGCGACGGCACGATCGACTGTTTCGACTCGGATTGCCGCACGGCCGAGCACTGCCGGGTGCCGTGCGAGGAGACCGAGGGCGGCAACTGCAACGGCGACGACGGCCACGGTGACGCCTGCGCGCCCGAGGACAACAGCAACGGCTGCTCCTCGGACAAGTTCTGGGCCTGGTGCAACCGCCGCAACCGCGACCAGGGCTGCGCCGACGATCTGCCCGAGTACGGTTGTATCTGGGAGGTCTATCTGCGCGGCTGGGTCGACCAGCGCTGCGACCGGCCCACCATCGAGTTGTTCGACCTCGACGGCAGCGGCAATTCCGAGTTTGTCTGCACCGCCACCGATGGCTTCACCTACACCTGCACCACGCCGCTCGTGCTGTCGTTCGACCGCGCGCCGGTGCAGTTTCTCGTCGACACTGGCGCCCCCGGCTTTGATCTTTCGGCGGCACAGGACGGCAGCGCCGTGCGCACCGACTGGCCGACCGCGGCCACGCCCTGGCTCGCCCTCGACCGCGACGGAGACGGTCGCATCAGCTCGGGCCGCGAGCTGTTCGGTTCGGCCACCCGCATCGGCGAGCGCACCGCCAGCAACGGCTTCGAGGCGCTGGCGGCCCTCGACACCAACCGCGACCGGGTCATCGATCGCCGCGACCCGGCATTTGCGCAACTGCTGGTGTGGACCGATCGCGATGGCGATCGCGTCTCGCAAGCGAGCGAGCTGCGGACGCTGAGCAGAGCCGGCGTGGTGCGCATTGATCTCGAGTATCAGCTGGTCCCGCGCTGCGACGCGCGCGGCAACTGCGAGGTCGAGCGGGCGCGGTTTGTCTGGCAGACCCGACAGGGTGCACTGCACGACGGCGCGCTGTCCGACGTCCATCTGCCGGTTCGACCGCGTGCGCCGCTCGCGATCGCCGGTCGCTGACCGCCAGCGTCGGCGCTGGCCGACAGTGTCCGGCCCTTTTATCAGCATGACATCCGATATGACCGCCAACGGCATGGGCCCATATTGAAACTGGGCAAGGCGACGGGAGGCAGCGATGCGCGAGCGGCAGGCAAGGCGGTGCGGAGTGGCAATCGTGGCTGCGCTGCTGATCGTCGGCTGCGGACCGCTGGTGGCCGAGATCGACGGCACCAAGATCGACAGCGAGGACGAGTCGCCGCAGCAGGAGAACGAGCAACCGCCGGAATCGGACGAACCACAATGCCTGGAGTTCGAGTCCTGCGACAACGGCGTCGACGACGACTGCGACGGCGCAGCCGACTGTGCGGACAAGGATTGCGCAGACGTTGCCCACTGCTGCGTGCCGGCGGCCGAGCAGTGCAACGGCAAGGACGACGACTGCGACGGTGTGGTCGACAACGGTTTTGTCAACCTGGGGCTGGTCTGCGGTTCGGGCGTCGGCGCCTGCGCGGTCGAGGGGGTGTGGGCGTGCGTGGCCGACGGCCAGGGGCTCGCTTGCAGCGCGGTTCCGGTGGCGCCCGGCGCCGAGAACTGCGGCAATGGTGTCGATGACGACTGCGACGGTACCACCGACTGCTACGACACCGACTGTCGCAACGATGATCGCTGCCGGGTGCCGTGCGAGGAGACCGAGGGCCACAACTGCAACGCCGACGACGGTCACGGCGACCAGTGCGATGCGGTGTACAACAACGGCTGCTCGGCCGCCAAGTTCTGGGCCTGGTGCAACCGCCGCAACACGGCCCAGGGTTGCAACGATGGCAGCGACGACGATTGCATCTGGGAGGTCTACCTGCGCACCTGGGTCGACCACCAGTGCGACAGCTCGACCATCGAACTGTTCGACCTCGATGGCAGCGGCTACGACGAGTTCGTCTGCACCGGCAGCAACGGCAAGACCTACACCTGCACCACGCCGCTGGTGCTGGCGTTCGACGACGCGCCGGTGCAGTACCTGACCGACACCGGCCGCGCGACCTTCGATCTGTCGACGGCGCAGGACGGCAGCGCCGTGCGCACCGACTGGCCGACCGCGGCCACGCCCTGGCTCGCCCTCGACCGCGACGGCGACGGCCGCATCAGCTCGGGCCGCGAGCTGTTCGGCTCGGCCACCCGCGTCGGTGAGCGCAGCGCCAGCAACGGCTTCGAGGCACTGGCTGCGCTCGACTCCAACCGGGACCGCGTCATCGACCGCCGCGACCCGGCATTTGAAAGGTTGCTGGTGTGGAGCGACCGCGACGGTGATCGCGAGTCGACAGCAGGCGAGCTGCGGTCGCTGGCCAGCCATGGCGTCGTGCGCATCGAGCTCGGCTTCGGCGTCGATCCGCGCTGCGATGGCCGTGGCAACTGCGAGGTCGAGCGCGCCGCGCTGGTCTGGCGTGACCACGGCCGCGCTGCTCGCGGGTCGGTGGTCGACGTCCATCTGCGGGTGCAAGCGGCGCCGCTGGCGATCGCCCGCGCCGCGCGCTGAGACCGGTTGAAATAGCCGAGCGGGTCAGATCGCGATCATCGCGCGGCGGTTTTCTCGCCGTTGCGCGTTATATATACAAAGCACGGCGCGCGGTCCCTGCCGCATACCGCAGCCGGTCCGCGTCGCCATGGCGAGCCGCAGATACGGCCCGGGGAGGTGCAGCATGGCACGCTTTATTGGCGCTCTGGCGCTTGTTGTCTCGTTCGGTTTCTTCGCTGATGCTCAGGCTGCACACTATGAGTACATGGCGCCCGTCTACATCGTTCACGCGACCCGTTTGCTGCCGCCGCATGCCCCGTCGCTTGCGATCGTCCGCGGCATCGACCTACCGATGTGTCGGCTCGACGTCTGCGAAAGCAACGTCCTGTGCGAGGCCACGCAGTGTAGCGACTGCTGACCTCCCGCATCGATTGCTCTACAATGGCCGCCGATGGCGGCATCGGATAGGAATGCAGCGCAGCGTCCGGCCCTCTGGGCAGCCGTTGGGCTGGCCATCCACCTGATCCTGGTCGGCGTCTTTCTGGTCGCCTTTGACGGCAATCCGCAGTGGTTCGTCCACTTTGGCACCGAATATCCGGGCATCGGCTACGCGCGCTCGATCCTCGGCCCCGATCTGCTGACGCCCCATCAGGATGGTCACGACGGACAGGCCTACTGGGCGCTGGCGCGCGACCCGCTTCTGCTGCACGGTCGCGACGTGCTTGCCCGCAATCTGGACCGGCCAGTCTATCGGGCACAGCGCATCGCCTATCCAGCCATCGCAGCGGCGTGGCGGTTGGCTGGCGAAACCGCGCTGCTCTGGGGACTGCTGATCACCAACCTGCTGGTGGTCTTCGCGGGCGGCTGGCTGGCGGCGCAGCTGGCGCGGCTGTCCGGCGCGCCGCTGCGTGCCAGCCTCGGCTTTGCACTCTGCCCTGGCGTCGTCGTCGCCGCGCTGTTCGATTTTTCCGATGCGCTGGCGCTGGCCGCGCTGCTGGCTGCGATCGTCGGCCTGCAGTCGCGGCGGACCGCACTGGCCATCGGGGCGGCCGTGCTCGCCGTGCTGGCCAAGGAGCCAAGCCTGCTTGGCCTGATCGGCATCGCGACGCTGGCGCCCGCCCTCGACCGGCGGACGCGGCTGTCGCTGGTGCTGGTGCCGACCGTGGCCATGATCGGCTGGGGGCTGTATGCACGCTGGCGTCTGGGCTGGCTGCCGACCCAAATCAACGAGCTCGCGCTGCCGCTGCTGGGCTACGTCGAGGCGTGGCAGCGCGCCTGGGCGCCGCGCAGCGCCTGGGCCGATGCATTTTTCGCGGTCGCGCTGTTGCCGATCGCGGTCATCGGCACGCGCTGGTGGATCGCGCGGCGCACGTTGCTGCTGTCCGCGGCCGTGCCCTTTCTCTGGCTGGTACCGTTTCTCAGTGGATCGGTGCTCGGCCTGACCCTCAATTCGTTGCGCGCGATCGCACCTGCAGTGACGCTGCTCATCCTCGACGGCTATGCCGCGGCCGCGCAGGCGCGGTCGAGAACCTGACCGCGGCCAGGGCTTCATTTACAATGAGCTGACGGCCGGCAGCACGCCGGCGGGGCATCACCATGCCGACGGCCAAAGGACCGCTGCCCACGCAGCTCGGTCGCTACGAGATCCTGGAGCGGCTGGCCACCGGCGGCATGGCCGAGATCTTCCTCGCCACCGAGCACGGCGTGGCTGGTCTCGAGCGGTTGGTGGTGGTCAAGCGCATCCTGCCGCACCTGGCGGTCTACGAGTCGTTCGTCGAGATGTTCCTGCGCGAGGCGCGCTTTGCGGCGCGGCTCAACCATCCCAACATCGTCCAGATCCACGAGCTGGGGCAGGATGGCGACTCGTTCTTCATCGCCATGGAGTACATCGAGGGTACCTCGGTGCGCGATCTGATGGCGCAGGCGGCGCGCGCCGACCGGCCGCTGCCGCTGGCCGCCGCGCTCAGCATCGCCAGCCAGGCCAGCGCGGGCGCCCACGCCGCGCACGAGCTGAGCGACGGCCAGGGTCGGCCGCTCAACCTGGTGCACCGCGATATCTCGCCGCACAACCTGATGGTGACCAGCGCCGGCCACGTCAAGCTGCTCGACTTTGGTATCGCCAAGGCCGACGTGCCAGCGGCCGAGCACACCGAGACCGGCGAGCTCAAGGGTAAGCTGCACTACCTGTCGCCCGAGCAGTGCCGCCACGAGCCTCTGGACCGGCGCTCGGACGTGTTCGCGCTGGGCATCGTGCTGTGGGAGATGCTGGCCGGGCGCCGGCTGTTCAAGCGCGAGAGCGAGCTGGAGACGCTGCAGGCGATCGTCGAGGCCCAGGTGCCGTCGCTGCGCGATCTGCGTGACGACGTGCCACGGCCGGTCGAACGGGTCGTGACGACGGCGCTGGCGCGCGATCGCGAGCATCGTCACCCGACCGCCGATGCGCTGCGGCGCGCGCTGCTGGGTGCGGCCGAGGCAGCCGGCGTCAACCCTTCGGCCGACGGCCTGGCGCGCGTGGTCGACGATCTGTGCGGTGAGGCGCAGGCGCGCACCCGCAGGGCGGTGCAGGAGCTGGTCCGCCGCTCGACCACCATCACCGGTTCGGTCAACACCAGCGCGATCACCGCGCCTGGCGTCGAGCGCGAGACCGTCACCGTCGGCGTTGCCGACGCCACGCAGAGCGGGGGCGGCCCGCGCAGTTCCTCCGCCCCGACCGTGCTCGAGCGACGGCGCTCGCTGGCCGAGCAGGCGGCGCGCAGCCGGCGCCGGGTGGTGGCGCTGCGGACCAGCGTGGTGTTGCTGGCGCTGGCACTGGCGGCGGCCACCACCTGGTGGGCGCTGCACGAGCGGCCGCCGAGCGTGAGCGGCGCGCCGCTGAGCATCGGCTTCGCGCCGTCGCTCGGCCAGGAGCTGTTGCGCGTCGAGCTGGAGCCGCTGCGCATCTACCTGGAGCGGCGCACCCACCGGCCGCTGCGCTTCGAGGTGGCGACCAGCTATCGCGCGCTGGGCGAACAACTGCTCGACGGCAGCCTGCAGTTCGCGCTGCTGCCGCCCAGCCTGTTCATCGAGACCAGGCAACGCGATCCGCGGGTCGAGGTGGGTGCGATCGCGCGCTACAGCGGCAGTCAGGGCAGCGACGGAGTGCTGCTCGTGCAGGAGACGTCTTCGGTGCAGAGCGTGGCCGATCTGCGAGGCAAGCGCTTTTGCTTTACCGACCCCGAGTCGACCTCGGGTTACCTGCTGCCGCGCGCGGCGCTGCGCCGGGCCGGCATCGATCCTGAACACGATCTGGGCACGGTCCGGTTCTCGGGCAACCACTTGCAGGCGTTGCGCGACCTGAGCGCCGGCCTGTGCGACGCCATCGGCACTTACAGCAACGCCTACCTGACCGCCGAGCAGGCCGGGGTCCCGGTGTCGCGGCTGCGCGTGCTGGCGGTGACCGGTCGCGCGCCGCATGAGGCGTTCTGCGCGGCGCCGACGACCGATCCGGCCGATCGCGAGCTGGTCACGCGGGCGCTGCTCGACTTCGATCCGCAGCGCGACCTGGGCGTGCGCTGGGTGGGCGCGGTGCAGCGCATCAGCGGGTTCGTGCCTGGCAACGACGCTGACTACGATGCGCTGCGGCATGCGCTCGAGGCAGGGACGCAGCCGGCATCGAACTCGTCGTCAGCGCCCTTCAGCGCGCCCGCGTCGGCGGCGCACGGTCCCTAGCAGCAGCGCGAGCCCGGGCGCCAACGCGACTGCACCTGGCATGTCGTCTCTGGTACTGCAGGCGCAGCCATGGCTGCGCGGCAGTTCGGGGTCGTGCCGGGCATCGGCCGCGGACGCGGCAGCCGTGTTGGCGTCAGCAGGCGCGGCCCGATCGTCCATGCCGCCGTCGACGACGGTCGCAGCGTCGGGGGCAATGGCCGCGTCGGGTCCGCTGCACTGGCCGAGCCGACAGCCAGCGTCGACCGCATTGCAGTCGAGCGTCTGCCTGGCCGTACAGCCGGTGCCGGCGCAGGCGCCGCCGCTGCACCGGTGGTCGACGCAGCCGCAGCCCTGGTTCGTGCAGTCGATGCTCTCCTTGGCAGTGCAGCCACTGCCCGGGCAGAATCCGCCATTGCACTGACCGTCGACGCAGTTGCAGCCAAAGGCGCCGCAGTTGTTGGTCGACGTCGCGTTGCAGCCGGTGCCGGGGCAGAACACGCCGTTGCACTGGCCGTCGGCGCAGCCGCAGCCATAGTTGCCGCAGGCCGCCATCTGGCCGCTGTTGCAGCCGTTGGTGGCGCCGGCAAAGACCTGCAGATCGACCAGCGTGCCGTTGAAGACGTCCAGGTCGATGCGGCTGCCGATGCCGGGCACGGTGCCGGCCGCGGCCACGGTCCACTGCCAGAACGACCAGCCGCCCCAGCCGGCAGGCAGCGCCGGGCAGTCGGCATCCCAGTTGGCGACCACCAGCGGCAGGTCGCTGAACTGGCCGTTGAAGAACTGGTTCCAGTAACCGAGCGCGGTATAGATCATCGGCACCTTGCCGGTGCCCGCGGTGACGATGTCGACCCAGGTCTGGATCCCCTGCTGGGCCGGAGTGCCGTCGATCGATGGCCACTCGACGTCGAGCATGGCTGGCAGGTCGCCCACACCCAGGCGGCCGACCGTGTCGACGACAACCTGTGCCTGCCAGGCCGAGTCGATTGCCGGCTCGTAGAACTGGTAGGCGCCGCGCAGCATGCCGACGCGCTGGATCTCGCCCCAGTTGCGGCCGAACTGATCGTCCATCGAGTGGCCGTCGTTGATGCGGGCGATCGCGAACTTGTAGCCGGCGCCGGCCACCACGTCCCAGTCGATGCTGCCCTGCCAGGTCGAGACGTCGATGCCCTGCGTGGTGGCGCCGCCCGGACAGATCGTGACCGCCGCCTCGACCGACCAGGGCACGCTCTCGAGATCGACTTCCGGTGCGCAACCGACGGCGAGCAGCAGCAGCCAGCTGCAGTGCACGCCCGGCCTGGCCCTGTGCATCGTCATGGCCGTCCTCCAATCGCGATGCCATTATTTCGCTGCCGGCGCCCACCGCCCATCGGTCGACTGGCGGTCCGATTTCTGACCGATATTCGCACCAAATTTCGGATTGTGGCAGGATGCGGCGCATGGAGAGCCAGCCAGGCCGCGAGTCGCTCCACCTCGTCGTCATCTGCGGCCTGTCCGGTGCGGGCAAGACCGTGGTGTCGGATGCGCTGGAGGACCACGGTTTCTTCTGCGTCGACAATCTGCCGGTGTCGCTGCTCGAACCGCTGGTCGAGTTCTCGCTCGCCTCGGGCGGCCGACTCCAGCGGCTGGCGCTGGTGGCGACCGTGCGCAGCGTCGACGAGGCGCAAGCACTGGCAACCGCGCTGACCGAGCTGACCGCGGCCGGTCACCGGGTCGAGCTGCTGTTCCTGGACGCGGCGACCGAGATCCTGGTGCGCCGTTATTCCGAGACGCGGCGCCGCCATCCGCTGGACGGCGAATGGCCGGACCTGCGCAGCGCGATCGCACGCGAGCGCGAGCTGCTGGCACCGCTGCGGCCGCTGGCCCGGCATGACCTCGACAGCAGCGAGCTGCGCGCGGGCGAGCTGCGCAACCGCGTGGTCGAGCGCTTTGGCCACAAGACGACCGAAGTGCTGGTGGCGGTGGCGAGCTTTGGCTTCAAGCACGGCGCGCCGCGCAACGCCAACCTGGTGCTCGACGCGCGTTTTCTGCCCAACCCCTTTTTCGTCGACGAGCTACGCGATCGCAGCGGCGAGGACGCGGCGGTCGCGCAGTACGTGCTGGCCGCGCCCGAGGCGCTGATCTTTTTGCAACGGATCGAAGAGCTGCTCGCTGCGCTGCTGCCGCTGCACATCGCGGCCGGCCAGCCCTATCTGTCCGTCGCCATCGGCTGCACCGGCGGTCGGCACCGTTCGGTTGCGCTGGCGGCCGAGCTCGAGCGCCGGCTGCGCGGCCGCGGCCTGGCCACGCGGCTGCAGCACCGCGACATCAACAAGCGCTGAACGCGCACTCGATCACGGGGTGCCGGTCGTCTTGGGCGTCTTCTGGTCGACCGGGACATAGACCACGATGGTCTGGCCGGGCATCAGCGAGCGCACGCGGCGCACCGCGTTCCAGGACCGCAGATCGCGCACGTCGACACCGTACTGCTGCGCCAGCAGCCACAGGTTCTCGCCCTTTTGCAGGATGTGGGTGATGGCGCGGGTGCCCGCGGGCTGCGTCGCCGGTTTGAGCGGCTTGGGCTTGGGCGGCGCGACCGGCTCAACGCTGGCGACCGCGATCGGTCGCGCCATTGCGCTGGCGGGCACCAGCTCGGCTGGCAACGTCCCGCGGCCGGGACTTCCCAGGGTCGTCGATGTCGTGCGGCCATGGGTATTGCTCTTGAGCCCGCGCTCGCCGGAATCACCGCGCCTCTGCACGACGGGGTCGCGCCTGACCAGCTCGTCGGGCACATTTTTGGGGATCGGGACCAGCAGGTCGCTGCCGACGACCAGGCGGCGGACGCTCGAGATGTGGTTGAGCCGCAGCAGCTGCTCGGTGGTGACGCCGTAGCGCGCTGCGACCTTGCCCGGCGACTCGCCCGGCTTGACCCTGTGGTGGCGAAAGGTCAGCCGCTCGGCCTCGGGGATGGTGTCGAGCGCGATCTGGCAGCGATCGCCCAGGCCCGGTGGCACCCGCAACTGATAGGGGACCTCGTCCTCGTCGACCGGCGGCGTGGCCCAGCGCAGCAACTCGGGGTTGAGCTCGGAGAGCTCCTCGACCGCGCAGCCGCAGCCCTGCGCGACCAGGCCGAGGTCGGTCGCGTCGTCGACGTCGATCATGTCGCCGCCAAACGGTTCGAGTGGCGTGATGTCGACAAAACCGTAGGCCGCCGGGTCGCGCGCGATGACGATCGCGGCCATCAGCTTGGGCACGTACTGCTTGGTCTCGCGCCGCAGGTAGCCGTGGCGCCGCAGCTCGAAGTAGTCGCTGGTGCCGTAGCGGTCGATGGCGCGGCGGATCTTGCCGGCACCGGCATTGTAGGCGGCCCAGGCCAGGTGCCAGTCGCCGAACTCGTCGTACAGGTCCTTGAGGTGGGCCGCGGCGGCGCGCGTGGCCTTGACCGGGTCGCGTCGCTCGTCGACCCAGAAATCCTGCTTGAGCCCGTAGCGGGCGCCGGTGGCGGCGACAAACTGCCAGGGCCCGGCCGCCCGCGCGCGCGAGTAGGCGCGCGGGGCAAAGCCGCTCTCGATCATGGCCAAGTAGACCACGTCCTCGGGCAGCCCCTTCTCGCGCAGGGTGGCGCGCATCATCGGCGCGTAGCGGCCATAGCGCTCGAGCCAGCGGCTGAAGCGCGCCGCTCCCGGGCCAACGAAATACTTGACCCACTTTTGAACGTCGGGGTGATCGACGACCGGCACCTCGACCAGCGGACCGCTATCGAAGGCGGGCGCGCTCGCGGGTTCGCTGCTGGCCAGAACCGGTGCACTGGCCGGCGTGCTGGATGGTGCGCTGGACGGTGCAGTGGTCGGCAGCGCGGCGACCACAGGCTGGCTGGACGCGGGTTGACTGCCGGTTGCGGCCTGCGCCAGCGCGCACTCGATCAGTGCCAGGTGGCGCAGCACCAGATCGGCGCTGCTGGCCAGAGCGCTCACCTCGATCAGCGTTGCCGCGGCATCGGCAGTCGCTGCCGGAGCGCTCGTCCCGCTACCGGGACTTCCAAGGGTCGCCGGTTCGCTTGCTGCCGCCAGCGCAACGTGCGGCGCGAGCAGCAGCAGCGTCGCGGCGATCGCTGGCCAGCGCGGGATGGGTCGTGACACCGACAGCGGTCGCTCCCTCAGTCCGACCTGCGCGCACGCGGGTCGCACTCATCTGTTTCAAGGCGGCCGGCCCGACGAATATTCCCCGGCTCGGCGCGATCTAGTACGACCACCCGAAGCCTAGCATCACACCGCGCATGCCGTTGGTGACGGTGGCATCCGCGACGTTGTCGCCGCGGCTGTTCTGGCGATCGCCCTGGCCCTTGTAGGTGATGTAGTACAGCTCGTAGAACAGCGAGAGCTCGGCGTAGATGCCCATGAAGACCGTCGAACGCACAGCGCCGTCGACGCGCCAGCCCCACAGGCCAACCTGGTTCTTGTCGCCCGGCGAGTCCGGCGACTCGCTGTACAGGCCGAACGGCACGATGTCGGCGGTCAACCGCGCGGTGAGCCACGGCGCCAGCGTGGTGAAGTAGAAGTCAGCGCCCGGGCTGATCAGGTGCGCGCCAAAGCCGGGCGCGATGGTGAACGACTGCTCGCTGACGAAGGTGCCAGCGTAGCGGTAGGCCAGGTGCGCGCCCAGCCCGAGCCCGAAGTCGAGCACGTAGCGACCGCGCAATGCGGCCTGGACCTCGAGCGCGGTGACGTCGATCTTGGGTTGGCTGATTGGCAGCGTGCCACCGTAACTATGCATGCCGAAGTCGAGCCGCAGGTCGGCACCGACCCAGGGCAGCGGCCAGATCTCGCCGGCCAAGGCAGCCCCGACGTAAGGCTCGAGTGGATGCCAGTAAACGGTGCTCTGCAGCGCGCTCGATTTGAGGTCGTACGACCAGTACAGCACGTCGAGGCCAGCACCGACCGCGAACAGCGGCGCTTTCTTGTTGGACGCCGATTCGACCTTCTTGGTCACCGTCGCCGAGGTTGGCGTGGGCTTGGCAAACGGATCCGCCGCCGGCTGCGCTGGCGACTGGCCGGTGGTCTGCACGGTCGGCTGCGCGGCCGGCAGCGGCGCCGCCTCGAGTCCCGGCACCACCGGCAGCTTGGCCAGCTTGGGCAGGATCTTCTCGACCTCGTCCGCGATCTGCGGCGCCAGCGCCAGCGGATCAACCTCGCCTTTGAGCGAGGTGTAGGTGTCGGTCCAGTGCGCCTTGCCATCCGCGGCGTAGGCAAAGACGCTCACCGTGACCGTGTCGGCGCCGCGGCTGCCGGTGCCGCGGATCAGCGCCGCGGTCTTGGTGGCAGCGAGCGCCGCCTTGATCGAATCCTCGGAAAAGCGACCCGCACCTGGCGACAGCGCGACGCCCATCGTATCGGAGTCGGTGTGGCCGAAACTGGTGATACCCTGCAGCACCTGGGTGGCCATCATCTGGCCGCCACCGTCGCCGTCGAACGCCATCACGGCGACCGCAGCCGCGCTGGCCGGCGCCGGCTGCTCGGCTGGCTGGGGTTCTTCTTTCTTTTTCTTGTCCTTTTTCTTCTTCTTGCCCTTTTTGCCCTTTTTTCCCTTCTTGGCGACCACCGCGTCAGCGGCCGCCCGCAGCGTCACCGCTGGCGACGCCGCCGCGGGCGAAACGAGCGGCGGTGCGTCGACCAGGGCGAGCGCTATCAACACTGCCAGCGCGCGCGCGATCATCATTTGCCAGCGGTCCCGGGCGCGGCTCGTCTTGACCATCACACTCTCTCCATCGTCAGCGTGAGCTGCCGAATAAAACTATGAGTCTTCGCAAATTAGCTCGAACGCAGGCGCACGTCAAAAGATGCCGTCCGACAACCAGGTTGCACCCTGCGACGGTGGCAGCACCAGCATCGGCTTGGCGTCGTCGGCGGTGTAGATCCGACCGTTGCCGCCCGAGTACTCGTCGGCCAGCAGCGCGTAGCGGCCGTGCCGCGTGATCGCGACGCCAGTTCTGGCAAACGGCTCGAGTTGGCGCAGCTGCTCCCGCCGCGCGCACCGATCGCGGCAGAGAAAGACCGGCGGCGTCGCGTGGAGCGAGTCGCCAAACTGCTGCTGGAAGAGCAATCCGCTGCCACCGTCGAGGGCAAGGTAGCCCGGATCGTTGCTCCCCTCGTCGGCCGCCCCCAGCTCGCTGCGCAGCTGCTTGGCCAGGTCGGGCTTGGCGCCCAGGGCAGCAAACGGGAACTCGTGCTTGGCGGCGAGGCCCTGCTCCAGCAGCTGCGACAGGGTCACCGTGCCGCTCTTGGCTCGTCGCTCAAGCACGCCGATGCCCGGGGCGTCGCCCGCTTCGAAGCGGGTGGCCACCACTGCCACGCGTTGCCATTTTTTTTCGTGCAGCTCGTATTGCAGCGCCAGTCCAGCATTGCCGAACGGCGGGAGGTCACTGGCGTCGTAAGGTTTGCCCTGGTAAACGAACTTCGGTTTGTCGCCCGTGCTCACCTCGCGTTCGGGCGTAACGATCGTCGCGATCGTCGGGTTGCCGCTCTTGGCGTCCAGCCACAACCCGAGCACCGGCGTGACCGGCAGCTCGACCATGCTCGCCTTGGCCCCGGCCTGCCGCCACGGCCAGCGCACCAGCTTACTCGACGTCACGAACACCAGTTCGGCGCTGGCCGGATCCCAGACGATGTCGGTCGGGCACTCCTTGGTCTCGAACAGCTGGCGCGGTTTTCCCGCTGGCAGCTCGCGCACCATCCAGCGACAGCGGCCGCCCTGCGCCGTGTCGAGGAAGAACAATCGATCTGCTGATGGCGTCGGGGCGCTACCCGCGCTCAGGATCAGTACCCCCAGCAACCCGGTTGCTGCGATCATGTGGTCTCCTGCGCGGCGCGGTCGGCGCACGGTTCGCTATTCGACGGTGTGGCCGCTCCAGTTGACGAACGGCGTCATCACGCCGGTGCCGATCACGCCCACGGCGCTGGCGATCCAGAGCACATTGGTGGCCGTCGCCAGCGCCTGACCGACGCTGGCCTTCTGGTTGAGGATCGCGCCGTCGATCGGGCGCTGCAATCCCTGCGCGACGTAGTCGCGGTAATCCTGCTGCGCGATCAGGGTGGCAACGGCGCTGCCGGAGGCGGCCGCCAGGGTGGTCGCGCTCAGACCGGCCGCGACCCAGAACGTCCACAGCGCAAGCGGCGGCGGTTTGGTCTGCTCGACCGTGCCGGCGGCAACCGGCACCTGCCGCGGCTGGCGGTCGCTGCCGACTGCCAGCAACGGCCCTTCGCGATCGGCCGTGACGACGAAGAACTCGAGCGTGTATGGCTTGTCGCTCGAAGTCCAACCGCCCGGGATGGCGCCGCGCCACGCGCCCTCGGCGTCGTGCTTGAGGGCCAGTGACGAGTAGCTGACCTCGCCCTGCCGCCGGTAGTGGATGCGCATCTCTTCGACCGCGTTGCCAGGGTCGCGCAATCGGTAGTTGAACGCGATCGGATAGCCGCCGGTCGCCGGCGCCGGGTGAGCGCCGGTCAGCGTCAGCCCGCCGCGGATGTGCTCACGCTGCAGCGCCTTGAGTTGATCGTTGATGGTGCGCTCCTCCGCCTGCACCTTGCGAAAGATGGCGACGATCTTGGGCGGTGTCTGCAGCGGCAGATCGAAGTCGGGTCGACCGCGGAGGAGCGGGCGAAAGGATTTCTCGGCCTCGATCGAATCGCCGACGATGGCAAGCGCACTACCCTGCAGCAGATAGGCGTCGAGCCGCTGGTCGGGTGTCGGATCGGAGCGCGCCAGCACGGCGCTGGCGAACGGGATGACCTGATCGTAGTCCAGGCCGTCGTAGCATTCGCGCGCGCGCTTGAGCAGCGCCTCGATCGCCTCGTCGGCGCTGACCGGCGCGGCCTTCTTGCCAGCTGCCGGCATCGACGCTGGCACTGGCTCGGACGCGGGTGGCGGCGGTGCGCTGCGGTTCTTGGCTCCGGCGGCGTGGGCATCGGTCGCGAGACCGCTGCCGATGCACAGCATCGCGATACCGGA
>Ga0315268_10001608_pt1 | contig 26011 bp, 23 predicted proteins | sample C1_top_MG_FD_204535 | JGI IMG/M metagenome (GOLD analysis project Ga0315268, IMG submission 204535) | Sediment microbial communities from Yellowstone Lake, YNP, Wyoming, USA - C1_top | ecosystem: Environmental > Aquatic > Freshwater > Lake > Sediment | place: USA: Wyoming | collected 2017-08-01
TGTTTGGCGCCAACTTCGTGCGTTTGGCGGCCCACTGGATAGCGGAGAACTCCCCGCAGGCATCGCCCCCCTTTGACAAGCCGCAGGTCAGCGTAAAGCAAATGGTACAAGTGGCGGCCAACACCACAGCGGAGGTCACTCGTCAGCCTGGTACGCAGGCCGTGGTTGTAGAGTTTGCGCCGAGCAGTCCTTTTCGCAACTGTCGCCTGGTGCTAGGCGGCTGGATCTTTCAGCCGTCGCTGCCCTTGTTCGCCAGCGATGGACAGGACAATCAAGGTGTCTTTTTCTCATCGGCTTGAGCGATTGGCCAATTGGTTGCACAAAAGCTACGCTAGGAGAGTAGGCAAGTAGAAAAGTAGACAAGTAAACAAGTAGCGAGTAAACAAGTAGCAGGTAGCGAGTAAACAAGTAGCAGGTAGCAAGAACTTGTCTACTTATTCCTTGTCTACTTGTCTACTTTGAACCGTGACGGGAGTTTGGTATGAAGCTTGACCTCAAGAAATACATCCGGGACGTGCCTGACTGGCCTAAGAAGGGTGTGATCTTCAAGGATATCACCACTCTGGTGCGCGAGCCAGCGGCCTTTAAGCAGGCCATTGACCAGCTTGCCGCGCACTACAAAGATCGCCAGGTGGATCTGGTGGCCAGCGTGGAGGCGCGAGGCTTCATCTTTGGCGGGGCCCTGGCCTGCGCCCTGGGGGCGGGCTTTGTGCCGGCGCGCAAGCCGGGCAAGCTGCCGTACCAGAAGATCCGCGCCGAATACGCCCTGGAGTACGGCACAGACGCCGTGGAGATGCACGTGGACGCCATCCGGCCGGGGCAGCGTGTGCTTATCTTCGATGACGTGCTGGCCACTGGCGGCACGGTGGTCGCCACAGCCGACTTGGTGAAGCGACTGGGTGGCGAGGTGGTGGGGATCGCCTTCCTGATTGACCTCACCTTCCTCAAAGGCGCTGAGCGGCTCAAAGACTACGAGGTGTTCTCCCTGATGCAGTATTGAAGTCTCCGGCTCTCCACACTTTCTTATGTTGACAAAGCCTCAAAATGTGCTATAATATACACACTTCCGAAGCAAGCTCCTCGCTTTGTGGACAAACCGGCTCATCCCGTAGTCAATCTTACCCGCAGGCAGGGCAAAGACCCCACAAGGTCTAACCACACTCCGGCCCTCAGCCCCTGCCGGCATGAAGGAGGTGATCAGCCCCACCCAGTAATTGACCTCTAGCGTCACCCGCAACGTTGGCCTTTCGTTCTCCACCATATTTCCCATTCTCCCAAGGAGGAAAACATGCGTACGCGTAAACTCGGCACTTGTCTGTCGGTGGTGGTCGTGCTGGCCCTCATCCTCAGTGCCTGTGGGCCCGCCGCTACCCCCACGCCCGCCCCAACCCCGACGCCCAAAGGCCCGACGCGGGGCGGCAAAATCACGATGGCCGTGTGGCAATCCCCCATCACGCTCAACGCCAACCTGGGCACGCAAACGGTGATGGACGAGGTGCTCGTCTTCATCGTCGAGGGCTTTACCAAAGTTCAGCCCGATGGCTCGCGTACCCCGAACCTGGCCAAAGAAGTGCCCACGGTTCAGAACGGGGGCGTCAGCGCAGACGGCAAGATAATCACCTACAAACTCAAGGAAGGCATCAAGTGGTCGGATGGTCAGCCGCTGACCTGCGCCGACTTTCAGTTCACCTTAGAGGCGATCATGACGCCGGGAGTCGGCGTGGTTTCAACCACGGGGTACAACCAGATTGACAAGGTGGAGTGCCCCGATCCCAACACGGTCGTCCTCAAGTTCAAAGAGTTCTACGCCCCGTACCTCACTCTCTTCAGCGATTTCGTTCTGCCCAAGCATTACTGCGGCGACCCCAAAGATATGAAGAATTGGGCATACAATCGCAAGCCACTCGGCACCGGCCCCTTCAAGTTGGATGAATGGGTTGCTGACTCGTACGTCACCCTCTCGCGCAACCCCAACTATCGGGAGAAGGACAAGCCTTATCTCGATCAGGTGGTCATCCGCATCGTCCCATCGTCCGAAGTGGCGATGCAGTTGCTCGCCAGCGGCGAGGTGGACATTATGTGGAACAACACCGAAGCCGATTATCCCCAACTGGAAAAGATGGCCGGCGTCAAAATCTCTGCTCCATTGCAGATCGGCGGCGAGCGGTTGTTCCTGAACATGGCGGAGAACAAAGACCCGTCCGACCCGAAGAAACCGCACCTCATCCTGAGCGACGTCAAGGTGCGCCAGGCCATCGAGTACGGCATCAACAAACAACGCATCATTGACAAACTGCTCTACGGTAAAGCCAAACCCGGCACCAGCGAACTGAATGCGGGCTTTTTCGATTGTAAAATCACCCCGCGCCCGTACGATCCCGAAAAAGCCAAGCAACTCCTGACCGAAGCCGGCTGGGTGCCCGGGCCTGACGGCATCCGCGTGGCGAAAGGGGCGAAGGTCGCGCCTGATGGCACGCGCCTCCGCTTGAAGTACTCCACGACCTCCGGCAACAAACTGCGCGAGGATTCGCAGGTGCTGATCGTTGAGGACATGAAGGCGATTGGCATCGAGTTGTACATTGAGAACGCCCCGTCATCGGTCGTCATCGGCACGTGGGACGGCGCGTCACCGCGGCGGCGTGGCAATTTCGACATCATCATGTACACCACCAACGCTAGCATTGACCCGCATAGCCAGATGACGAACCTGTTCGCCTCGTGGATGATACCATCCGTAGACAACAAAGGTGGTCTAAACTACACCCGCTTCTCTGACCCCACCGTGGACGACCTGCTGAAGAAAGCCGCCGCAGAACCGGATATGAACAAGCGGCGGGATCTGTACTGCCAAATCGCCAAGATCGGTCAGGAAGCAACCAACATGATCTACCTGTACCAGCGCCTCGATCTCGATTCCTATCGTGATCGCCTGCAGGGTTGGGTTCCGAACGCCTGGGACAACAACGGCTGGAACGCCGAGGATTGGTGGGTCAAGTAGTCTGTTAGTCATGTGGTCGGGTGGTCCATGGTCGCTTGGTCGCATGGTCAGTTGGTCGCATGGTCAATTGGTCGTTTGGTCAATTGGTCATGTAGTCTCGTGGTCGGGTGGTTGAGATGAAGATTGAGCGGTTTGAAGACGTACAAGCGTGGCAAGAAGCGCGGGTGCTAGCGAATCTGGTCTATGACGTAACCGCAAAAGGCGCATTTGCTACAGATTACGGCTTGCGTGACCAAATCCGCGCCGCGGCTGGCTCGGTGATGCACAACATCGCAGAGGGATTTGATGCCGGTTCGGACGCCGCGTTCATTCCCTTCCTGAAGTACGCACGCCGTTCGGCCAGCGAAGTCCAGTCCGAAGCCTATCTCGCCCTGGATCGCCACTACATCACGCAGGATGAATTTCAAGCTATCTACAACCAAGCCACTCGCTGCAAGAAACTCATCAACGCCTTCATCGCCTACCTGCGCCAATCCAAGCGACCAAGCGACCAAAAGACCAGCCGACCAAGTGACCAACTGACCACCCGACCACGCGACCACCCGACCACGCGACCACCTGACTACCCGACCATGCGACCACCTGACCAACTGACCATATGACTAACTACATCATCCGCCGCATTATTCAAGCGATTCCGCTCCTGCTCCTCATCAGTTTGACTGTTTTCTTCCTGATGAACCTCATCCCTGGCGGACCGCTTGCCGCGTACGAAAACAATCCCAACATTTCAGCCGAGGATTTGATGCGGCTGAAAAGGGAATTGGGCCTGGATGCGCCGATTCACGTGCGCTACTGGAAGTGGTTGACTGCGGTGGCCACGGGCGATTGGGGCATCTCCGAAGTCACGCGGCGCCCCGCGCTCGTCGAGATCACGGAGAAATTGCCGAATACGCTGTACCTCTCCATCACTGCCTTCATCTGCGCCCTGCTCATCGCCATCCCGATTGGCATCCTCTCGGCCGTGCGCCAGTATTCCATGCTTGACCACATCGCCACGACCATTGCCTTCATCGGGCAGTCCATGCCGGTGTTCTGGTTTGGGCTGATCCTCATCATCATCTTCAATGTGCACCTGAAGAATCCAACTACCGGGGGACCACTTCTACCGGGGGGCGGAATGTTCACCATCGGCGCGCCCTTTTCGGTGGGAGATCGCATTCGGCATCTGATCCTGCCCGCCACGGTACTTACGTTCTTCAGTCTCGGTCACTACATTCGTTATATGCGCGCCGGGATGCTGGACGTACTGCATCAGGATTACATCCGCACGGCGCACGCTAAAGGGCTAACCAGACGCGCCGTGCTGGCCAGGCACGCCTTCAAGAACTCTATCCTGCCGCTTGTTACGATCATCGGCTTGGAGATTCCCGGCTTGTTCGCCGGCGCGCTCATCACGGAAACGATTTTCTCCTGGCCTGGGATGGGGCGCTTGTTCTTCAACTCCATCGAGCGCGGCGATTACGCCGTGATGATGGGCATCTTGATGATGAGCGCCACGCTGATCGTTCTGTTTGGTCTCGTCACCGACATTGTGTACGCCTTCATCGACCCGCGCATCCGCTTCGATTGACGTGTTTCGTATTGCGTATTCCGTCTTACGCAACACGCAGCACGCAACACGACCTATGGCTCAAGCCCAACTTACCTCAAAAGCAATTGCCGTGGACTGGGCGACGCGCATGCGCCCGCAAGAGTCCATGCGCGCCAAGGTCTGGCGGCGCTTCCGCAAACACAAACCTGCGCTGGTGGGCTTGTGCGTCATCGCCACCATCGTCGCGCTCTGCATCCTCGTGCCATGGGCGGCGAAATACGACCCCGGTAGGACGCACCTGGAATTAATTCGTGAGCCGCCCACCCTGCAACATATCTTTGGCACCGACGAACTGGGGCGCGATCTGTTCGTCCGCTTGTGGGATGGCGGGCGCATCTCGATTCTAATCGGCGTGGCGACGATGCTGATCGCCATCAGCATCGGCACGCTGATTGGCTCGATTGCCGGATTTTATGGCGGGCGCGTGGACAACATCCTGATGCGCTTTACCGATTACATGCTCTCGATTCCACAGTTGTTCCTGCTGCTGATTTTCGCCCAACTGCTGCGCAGCACAAACAACCCCACGCTCAGCGGCGGCCCCACGCCGATCATCGTCATCATCGGGATTCTGGTGTGGCCCCCTATCGCGCGCCTGGTACGCGGCCAATTCCTGGCGCTTAAAGCTAAAGAATTCGTCGAAGCGGCACGCATGTCCGGCACGAAGGATTTACGTATCATCTTTCGCCACATCTTGCCCAATGCCGCCAGCCCGGTTATCGTCGCGGCCACACTACGCGTGGGGGCGGCGATCATCACCGAGTCTACTCTCAGCTTCCTCGGCTTTGGCGTTCAGCCGCCGACGGCGACCTGGGGCAATATGCTGAAGAACGCCCAAGCGCAAATGACCTACGCCCCCTGGACAGCCATCTTTCCTGGCCTGGCGATCCTCATCACTGTCCTCTCCCTCAACTACATTGGCGACGGCCTGCGCGATGCGCTCGACCCGTATCATGTGGAATGGGAGTAGACAAGTAGCAAGTAGACAAGTAGACAAGGGTACAGCACTGTTCCTTGTCTACTTGTTTCCTTGTCTACTGGCCTCGTCTACTCGTTTCCTTGTCTACCTAATATCACGAACAGAGGTGATAAAATGCCCAATGCTTCAGAACTGAAACAACGCGTCATCGCTACGATTGACGCTCTGCGTGATGATCTCATTAACATCAGCACCACGCTCCACGCCCATCCCGAGATTGCTTTTCAAGAATTCCAGGCGGCGGCCCTCCTGTGCCAAACCCTGGAGGCGCACGGCTTCACGGTGGAGCGCGGCGTGGGCGGGCTGGAGACGGCGTTCCGCGCCGCGACGCGCGGCACCGGTGACGGCCCAACCATCGCCATCCTGGCCGAATACGATGCCCTACCCGAACTCGGCCACGCCTGCGGGCATAACATCATCGCCGCCTCCGCGCTGGGGGCAGGCATCGCCGTGCGTGCCGCCCTGGAGCAACTGCCCGGCCGCGTCCTCGTCATCGGCACGCCCGCCGAGGAGGGCGGTGGTGGCAAGCTCATCCTGCTGGAACAGGGGGTCTTCGCCGATGTGGACGCCGCCATGATGGTGCATCCCGCCAGCTATACCATGACGGCGCGGCCCTCGCTGGCCTCTAATCGCCTGACCATTGAGTTCACGGGCAAGGCCGCGCACGCCGCCGCCGCGCCCGAAGATGGCATCAATGCCCTGGAAGCCGTGCTCCTGACCTTCAACAACGTCAACGCCCTGCGCCTGCACCTGAAGCCCGACGCCCGCGTGCACGGCATTATTACCCACGGCGGCACCGCGGCCAACATCATTCCCGATTATGCCGCCGCCGAGTTTAGCGTGCGCGCCGCCCAACAGAGCTACGCCCAGGAGGTCTTGCAGCGGGTGGTGCAATGCGCCGAGGCGGGCGGGATGGCCACCGGGGCGCAGCTCAAGTACACGATCAAACCCGGCTATGCTGAGATTATCCCCAACCCTACCCTGTCCCGCCTGTTCACGGAGAACTGGCGCGCCATCGGCGTGGAGGTGCACGACCCTCGCCCCAACGAGCGCATGGGCTCGACGGACATGGGTAACGTCAGCCAGGCCCTGCCCGCGCTCCACCCCTACATCGCCATTGCCCCCGATGGCACCGGCGGGCACACGCTGGAATTCCTCGCCGCGGCCATTTCGCCTGCCGGACATGAGGCCTTACTGAACGCAGCCAAAGCCATGGCCATGACCACCATAGACCTGCTAAGCAGCCCGGAGCTGCTGCAACAAGTCAAGCAAGACTTTGCGGCCAGCAAGGTGATTTGAGATTGCAGATTTGGTTTTTGGACGCGGATAAACGCTGATTCACTGCCTGGTTCTCACACGCTCTCGATTCGGCTTGGTGGCGTGTGAGAACCAGGCAACGCTGATTTTTTATGTTTAATCTGTGAAAATCTGCGTTGATCTGCGTCCAATTTCTGATTCCCGATAATGTCTATTCTGAGAAGAGGAGAGAAAGATGGAGAAGCCCTGGCTGAAAAACTACGAACCTCAGGTCCCGCCGACGCTCACTTACCCCCAACGCCCCCTGGACACCAACCTCACCGAGTCGGCGCGCCGGTATCCCCAGGCCACCGCCACCATCTTCATGAACGCCAAGTTGACCTATGCGCAATTGAACGCCCTGGTGGATCGCTTTGCCGCCGTCCTGCAGCAACTGGGCGTCAAAAAAGGCGACCGCGTGGGCGTGTACATCGCCAACTGCCCGCAGTTCATCATTGGCTACTACGGAGCTCTGCGCGCCGGGGCGATCGTAGCGCCCTTTAATCCACTGTACGCGGCGCGTGAGGTCGAGCATCAACTCCAGGACTCGGGGGCGGAGACCATGCTGGTGATGAGCCGCTTCTACCCCATCGTCAAGGAGGTGCGGGCGCACACGGCGCTGCGCCACGTCATCGTCACCAACATCAAGGAGTACTTCCCGCCGCTGCTCAAGCTGCTCTTCACCCTGGCTAAAGAGAAGCACGAAGGCGATCGCCAGGACATCGCCGGTGACGCTAACACCTACTGGTTCCAGGATCTGCTCAGCAAGGCACCGGCCAAACCATCGCCCGTGGACGTCCAGCCCGGCGATACGGCGGTCTTGCTGTACACGGGCGGTACCACCGGCGTGCCGAAGGGGGCCGAGCTCAGCCACGCCAACATCATGGCCAACGCCGTCATGTGCCGCCACTGGATGCACGATATCCAGGAGGCCAAGGAGGTCGCCCTGACGGCGCTGCCGCTGTACCACAGCTTTGGCATGACTACCTGCATGAATCTGGCCATTCTCACTGCTGGCGCCATGCTGCTCATCCCCAACCCGCGTGACATCCCCACGCTGATGAAGAACGTCAACAAGCATCATCCCACCCTCTTCGCCGGTGTGCCCACCATGTACGTGGCTTTCAACAACTTCCCCGACATCGCTAAATACAACGTCCAGTCCATTCGCGCCTGCATCAGCGGGGCGGCGGGCCTGCCCGTGGAGGTGCAGACCAAGTTCCAGGAACTGACCGGCGGGCGGCTGGTGGAAGGCTATGGCTTGAGCGAAGCCTCGCCCGTAACGCACGGCAATCCCGTCTACGGCCAGAACAAGATCGGCACCATCGGCCTGCCCTTCCCCGATACGGAGGCCAAGATCATGGACCTGGAGACCGGCACGAAGGAGATGCCAGTGGGCGAGATCGGCGAACTGGTCGTCCGGGGTCCGCAGGTGATGAAGGGCTACTGGAACATGCCGGAGGAGACCAAGAACACCCTGCGTGACGGCTGGCTGTACACCGGCGACATCGCCAAGATGGACGAAGAGGGCTACTTTCAGATCGTGGACCGCAAGAAGGACATGATCATCGCCGGGGGGTTCAACATTTACCCACGCGACGTGGAAGAGGTGCTGTACCAGAACCCCAAGATCCAAGAGGCCGTGGTGGCCGGTATTCCTGACCCTTATCGCGGCGAGACGGTCAAGGCCTATGTGGTTCTGAAGGCCGGGGAGACGGCCACAGAAGAGGAGATTATCGCCTTCTGCAAGGACAAGATGGCCAAGTATAAAGTGCCTACGGCGGTGGAGTTCCGAGCCAGCCTGCCCAAGACCATGGTGGGCAAGATTCTGCGCCGCATGCTGGTGGAGGAGGAGAAGAAGAAGGCAGGAAGCAAGTAGCAGGTAGACAAGTAGCAGGTAGGCAAGTAGCAGGTAGACAAGTAGCAAGTAGCAAGTAGACAAGGACACCACGTTGCTCCTTGTCTACTCGTCTCTTTGTCTACCCGTCCCGCGTCTACTTGTTTCCTTGCCTACCCGTCCCGCGTCTACTTGCTTCCTGTGACCATTACCGGGACGCTGGCTGTAGCTGTCATTGGGCTAGCCATCAAAATGGCCGTTGGGACGGGCGCGCCATGGCGGGGCGGGCGGCGGTGACCTTCCCGCCCTGCCGCCTGGCCAGCGAAGTATTGCCAACTGTCTGTGCACGGCCAGATTTCTATTGACAGTGTCAAGAATTGTGCTATAATATAGGTAGGGTTGGAGAGATTTCCTGAGGGAGGAGTGTCCTATGAGGCAAAGTGACATCTTGCGGGTCTTGGCTAGATTCCGCGATCTCAAACAGGATGAGTTTGGTATTGTCCGCATCGGTGTGTTTGGCTCTGTGGCCAGGGAAGAGAACACCGATACCAGCGATGTGGATGTGGTGGTTGAACTCGACCGGCCCGATTTGCTGGCGCTGATCGGCATCAAGCAGGAACTGGAGGAGTTATTGCATCGCCCGGTTGACGTGGTGCGTTATCGGGAAAGAATGAATGCGTACCTGAAACGACGGATTGAGCAGGAAGCAGTCTATGTATGACAGCGAGTTGGTCAAGGAAATTCTTCGCCAGATCCTCTGGTCTGCCCAGACTATAGCCAAGCGCTTTGCTTCCATTACGTCACCCGAAGATTTTCTCCTCTCCGAGGAAGGGCTGGAAAAGCTTGATGCCATTTGCATGCAGTTGATCGCCATTGGCGAAAACGTCAAGAACCTCGATAAAGTGACGGAAGGTGACCTGCTGTCGCGGTATCCGCAGATCGAGTGGAAGCGGGTCATGGGGATGCGGGACGTTCTCACTCATCATTACTTCGACCTTGATGCCGAAATTGTGTACTCGGTTTGTGCCGACCATATCGAGGAACTTGCGCGGGCAGTCCAAGGCATACTCACAGAACTAGAAAAAAGATAGCGCCGTCTGCCACGCGATTACAGCCGCCCCGCTGCGCACAGCCTGTAGACCTTTCCGTCCTGCCGCCTGGCCAGCGAAGCCTGATACAGCTTCTGCAAAATGGCCAGTTTTTGTTGACAGCGTCAAAATTCGTGGTATAATGGCGATGACACTCATAGCGATTGGGAGATAAAGATGGTATCTGATGAGCTGGGAAAGCAGTTGCACGATCGGGCCACGCGGGGGCAAGATTTGTCCCCAGAGGAACAGGCGCAACTGGTAGCCTGGTATGCGGCCCAGGATCGGGCAGAAATGGCCGATTTAGGTTTACCTGCGGCTGAGCACACGGAATCTTTGCAGGCTCAAATCAACGCGGCAAAGAAGATCGGCCGCGCATCTACAGAAGACAGTTCCGCTGAATTGAATCGCAGCAAACAAGATCATGTGCCATCAGATCAGCGGAGTGAGAAATCAAGAACTATAGAGAATGCACTGTCCATCCACCAAAGATTGCGCGAGACCTCGGGTAGCGTTGCAGAATTATCTGGAATGCTTGCCAGCGTGTGCGCAGCATTCTTGATCTTCCTGCTAAGTCCTGGCTTATTTCCGAAATCTGATGCCGAAGGAATGTTTTGGGAAATCGTCCTAGCACTTCTCTTCTTGGCAGCAACAGCATATAGTGCTAGTGCAGCATACGCCATTTGGACGTCTATCTATACTCCACGTCCAACCGCGGTGCAAGTGTTCGCTATACGTTCTGCATCTCTCCTGATTGTTGGAACCACTTTCTTAGTTGCGTCTATCACTGTGCTATTCTGGTTATTACAACATACGATAGCTTTCTATATCGCTCTGATTGTCATAGCGTTCGGCGTTCTTGGCATTTTGTCTTTCTATGCAGCCGTTAGACATCTGCTTGTTTCGGAAGGACAAAAAGGCCAGCAATGAGCATTCAACGCATCGCCCCTTTGCTGCTCATCCCCCGTTGTCTTGTGGGCAACGGCTTTGAGCGAATGAGTCGCACATATCTCGCTGCAGTCGCCGAGTGAGTGCCCAAGGTGGGGACACAGAGACACCTCACCCAGCCTGAATCTTCAGAAAAACGTAGAGGCCATCCACTTCTCAGTGGATGGCCTCTCTCGCTTCTCATTGCCGCCAGGTGCGACGTCCTGCTATCCGCCATCTGCCACCTGCTATCTGCCATCAGCCGCCTGCCGCCACCGCCTCTTTCGCCCGAAACGCTATCTCATCTCCCTGGGCGTCCACCACAATCGTCTGGCCCTCGGTGAAGCGGCCTTGCAACACGGCCAGGGCCAGCGGGTCCAGCAGCCGCCGCTGGATCACCCGCTTCAGCGGCCGCGCCCCATACGCCGGGTCGTAGCCTTCTTTGGCCAGTAGCTCCTTGGCCGCTGGCGTCAACTCCAGGGCAATCTTGCGCTCGGCCAGGCGGCGGCGCACAGCGGCCAGTTGGATGTCCACGATCTGGGCGATGTGCTCCTTGCTCAAGCTATGGAAGATGATCACCTCGTCAATGCGATTCAGGAACTCCGGGCGGAACGTGGCGCGCAGGGCGTCCAGGGCGTAGCGCCGGATCTCCTCTGCGCTCCCCGCTCCTCGCTCCACGCTCCACGCCTCGTTCCCCACGTTGCTGGTCATGATGAGCACGGTGTTCTTGAAGTCCACCGTGCGCCCCTGGCCGTCGGTGAGGCGCCCGTCATCCAGCACCTGTAGCAGGACGTTGAACACCTCGGGGTGCGCCTTCTCGATCTCGTCGAACAGCACGACGCTGTAGGGCTTGCGGCGCACAGCCTCGGTTAACTGTCCGCCCTCCTCGTAGCCGACGTAGCCGGGCGGGGCGCCGATGAGCCGGGCCACGGTGTGCCGCTCCTGGTACTCACTCATGTCTATGCGCACCATGGCGTCCTCGTCGTCGAACAGGAACTCGGCCAGGGCGCGGGCCAGCTCGGTCTTGCCCACGCCGGTGGGCCCCATGAAGATGAAGCTGCCGATGGGGCGACGAGGGTCTTGCAGACCGGCCCGCGCCCGCCGCACGGCGTTGGCCACGGTGGTGATGGCCTCATCCTGGCCGACCACGCGCACGTGCAGCCGCTCCTCCATCTGGATCAGCTTCTGCACCTCGCCCTCCAACAGGCGAGATACAGGGATGCCCGTCCACTTGGATACCACCTCGGCCACATCGTCCTCAGTGACCTCCTCGGCCAGCATCTTGCCGTGCTTCTGCACCTCGGCCAGGCGCGCCTCCTCGGCCTTGAGCTGCCGATCCAGGTCGGACAGGGTGCCGTACTTGAGCTGGGCGGCGCGATTGTAGTCGGCGGCGCGCTCGGCGCGTTCGGCGTCCTGGCGAGTAAGGTCAATCTGCTCTTTGAGGCGACGAATCTTCTGAATGGACTCCTTCTCCAGTTGCCACTGCGCCCGCATCTTGTCGGCCTGCTCCTTGAACTCGGCCAGCTCTTTGTCCAGCCGGGCCAGCCGTTCGCGGGAGGCGGCGTCGGTCTCCTTGCGCAGGGCCACGCGCTCCACCTCAAGCTGCTTAATCTTGCGCTCGACCTCGTCCAGCTCCGCCGGCAGGCTGTCAATCTCCATACGCAGGTGCGAGGCGGCCTCGTCAATCAGGTCAATGGCCTTGTCCGGCAGGAAGCGATCGGAGATGTAGCGATGGGAGAGGACGGCAGCGGCCACCAGCGCCGCATCCTTGATCTTGACGCCGTGGTGCACCTCGTAGCGTTCCCGCAGGCCGCGCAGGATGGAAATCGTGTCTTCCACCGTAGGCTCGCCCACCAGCACGGGTTGGAAGCGCCGCTCCAGGGCGGCATCCTTCTCGATGTTCTTGCGGTATTCGTCCAGGGTGGTGGCGCCAATCATGTGTAGTTCGCCACGGGCGAGCATCGGCTTGAGCATGTTGGCGGCATCCATCGGTGCGCCCTCCGCTCGCCCGGCACCGACCACGGTGTGCACCTCGTCAATGAAGACGATGATCTCACCCTCGGCGGCCTGAATCTCCTTGAGCACGGCCTTCAGGCGCTCTTCAAACTCGCCGCGATACTTGGCGCCGGCCACCAGCGCCCCCATGTCCAGTTGTACCAGGCGCTTGTTCTTCAGCGGCTCCGGCACATCGCCCCGCACGATGCGCTGCGCCAGCCCTTCCACGATGGCCGTCTTGCCCACCCCTGGCTCGCCGATGAGCACGGGGTTGTTCTTGGTGCGGCGCGAGAGCACCTGCATCACGCGGCGGATCTCCTCGTCCCGGCCGATGACGGGGTCGAGCTTGCCCTGGCGCGCTTGGTCGGTGAGGTCGCGCCCGTACTTTTCCAGCGCCTGGTAGGTGGACTCCGGCGTCTGGCTGGTGACCCGCTGCGTACCGCGAATCTGCACCAGGGCCTGCAGGATGCGGTCCTTGGTGACGCCCGCCTGGCGCAGGAGGCGCCCGGCGGCCCCGCTGTCGTCCGCCAGGGCCAACAGCAGATGCTCCGTGCTAACGAACTCGTCGCGCAGGCGCGTGGCCTCCTTCTGCGCCGCGTCGGCCAGGCGGCTGAAGCGCGGCGAGACGTACACCTGGACGGCGCCGCTGACCTTGGGCAGGCGATCCAGTTCGGCCCGCGTTGGCTGGGCCACGGCGTCCGGGGACACGCCCAGCTTTTGCAGCACCTGCGGGGCGAGGCCCTCCGGCTGCTCCAGCAGGGTCAGGAGCAGGTGCTCCGGCTCGATTTGACTGTGATTCAGATTCTGCGCTAATTCCTGCGCATTGTAGATGGCCTCTTGGGCCTTTTCCGTAAACTTGTTTAAGTTCATATCAGTTTCTTGCTAACCACCAAGACACCAAGGACACCAAGTTTTTCTTTGTGCCTTAGTGTCTCGGTGGTTTTAAGTTCGTAGTTCGTAGGGCAGGTTTCCATACCTGCCTCAGCCATAGCCGCAGACTTGTGATTTAAGATTGCAGATTACAGATTTTAGCGACGACGTTGGACCAATCTGAAATCTGAAATCGGCAATTAATTTAGTAGCGTAGGATGGCGCCCACGCCCCCAGCGGCTTTGAGGCGCTCTGCCGCCTTGCCGCGAAAGACCTCCACGGCGCTGCCCTGCTCAATGGCGATGTGCATGGCCCGGTTGATAGCGTCCGGGATGGCCTCTATCTTCTTCTGACCGCAGGACGGGCACACCGCCACGGCCTGAGCGGTGAGTAGCCCGCAGTTCCGGCACTGGAACCCCGGGGCGGTGTAACCATCGGCGGTCAGCAGGCGGTGCACCCGGCCTTGCTGCAAGGCAAACAGCGTGTCCGCCAGGCCCAGGGCCGCCTGCCCGCCCTTCTTCTGCGCCGTGGTGAGCAGGTTGTCCAACAGGCGCTCCTCGGCGGCACGCTTGCGCTGCTCTTCCACGGCCAGGGCGGCTTTGCGCACAGTGGCGCTGTCCGCGGTGACGGCCAACGAGATGGTAGTCACCAGGCGCTCGCTCAGGCTCTTGGGCAGCAGGCGCTGGAACTCGTTCAGGGGTTCCGCTGGCCCGCCCAGGATCAGGCCATCAAAGGGCGCCTCGGCGTCGAGCTTGGCTAGGGTCTCGGCGGCGTCCTTCAAGTGCCAAAGGACGTGTGTCTCGTGGCGGCGTTGCAAATCCGCTGCCTGCCAGCCGCCCTGCTTGTGTTTGCGTGGCACGCTGGCGATGAGGTCGCTCTTCTCCTCGATCTCGCCGAGGTAGACGGTGAATAGCCGTGCCCGCTCCTTGTCCACCAGGGCCACGCCCAGCCGGCGATACTCGTCCAGGATGTCGGCGAGGGGCTTGATGTAGGGCCGTGAGCCCCAGTGGACGTCGTTGCGCACGTTCATGGGGAGCTGGTACACCTGCCAAAAGCCCTTGCCCAGGCAGGAAAACACGGCCAGCCCTTTGCCCTCGGGCCGGAACTCGCTCTCCAGATAGTGCTGCACATGCCCGGCGTCGGTCTGCAGGGCCTTGAGGGTCTTCTTGTTGCTAGCCTGGGGCTCCAAACTCTTGAGCAGATCCCGCGCCACTAGGCGATAGTAGTCTTTGCCGGTGCCTTTGGCCGGATCTACGTCCAGGTAGAGGCTGAGGATCGGCGGATCGTCGCTCTGGAACCTGGTGAGCGCCGTGAGTTGCTCCATCGTAATCATGAGGACCTCCTCCTGACGAGTAGAGTAGGTAGCAAGTAGACAAGGAACAAGTAAACAAGGTTCTTGCTACTTGCCTACTTGCTACTTGCCTACTCTGACATCTCTATACTCAAAAGCTGTCTTAGTCTCTGGACCTCCTCGGTCAGGCGCTGCATCTGCTCCTCCATCTGCCGCATCTGGTCGCGCATGTTCAGGATGACCTCCACCCCGGCCAGGTTCACGCCCAGATCCTCGACCAGGCGCTGGATGAGCTGCAGGCGCTCGATGTCCTCCTGCGAGTAGAGGCGGATGTTGCCTGGCGAGCGGGAGGGCTGGATCAGCCCGGCGCGCTCGTAGTAGCGCAGGGTCTGGGGGTGCATGTCCAGAATCTGCGCGGCGATGCTGATAATATATAAAGGTTCATCTCTTTCCATAACCAATGGTCACACCCCTTAAAACACAACAGTCATTCCAAATGATAGACGACCATCAGATGGTCGTCCTAATAGCTCAAGCCCCGTCGAACGGGGCTGGGGGTGACATGGCAGCAGCCCGGTTTTACCGGGCTTGAGCTTTCAGCCCGATGGTCTGACCATCGGGGCTAGGCTGAGCAATTTACCCCCGTGCCTGACGTAACTCTTCGAACAGGGCCTTCTCCCGTACTGTCAGGTTGGTGGGCAGCACGGCTCTAACTTTGACGTAAAGGTCACCCCGCTGATTGGGATCATGCAACCTGGGCATCCCCTGGCCTCGCAGCGAGAAGGTCTTACCGTTCTGGGTCTCCGGCGGAATCTTGAGGGCCAGCCGGGTGCCGCGCAAGGTCGGTACAGCCACCTCGCCGCCCAGCATGAGGGTGGTGAGAGGCACGGGCAGCTCTAGGTATAGATCATCGCCTTTGCGCTCGTATGTGGTGTGCGGCCGGACCGTGACGACCAGGTACAGGTCACCTCTGGGCCCACCGCCAACGCCGGGGCCACCCTGGCCGGCCATGCGGATGCGCGAGCCGCTCTGCACGCCGGGCGGGATCTTGACCTCCAGCCGGCGCTCCTGGCCATCGCTGGTGGTCATGCCCAGGATACGCTGCGTCCCGGTGAAGGCCTCCTCCAGCGTCACTTCCACCGGCTGCTCGTAGTCCTGGCCTCGTCGCGCCCGCGCCCGTCCGCCCGTGGCCCCACCGAAGTCCATCCCGCCGAAGAAGGTGCGGAAAAAGTCCGAGAAGCCCCCGCCGAAAAGCTCTTCGGCCTCCTCTGGGGTGACGGTGCGATACTGCGCGCCGCCGGGCGCGCCGCCATAGCCGAACTGGCTCCAGTCAAAAGGCTGCCCGCGCTCGCCACCGGCACGCTGCCACTGCTCGTACTGCTGCCAGTTGGCGCCCAGGGTGTCGTAACGCTTACGCTTCTCGGGATCGCCCAGGACCTCGTAGGCTTCGTTGATCTCCTTGAAGCGTGCCTCAGCCGCCTTTTTGTCCCCGGTGGTCACATCGGGGTGGTACTTGCGCGCCAGTTTGCGGTAGGCCTGCTTGATCTCTTTGTCCGTGGCGCTTTTGTTCACGCCCAGGATTTTGTAGTAATCTTTATACTCCATACCAGCACCAACCCCTTCATCCTTGTCTACTTGCTCCTTGTCTACTTGTCCCTTGTCTACTTTTTCCTCGCCGCAAGCATTATAGCACTTGACACGCATATTGTCAAGTGCCTTGCCAGGAAAATTGCAAAATCTCGAAAAATTCCCCTTAAAACTCTTGACAAAATCGTTGCAATGTGCTATAATGCGGGCGCTAGAGAGGAGAGACAGAAGTGGCTAGCAATCAATCGTCCATACCCCGCTACGTCATCAGCGTTGCTGCCCGGCTGGTGGGCGTGGCCCCGCACACCCTGCGCCTCTACGAGCAGAAGGGGCTGCTGCAACCCGCCCGCTTGCATGGCCGCAATCGCCTGTACTCTGATGCCGACATTGCCCGTTTGCGGCGCATCGCCGAACTGGCGCGGCAAGGCGTCAATCTGGCGGGGATCAAGCTAATCCTGGAGATGGAGGAGCGTAGTTAGTCCGTAGTCCGTAGTCTCTGGACTATATAACCAAAAAAAGAGCAGGTGACCAAAACCAGGGGGATGTTCCTGCCTCTGAGCGACCGACTCGCGGCGTCCAGCCGCCTGGTCTGCCGCTTGGGGGCAGGCAGCAAGCCTGGACAGACCCCCACACACAATAGGACAAACTACCAAGGAGGAGGTAGAAAGATGAGTATCGTACGTTGGGAACCCTTTAGCGAGTTGATGAGCCTGCGGGACGCTATGGATCGGCTCTTTGAAGAGAGCTTCGTGCGGCCCCGCGGCGTGCTGGCGCCCTTTGGCGTCGGCGAGCCCGCCCTGGACGTCTACGAGACCGACAACGACGTGGTGATCAATGCCGCCATCCCCGGCATCAAGCCGGAGGACATTGACATCGCCATCACGGGCGACACCGTGACCATCAAGGGCGAGCTCAAGCAGGAGACGAAGGTGGAGAAGGTCAACTACTACCGCCAGGAGCGGCGCTACGGCGCTTTCTCCCGCTCGGTGAATGTGCCCGTGCCTATCAACGCGGACAAGGCCGAGGCCACCTTCAAGGATGGCGTGCTCACGCTGACCATCCCCAAGGCCGAAGAGGCCAAGCCCAAGACCATCAAGGTCAAGACCAACAAGTAAGCAGACCGCTTCCGGCCAGACATCAACAGATGGGGCGCTGGAGTTTTTTCCAGCGCCCCATCCTTTTGCCGGACGAAAGACGAATGACCGAACTCAGCGGTAAATCTTCACCGCCGTGCCCACCTCGGCCCAGTTGTACAGCTTTATGGCGTCCGGGGTATCCAGAACAATGCAGCCAAAGGAGCACGGTCGCCCCAGCAATCCTTTCCAGAGTTGCTTGCCACTGTAGTCGTAAGGCAGGGCGTGAATGCCGTTCTCCAGCTTGCCCACCCAGTAGATGCCCATCCAGTACGGGTACTTCAGCTTCAGGGTGGGGGCATCGGCGAAGGGGATCTTGTCCAGGATGCGGAAGTTGCCCGCCATAGTCGGGCTCTTGGCCTGGCCCGTGCAGACGATAAATTCGTAGATCAGGCGATCGCCCTCGTAGGCGTAGAGCCGCTGCTCCGTGATGTTGATCTCGATGCGCTTGGCGCCCGGTGGCGGGGGCGGCAGTAGGGCGTTCACCTCATCCAACGCCGCCTGAGCCTCCAGGCCGCTGGAATCAATCAGCAGGGCCTTCTGGTAGGCATCCTGCGCCTCCAGCAGCTTGCCCTGTTCCTGGAACGCCTTGCCCTGGTTATAGTAGGCGGTGTAGAGCTTCTGGCGCACCTGGCGATAGTTGGGATTACCGTCGAAGATTTCCTGGTAGCGATCAATGGCCGTAGCCCAATCGCCGCGCTCGTAGGCCTGCCCACCCTCCCAGTACAATTGAGCGAATAGCCGTTCGCCCTGGGCGTTCACATCATCGGGCTTGATCTTCAGCGCCTCATCGAACTGAGCCACGGCCTCCGGTAACTGCTCGCTGCGCACGAGCTTGACACCGTAGTTGAAGTGGGCGGCGAAAAGCTTCTCCTGGACGGCCTTGTCGCCCGGATTGACGGCTCGCATCTGCTCCAGCAGGCCGATAGCTTGCGGCCAGTCCTCTTTAGCCCAGGCGCTGTCCAATCGGCTTTGCAGCTCGCTCCAACTCAGGGTAGGCGCGGGGGTCGGTGTGGCGATGGGAACCAGGGTGGGTAGGGCCGTCGTCGTGGGCGCCGAGCCGGGACGGGCTGTCGCATCGGGCGAGGGGGTGCTGGCGGGACGGTCCGCCGCACTGCCTCTGCCAGCCAGGACGAAGATCGTCGCTACGATGAGCACGACCCCCACACCCAGCATCGTCAACAAGGCGAAAAGGCTGGCCCGGGACGGTGCTGGCCGTCGTGGCCGCCGGGTAGAGGCGAGGCGAGGCACAGGACGGCCCGCCTCCCTGGTCGTCCTGGTGTCTCGCCAGCTCACGCCGAAGCGCGAGTCGGGCGGGCCGCCTTCGCCAGGCGCGGCCATCGCCGCCGGGCTGGTCGCCGGTGCCGTCTGAGCTGCCGGGGCAGCAGGCTTCTCGCCCCTGGCTCGCTCGTCGGCGGCTAAGCGTTGCTGCGCCCAGGCCAGGCCCTGGCGGGCACGCTCGTCTTGGGGTTTCAGGGCCACCGCCCGTTGCAGGCAGGCCAGCGCCTCCGACGGATCGGCGGCCAGGCCACCTCGCCACAGCCAGGCCTCAAAGTTATTGGGCTCCAGGGCCAGGGCTTGCCGGAAGAGGCGCAGCGCCTCCTCCCGGCGTCCGGCCCGGGCGGCGGCGATGCCTTGCTGCACTAAATCATCCGCAGGTGGCATAATGGTTCCACGTTCCATGTTTCATGTTCCATACCAAGTTCCAAGTTTCATGTTCCATGTTCCAGGTTGGCGCGGGTGTATGTGGTCAACGTGAAACTTGAAACGTGGAACATGGAACTAAACAAGACGCAGGCTGGGTTTGACGTCCAGGTCCCAGCCGCTCCTCTCGCCGCGCTGCCGGCGGAAGTAGCCGGCGGCGGCGACGCCTGTGGCGTTGTCCGTGCACAGAGCCGGGGGCGGAGAAGAGACGGGCACGGGCAGGCGGGCCGCCATCTCCTGGCGCAGGAGGTCGTTGGCGGCCACCCCCCCGGCCAGGAGCGCCCGCGTCACGCCATGCTCCACGGCCGCGGCCTTGGTCTTCTCCACCAGCACGTCCACCACGGCGGCCTGGAAAGCGGCGGCCAGATCGGCTGAGGTGACCACGCCTGCGCCCAGGCTCAGGTTGCTGGGACGCACGCCCGGTGTCTGAATCGTCTCGCCCGGCGATTGCTGCCTCTGCACGGCGTGCAGCACCGCCGTCTTCAAGCCGCTGAAGCTGAAATCGTAGGTGCCGCGCAGCCAGGCGCGGGGCAAAGTGAAGACGGCCGGGTTGCCGGCCTGAGCCGCCTCCTGGACGGCGGGGCCACCGGGGTAGCCCAGACCCAGGAGGCGCGCCGCCTTGTCGAAGGCTTCCCCGGCAGCGTCGTCAATAGTGCGACCCAGCAAGCGGTACTCGCCATGCCCGGTCATCAGCACCAGGTCGGAGTGGCCACCGGAGACGATGAGGCAGAGAAGTGGGAACTCCAGCGGCACGTCCAGGAGCCAGTTGGTGTAGATGTGCCCTTCCAGGTGGTTGATGCCGATGAGGGGGAGGGCGTGGGCCAGGGCGAGGGCTTTGGCCATGTTCACGCCCACCAGGAGCGAGCCCGCCAGCCCCGGGCCGTAGGTGACAGCCACGCCCGCCAGGTCGCCCGGCGACACGCCAGCCTCGCCCATAGCCTGCTCCACCACCGGGATGATGGCCAACAGATGCTGGCGCGAGGCCACCTCCGGCACCACGCCGCCGTACTGCCGGTGCAGGTCAATCTGCGAAGCAACGACGTTGGACCGCAGGCGCCGCCCCTCGGCAACAACCGCGGCCGCCGTCTCATCGCAGGAGGTTTCTATCCCTAGAATCAGGCTGCCTTCCTCGTCCCCCATCCCTCGTCCCTCATTCCTCACTAGGCAAGTCTAGTTTAGCATAATCTGGCCATAGATGCAAGTTTTTAGTGGCCGCTCCAGTAAAAATTCCCGCAGGCTGTGGTGCAATTCAGCCTGCGGGAGGGTGCAGACATGCTTTTGGTCAATGCCCAGGTCGTGACTGCCCCAGTTTTGGTATGACCTCAGCAGCGTTCTCCCCGGTAAGGTGGCCAGGTCGTTGTCCGGGTTGGCAGCGGTAAGGCACCAGCGATGGACAGTGGGATCAGCAGGTTCCTAAGAAGGCGCCCAGGTCCACGGCCTCGTCAATCATGACTGTCACGGTGAAGGTCCTACCCGCGGCCACTGTCGAGTCGGCAGGGGCCAGTCTCACGGTGGGGTTCTGGATGCTTGCCTCTGTGCGGCCTGGAGAGGGCACCACGCTGCCTGCCGTACCTCCACAGGTCTCACCCCAGTGCGCCGACACCTGCATGATGTCCACGATGTTGATCACCTCATCCCCGTTCACGTCGAATCGAGCATCCCAGCCAGGGTCGCCTGCGCGCTGGCGCCAGTGGGCGGCGACGGCCTGGATGTCGTTGGCATCCACCTGGCCGCTGTTATCGAAGTCGTAGCAGGGGGCCGAGGTGGCACTCAGGGCAACCTGATGCAGATCGTGGTCGTTACTCCACACAAGCTCCGGGCTGGCCGTGGCGGAGGCGCTGTTCACCCGAAAGCTGATCGTCTCCCCATTCCGCATTCCCGGCACCGGCGGGCTGACCGAGGTGTCCTCCCCGTAGACGTACATGCTCCCATAGTTCCCCGCCGTGCTGACCCCGAAGCAGCCTACCACATCGCCCCGTGGGCTGCGCGCCTCGACCACAGTGCCTACGGGGGCAGCGGCGCCGTTCAGCGTTACTGTCCCGTAGACGATGGTGAAGAGGGGCGTGTTCTGCACCGGGGGGCAAACACCCGCCACAACCGGGCGGGCGCCCCGGCTACCCATCAGGCCGGCAGAGATGCCGATGACAAGTACCACGATCAGAGGTAACCAGAGAAAACGCTGCTTGTTCATAGTCGCCTCAACTTGTAGAAGCCCCTGCACTGACTTCGGCGCCGGAAGGAGATCCGTCAGCGAGCTTTCAGGATTAGCGGTAGATAGAGTGGATACAACCCCACATTCAGATCCACCCGATGGGGCGCTTTGTCATCCTGCCAGGAGGGGGCGATTGAGGTGCTCGCCGGAATTCCATTCACCCGGAAGCGCAGCGGCTCGCCTTCCTGGAAACCACCGATGGGTGGCTGGGCCGTGTCGTCTGCCCCGTACACGTACATCAGGCCGTACTGCCCGGCCCGCACGACCACGAAGCAGCCAGCCACCTCACCCCGTGGGGTGACGACCTCGACCCGCGTGCCAGCCGGGGCAGGAGCACCGTTAAGGCTTAGTGTGCCGTAGACCAGCGTGGCGTAGGGCGTCGGCTGCAGTTGTGCAGAGGTGCAGAGGTGCAGAGGCGCGGAGGTGCTCCCCTGCTCCTCTGCTCCTCCGCTCCCCTGCATCCCAGTTCCTCCACCCGCCGGGTAAGTCAGGGTGGCGGCCTGGTTCATGTAGATCAGGTAGCCTTCGCCAGATCGCATCTCTTTGAGCGTGCTGAACTCCGGCAGGGCCGGGTCGTAGGTCTTGTCCAGGCTGAGGACCCGCTGGTAGAGGCCGGCAATGCTCTGCAGGGCCTGAGTCACCGGTAGAGTGGCCTGAGGCAGGTAGCCGATCCAGTTCCAGCCTTGGTGCAAGGCGATGGGGCTATTGGCCGCCACGGGCAGGCCCTCCACTAGCAGGTTGGCGCTGGTGCTGCCCGTCAGGCGCAGGTAGTAGCCCTGTTTGCTGTGCAGCTCCTTGAGAGTGTTGTACACGTCGGGCAGGGTGGGGCTGTAGACCCCGGTCTCGCCCAGCACCCGGTCGTAGCGGCCACCGAGGTTGCTCAGCACCTGGTTGACCAGTGGGGCCGGCGGCTCGACGCGGAAGGAGATCAGGTTCCAGCCTGGATTCAGGAGGATGGCTTGTCCTTCAATGCTGCCTCCGGCCAGGTCCACCCGATGCGAGGCCTTGTCGTCGTGCCAGTAGAAGAGCGGCGTGGCTACGGCAGAGGCGCCGTTGACTCGGAAGGCCACCAGTTCGCCATCGCGCATGCCGGGGATAGGTGGGTTGGCCGTGGGATCCTCGCCGTAGATGCGCATCAGGCCGTACTGGCCGGCTGTGGCTACGGTGAAGCAGCCTACGGTATCGCCTCGCGGGCTAATGGCCTGCACCACCGTGCCGACGGGGGCTGGTGCGCCGTTGATGGTCAAGCTGCCGTAGACTTCGGAGAAGCTGGGAGTGACTGGGGCGACACAGCCCGCACTGACACTGCTGGTCTCCTCTTCCAGAGCGATCTCGTTGACCATAGCTCCAATGCTGGCATTGGTCCGTACAATGCCGACGATGATGCTGCCATCGCTCTGATAAGCCGTCAGTGGTACAGCCACGGTGACGTCTTGACGCACACCGGTAGTCACATTCACTGTCGTGCCGGTGTCCACGCCGTCTATCTGCACTTTCTGGATGCGGGCGGTAGTACCGCTGCCCTGCCAGAAGGTCAGGTGGACGTTGTACTTTTTGGTCCAGCTCAGACCGTCGAAGCGATAGCGTAGTTCATTGTCACTTTGTTCCACGCGCACACTCTTGTACGGCAAGGTGCCCCAGGCGGTATTGGCCACACCATCCAGCCAGCCATAGCCTTGGGTGCCGGGGTACTCAGGATCGTTGGTGCCACCGGCGTCGGCGTAGCGATAGTCAATGTCGTGCAGATTGACCTCGCCCACCACCGCTCCGTCAATACTAGGGGCTTCGACCGTAACACTGATCACGTGATCGGCGTAGAGGGCCGGATCCAGGCGGAGGGAGAGGCGGTGTACCTGGCCGTCGCCCAGGTCTTCCGGCCCGGCGATGAGGTTGCCGTCTACGTAGACGCTCTCCTGTCGCCCGGCCCCATCACACTCGTAGAGGGTCACGTCCAGGTGGTAGAAGTGACCGGGCAGCAGGTGGTCGAAGCGATAGACGACGCGGCCGCCGGGATCGCGACGCAGCGTCTCCTCCGGTCGGTTACCCGCGCCGCAAGTGGTGACAACGTCCGGCTGGCCCTCATCCACAAAGCCGTAGCCCGTGCTGGGGGTATAGGCCGGGTCGGTGGCCGTGCCGCTGTCCAGGAGGAGCGGTCCCGCGAAGCCAACGTAGACGTCACGCCAGCTCTGGTTGTTGCCCTCATCGTACTCGTTGACGGCATTGCCCCGGTCGCTGATGGCGAAGAGGCAGTGCGGGCCGGGCGCGGTGGGCGTCCAGGTGAAGTCCAGCGCCGTCTCGCCCCCGCCAGGCACCGCCGGCGTGCCTTCACCCAGCAGCGTCCCGCCGCTCTCGGGGTTGCCATCGTAGAGGGCCAGGGCGGAGGCGCCGGCCGCGGTCTGGCCGCCGTTGCGCAGGGTCACCCGCACCGTCACCGGCTGGCCGGTCACAGGTTCATCGTCCGAGAGGCTGATGGCCGACACGTGCAGGTCAGGGCGGGTGCGGATGGTGAGGTTTGTGCTGGCCTCGTTGTTGTTCTCATTGGTCTCCGCCACGCGGTTGTAAGGGTCCGCCTTCACGCGCACGGGCACGTTGCCGGTGAAGCCCAGGGTATTCCACTGGATGCTGGCCTGGGCGGTGCCGCCGGCCGGAACGTTGGGGACGAAGGCGCTGCCAATGTAGACGCCGCTACCCACCGTGGGCGTGGCAAAGAACGAGGCGGTCAAAGGGCCGCTGTCCAGGCTGCCAGCGTTGTGCAGCGTGGCGTTCACGGTGACGACATCACCTTCCGTCGGCTCGCCCGAGGCTAAAGCCATCGGGCTAAGGGTGCCAAGCCCGGTGAACCGGGCTGATCCAGCCAGCTTGAGCTGGCTTTGTCCTCTCAACCCGGTGCTTCCAGCACCGGGCACGGTCATGGCGATACCTTCACCAAACGCAATGTCCCCTGCGCTGAAGCTCACATCAGCCTGAGCCGAGGGCGTGGCAGTGAAGTCGTAGAGGGCCGTATCCAGGGATGGACTGGGCACAATGCGCAGTGGCACGTCCACCTCACCGCTGCGCCCGGCCAGGTAGGCGTTGAAGGCCGTGGCCAAATTGGGGCTGGTCAAAAGGGCCGGAAAGGACGGTGTGCCGGCATAAGACCAGTCTGTGCTGCCATCGGCGCCCACATCTACGGTGAAGGCCAGCGGGCCACTGGGCACACCGGGCTGGCTGAATTGCAGGCTGAGGGTCACAGTGCTGTAGGAGCGGGCCGGCAGGCGCAGGAAGCGGGTCTTGGCGCCCACGGGCGTCAGGGCCAGGTTGGTGAGCATCACGTCAGCCTGGCGATCAATCTGCACCCGCACCGGCACATCCACCGGGCTGCCCCAGGGCACGTCGGTGCGGCCCAGCAGGTAGTTGTTCAATGCGGTTGCCAGCCCGGTGGCATTGAGCGTGGCCGGGAAGTTGGTGCTGGCGTTGTGGGTGAAGTCGCAGGTGCCGTCGTTGCCCACGTCCAGGCAGAGGTTGAGGCTGCCAGAGGAGACGCCGGTGTTGCTGACCAGGGCGTCCAGGCTGGCGGTGCCGTACATCTGCCGGTTGAGACGCAAGTAATTTGTCTGCTGCCCCGCCCCGGCGAAGACGAAGCGCCGCCCGAACTGGACAATGTACGTCCGTCCACCGGTGAAGGATTCGGGCAGGTAGAAGCGGGTAGTGGTATAGGGAGATTGCTCTACTTGCTCAATGGTGTAGAACTGGCGTTGTGTCTTGTGAGCGGGCGGGTTGGTCTCACCGGAAAGATTCTGGTACTGTATGGCGATGCGGCCAACGCTCCCTGCACCGCCGTCATAACCACCTGGGTAAGCTGCGCCTCCGACTCCACCGAGAGCAGTCACATTGCCATTGCCTAGAGCGGCGTCCCTGGAGACAATCAACATCGAGCCTCCTGACCCGCCTCCTGCACCTCCTTTTCCGTAGTTCACAGGGTCTATGCTTCTGCCACCGTCTTCACCGTCGGTTCGGATTTGCCCATTAACTTCTAGTTCTCGGGCGAAAATCGTAAGTGCGCCTCCGCCATGGCCAGCGTAGCCCCAACTCGAAGCGCCGCCTCCTGAGCCAAAGTGAATAGTAGGCGAGAGGGCTGCTGCTCCGTAGGAGTTCCCGCCGTACCCGCAACTACCTCCACCGCCGCTTGTCCCCTGCGAGGCGTGGCCGGCTCCTCCACCACCAGGGTTATCACCTCGGGCAGTGCCACCATCCCCGCTTATAGGACCGGGGCAAGCGTATCCCAAGTCAATATGGCCATGATCGTAACTTTGACCAGAAATGGATGTACCGAATCCTCTTGCCGGTGCACCCAAGAATCCCTTGCCTTTTAGATCGATCAAACCTCCGCTTTCAACCCTTGGTTCGCTCAAATCTAGACAAGTTTGGAGAATTGTGGTAAGCTCTCAGCATGAATGAGCAGCTTACCGTAATCAACGAACGAGTAGACGACATCCCCCTGTTAGTGGCCCACCTGGAGCA
>Ga0315268_10001610_pt1 | contig 25989 bp, 22 predicted proteins | sample C1_top_MG_FD_204535 | JGI IMG/M metagenome (GOLD analysis project Ga0315268, IMG submission 204535) | Sediment microbial communities from Yellowstone Lake, YNP, Wyoming, USA - C1_top | ecosystem: Environmental > Aquatic > Freshwater > Lake > Sediment | place: USA: Wyoming | collected 2017-08-01
TCCAGTTCATTGCAGGAAAAGAGCGGACTGAAGAGGAATTCTTCCATACCTTTAATTCTCTTTTCGAGGCGCACAAACAAATAATTATTTCAAGTGATAGTCCGCCAAAAGATATTTCCACTATTGAAGAACGTCTACGCTCAAGGTTTGAATGGGGTCTTATTTCCGATATTCAGCCGCCCGATCTTGAAACCAAAATCGCTATTCTCATGAAAAAGGCGGAAGCGGAAGATATTGATCTTCCCGATGATGTTGCCTTCTTGATTGCCAGTAAGATTAAATCTAATATTCGCGAACTTGAAGGCTGTCTGATAAAATTGGGTGCCTATTCTTCACTGAACTCAGAGGAAATAACCTTGAGTATGGCCAAGGATGCACTAAGTGATCTTTTTGCCAATGATGATAAATTTATCAGTATCGAATCTATTCAGAAGATAGTTTGCAAAAATTTTTCCATCAAAATTTCTGATCTTAAATCGAAAAACCGCAGCAGGGCCGTCTCTTTCCCCCGGCAAATTGCCATGTATCTATCACGAAAAGTTACCAATCAGTCTCTCCCCAAAATTGCCGAATGCTTTGGGGGAAAAGACCATACAACAGTTATGCATGCTTGCGATAAAATAGAAAAAATGATGGACGAAGATAGTGATTTGAGATATAAAATCAATCACTTAATCAATCTGATCAAGAAGTGAAAATTCCTGTTGATAAATCAGTGGATAACATCCTGGTTAATCTGGGGATAAATTCTGGATAAAAATGAGTGGCTGCTGGAAGGAAAAGTTAAACCCAGGATATGAACATAATAAATAAGAAGAAGAGAATAGACTTTATGCTTTATGGATCAATACATTAGCGATGATTATAAAGATATCCACAGACCCTACTACTACTATTTCTATTACTACTATTAATTTTAAAAACTAAATAATAAGTAGAGATATTGAACGTGTCAAACGAAATGCCAACCATATCAAAGAGCGAATACACTGCCGATAGTATCCAAGTACTTGAGGGATTAGAGGCCGTCAGAAAAAGGCCTTCCATGTACATTGGAAACACCTCTATACTGGGCCTCCATCACTTAGTATTTGAAGTAACCGATAATAGTGTCGATGAGGCACTGGCCGGATACTGTAATACTGTCGATGTCTTTATTCATATCGATAACAGTATTACGGTTATTGACAATGGCCGGGGAATTCCGACTGATATCCACAAAGAAGAAGGAATTTCAGCCGCTGAGCTTGTACTTACGAAGTTACATGCAGGGGGAAAATTTGACAACAAAACCTATAAGGTTTCAGGCGGCTTACATGGCGTAGGTATTTCAGTGGTCAATGCCCTCTCAAAATGGCTGGAATTGGAAATACGGCGTGAGGGAAAAGTTTATCAACAGCGTTATGAAAAAGGCAAACCGGTTACCCCCCTTGATGTGATCGGCCAAACGAAAAAGACCGGAACGCGAATCAGCTTTCTTCCCGATGATACCATTTTCGAAACTACGGAGTTCAGTTTCGATATTCTGTCCAACAGGTTAAGGGAATTATCCTTTTTAAATAAAGGGTTAACCATAAATATAGAGGATGAAAGGACTGATAAGAAAAATACCTTTTTCTATGAGGGAGGAATAGTTTCCTTCGTAACTCACCTCAATAAGAATAAAACTCCCTTGCACCCTGAGCCAATCTATTTTATTAGAGAAAAAGATAATATTATTGTCGAAGTTGCTCTTCAATATAATGATGGATTTAATGAGCAGATTTTCAGCTATGCCAATAATATCAATACGTGCGAGGGCGGCACGCATCTTATAGGTTTAAAAAGCGCCTTGACCAGAGTATTGAATCAGTATGGGGAAAAAAATAATCATTTCAAGAATCTCAAATTTACCATCAGTGGGGATGACTCCCGCGAGGGGTTAGCTGCGGTAATCAGCGTCAAGCTTCAAAATCCCCAATTTGAGGGACAGACTAAAACCAAGCTGGGAAATAGCGATATACGCGGTATTGTAGAATCGGTGGTTTCCGAGAAATTGAGTCAGTTTTTGGAAGAAAATCCCGATTGTGCAAAAAAAATCATTGAAAAAATGATCAGCGCTGCCAGGGCACGAGATGCGGCAAGAAAAGCCAGGGATCTGGTCAGAAGGAAGAACGCTTTAAATTCTCACTCATTGCCTGGAAAACTGGCGGATTGCTCAGAAAAGGACCCTACCCGTTGTGAGTTGTATCTCGTAGAGGGAGATTCCGCAGGGGGGTCAGCCAAGCAGGGAAGAAACCGGCAATTTCAGGCCATCTTACCCTTGAAGGGAAAAATTTTGAATGTCGAGAAATCTCGTTTTGATAAAATGCTTGGCAATGAGGAAATTAAAATTTTAATTACCGCTTTAGGTATGGGGATAGGAGAGGAGAGTTTTGATATTTCCAAGAGCCGTTACCATAAGATCATCATCATGACCGATGCCGATATCGATGGTGCTCATATCAGAACACTTTTGCTGACTTTTTTCTATCGTCAGATGCCCCAGATCGTAGAAAACGGCTATCTCTATATAGCCCAGCCGCCACTGTTCAAGGTAAAAATGGGAAAAGAGGAGTTTTACGTAAAAGATGAAAAATTACTCCAGAAAATTCTTCTGGGAAAAAGCGGTCAAAATCTACAAGTCGTAAGTGGTGAAAAGATTTTTGCAAACGAGAGTTTGGAAACCTTAATTGATAAGGTTACCAAATTTGAAAATCTTTTACTAAAACTGAAAAACAGGAATAATTTTGAAGAAATTCTTCGATTTCTGGTGGTTGAAAAGGATTTTCAGAAAGAATTGCTCAAAGATGCAGTACTGCTCAATGATAAGCTGAATCAGATGAAAGAACGCTTTAGCTCCTTGTTCCCTACAAAGATGAGTCTGGATTATCGGATCGAATTCGATGAGGAGCATGGATGTTACAAGATCGTTTTTTCATGGAAGTCGAAAAAATCGGGCACAAGCAGAGAGCAATCGGTTGATTCAGAATTTCTTTTTTCTCCGGAAATAAAAGAGCTTGTTTCCTTGTTTCATCAGATAGACTTAGGCTTACCGCCTTATATAATCCGCAAGTCTTCAGAAAGTCACGAAGCTCACAGCTTTCGCGAGATGATAGATACTCTCCTTGATTTTGCCAAAAAGGGTGTTTCCATTCAGCGCTATAAAGGTCTTGGAGAAATGAATCCTGACCAGTTGTGGGAAACAACCATGAATCCTGAATCGAGGACCTTACTGAAAGTAAGAGTGGATGATGCGGTGGAAGCGGATGAAATGTTCAGTATCCTCATGGGCGATCAGGTGGATTCGAGAAGAAAATTTATCGAAGAAAATGCCCTGAATGCTAAAAACATAGATATTTAATAAGAGCTAACACACTTAGGAAAAAGATTCTATGGCTTTACTGGAAGAACAGATTATCGTAGATATTGAAGATGAGATGAAAAACTCTTATCTTGATTACGCCATGAGCGTTATTATCGGCAGAGCACTTCCTGACATAAGAGATGGATTAAAGCCTGTACATCGCCGTATACTCTTTGCCATGCATGAATTGGGGCTTCTCTGGAACAGGCCCTTTAAAAAATCAGCACGTGTGGTTGGAGAGGTTTTAGGAAAATATCATCCTCATGGGGATGCTTCGGTCTATGATGCAATTTGCAGGATGGTCCAGACGTTTTCTCTCAGATATCCTTTGATTAATGGCCAGGGCAATTTTGGCTCTGTTGATGGCGACTCTCCTGCTGCAATGAGATATACGGAAGTAAAACTTGAGAGGATCAGCCATGAATTTTTAAAGGATATCGATAAAGAGACGGTCGATTTTACCAAAAATTTTGATGAGTCACTGGAAGAGCCGGTTGTACTGCCTACGCCGGTTCCTAATTTGCTGATCAATGGCTCTTCTGGAATTGCCGTAGGTATGGCTACTAATATTCCTCCTCATAATCTGAATGAGGTCGTCAATGGCTTGATCTTTTTGATTGATCATCCGGATGCCTCAATTGAGCAATTCATCCAATTCATTAAAGGGCCGGATTTTCCCACCGGTGGAGTAATTCATGGAAGAAGAGGAATTATTGAGGCCTATAAGACAGGCAAGGGTATTATTAAAATACGGGCCAAAGCAGAGATTGAAAGGGATGATAAGACAGGCCGTGACAGAATTATCATTTATGAAATTCCCTATCAGGTTAATAAGGCAAAATTAATAGAAAAAATAGCGGAATTGATCAATGAAAAAAAGATTGATGGTATATCTGACCTCAGGGACGAATCCGATCGAGATGGCATGAGGATAGTTCTTGAATTAAAGAAAAACGAGATAGCCCAGGCCACCTTAAATTTTCTGTATAAGCATACTCCTCTTGAAACGAGCTTTGGAATCACCATGCTGGCCCTGGTTAACAATCAGCCCAGAATTTTAAATCTAAAAGAAATTCTCCAGATATTCATCTCTTATAGAAAAGAAATCATCATTCGTCGCACTACCTTCGAGCTTCGCCAGGCAGAAGAGAAAGCTCACATTTTGGAGGGGTTGAAGAAGGCCCTCGATCATATTGACAGGGTCATTGAAATCATTCGCTCTTCAAAGACAGTAGATCAGGCTAAAGATACCTTGATGATAGAATTTTCCTTGAGTCTCGTTCAGTCAAAAGCAATCCTGGAAATGAGGTTGCAGAAGCTTACTGGTATGGAGAGGGAAGGGCTGGAAAACGATTTAAAGAGCTTATACGAAAAAATAAGCTATCTCCGCAGTGTATTGTTGGAAGAGCGACTGGTTATGGAAATTATCAAACAGGAATTGTTGAGTTTGCAGGATACCTATAAGGATGAGCGGTTAACGGAAATAATAGATCAAGAAGGCGAAATCAGTTATGAGGATATGCTGACCGAGGAGGAAATGGTGGTTATCATAACTCATAGGGGATACATAAAGAGAACCTCTCTCGATCAATATAAAATCCAAAGGAGAAAAGGAAGCGGAGTTCGTGGGGCTTCGACTTCTGAGGAAGATTTTATCGATCATCTTCTGGTTACCACTACCCATAATTCTATATTCTGTTTTACCGATAAAGGGAGGGTCTTCTGTCTCAAAATTTTTGAAATACCGGAAACCGGCCGTAATGCCAAAGGGACCCCGATTGTAAATCTTTTACCCTTAGGTTCTGACGAAAAAATTGCTGCATCTTTTACCTTTAAAGATTTACAGGAAGGCCAATACCTTCTTATGGCTACCAAAAAGGGACTGGTGAAAAAGACAAGCGCCGAAGAATATAAAAATACCGAGCGGTTTGGTAACCGCGGAATTCGTGGTGTTATTATTGGAGAGGATGACAAACTGGTGGCAGTAAGAATGACCAATGGAGATCAGAATATCCTTTTGGGCACTAAAAACGGAAAAGCCATTCGATTCAGTGAAAAGCAGGTTCGAATATCCGGAAGGGCCGCTCAGGGAGTGAAGGGAATATCTCTGGAAAAAGGCGATGAAGTGGTGGATGCGCTTATTTTAAAAGGAGATTCCACGATATTGTCAGTAACTGATAATGGTTTTGGAAAAAGAACTGATGCTGAAGAATATCCATTGCGAGGCAGGGGTGGAAAGGGTGTTATCAATATTAAACTTACCAACAGGAATGGAAATGTTGTCGGCATCAGAGAGGTTTTACCGGATGAGACCCTGATGATCATCACCTTGAGGGGCAAGGTGATATGGATACGCGTTAACGACCTGAGCCGGGTGCTGGGCCGAAATACTCAAGGGGTAGGGCTGATTGAACTCGATGAAGATGATAGGGTTGTCTCAATTGATTCTTTTACTGAAAGCAGCGAGAAGGAACAAAATTCTGAAACTGAATCAGACTCGGATGCTGAATCCGATTTGGATAGAGATAGTTCTGAATAAAACCAAGGAGGAGAAAGACAATGCCATTGTTATCTGTAAAAGAGCGAATGGCGGATATCATTCAAAAGCAACCAGAGGATGCAACTTACGAGGAGATTATGCGCGAGCTTGCCTTCGAGCGCATGATTGATCGTGGGCTTGCTGACTCTCGTAGTGAAAAGGTTATATCCAACAAAGAAATGGCTCATCGGATTCGAACATGGCAGAAATAATATGGACAGAAGAGGCCGAACGGTGGCTCAAAAACATCCACGACTATATAGCTCAGGATAACCCATCCGCTGCTGAAAAGGTGATAGCGGCCATTTATCAATGCACCCAGATATTACTTGATTTTCCAGGGGCTGGATATAGATATAGATCCGAATCGGAGGGGGACATTCGTATACTTCTCTACGGTCATTATCGTATAGCCTATTTGATCAAGGATAACGAGCGGATAGAAATTCTTGGCGTATTTCACGGAGCCTTGAACATAGACCAATACCTTATATCTTGACAAGTATTCTGTAGGATGTTAAGCTTATATGCATATAACCACTCGTATGGAATAGATGGAGTAATTCATTGCTGGATCTTAAGTTTTTACGGGAAAATGTAGATTTGGTCAAAGCGAAGCTGCAACAAAGGACACAATCGCCCGCTATGGAACAGTTCCTGGAGCAGTTTATCCGCTATGATCAGGAGAGAAGATTGACCTTACAGGAAGTCGATCAGCTTAAGAATCAACGAAACCTCGTTTCGGAAAAAATCGGCGAAATGCGCAAAAAGGGGCTTGAAGTACAAGCGCAAAATGATATTCTTGCCATGAGAGAGGTTTCGGCAAAAATTAAAGAGTATGATGAAAAGAGTAAAGAGATCCAGTCAAAACTCGAATCCATTCTCCCCTTTATACCCAATATTCCCCACGAGTCGGTGCCTGTTGGAAAAGATGAAAAAGAAAATACCGTGGTTCGCAGTTGGGGAGAGGTACGAGATTTCAGCTTCGCGCCGAAACCTCATTGGGAAATTGGCGAACAACTCGATATTCTCGATTTTCCCCGGTCTGCAAAGATAGCAGGGTCAAGGTTTTGCCTTTCTAAAGGAAAAGGTGCTCTCCTGGAGAGGGCTTTGATAAACTTCATGCTGGATCTTCATGTTACCAGACATGGATATACGGAGGTTTTACCTCCTTTTATGGTTAATTATGATAGCATGTTTGCTACAGGTCAATTGCCAAAGTTTGAAGAGGAACTTTTCAAAATTCCCCAGGATGGTTTTTACCTGATTCCAACGGCAGAGGTTCCGCTAACTAATATTCATCGTGATGAAATTTTAGAGGAAAACGTTCTTCCTATAAAATATGTGGCTTATACGCCCTGCTTTCGCCGGGAAGCAGGTTCTTATGGCAAGGACACCCGTGGTCTTATCAGGCAGCATCAATTTAATAAAGTAGAGTTAGTCTGGTTTTCTCATCCTGCTAATTCTTATGAAAATCTGGAAATACTGCTTCGAAATGCCGAAGAGGTGCTAAAAATATTAAATCTTCCTTATAGGGTAATAACCCTGTGTACCGGGGATTTGGGATTTTCTTCAGCCAAAACATACGATATCGAAGTCTGGCTGCCAAGCCAGCAAACATATCGGGAAATTTCTTCATGCAGCAATTTCGAAGATTTCCAGGCCAGAAGAGCGAAGATCCGCTATCGTGATCAGGAAAAAGGAAAAACTCAACTTATCCATACCCTGAATGGTTCGGGTTTAGCTATCGGCAGGACAGTCGTAGCTATCCTGGAAAATTATCAACAGGAAGATGGATCAGTAGAAGTTCCGCTTTCTCTTCAGCCTTATTTGGGAGGAATTGAGAAAATAACGAAAGAAAAATAAAGAGTTTTTGGAGGGATGGCCGAGTGGCTTAAGGCGGCGGTCTTGAAAACCGTTGATTGAAAGATCCGTGGGTTCGAATCCTACTCCCTCCGCTTTTTGATTGATTATGGAGAGGTGGCCGAGTAGGCTCAAGGCGCTCGCCTGCTAAGCGAGTGAGTGGGGAAACTCACTCCGAGGGTTCGAATCCCTCCCTCTCCGCCATTTATTATCTTAAATCTCTATCTTAAACTTGGATAATTTGCCAAAAATCCCCTCCTCCATAAGAAATTGATCTGACTCAAACTCTCCCTTAATATTTCTCAGGAGATATTAATACTATGATTTTTGAGAAAAAACGCTTTGGCCCTTCTTTCAGAGAGAGTCTTTTTTGCCTGACGCTTCTTCTGCTTTTTGGAGCAGTCAGGCCGTTTTTCTGTCTCGGTCAAGACTTACCTCCAGCTACCAATAATGGCCTTAGAACATACTGCCTGGTTATTGACTCCGGTCATGGGGGCAAAGATAGCGGCGTTATCCTCGAAGCAGGTTTGCTGGAAAAAGAACTGTCTCTTGATATTGCTCAGAAGATCAGGGAGTTAATTTCATCGGATACGGGTATAAAGGCAGTACTGACCCGATCGGGCGATTATGATGTTCCCTTGGAAAACCGGGCGGCCATAGCCAATCATCAAAAGGCTGATTTATTCCTGAGTATCCACTTCAGTAATCATCTCTATCCTCCTGTGGAGGATTTACGGGTCTTTATCGCTGCCTATTCGCCTGAAGAAATGGATTTTTCCTCAACAGCGGCTGAAAACTGGCAGTTAATGCAAAGCAAGCATCTGGTGGAAAGCCGCGAGTTTGCTCAATGCATGCTAAAGGCATCCAAAATGAGTGGATCTTTTGAGTCGATTGACTTTCTGGAAGCGCCGGTTTATGTTCTGGAAGGGGCATCCATGCCGGCGGTGGAAGTAGAGGTTGGGATTGCTTCAACGCAAGAGAGTTTAAAAAAAATAGAAAATGAAGAATACCGGTGGCAAATTGCCAGAGCGCTTTTTCAGGGCATACTTGACTATACAAAAGAACAGGAACAGACCCCATGATTTTTCGAGAACCTTCAATTTTTCAAAGGCTATTGCCAGACGATCAGGGATTGATCAAGCAATTTATTTTGATCATTCTGGCGCTTATTATCACAAGCTTTGGCTTGTGGCTATGGACTGAGGTAAAAAATCCGGGTCAGAGAATAAAAAGAAACATGCTCCTTTCTAAAATTCTCCAGGAGACTGGCCGCAGCGGGGAAAAAGAACTCTCGACCGTGCAATTGTTTTTCGCCAGCAAGGTGAAATTCTCTCTGGCTGTTGAAACAAGAGAGATAAAAGGCGAAAAGTCCTCTGTTCAGCAGGAGGTCTACCGCGCGCTCTCAGAGTTGGTTAAAGGACCGGCCCACGATGATTTATCTTCGACGATTCCGGCTGGCACAAAACTTCGCAGCTTCTATCTGGATAAAAATGGCGTTGGATATGCTGACTTTTCGAAAGAGCTGATCAAAAATCATCAAGGGGGAAGCTTTGGAGAATTACTTACTATCTATTCAATCGTTAATACCGTAACCAAAAATTTTCCTCAAATCCACCAGGTAAAACTATTGATAGAAGGACTTGAAGTGGAAACCCTTAAGGGGCATCTTGATATGCGCAGGGCATTTTCTTTCAATGAATCACTGGCCTGCACTCCTTAAGTAACAGTAATTACTCAGGTTGTTTAGGCTATAGGCTGTAGGCTATTAGGCTAAAAACCTTACATGCGTTCGGGATGCATTGTCTTTTCCCTCAGCCTAAATGCCTACAGCCTATCTACCTGAGTAGTTGTAAGTAACAGATTTTAATCCTGCCCTCCTTTGCCTTGAGGAGTAATAGGGAAAAAACCCTGTAAGAGAAGAAAGGGTGTTGCTCTATCTTGTCAAACATAAGTTATCAGTCAGTTTCTCGTGATCAATCTGTTTATCATAATAAACCCATTGGCATTTTCGATTCCGGAGTAGGCGGATTAACGGTAGTTCGGGAAATTATCAATACTTTGCCTCATGAAAATATTATTTATCTGGGGGATACAGCCAGAGTACCCTACGGCGTTAAATCCAGGGATACGGTCACCAAATATGCTTTTCAAACCACCCGTTTTCTTTTAGCACAAGGGGTCAAGGTGGTGATTGTTGCCTGTAATACGGCTTCAGCTTTTGCCTTGAGTGGACTTCGGGACTATTTTTCCCTCCCCTGCCTTGGAGTTATCGAGCCGGGGGTCAGGGTCGCCCTTGAGCATACCAGGAATGGCAGGATCGGTATTATCGGAACATCCGGGACTATCTCCAGTCAGGCTTATGCGCACGCCATCAAAGCTATTAATCCTGATGTTGAGATTTTCAGTCAGCCCTGCCCCCTGTTTGTGCCCCTGGTTGAGGAGGCCCTGATTGAGCATTCCGTTACCTATCAGGTAGCGCACATGTACCTTGAGCCTCTTAAACAGAAGAGGATTGATACCCTGATTCTTGGCTGTACTCATTATCCCTTGCTAAAAAAGGTTATTTCCGATATTATGGGGCCATCGGTGACCCTGGTTGATTCAGCTATTTCGATTTCTTTGGAGTTACAAAGTATTCTTAGCCATAAAGAAATGTCAAATCCGCAGAACGCAGTTGGAGCACACCGGTTTTTTGTTACCGATATGCCGGAGCAATTTCAGAAACTGGGAAAGTTGTTTCTTCAGCAGACAATTTTCTCGGTCGAGCATGTAGACATATGCAGTTATAATCATGATTATCAGTAACTACTCAGGTTGTTCAGGCTGTAGGTATGTAGGGTAGGCTATTAGTCATTGTCTCTTCTTACAGCCTAAATGCCGACAGTCTATTTATCTGAGTAGTTACGATTATCATAGCCAAGAGGGAGAAAGCGAGCATGAGAGTTGGCGGACGTGCCAACAGTGAATTGCGTAAGATTACCATTACCCGTAATTACATCAAGTATGCAGAAGGGTCTGTCTTAATTGAGGTAGGGGATACCAAAGTAATCTGCACTGCCAGTATTGAAGAAAAGGCACCTCCTTTTTTGAAAGATACAGGGCGAGGATGGATCACTTCGGAATATTCCATGTTGCCGAGGTCTTCGCAAACCCGCATTGTGCGGGAATCATCCCGTGGCCGGATCGGAGGACGGACCCATGAAATTCAGCGGCTCATCGGCAGATCAATTCGAGCTGTCGTGGATTTGAGCCGTCTGGGAGAGCGAACCATCTGGGTCGATTGCGATGTCATTCAAGCTGATGGTGGTACGAGAACGGCCTCTGTTACGGGCGGCTTTGTAGCCGTAGTGGATGCCTTGAGCGCACTGAAAAGACAGGGAAAGATAAAAGAGTTACTCGTTAAAGATTATATTGCAGCCGTCAGTGCAGGAATCGTTAATGGTGAAACATTACTTGATTTGGACTATGAGGAAGATTCCCGGGCCGAAGTTGATATGAATTTTGTCATGACCAGAGGGGAAAAATTTGTGGAATTACAGGGAACAGCAGAGAGTAATCCTTTTTCCGTGGAGCAACTGGAAGTTTTGACCAGCCTTTCGAGAAACGGAATCAACGCGCTTATTGAAAAACAAAAAGAGGCCCTGGGAGACATCTGCCTTCATCCAGAATTGCAGATATAATGCCACCGCTGTCACCGAATACACAAACGCTGAAATTAACATTGAACGCTTTAATCGCAGCCACTCATAACTCTCATAAACTGGAGGAGATCCGGGATATTTTGAAGGATTTCCCTGTTCGGATCATTTCTTTGAAGGACCTTAACCGGGATATTCCTTTCATCGAGGATGGCAGCACGTATTATGAGAATGCCCTCAAGAAAGCCAGGGCCGTTGCAGAGCATTTCACACAACCTACTCTGGCTGAAGATTCCGGTCTGGAAGTGGATGCCCTTTTTGGTCAACCGGGGATCTATTCTGCACGGTATGCTGGAGAGGGGGCCTCAGATGAGGCCAATAATCAAAAGCTGCTTGCAAGATTACAGGATATACCGCTGTTGCAAAGAACGGCCCGGTATCGATGTACGCTCGTGCTCGTATGTACGGATGGTGAAATTCATTCCTTCGAGGGCACCTGTGAGGGGATAATTACTTCTGTTCCTCGAGGGGAGAAAGGATTTGGCTATGATCCTCTCTTCCTCATCCCTGAATACAGCAAAACATTTGCTGAATTGGGGGATGAGGTTAAAAATAAAATCAGTCACCGGGCACGTGCTCTGGCCCAGTTGAGGAATTTTTTACAGAACTTCCAGAATTCTTGTTGACTTTTCAGGTTGGAATCCTCTATAATCCTTTTCATACTTTTTCGGTAGTACATCGGGGCGTAGCGCAGCCTGGTAGCGCACCGGTTTTGGGAACCGGGTGTCGGAGGTTCAAATCCTCTCGCCCCGATATATTTTTCTTAAGCTCGTTGAAAGTAAGTAGATAATCTATTTTTCCAGCTATGGCACCTATTGACAATACCCTCTCAGTGAGTAATACTATAAATAAGACTCTCAGGAGGTCGTAAATATGTCAAAGGTAACCCCAAAGGGCCAGGTAACTATCCCTCACCAAATTCGGTCAATTTTGAGTATAAGAGCCGGTGATGAAATTATTTTCGAGGTGGACGAGGGGAAGGTTATCCTAAAAAAAAAGGGAACATCAGCCGAGAACTTCAAGAAATATGTAGGCTTTCTTTCCCATCTCAACGGAAAGAGAACTGATGATATAATAGATGAGCTGCGGGGAAAGGCTGATGATTGCAGCCATTGATACCAACGTTCTCTTAGATATCTTAATCCCTAACATGGTATATGCCCAAGATTCCCTGAAATGCTTAATGAGCACAGCACAGGATGAAGAACTTATTATCTGTGAGGTAGTTTTTGCAGAACTAAGCTCTCAGTTCTCATTTTTTGAGGATCTTAGCAGGTTCTTACGCGATACATCAATTAGATTGACTTCCTCAAATGAAGATTCGCTTTTTGAAGCCAGTCGCGCATGGCAAAGATATTCAGCCCGCAAAAAAGATTTGATCTCATGCCCTGCCTGTGGTGAGCAGCAGAAGGTTACCTGTTTCTCCTGCAACAAGATTATTCCCTACCGTCAACATATCTTGAGTGACTTTCTGGTCGGTGCTCATGCCAAGGTGCAAGCGGACAAACTTATAACCAGCGACAGGGGCTTTTATCGAACATATTTTCATGATCTTGATGTTGAGACTCCGTAATTATGTTATACTTCAAAAGATAAATCTCTCCAAGAGATGATCATGGGGTCTCTTTAGATCCCAAGGCCAATGGTGAAAAGAGTGGATGCATTTCCTTTTCCTGTTTTCTGCTTTCCCGATTCTATTCTGGCTTTCTATCCCAAAATGTGTTATTATTTATATCACTAATGCGTAGCAATGAATAACATAGTATGATTACCCATACCTGGTAAGACCTGACTCATATCAACTGATGGATAGTACTGACCTTCGAAAAATCATTAATAATTGCCATATAGAGCACGATATATGTCAGCTCAACGAATTGAGCGAAGAAATCATCAAAATTGTGCCTATAGGTATCCAGGTGCTGGACAGGGATTTGTGCGTGCATCTCTGGAATCCGGCCATGGAAAGAATGACGCATATTCCGGCAGATCGAGTAATAGGGAAGGACGCATTCGAAATCTTTCCCGACAAGCCGGCTACGAGGGCTGAACTGAAGGAAATCTGTAACCGTGTCCTGCGTGATGGAAAGCCTTTTTTCAAGAAATCCAATCCCCACCTTACCGAAAATGGCTCACCTGTATATTATAACCTCAGCGTTTTTCCGCTTCATGGCCAGGGCCATGACCATGATGCTCCGGCTGATTTCATTCTGATCTGCAAGGAAGACGTCACCGAGCATAAATCCATTGTGCGTGAGTTGGAAGAAAAAGCCAGAAAGCAGGCCAAAGGTATGGAGGAATGGGAGAGGAATTTTTACGCCCTTGTGGAAGGCTCTTCAGAAGGTATTGGGATTTCGCACGGAGAAACCATCACCTATGTCAATCCAAGGTTAGCCGGGATATTGGGATATAAGGACACGCGGGAGCTGATTGACAAAAGTTTAACGATTGTCCATCCTCTGGAGGCAATGGATATTCTTTACGAACGTATTGAAAGAAGACGGCAGGGTAAATCCAATCCTCCCCAGTTCGAGATCAAGGCCAAAAAAAAAGATGGGACCATTATTGACCTGGAAGTCTCTACTTCCAATGTTTGTGCAAACGGAGAGTGGGTTACCTTGTCTACAATCCGTGATATTACCGAAAAGAAAAAAATTGAGGACCAGGAAAGAAAGATTCATGAGCATATTCTCCATTCGGATCGTCTGGCAGCTATGGGAAGGTTTTCGGCTGGCATTGCTCATGAGATTAACAATCCCTTGGCCGTTCTCTCAGGACGGATTCAGGATCTCCTCATACGGCATGAAGATAATGAAGAATTGCGGCATAATTTTGCCAGCATGAAAAAGGTATGTGATCGCATCGGGAAGATTGTGGACAGCCTTCTATCCTTTTCCAGGCAAAAGGAAGAGCCACGGTATCTCTATGAGATAAATGAGGTTATTGAAGATGCTATTTCGATGTTCGAGACGCAGACAGTGACTAAAGGAGTACGTTTGGTCAAGCAGTATGCTCATGATCTGCCTGCGGTTATCATAATCGCCAGCCAAATTCAGCAGGTCTGCGTCAATCTGCTCATCAATGCTATAGATGCCACGAAGTTGGGAGATGAGATTACTATTTCGACGAAACTGGATAAATCCAAAAAGAATGTGATGATCATCGTCAAAGATACCGGAGATGGAATCCCGAAAAGCTATATGGATAAAATTTTTGAGCCTTTCTTTACCACGAAAGAGCTGGGCAAAGGAAGTGGACTGGGCCTTTCCATCAGTTCCGGAATTATCAAGGCACACCAGGGAAGTATCCGTGTGCGCTCCAAAGTGGGGCTGGGATCGATCTTTACCGTCAAACTTCCCCTTCCCACGCCAGAGGCACTTCAGCAGTGCGGCATTAATCCAGCCAGTTATCAAAAACCTTTCTGATTCTGAGATAGCTATGAAGTATAAGCCTATTATAAGGTCTCAATTTAGCCTATTGGCTTCGCTTTATATGAGACCACAGTGCTTTATTCTTGAGATTCTTGATAGCATAGAGTGCCTGGTCCGCCTTGTGGATCAGCTCAAAGTCAGAAGCAGCCTCGGTTGGGTAATTGGCAATACCGAAACTAATGGAAACCTGCATCGGCTCCTTAACGGCATCGCAACGAAATGATGTGCGGCTCAGTTCATTTTGAATGCGGTTCATGGCATTGGCTGCATTCCCCTTAGAGGTTTCAGGCATAACCACGACAAATTCATCACCGCCGTAGCGGGCTACGATATCCACTTCCCGTAATCTCTCACGGATAAATTGAGCTACGGATTTAATGACAAAATCTCCTGTCTGATGACCGAAGGTATCGTTAAACTCTTTAAAGTAGTCGATATCCAGAATAGACAAAGACACATCGTGGTGATAGCGCTCTGATATCTTCAGGACATCGGTCAGTGTCTTGTCGAAGTAATAGCGGTTGTAGAGCTGGGTGACGGAGTCGATATGGACCAGTTCCCGAAGAGTTCGGAATCGATCCACCTTGGCCTGGATTCGGACGACCACCTCTTCTGCGCTGGCGGACTTTAGAATATAATCATCCGCTCCAATCTTCAATCGCACCATGGAGTCCTCGGCATCTCCTTCATCCATCAGCAATACAAAGGGAACCACTGCGGTGAGCGGTTTTTCACGGACGCGGCGACAAAACTCGACACTGCTCATGGATGATAAATATGCGTCCGAAATAATGATATCCGGAATCTGCTCATTTAAAATAGATAAGGCCTCAGCTCCATGACTGGCCTCCAGAACCAGATACCCCGCCCTTTGCAGATTTCCTTTTACCCTCTCTTTAACTGCCGCTTCCTCTTCAACAAGCAGGACCTTTTTAAGCATTCCGGTCTTTCCTCTGGCCAAAAGGCAGTTATCAGTTGTCAGTTATCAGTTGTCAGTAAAAATAGTCATCAGTAAAAAAACTGATAGCTGTCTTTACTCCTCGCCTTCCCTGGAAGATGAGAGGTTTTCCAGGGCTTTCCCATTGAGCCTGGCTACCCTTACCCGATGAATTCTTCGCTCATCCACTTTTTCAACGGTAAATTGCAAACCTTTAAAAGTAATCTGTTCCCCCTGGTGGGGAATTCTTTCCAGAAGAGTAAAGATAAGCCCGCCTACCGTTTCATAATTGTCCTCTTTGAGGGGGATTTGGAAATACTCCTCCAACTCGTCTATCTCTAATCGTCCATCAACTGAAACGGCGTGTTTATCCAGATCATCCACCACCAGCATACTTTCCTGGGCGATATCATATTCGTCCTCAATCTCTCCAACCAGTTCCTCTAAAAGATCCTCAATTGTTACCAGCCCGGCTGTTCCGCCATATTCATCCACCACAATGGCCAGGTGGACTTTCTTGTGCTGAAATTCCCTCAAAAGTTCGCTGATTTTTTTTGTCTCAGGAATAAAGAAAGGAGGCCGCATGATATCGGAAACCTTGAAATAATTTTTTTTATCAGGGTAAAGCAACCGGATAAGATCTTTCACATAGAGCACCCCTACGATATTATCTATGCTCTCCCGATAAACCGGAATCCGGGAGTGCCCATCTTCACTGATAAAGTTCATCACATACTCAAGGGAAGCATCCTCTCTGATGCAGAGCATCTCGATCCTGGGAACCATGACCTCACGGGCAATGGTATCTCCGAATTTCAGGATGCTTCGGAACATCTCATGTTCCTCTTCTTCGATCACACCCTGCTTTTCACCATCATCAATCAGTTTTCTGAGTTCTTCTTCGTTTTGGACGGTAGTCCTTTCCCCTCCAAAGCAAAGGCGGGTCAAAATTCCCCTCAAGGAAAGACGTAACCTCGGTTTTAGACTTTCTTCACGTTCTAATGGGGGGTCGTCGTCTAGTTTATCCATAGAATTTCCTCAAAAAATATATTATTATAAATAACTGCTCTCTACCTCCTTCATTTCAAAAAAAACCATCGGAATAAAATAAAAATAGAAGCCGTCATCAGGATTCCCAGGAGTGCTCCGGCTATTACCTCCTGGCGGGTATGGATCTTCATAAATAATCTACTGTGGCTTACCATAATGCTGAGACAAAAGGCCAGCACAATAACGATTGCATTGCTGGTTAGAAAGGTTATGGCTGTTCCGATGGAAAAGGCTACGGCAGAATGTCCGCTGGGCATACCGCCGTGTAATGGCTCTCCCTTGCCGTATATGGACTTGGCGATCACGATAAGAATAATAACTATCAGAAGGGAAAAAAGGACCGTATAGGCAGCAAATTCATTTTCACTTACGTGGTGAAAAAAACCAACTGCTTTGAAGCCGGGTGAAAGGAGGTGAGGGATAAAAATCAGACTTCCTATAGCAACAGCCCCAATCGCAGTAAGCAAAACCGCCCCTGCCGCAATGTCCTTGATAATTTTCGCCTGAGCATTAATATCCGGACTGATCATGTTTATCATCTCTTCAATGGCAGTATTCAGCAGTTCAGCTACCAGAACGGATGAAATGACCACTATGATGAACAAAAGGTCTATTCTGGTAATAGGCAAGATGGCACTGGCCATTAATACCAAAGCCGCAGCCAGAAGGTGAAAACGAAGATTTTTTTGGGTTCTGACTGCATAGATAATTCCCTCGATGGCGTAATTCATTTTTTCGATCAAGGTATCGGTAGAGCGGTCAGGAAGCATGATCAATCAAATCAGGTTGAATATGTTGCCACAGTTCCTTCTCCTTTTCCTGCATTGGAATGGCTTCTTCGTCAGTTATATGGTCATAGCCGGCCAGATGGAGAAGGCCATGAATCAATAAAATCCCTAACTCCTGTTCCAGAGAATGCCCCCTTTCTTCTGCCTGTCTTTGGGCAGTTTCCACAGAAATAATTACATCTCCGAGAAGATCGGGGGTTATCTCCTTAAATTCCCCTTCCTGCATGGCGAAAGCCAGGACATCGGTTGCCGAGTCAATTCCCCGGTAGTGTCGATTCAACTCTCTGATAGTCTTATCGGTTACGAAGGTTATACTCACCTCCCGGGTTTGAAATCCCAAGGCGCTTAAAATTTTCCTCGTTATCTTCTTCCACAAAAGGATATTGGTTTTTAGTATCCTTTGTTGATTTTGGATTTGAATCTCCACTTTTCTCCTTTTTCCCCTCCTCTCCAGTCTGAATAGTAGGGTAAACAATTCTCTGATGAAATATGCCGGTCAATATCCGGTTAAAGCTTCCGGCAATCTGATGCAGGTCCTTCAAGGTCAGTTCGCACTCATCGAGTTGACCATCTTTAAAGACACTGTTGATAATGTTTAAGATCAGCCCTTGTATCCGGGAGGAACTCGGTTCGGTCAGTGTCCTGGAAGCAGCCTCCACTACATCAGCCAGCATGACAATTCCCGCCTCCTTGGTTTGGGGTTTAGGCCCCGGATACCGGAAATCCTCCTCTTTAACCACCTGCTGCTTCTGTGCCTCCTGATCCTTGGCCTTCTTGTAAAAGAACCTGATGAGGCTGCTCCCGTGGTGCTGTTTGATAATGTCTACAATAGCAGGGCTGATTTTATTTTGCCTGGCCAATTCAACCCCGTCCCTCACGTGAGAAATCAGGATCAATCCGCTCATGCTGGGTGCCAATCGTTCGTGCTCGTTTTTAAAATTCATTTGATTTTCAACAAAATACCGCGGCTTTTTTACCTTGCCAATGTCGTGGTAATTGGAGGCCACTCTGGCCAGAAGTGAATTTGCACCTATAGCCTCGCAGGCTGCCTCAGCCAGATTGCCGACAACGATACTATGGTGATACGTTCCCGGTGCCTCCATAGCCAGGCGGCGCAGGATGGGCTGATTCATATTCAAAAGTTCCAGCAGCTTGATATCGGTAGTCACTTTGAACAGGGATTCAAAGATCGGCAAGAGGGCCGAAACCAGAGTTGCTGACGCCAGTCCTCCTACGATTCCAAAGATGCAATCGGAAATTCCCTGGGAGCTTAAAATGGTCCCCATGGTCAGATCGAGCGGAATAATCACCGCCAGATTAATCAGACTGACCATGACCCCACCGCGAACAATAGCGGTTCTGCGCGCCCTATGCACCAGGCCGTAGATTGATCCCAGACCGCCGAAAAAAGCTATGAGAAAAAAATAGAAATTTTTGCCTATCAGGAGACTGGAAAGTATGGCTACCACAGCAGCCACCATCACCGCTACCTGGGTATCGAGAAGGATTGCTGTCAGCATGGCAGCAGCGGCAAAGGGAAAGGCATAAAAATAGGATGAATGCTCTATTTGCGACACCGTAGCAGATAGACCGTTGGCTATATACACCAGGGTCTTATTGACGAAAACGGCTACTAGAATTATCAGTGCGACCAAAAGCAGGCTCTTGATATTCCTGGCTATCACTGGCCTATACCGCTGAATAAAGAGAAACAGCATGAGCAGGGTCAGGAGGATGATCATGGCCAACCCGGCTAAGGAGAGGAAAATATTTTCCTGCTTCATGATCTTGATCAGCTCGTTCAGCTTGGTCACATGGCTTTCTGCAGCTTTTTCTCCCTCCCGAATAATCATCTCCCCATTTTTTAACAGAAAAAAGGATGGCTTTACACTCTCGATAGCCTGCATCTTCCGAAGCCGCGTCTCACTCAGGTTGAGAGTCATATTGGGATAGACAAGCCCTTTCACCATCTCCACTACCAGCCGGGAGGCTTTCTGATCCAGGGGAAAAAAAGATTTTGCAGCCTTTTGGGCATATTCCTTGGCCCCCTGCTCGTCTAATACCTCGCTCGCATTACTTATGATTACTTCCTGACCGGTGACAATATTTCTCTTAATAAACCCCTTTCTCTCTTCTTCAAGGGGAAAATTCAAGCTTCCCAAAACCCCCATGTACATGATCTGATTGATAAGATTGCGGATGGCACTCTTGATCTCATCTTTCTGCGAATAATTAACCAGATACTTGAATTCATCTAATGACAAAGTAAGATGAGTCTCTTCTTTGAATTGCTCCCATTGCTCTTCAATAGCCGGCTGAGGGGGAGATGCTTCTTGCGCGCCAAGGTTTGCAGGCGACAACTGTCCTCCAGCCTTTTTTTTAGCATCAGGTTTTACCTTCGGCTTCGCTCCTGTCGCTTCTTTTCCCGTCTCTGGCTTTGTCGGGGGGGGCTGGGAGGGATCTTGAGATTGCGCCTCTGCCACCAGATCGAAGGCGCGATTTAACTTCTGGTCAATGTCCACCAGCAACCGGTCATCAAAATCATATACGGCCAGAATCCGCGCTTCCGCCTCAGCTTGCCGTTTTATAGTCGTAGCCTTGTCTTCTACCTGGAAATCCTTAGGCGCTTTAATGTCCTGCGGGCTGATATCACCTGCCTGCATGGAAATAACCGGAACACTGATGATGGGAAACGTCAGATAAGTCAAAGCAAGAGTCGCCACCAGCCACAACCCTATAACCTGGGCGATATAGCGGGTACGAGTTTTAGGTAAGGAGGATTTTTTATCTTTTAAGAGAACTCTCTTGCCACTTAGGGATCTTGTGGCTCCTTTTCTCCATCTGTCAAACATTTTTTCCTTTTATGAGCAGATTCCTCAAGGACCTTGCTGTGTCTGGAATCTTCCTGATAGCGCACATGGTTCTCGTAGGCTTTGATAATTTTTTGAACCAGATTATGGCGAACAACATCAACTTCAGAAAAGTAGATAAATCGAATCCCCACCACCTTTTTCAAGATAGACCGTACCTCAACCAACCCGGAAGACCGGTCGAGTGGTAAATCAATCTGAGTTATGTCGCCCGTGATCACGGCCTTAGACCCGAATCCCAATCTGGTCAAAAACATTTTCATTTGCTCGGAAGTGGTGTTTTGGGCCTCATCCAGAATAACGAAGGCATCGTTCAAGGTTCTTCCACGCATATAAGCCAGGGGCGCAATTTCAATCACATCCCTTTCCATGAGCCGGTTTGCCTTCTCCGTATCCATCATATCGTAGAGAGCATCATGCAGGGGTCGCAGATAAGGGTTAACTTTCTCCTGCAAGTCACCGGGCAAAAATCCCAGCTTTTCTCCTGCCTCTACCGCAGGTCTGGCCAGAATAATACGGCTCACCTGCTTTTTCATCAGCCAGGATACCGCCATAGCCATAGCCAGATACGTCTTGCCTGTACCGGCAGGGCCGATGCCGAAGACAATATCGTAATCCCGTATGGCCTGTATATATTCCTGCTGAACTTTTCCCTTGGCGCGTATAAACCGCTTTCTTCCCGGTACCTCAATCTGATCGAGAAAAATCGATTCCAGATCTGCATTTTCATTTTCGGTAAAAGTCTGGATAATATACTTAATATCGGTTCCTTTACTTACCGCTCCCTGCTTGATCAGGTTGAGAAGTCTTGGGATAAGGTTCGTTGCCCGCTCGACATCCTTTTCCTCTCCAAGGACGCAAAACTGATTCCCTCTTGTCGAAATCTGAACCTGAAAATTATCCTCAAGCAGTTGTAAATTTTTATCCTGACAACCAAAAAAATCCGCGAGGCTTTGATTGTCCTCACATTCAATCTTTTTTATTATCTGTTCTTTTTTCAATCCTAATCTTGAATCCTTTCAGAGAAAAGACACCTTCATGATAACAAACTTCCCCTTTTTTCCTTTCTGAACTAAAATTCTTCCACTTTATTACATATATTTACATTATAAAAGATAACATGATATTGAAGAGATGTCAAGAAAAATCAATGGAATATTAATCTTATTTTTCAATACGTTAAGTGGGAATAGTTAAAAACAGATAGAACCCGAAGCATAAGAAGATCAAATTTCCCAGCCAGGCAGCCAGGATCGGAGGAATCACTCCTGCATGACCAAGAGAGATGCTGATATAAAAAATGACCCAGTATATGAAGCTAATCAGTAATCCAAGCCCGATATTAAACAGCCGGGCGCTTCTATCAATTTTTACCGCAAAAGATATGCCGATCAAGGCCATAATAAAGGTAATACAACACATTGAAATCTTTTCATGTAAATCCACCAGATGCTTATTCGTCCGATATCCTGCCTCTTTCAAACGATCAATATACAGGGACAGTTCCTGATAGGTCATTTCTTCCGGTAATTTCTGCAGGGCGAATACCTCCTCGAATCGTTCAGGTATGGGAAGGGGTTCCTTCTCAAACTCTCGATAGGTTCCTTTTGAAAAATTATCAGGGCTGAAGATGCGCTCGACTCCATGATAAAACCACCAGATGCCATTTCGATAATCACCTCGCCGGGCATCCACTCTGCGAATGACATGAAACTGCGAATCCAATTCAAATAAGGTGATACCGTGAAGCTCCTGAAGTTCCTTATTCACAAATTGAATGTTAAACACACGCCCTTTGCTTATCCAAAACCAGGTCTGGCTTTGCCGCTCGTCCTTCCTGGGATTCTTTCCTTCCATAAGGTTTTTGTAATAAGCTGCCGATTGGTTACTCCTGATAAGAACCATCTCCTGACAGATGAATGAAAAAGCACAAACAAAAGCGGCAATGATCAGAAAGACCGAGGTAGTTCGGTAGAGGCTGATTCCGCCAGCTTTCATAGCCAGAAGTTCCCGATTACGCGACATCAGCCCCAAGGTCAGGAGAACAGCCAGGAGAAAGGCCACAGGAAGGATCTGAAAAAGTATTCCCGGCACACTGTAAGCCAGATACTTAAAAACATAGCCGGAACTGAAGCCGGATTTGACCACGTCGTCGAGCCTTTCGAAAAACTCGATAACGAGATAGATTCCGAGCAGGGATACAATCGTAAGCACGAGTGAGCGGGAAAATTCTTTTATCAGATATCGATCTAAGATGCGCATAACGGTAATTTCCGAGTCGAGACAGGCCGCCTTAAGTGCCCTTCGGTCGTACTTTGGAGTGCGGCGATAGTCGCAGGGCCGGGCCTCCTCTGCACGGCATCACTCATTGGTTAGGGTATTCGTACTTGCTGTATGGCACATCAGGACAGACTACTTTCGAAGAACGTTTTTCTCCCACTCAGGCAGCGTGAAGGCCGTAGCAGCCTTTTTTAACAGATCCTCCAGTATGGCTCGATCAGTAATAGAAGTCAGCCTCTTTTTGATCGAGGCTGGAACAGCACCAAAGCGAGCTTCAAGAACCTCGATTACAGACTCCTGTATCCCCCGCTCCATGCCCTGATGGAGTCCCCGCTCCATGCCCTGATGTAGACCTTCCTCTCTTCCTTTTTGGATCAATTGCTCGGCCAGGGTCATAATCATACCCTCCTCATCTATGTCATTGGCTAAACTTGTTTCGACAATTTTTTTTAGTTCATCCACACTCACCCTGTCGGTGGCATTGAAGATATAGCGGATGATGGTCTCTAAGTAGGTTATCAATTCCTGATGTTGGGGGGCAAGCTCCTTAAGTAGTGGGAGAATCTGCCGCAGGTAGGTGGCCAGTTCAGGATGATGGATATACTTGAGCAGCAAAAGCAGCACCCGCAGGATGGCTGCACCCTCAATCTGATTATTACCATAAGGGGAAAAGTCATAGAAAAGGTAGGAAAAATCAGGAATATAGGCTTTAAGCTCCTCCCGTGGGCCTTCGATCAGATCGGAGAATTTCATTCCCGCCCTCCAGTGCCGGGTGCCATGATAGAGAACCAGTGGCACAATGACCGGCAGTCTTCTGGCCCGCTTGTGCTGCTTCAGAAACAACTCCCAGATCTTGACTTGATAGCGCAGAAGATGAAAGGCTATCCACCGCTCAGGAAAGCTTTTATGCTCAAAGAGCACGTACACATATCCGGCCTGGCTGCCTTGCGGTATATCCGATCGGAAACCTGAGAGTCTGAGCTGATAGAGAAGATCTGAGAAGTACTCGCTAAGCTCCTTTTCGATAAAGCTATCCTTGGCAATCTCAAGACTATCCAAATCCACCAGGGACAGGATATGCTCAGGCAGATAGTGGGAGAAAAAATCCCTCGCATTCTCCTTCCTGCTCAGGATTTCCTTGACAAAGGTATCGTGTGGAGATGGTACGGCCTCCTGATGTATATTTTTTTTCTTGGCACTCATGGTGTTCTCGTCATGGTACTATCATCATAATGATTCTCCACAGCATTGTCAAGAGTTGGGGGGCGACCTACTAAGAGCTATCTGATCGGTAATTGGATGCTAAATATTGTTATCCAGTATCCAACATCCAGCCACACTTACTAGACATGAGCGTATCATTTACAAGCGAAAATAATTTTGTCCTTTTACTCCCTTCCCCTCGGATTTCACTATCATGCTATCTCCCCATCCTCAATACATCGATAATGGCGGCAGTGCAGAGCACAAGGCTGATTATCCCGTTAGAGAAAAAGAAAGAGAGGTTGACCCGCGACAGATCGTCAGGACGGACAATCCAATGCTGATAGAGAAGGAAAAAAACCGTTACCACGTAGCCGGCCATATAGACCGCTCCGAGTCCGGCCAGGGGCCAGAGCAGGAAAAAACAGGCGGCTGCTCCTGCATGGAGGAATGCGGAAATCCATAAACCTCCCCTGATGCCGAATTTGCGGGGAATAGAATAAAGGTTTGCCCGCCGGTCAAAATCATAATCAGGGCAGGCATATATGACATCAAATCCTCCTACCCAGAGCAGGACCCCGACTCCAAGTATCACGGGAAGCCAATCGATGCGGCCAGTAATGGCTATCCACCCGCCAAGAGGAGACAGCCCAAGGCACAACCCCAAAACCAGATGGGCAAGGGAAGTAAACCGTTTGGTGTATGAATAGAGGAGCAAGATGGCTACTATAAAAGGAGAAAGAAGCCAGCACAGCCGATTCAGCCTATATGCAGCATAAAAGAATATGCCGCAGGAGGTCAGGAGAAAAAAAAGCACCTCTTGCCTTCGGATTTTTCCTGCCGGAATAGCCCTGCCTCTGGTCCGGGGGTTTTGGGCATCGAAGGAAGCATCCGCAAGCCGGTTAAAGCTCATGGCCGCACTTCGCGCTCCCACCATAGCCACCAGTATCCAGAACAGCTTCAAGGGAGGAGGCCACCCGCGCGCTGCCAGAAACGCGGCCAAAAGAGCAAAGGGGAGGGCAAAGATAGTGTGCTCAAACTTGATCATCTCCAGAATGATCTTTAGGTGATCAATAATTTTGGTCATGCGCAAACCTTCATTCCACGCCAGCAAGGGAGAAAGAAGCCAGCACATACGCTTAAGCAGCTATTCACTCTCATCGTGCCCAAGGAGCTATTCACTCTCATCGTGCCCAAGGAGCTATTCACTCTCATCACGCCCAAGGAGCTATTCACTCTCATCACGCCCAAGGAGCTATTCACTCTCATCACGTTCAAGGAACTACTCACTCCCATCACGCTCAAGTCTCTATTGACTCTCATCATGTTTAAACATCCCCTTCCCAGCCTCTCTTTCCCCCTCTCTGCCTCTGCCGCCTGGCATAGGCCTCAAAACAGGCGGATGCCCGGCCAATCTGGTCCAGGATTCGTTGGACAAAATACTCCACCAGCTCTTCCAGGTTCTCCGGCTGGTTGTAAAAGGCGGGGCTTGCGGGTAAAATGACCGCCCCTTCCCTGGAGAGGGTCAGCATGTTTTCAAGATGGATACTGCTCACCGGGCTTTCTCTTGGCACCAGAATCAGCTTTCTGCGCTCCTTTAAACAGACCGCAGCCGCCCGGTGGACAAGATTGAGCGAAAGCCCTTTAGCTATGGCAGATAAGCTGTTCATAGAGCAGGGGAGGATAATCATCCCCTGGGCTTGAAACGATCCCGTGGCCAGGGGAGAGGAAAAATCCTGGCAATCATGATAAACCACAGGCAACTGCTGAAAATATTCAAGGTCAAGGCCAAGCTCGGCTTTCAAGACCACGGATGCCTGCCGCGAGATTATCAAATGCACTTCAGTCCGCGATGCCCCTGATGTTATTGATGGTTCCGATGGTTCCGATGCTTCCGATGTTCTCGGTGGTTGCGATACTTCCGATATTACTGATGATTCCAATT
>Ga0315268_10001612_pt1 | contig 25972 bp, 25 predicted proteins | sample C1_top_MG_FD_204535 | JGI IMG/M metagenome (GOLD analysis project Ga0315268, IMG submission 204535) | Sediment microbial communities from Yellowstone Lake, YNP, Wyoming, USA - C1_top | ecosystem: Environmental > Aquatic > Freshwater > Lake > Sediment | place: USA: Wyoming | collected 2017-08-01
TCGTCAATCCCGTGCGGGCCATGATCCAAGCGACAAGTCCGCGGGGCTACATCGGCTGCTGCCAGGCTATCGCGCGGCTCGATCTGACGGATCGCCTGCACGCGATCACCGTACCGACGCTGATCATTGTCGGGGAGGACGACCCCGCGACACCGGTCTCCGCCTCGCGGACGATCCACGACAGGATCAAGGGATCGGAGCTGGTGATCCTGAAGTCGGCGTTGCACCTCTCCAATATGGAGCAGTCGGAGGCCTTCAACGGGGCCGTCACAGCATTCCTCGCAAGGCTCTGATTCCGGCATCCGGAGGTGGATGAGTGGATCGGGTGTTCTTCGCTCTGGGGGCAGTGCTGGCGGCGGTGGGGGTGGCCGCGGGCGCATTCGGTGCGCACGCCTTGCGAGGCCGCCTGACGCCGGATCTGATCAATGTCTTCGAGACCGGCGTCCGATATCAACTCATCCACGCCCTGGGACTGCTAGCGGTTGCGTGGGCGACGACCCGCTGGCCGGGACATGCCGTAAATGCCGCGGGCTGGCTGCTTCTGGTGGGCACGGTGGTGTTCTCCGGGAGCCTGTATGCCTTGAGCCTGAGCGGCATCCGAGCCCTGGGGGCCATCACGCCCCTGGGAGGAGTCGCCTTCATTGTGGGCTGGATGGCGCTGGCCTGGGCGGTGTGGCGGGGGTAAACAGGGGAGTCAGGGAAGACCAGCACTGCGGCCGCGACGGGGCGGCCCGCTTGAGGGCCTTCGAGGGATGTGGCAGTCGGGGCGGACGGCCTACTTGCCGCCCTTGAGGCTGCTGACAATCCGGGCTTGAATCGACTCCGAGGCGGCGCGATCACCGAACGTCCCGACGCGAATTTTGACGGTGGTGGTATCCGCCCCGGTCGGTTCCACCTTGACGGTGACCGAAGTGTCGTCCGCCCGCCGCGCCGAGATCGTCCCGCTCAGGGCGTCCTTTTCCGTCTTGATCACCCGGATGTTCATCTGGCCCAGCGCGGCGAGCGTCGCCGACCAGACCCGTTCGTAGTTGCCGGCGTGGACCTGGGAGTGCTCTCCCTGGATATACGCCACGGTGCCGGCCCCCGCGCCGGCCCCCGCGCCCACGAGCATGAGGGCGCACCCGCCAAGCACAGGAAGCAGGAGCAGGATCAGACCCCCCAGGCACGCTTGCCAGCATCGCCGCTGTAAAGCCATATTCGCCTCCTCTCGCGCCTCTCCACAGACCGGTCCCGCAGGTCAGGCACCGATCAGCCGGTTGCCGCCTCCCGCGCTACGCGTCCGCGTCCGCCGGCGGGAAATCGGGGCTGCGGCGACGCTCTTTCCGCCGCCGGTCCGGGGATTTCGGCTGGTCGTCGGCCCGCCGTTCACCATACCGCCGATTCAGGATCACCCGGACGTCCTCGCGTCCTTGCACGGCGGTGGCCAGTTCTTGCTGCATGGTTGCGCAATCCCGACCGATGATCACGTAGTACATCACACCCTCCCCCTGCGGGCGAAGCAACTGCTGCAAGCGCCGATCGGTTTTCATCGGACGAATGCGGCGTCCTCGCCCCCAGCCCCCCTACCGACTGTCACCGCTGCGCGGCCCGGTAGACCGTCTCGCCGGCCACGATCGTCTCCACGACTTCGAGCCGCTCGCCATCCCGCAAGAGCACGATGTCGGCCGGGGCTCCCGGCGTGAGCCCCCCGGGCGACTCGGGCCACAAGCGTCGGGGATGCTCCGCCGCCATGGCCAGCGCCTGCGCCAGGGTAACCCCCGCAAAACGCCGGACGTTCGCCACCGCCCGATCCATGGTCAGCGCGGACCCGGCGAGGTACGGTGTGCCGGGCAGCCGGACGACGCCATCCGGCTGCGCCTCGGCCAGGACCTCGCCCAGACGGTACATCCCGGGCGGCGCGCCGGCCGCGGCCATGGCGTCGGTGATCAGAATCACCCGCTCCGGCCCCTTGCACCGGACCACGTTCTTGACGAAGTACTCGGCCAGGTGATGGCCATCCACAATGATCGAGGCCAGCAGGCCGTCCGTGGCCAGCTGTTTCTGGATGTAGTTGCGGTGGCGAGGAAGGACGGCGTGCGCCCCGTTGCCCAAATGGGAGGACAGCTGCGCGCCCGCCTGCACGGCGGCGTCGATGTCGGCTTCCGTGGCGTCGGTGTGGCCGATGGCCACCACCACGCCCGCGGCCCGCAACCGCTCGATGAGGTCCAGCGCTCCGGGCCGCTCCGGCGCCAGGGTGACCAGGCGGATGTGGCCGCCCGCCGCCTCCTGCAGGCGGCAGAACGTCTCCCAGTCGGGATCGCGCACGTGGGCCCTGGGATGGGCCCCCCGCGCCCCGTCCTGGGGACAGAGAAAGGGACCCTCGAGGTGGATCCCCGGGACGGCGCGCGCCAGGACGGGGGCATCCTCCCGGGCGCGCCGGATGGTTGCGAGCGTTTGGGCCATGGCGTTCAGCGATGCGGTGATGACCGTCGGGAGGAATTGCGCCACCCCGTGCGCCCACAGGGCCCGGCTTGCCCGCAGCAGTTCCTCGCCGCTAAGGCCGGGCCGGTTGAAATCCACCCCGGCGAACCCGTTGACCTGAAGATCGAAGAACGCCTGGCTGACAATGCAGGTGGCCTCGCCCGTCAGGCTGGCCGCAGGGGGTTCGACCGGCGGCCCGATCCCCACAATCCGACCGCCGGCCACCCGGATGCCCCGGACCTGCCCACCGGGCTCCAGGCGACCCCGGATCATGCGATCTGTCGTCATGAGGCACCCATAGGAAACCCGTCGCCAGCCGATGGCGGGCGACCTCCTCACCCGGCCCTAGACAGCCAGGCGGGCCGCCAACTGCTCCAGGAACGCCTTGGACTCCCGCACCTGGTCGTCCAGATCGGGGACGCGGCCGACGTCCACGGCGACGTATCCCGAAAAATTGTGCTTCCTCAGGGCCATGAACACGCCGTCCCAGTCCACGGTGCCGCGCCCCAGCGCAAGGTGCTGGTTGGTCTGGCCGTCGTTGTCCGAGACGTGGAGGTAGTGGACGCGGCCGCCCAGCTTCTCGACGCTGAGGGGCAGGATCTCTTTCTGCGCGTGCTGGTGCCCGGTGTCCAGGACGGCGCCGAAGTCGTCGTTGTCCACGGCGTCCATCAGCCGCAAGAGCGCGTCGGTGTTGCTGATGATCTCGCCCACCCGCGGCTCCAGGCAGAACTTCAGGTCCGCCCGCCCCGCCTCGTCGGCACAGGCGCCGATGCTGTCCGTGAGCCATCCCCAGAGGTCGTTCCAGCGGAATGCCGGGTCAACCTTCACCTGGAACCGCTTGCCGAAGCTGATGGCCTCGCGGTACGGGGCGTCGCCCACGAATTCCAGCGGCGGGGTATAGCTGTCCGTCTGGATCGTCTCGCACCCGAAGAAGGTCGCCGTCTCCACGGCGACCTTGAACAGCTCCAGGGCGTGGACCCGCCGCGCCTTCTCGGGGTGAACCAGCTCCGGGAGGACCGGGCAGAAATTCACGACGCGAAGGCCCAGGTCGTCGCAGCGTTGTTTGAGCGCTCTCCGCTCGCCGTGCACCGCCCGGAGGTTCTCTTCGCCCACGCCTTCCAGTTCCACGCAGGTGAAGCCCAGGGCGGCCATGTCTCCCAGGGCCCGGTGAGTATCCGGCAGGCTGGGCGGGTAGCCGTACTTCGAAATGGCGTAGAGCCAGCAGCAACTGATGTTCATGGTGGCACCTCATGGGGAGAGGACGGCGGGCTGCGGTCCCTCCGGCCTCTTGGTCTCGGGCGGTTATCCGGGGGACGGCATCCCGCCGGACACTCCTCTATTCAACACCGCAGAGACTATGCCCAACCGCACCTTCGCGTCAAGGCGTTCTTGATGGGGGAAGCACGCGGTCCGGGCCGGGTCGTGCGCACCGCCCTCGGCGGCCGGCCGGACAGCCGGCCCTCACACTTCGGCCATTCGTCGGGACAGACACGGGAATGGGTTGCCGGGTCGCAGCCGGCAGTGTATCCTTCCCGGTGTGTTTCCCGTGGCGTCCCCTCGGGTCGCCGAGCCGGAGGAGAGGGTATGCAACCGCCGACGCTGCAGGATGTCTATCGCGCCCGCCAGGTCATCCGCCGGTACCTGCCGCCGACGCCGCTCCTGCGCTCGGCGGCCATGTCCGAGGCGTTGGGGTGCGAGGTCTACCTCAAGCTGGAGACCCCGCTGCCCATCGGCGCGTTCAAGGTCCGGGGCGGAATCAACCTGCTCTCGGGCCTGACGGAAGAGGAGCGGGGGCGCGGCGTCATCACGGCCTCGACGGGCAACCACGGGCAGTCCATCGCCTATGCCGCGAAGCTGTTCGGCGTGAAGGCCGTCGTGGCGGCGCCGGAGGGGGCGAACCCCGACAAGGTGGCGGCCATGCGCCGCCTGGGGGCCGAGGTGGTCCTCACGGGGCGCGACTTTGACGAGGCCCGCGAGTGGGCGGAGGAACGGGCGCGCCTGGATGGCTACCGGTACGTCCACCCGGCCAACGAGCCGCTCCTCATCGCGGGCGTGGCCACGGTGAGCCTGGAGGTCATGGAGGCGCTCCCCGGCGTGGACGTCATCCTCGTCCCCATCGGCGGCGGGAGCGGCGCCAGCGGCCACTGCCTGGTGGCCAAGCGCATCAGCCCGAAGGTCAAGGTCATCGGGGTCCAGGCGGAGAAGGCCCCCTCGGTCTATCTGTCCTGGAAGGCCGGGCGGAAGGTCGAGACGCCCGACGCCGCCACCTGGGCCGAGGGTCTCATGACCCGGGTTCCCTTCGGGCTCACGCTCGGGATCATCCTGGAGCACATCGACGAGATCGTCCTGGTCAGCGAGGAGGAGATGCGCCAGGGCGTGCGCTTCCTCCTCGAGGCGGCGCACCAGCTCGCCGAGGCGGCCGGCGCGGCGCCCGCGGCTGCGGCGCGTAAGCTGAAGGACCGTCTGACGGGTCAGACCGTGGTGCTGATCGTCAGCGGTTGCAATATCACCCTGGACCAACTGCGGTGGGTCCTGGCCGAACCGCAGACGAGGTAGGTCTGCCATGATGGCGAGAATGAGGGAATGGCCCGAGCGGTTGCCCGGCCTTGCCCTCTTGCTGGCCCGCCTGTACGCGGCCCGCTGGTTCCTGGGGACGGGGTACATCAAGTTGAGTCGGGGGTTCCTCTGGGGTGGCGCGCTGCTGCCCCAGCTCCAGCAATACGCCGCCAACACACCGCACGCCTGGTACAAGGCCTGGTTGGTGAGCGTCGTTATCCCCCACGAGCACGTCTTCGCCATCTTGACGGCGGCGGGGGAGATGCTGGCGGGCGTGGCGCTCCTCTTGGGGGCATTGACACGATTCTCGGCCGGCGTGGGGGTGTTCATGGTCGGGAACTACCTCTTCGCCAAGGGCTGGTGGAATCCCGCCGCATCCCACGACAAGGACTTCCTCATTCTCCTGCTGGTGATCCTGATCGGAGGCGCCGGACGATACTGGGGCCTGGACGGCTGGTGGCGCCGCCGACCCCGGTGATCTGGAGGTGGCCGTGCCGACGAAACCTTCCAAGCGGCTCGAGACCTTCGCCAACCCGAATCCGGACCGGGATTACGAAATCAGCGTCGACTGTCCGGAGTTCACCTGCCTCTGCCCCCGCACGGGGCAGCCGGATTTCGCCACGATCCGGATCCGGTACGTCCCGGACAGGCTGTGCGTTGAGCTGAAATCGCTGAAGCTGTACCTGTGGTCGTTTCGGGACGAGGGCCACTTCCATGAGGCCGTGACGAATCGTATCCTGGACGACCTGGTCAGGGCGACCCGGCCCCGCCGTATGACCGTCGTGGGCGACTTCAACGTGCGCGGCGGGATCCACACGATCGTGACCGCGAGCCACGAAAGGCCGAAGCGGCGGCCGAGCGGCAAGCGCCTGGCGCCGAGCGCCTAGGCTTGAGAGCGGAGAGGGGAGGATCGGGAGGGGGACACGATGAACCGACGCCGTTTTCCGACGGGCACCAGGGGGCAGGCCTGCTTGGTCTGCCTGATCGCGCTGCTGGCGGCGTGCGCGCCCGCGGCCCGGGTGCCCGCCCAGGAGGGGGCTGTCCGGTTGCCGCCCGGCTTCCGGATGGAGACCTTCGCCTCGGGGCTCGGCGCGCCCCGCTTCATGGCGGTGAGCCCCTCGGGGGACCTGTTCGTCTCGGTGCCGTCTCGCGACCAGATCGTGGCCCTGCCCGATCGGGACGGGGGCGGGAGGGCGGACCGCGCGGTCGTGTACGCCGACGGCCTCAACCGCCCGCACGGCCTGGCCTTCTTCCGCGGTTTCCTCTACGTGGCCGAGACGGACGCGGTGGTGCGGCTCCCCTACCGCCCCGGGGACCTCACGGCCGCCAAGCCCGAGGTGGTCATTCGCGACCTGCCGAGCGGCGGGGGGCACTGGACCCGGACCATCGCCTTCGGCCCGGACGGCAAGATGTACGTCTCCGTCGGCTCCTCCTGCAACGTGTGCGAGGAGCGCGATCCGCGCCGCGCCGCCATCCTTCAGTTCAATCCGGATGGGACGGGTGGCCGGATCTTCGCCCGGGGCATCCGGAATGCCGTCGGCATCAGCTTCCGCCCGCAGACGGGGGAGCTGTGGGCGACGGACAACGGAAGGGACTGGCTGGGCGATGACTTCCCGCCGGATACGATCCTGGTCGTGAAGGAGGGCGCGCATTACGGCTGGCCCCATTGCAACGGCAATCGGGTTCCCGATCCTGAGTTCGGCCGGCCGGACTTCTGCAAGACGACGGCGCCGCCCGCCGTGGAGATCCAGGCGCACTCGGCCACGCTGGGCCTGACCTTTTACACGGGGGGCATGTTTCCCGCCGAGTACCGTGGCGACCTGTTCGTCGCGCTGCACGGGTCCTGGAACCGGTCCGTCCCGACCGGCTACAAGGTCATCCGGATCCCCATGCAGGGCGGGACGCCCGCCCGGCCCCAGGATTTCGCCACCGGCTGGCTGCAAGGGAATTATGCCTGGGGCCGCCCCGTGGACGTGATTACCGGGAAGGACGGCGCCCTTTATGTCTCGGACGATCGCGCCGGGATGATCTATCGGATCTCTCATTCGACCCGATAGCGGTGCCGTCCCCTCACTTTCCCCTTGCCCGCACGGGATTTCCCTGGCATCTTGATTCGAGAGCCGAGAGCCGGGTACCCGCCGAAGGCGGGTGGCCGAGGGCCGAGACCGATGCGCATCCTGTTGGTCGAGGACGACCGGAAGGTCGCCAGCTTCATCCGTAAGGGGCTCACCGAGGAAGGCTACGCCGTGGACGTAGCCCACGACGGCGAGGCGGGCCTTTTCATGGGACTGGATCGGCTCCACGATGTCATCGTCCTGGACGTGATGCTGCCGGGCAAGCCGGGGTTCCAGGTCCTCCGGGAGCTTCGGCAGGCGAAAGTGACCACCCCGGTCCTCCTCCTCACGGCGCGGGACGCCGTGGAGGACAAGGTCCAGGGGCTGGATGCCGGGGCGGACGACTATCTCACCAAGCCGTTCGCATTCGCCGAACTTCTGGCGCGCGTGCGCGCCCTGCTGCGCCGCGGGAAGGTCGCGCAGGCCCCGGCGCTGCAGGTGGCCGATCTCATTTTGGATCCGGCCGCGCGGACGGTGAAGCGGGGGGGAGGGACGATCCCGCTGACCAATCGCGAATTCGCCCTCCTGGAGTACTTCCTGCGGAATCCCGGGCGGGTCCTCACCCGGACCATGATCGCCGAGCACGTGTGGGACTACTCCTTCGACGCCGGGACCAACGTGATCGACGTATACGTGAACTACCTGCGCAAGAAGGTCGACGCGGGGCGGGAGCCGAAGCTCATCCACACGGTGCGGGGCGTCGGCTACGTCCTGAGAGCCGAGCGCCGAGAGCCGAGCGCCGAGCCATGAAGCGGCTTTCGATTCGAGCGCGATTGACCCTCTGGTTCACGGGGATCCTGGCGGCGACGCTCATCCTCCTAGGCAGCGCATCCTACTTCCTGCTGATGCGCGGGCTCTGGCAGGACGTGGACGCGACCCTGGAGGGCGTCGCCAAGACCGTGGCCCAGGCGGCCGACCGGCCGCGCCCGGATCTGGTCCCTCCGGACATGGATGAGATACTGCGCCGGTTCTTCGGGCCGAGCTTCACGGATCGGTTCTATCAGTTCCTGGACCCCCACGGTCGCCTGGATCCGCGCCTGCCCCGCTTCGGGGGCGAGCCGCTCCACATCAGCCCGAACGCGCTGAAGAATGCCGCGGAGGGGTACGCCACCTTTGAGACCATGCCGGGCAACAACCGGTTCCCCGTCCGCGTCCTCACCTTCCCGGTGGCGCAGCACGGCCAGGTCGTGAATGTCCTTCAGGTGGGGATGTCGCTGGAGGGCCTCTATATGGCCCGCCAGCACTTCCTGTGGACCCTGGCGGCTTTGGTGCCGCTGGCGCTGGTTCTGGCCGGGGGCGGGGGGTGGCTCCTGGCGCGACGTGCCCTGCGCCCCGTGGACCAGATGACGACGACGGCCCGGCGGATCGAGGCCGAGCATCTGGGGAAGCGCCTGGATGGCGGGGAGGTGGACGACGAACTGGGCCGGCTGGCCCGGACCCTGAACGAGATGCTGGCCCGCCTGGAGGCGGCGTTCGCCCAGGTGCGCCGATTCTCCGCGGACGCGTCGCACGAGCTGAAGACGCCGCTCACCGTGCTCAAGGGCGAGATCGAGGTCGCCTTGAGGAACCCGCGGGATCCGGCCGAGTACCAGCGGGTTCTCGGGAGTGTCCTGGAGGAGGTCGAATCCATGGCCCACCTGGTGGATGACCTCCTGCTCCTGTCGCGCGCGGATGCCGGCGCCCTCCGCTGGGAGAAGCAAGCCGTCGAGCTGGATCGGCTGGTGGAGGAGGTGGCCAAGGAGGGCGAGGTACTGGGCCGCGGCAAGCACGTGCAGGTGAAGATCCAAGGACTCGAGCCTCTGGTGGTCCGGGGCGACGGGCAGCGCCTCAAGCAATTGCTTCGGAATCTCGTGGACAACGGTGTGAAGTACACGCCACCCGGCGGCCAGGTGGGGCTCTCGCTGCGCCAGGTGACGGGGCAATCAGGGGATTCCCCGAATCGCCAAATCGCCCAGTTGCCAAATTGCCCTGCGGTTGAATGGCTGGAGATCTCGGTGAGGGACACCGGCGTCGGGATCGCCCCGGAGGCGATGCCCCGGATCTTCGAGCGATTCTATCGCGTGGATCCGGCCCGCTCGCGCGAGCCGGGGGGCGCGGGCCTGGGGTTGTGCATCGCCAAGACCATCGCCGAAGCCCACGGCGGGTCCATCGGGGTTGAGAGCACTCCCGGATCGGGGAGCACGTTCACCGTGCGGTTGCCGCTCGGCCCCGCGGAAACGGCAGGGGGTGGGGTATCGGCTGAGGCGGCGGCTACTTCCTCGTGGGAGGCAACAACTGATAGCGGTCCACGGGCCGGACCGTGATGACCTGGAAGCGGGATTCCCGCAGGACGACCAGGCTGACGTCTTCCCCGATCTTGGTCCGCCAGAGCTTCCGGTAAAAGTCCTCATGGCTTTCGACCTTTTCCCCGTTGATCCGGACGATCACATCGCCGCGCTGAAACCCCGCCTGGATCGCGGGGCTGCGGGGGGATGCCCCCGCCACAACAACTCCTTCGCCATCGCCCGGAAGGACCCACAGCCCGAGCCAGGGGCGGGGCGGCCTGCTCACGATCCGGCCCTTCCCGATCAATTCGTCCTTGGAGGCGGTGAAGTACTCGATCGGAATGGCCAGGTTCACGAAGGGGCGCTCCCCGATGCGGAGGTTGGTGATGCCGATCACTTCGCCCTGGAGATTGACGAGGGGGCTCCCGCCGAAGGATGGATTGTAGGGGGCCACCACGAAGGCCCGCTCCAGCAGGTATTCCCAGTAGCCGGCGAAACTCCGGATTTCCTGGATGCTGCCCTGAGTGACCACGACATGGTTTTCCTCATCCACGCCGATCGTCGCCGTGGCCTGGCCGACGGTGACCCTGGATGAGTCCCCGAGCATGGCGGCGGGCCATGGTCCGTCTCCCTCGAGCTTGAGAACGCCGAGGCCGGACTCGGGGTCGAGGCCGATCAGCTTGCCGGGGACGACCCGGCCGTCGCGGAGGGCGGCCTGGATGACCTCCGCGTCTGTCAGGACATAGCTGACGGTGAGAACGTACCCGGCGGGATCGAAGATGATGCCGCTCCCCCACCGCACCGGACCCAGCGTGAGGGCCGAGGGCCGGTCCAGGGGAACCCGGACGCCGATCCCCACGATGGCAGGTTGGACGCGCTGGACGTAGGCGGGGGTGGCAGGCTGTTGCGTGAGATTGGACCCGACTTCGGTTTCCTTCGGAACGGCCCAGGTTGACTGCGGTATCGCGAGGCCAACGAGCAGGGACAGCAGGATCGGTCGCATGGCTGGTCTCCTCCCCGCCAAGAGTGTACCGCATCTCCGTCAAGCGCGCCAGACATTCGGATGGTCGGGGGATGGGTTCTCGACCCTCCAACCCATGGGCGGACGAGGCTGTTCCCGGGGATGGTCCCGGCCTGTTCAGGGGCGTGGCCGGTTCGGCCCGGGCGCTCCTAAAATGCGGGAGCACATCGCGCCCCCTTGACTTCCGTGCGGCCCCTGAGGGATGCTCTCCTCCGGCCGGGGCCGGGAGAACGGCTCCGCGCAAGCGCACCTGCGGACCGTCTCATGTGAAGGGGAGGCCATATCCATGACCGCGCAAACGAGCTTCGACATCCTGATGATCGGCCACTTCGCCAAGGACATTCTGGTCGTGGACGGCAAGGGCGAGAGCGCCTCGGGAGGCGGCGTCTTCTACGGAAGCGTGGTCTTGCGCCGCCTCGGCGTCCGAGTCGCCGTCGTCACGCGGCTTCACCCGGACGACTTCCCCCGACTGGAGGAGCTACGGCGGGAGGGGGTGGAGGTCTTCGCCGTGCCCGCCCCGGAGACCTCGGGGATCGAGAACATTTACCGCTCGGTGGACATGGAGCGGCGCATCTGTAAGCCGCTGGGGTTCGCCGGACCCTTCCAGCCGACGGACATCCCGGCCGTATCGGCCAGGGTCTATCTCATCTCGCCCATCATTGCGGGAGAGGTGGACCTGCCGCTCCTCAAGATTCTGGCGGGCCGCGGGCCGGTCGGCATGGACGTGCAGGGATTCGTCCGTGTGCGCCAGGGAACCGAGCTGGTGTTCCGGGAGTGGCCCGACATGGCGGAGGGCCTATCCCACGTAACCTACCTCAAGGTGGACCGGGCCGAGGCCGAGCTGTTGACGGGGGAGACCAACCTGGAGGCCGCCGCGCGGAAGCTGGCGGCCTTCGGCCCGCGCGAGATCGTCCTTACCCAATCCTCCGGAGTGACCGTCTACGCCGAGGGCCGCATTTACCAGGCCCCCTTCACCCCGCGGTCGCTGGTGGGCCGCACCGGCCGCGGCGACACGTGCTTCTCGACCTACATCGGCAGGCGGCTCCGCGTATCGCCGGAGGAGGCCTGCCGCTGGGCGGCCGCCGTGACGACGCTGAAGCAGGAGCGGCCCGGTCCATGGCGCGGCACGCCGGCCGACGTGGAGGCGCTGCTGGCCGCCGGCCTCCGCCGAGAGTGAACGGGGGGGATGCGCAAGCACGCCTGCGGCGCTGGGAGTAGCCGGCGGCCGCCGCGGGATCCGCCGCCGGATGGGCGGTCGGGCCCGGCAGCGAGGATCGGGGCGGCTCTGAATGACCCGGCGCGCGTCGGGAATATTTTTTCGGGCCGTGCACTTTGGGGGTTGACAGGCGGGGATTGCAGGCATAGAAAAGTGAACAAAGACGTGCGGGCCCGGGCTCGCACGTCCACGATTCGACACGGGTCCTCGGTAGGTGAGGCTCCCGCGCAACACACAGGCCACTGCCCGGCGGCGTCGAGAGACGCTGGTAGGCGGGTAGACCAGGCATTCCCGGCTTAAGGGTTTGCTCAAAGTGGCTGAGGCCGAAGGCCTCTCACGGTGCGCGGTGCCAAAACTTGAACGAGTGGGGAATCCGGAAGGTCGGATGTCTTGGCCTCCAGGCTGAGGGCCAAGGCAAGGGATTCGGCCCTTTCCCCGCACACGGAAAGGGCCTTTTGTTTTAGTCCCCTTCCCGGGCGAGGCTCGTGCAACGCTCCCACGAGCGGGGACAGGGAGATAACTGCCATGACCGGTGATCGGAGCGGCCCATGTACTGGATCAGCAAGGGGATTCATCTCCTAAACCGCACGCAACGCCGCCTGTTCATCTTCCTGGCTGTCCTCGGCCCGGGCATCATCACGATGGTGGCGGACAACGACGCCGGCGGCATCTCCACGTACGCGGTCACAGGGGCCAAGTACGGCTTCAGCCTCCTCTGGATATTCTTCATCCTGGTTCCCATGGCCTACTACATCCAGGAGATGACGGTGCGCCTGGGGGCGGTCACCAAGCGCGGCCACGCGGAGGCCATCTTCGAGGGCTTCGGCCCCTTCTGGGGCTGGTTCTCGCTGGTGGACCTGGCCATCGTCAACTGGCTCACCCTCGTGACCGAGTACATCGGGATGACGGCCGCGATGGGCCTGTTCGGCGTCCCTGTCTGGGTGACCTACCTCGCCGTCACGATCATTCTGTTCGTCGTGGTGATCACGGGCCAGTACTGGACGTTCGAGAAGCTCACGCTCTTCTTCTGCGCGTTCAACCTGGTATATATCCCGGCGGCTTTCTGGGCGATGAAGACACCCGCGGCGCCGGGATGGGGGTCGGTCGCCCAGGGCCTCCTCGTGCCGAGCCTCGCCGGCGGGCTCACGGGAGATATGCTCTTCATCATCCTGGCCAACATCGGCACCACCATCACCCCGTGGCAGATCTTCTTCCAGCAGAGCGCCGTGGTGGACAAGGGCCTGGACCTGCACGACATCAAGTTCGGCAAGGTGGACACCTTCGTCGGCTCGCTGGTGACCTGCATCGTGGCGGCGTTCATCATCATCGCCACGGGTGCGGCGTTCTTCTACCACCACCCGCCGATCGTGATCGAAGATGCCCAGCAGACGGCACAGGCCCTGGTCCCACTCCTCCCCCACGGGCAGGGAGAGCTGGCCCGCAAGCTGTTCGCCATCGGCCTGTTCGACGCGGGCTTCCTGGGGGCCCTGTGCATCTCGCTGTCCACCTCGTGGGCCGTGGGCGAGGTCTTCGGCTGGGCCCACTCGCTCAACAAGAGCGTGCGCGAGGCCCCCTGGTTCTACGCCGTGTACCTGCTGATGCTGCTCAGCGCCGGGGCCATCGTGCTGATCCCCGGGGCGCCGCTCATCACGATCACCATGTTCGTGCAGATCGTGGCCGTCACGCTCTTGCCCTCGGCCCTCGTGTTCCTCATCCTGATCCTGAACTCGCCGGAGTTCATGGGCGGACGGGTGAACACCCGCTGGCAGAACGTCGCCAATTGGAGCATCGTTCTTTTCGTCACGGTCATGTCCACCCTGTTCGCCCTGAGCACGCTGTTCCCGCAGTGGTTCGGGGCGGCGCAATAGGAGGCGGTTATGGTCACGCCCTCCATCCCTGCGATGAAGGTTCCCGACCTCCCGCCGGGCCTCGGCAGCTTCCGCTTCCTGTACTTCTCCGACCTGATGAAGCGGCCCGTGTGCGCGGGCACGATCCGGGACCGGTTGGGCAAGCTCACGGACCTGGTGTTTGCGCTCAAGGAGCCGTACCCCGAGGCAGTCGGGATCTACCTGGAGCACGGCTGGGGGAAGCCGACGGAGTTCGTCCCATGGGAGCGGGTGCTCCGCATCGAAGACGATGCGATCTTCGTGCTGCCGCCCGAGCAGGGTCAGCCGTACCTGCCCTTCGTGGACCAGCCCGGCTGGATGATGCTGGACCACCACCTGATGGGGCGGACGATCCTGGACATGGACGGCCGCCGGATGGAGGTCGTGAACGACATCCACCTGCTGGAGGCCAAGGGGCGCATGCTGCTGATCCACGTGGACACCTCCTTCAATGGATTCCTGCGCCGCTGGGGCCTGGGCCGGATCCATGGGGTCAAGGAGGGCCTCATCTCCTGGAAATACGTCCAGCCCCTGTCGGTGGAGGATGCCGTCACCACCGACAAAGTCTCCCTCTCGGTGACGCGCTGGCAGCTCAAGGAACTGCCCAGCGAGGACCTGGCGGACGCCTTGGAGCAGTTGACAGGCAACGAGCAGGAGGCCCTCTTCTCGGCCCTGGACTCCGAGAAGGCGGCCGACACGCTGATGGAGGCGGAGCCGCGGGCCCAGCGGCAGCTCATCGCGACCCTACGCAAGGAGCGAGCCAGGCAGATCTTCAGCGAGATGACCATCCCGCAGCTGGCGAACCTCTTCTCGGTGCTTCCCCACGACGACACGGCCGAGCTGATGCAGCTGCTTCCCTCGGAGAGCGTCCGGCGCATCAAGGCCATCCTCTCGGAGCGGGAGGCCAAGGCCCGGGATCTCATGACCGCGGGGTTCGTGAGCTTCCCCAAAGAGGCGAGGGCGGGCGAGGTGCTGCAGGCGATCCGCCGCTCGGGACGCGACCCTCAGCAAGTGTCCTACATCTACGTGGTGGCCCCGGAGGACAAGCTCCTCCAGGGGGTGGTGGACCTGCGGGAGCTGGTGCTGGCGGTGGACGATCAAAACCTCGCCGAGCTGATGGCGTCCCCCGTGGTCTCGGCCGACGAAGAGGATACGCAAGAGGACATCGCCGAGATCTTCTCCAAGTACCACTACCGGATGATCCCGGTCGTCGACACCCAGGACCACATCCTCGGGGTCATCCGTCATAAGGACATCATGAAGACGCCGTGACCCGGATCCCGAATTGAGGTGCTCGAGATGCCTCGCGTGCAAATGACCCTCATGGTCCGTTTCGCCCTGTATTTTCTTCGGGGGTACCTGATCCTGCTCCTGGCCCTCCTGCTGATCCGCTTTCTCCAAGTGTTCCACTAGCCGGGCGGCGTCCGGAAGGGGGCGCGCCTCGCATCCTGGCGCTGCAGGAGGGGCGAGGTGCCGGAATGCCTCGCGCGTCGCCTGGCCGGACGGGCCGTTCCCGCTCGCCCGCTTGATTCCCCTCGCTCATCTGCATTCCCTCGTCTGGCAGGATCGACCGGTCGCCGGCACACGCGATTGATCCTCGTGGGCGTGCGGCACCCGATCGGCTTGACCTTCCCCGGCCAGTGCCGTATCGTCGGTGGCTCCATGCATGGGGAGGGAGACGTCATGAAGCTCGGCCTTGGGCTGTACCGGGCGCTTCTGAACCGCGAGACGCTGCGCTTTGCCCGACAGGCCGGCGCCACGCACATCGTGGTCCACCTGCCGGGCCAGTTCGCCCGGGGTCAGTCCAAGATCATCACCGCCGACCAGGCGAATCGCGGCTTCGGGATCTCGGAGGCCGACGACCCGATCTGGACCCCCGAGGGCCTGCGCGACCTCAAGGCGATGATCAACGCCGAGGGGCTCACGCTGGAAGCGCTGGAGAACTTCGCCCCGGCCCACTGGTACGACGTGCTGCTGGATGGCCCGCGCCGCGCGGAGCAGATGGAGCGCCTCAAGCGCATCCTCCGCGACGTCGGGAAGCTGGGCATCCGGACGGTGGGCTACAACTTCAGCGTGGCCGGGGTCTGGGGACGGACCGAGGGATCGTTCGCACGGGGCGGCGCGCGCTCGGTCGGCTTCCAGGATCCCGCCCAGCCGCCCATCCCCGCGGGGATGGTCTGGAACATGGTCTACGACCCCGACCGGTTCGACCCCGACAATCCGCGCGGCACGGTGGGTCGCGTTGGCCGCGAGGAGATCTGGCGGCGCTTGGCCCTGTTCCTCCGCGAGATGATGCCCGTGGCCGAGGAGGCCGGGGTCAAGCTCGCGCTCCATCCGGACGACCCGCCGCTCCCGGAGCTGCGCGGGGCGGCCCGCCTCGTCTACCACCCCGATCACTTCCAGCACGTCCTCGACCTTCAGCCGAGCCCGATGAACGCCATCGAGTTCTGCGTAGGCACGGTGTCGGAGATGGCCGGGGCGGACGTGTATGCGGCCGTGGACCGGTACAGCCGCGCGGGGCGAATCGCCTACGTGCACCTGCGGAACGTCCGGGGGAAGGTCCCCCACTATCACGAGACGTTCGTGGACGACGGGGACACGGACATGCTGCGCGTGCTCAAGATCCTGCACGACAACGGCTTCGATGGCGTGATCATCCCCGACCACACCCCACTCCTCACGTGCGACGCCCCGTGGCATGCCGGGATGGCCTACGCCCTGGGCTGGCTGCGGGCCGCCCTCACGGCTATCGAGCAAGGCTGACGCCGCGGGGGGCGCCACGCGCTCCGCCATTCAGATCGCGCCGGAGGATTTGAGATCGGCGATCTCTTCGGAGGAGTAGCCGAGGAGGTCGCCCAGGATGACCTCGTTGGCGGCGCCCATGGGCAGGCCGGGGAAGCGGACCTTGCCGGGCGTTGCGGAGAACCGAATGGGGGCCTCGGGCAGGGAAGTGTCCTTCCCCGAGGCCGGATCGAACACGGACGTGATGCTGCCCCTTGCCTGGACCTGAGGGTCGTTGGGGATGTCCTCCATGCCATAGACGGGACCGATGGTCACGCCCGCCTTCTCGCACTCCTCCAGCACCTCGCGGAGCGGTCGCTCCTTGATCCAATCCCCGATGACGCGGTTCAAGACCTCCCGGCTCGCTTTCTGGATCCGCTCGCGATTGTCGCGGAATCCCGGGACCTGCTTCAGCTCCGGATGCCCCACGAGGTCCATCAGCCGCTCGAAGGTGGTCTGGGAGCTGGCCGACAGGGCCGCCCACTTTCCATCCCTGGTCTGATAAGTGTTCCGCGGGGCCGTGTAATGCGCCTCGTTCCCCATCGGCGTGGGGGGAACGCCCGACAGGGCGTAGGTCAGGAAATCGGCCCCCATGAGAGAAAAGAGGGGCTCGTAGAGGGAGAGGTCCAGTTCCTGGCCGCCAACCTTCCCCCGCTTCTGGTGACGGAGCGCCATCATCGCGCCCAGCGCCAGGTGCATGCCGGCCGTCATGTCCGCCAGAGGAATCGGAGGATTCGTGGGCGGGCCGCCCGGATGGGCGTTCATGTGGCTGAAGCCGCTCATCGCCTCGGCCAGCGTGCCGAAGCCCGGCCTGGCGGCGTAGGGGCCGGTCTGGCCGTAGCCCGAGATGCGGCCGACGATCAGGCCCCTGTTGATCTCCCAGAGCCTGGCAGCCGGAAAGCCGAGGCGGTCCAGGGTCCCGGGGCGCATGTTCTCCAGCAAGATGTCGGACTGCTCCGCGAGCTGGGCGAAGATCCGCTGGCCCTTGGGGTGCTTCAGGTTCAGCGTGACGGGGAGCTTGTTGCGCGAGGCGAACAGCCAGAAGGGCTGGTATCGCTCTTCCACCACCGCCCAGTACCGGATGGGGTCGGGGGCGTTAGGAGGCTCGATCTTGATCACCTCGGCGCCGTAGTCGCCGAGGATCGTGGCCGCGAAGGGGGCGGCCACCACCGACCCCACATCGATGATGCGGACATCCTTGAGCGGGGAACTCGATTGCGCCACTTCCTTTCGCCGCGCCCGGATGAATTCGCTGAGGTCCTTCCTGTCCATGGTGACTCCTTGCCGTGGTGAGCCCGAATCTTGTGATAGGCCCATGGGAAGTCGCGGCAGTCGGCGAGACGCTACCTGCGAGCGGTGAGGGAAGTCAAGGAGAAACAGGTCCCCTGAGCGCCGAGCACCGAGCGCCTAGAGCCGAGAGGCGAGCGGAGAAGCATGGCGGCGACGGTTGGCCGGCGACCTTGGGAACTCCTCCCGCCCGCATGGACGGGCAAGATTGCGGCCAGAACCTTTTCCGGCGCAGGTTAAGAAATTCTAATGTGGCGTTAATATGCCTCACATGTTCGCGGACTATCCTGTCGGTCGGTTACAGGAGTTCCCATTTTGCAGCAGCGGGGATACATCACAGGGGGGTGCGAACATGTGGCAAGTCGGGAAGCAGTGGGTGGCGGCACGCAAAGGGGTGCTGGCCGTCGCAGTGGCTGCGCTCCTCATCGGGGGCGGGTTTGGAATCGGCTTGGCCGGAGGCAGGATACACCAGACGGCAGCCGGGGCCGCCACCATGGCGGTTGCGGGACCGTCGGGGGCGCCTGCGAGCTTCGCGGACCTCGCGGAGAAGCTCTCGCCAAGCGTCGTGAACATCAAGGTCACCAAGGTGGAAAAGGTAGAGGGTCCCGGCTTTCTGGGGCCCGAGGGGTTCGGCCCGGACTCCCCGTTCGGTGAGTTCTTCAAGCAGTTCTTCGGGGACATGCCGCAAGGTCCGCGCGAGTTCCGGCGGCAGGGGGCCGGCAGCGGATTCATCATCGGCAAGGACGGCCTGATCGTGACCAACAACCACGTGGTCGAGGGGGCGAAGGAGCTGACGGTCACGCTGGCGAACAAGGAGGAGTATCCGGCGAAGGTCGTCGGGCGTGACCCCAAGACCGATATCGCCCTGGTGAAGATCCAGGCCAAGGGGACGCTCCCCGCGGCGGCCCTGGGCGATTCGGACCGGTTGCGCGTCGGGGACTGGGTCGTGGCCATCGGTAACCCCTTCGGCCTGAGCAACACGGTCACTGCCGGCATCGTGAGCGCCAAGGGGCGCGTGATCGGGGCCGGACCGTACGATGACTTCATCCAGACGGACGCCTCGATCAATCCCGGGAACTCGGGTGGCCCGCTCTTCAACATGCAAGGCGAAGTGGTGGGGATCAACACGGCCATCATCCCCAACGGCCAGGGGATCGGGTTCGCCGTCCCGGTCAATATGGCGAAGAGCCTGTTGCCCCAACTGGAGGCCAAGGGCGAGGTGACCCGCGGGTATCTGGGCGTGCAGGTGCAGGCCATCACGCCCGAGCTGGCGAAGAGCCTGAACCTGAAAGACACGAAGGGCGCCCTGGTGGGCGGCGTCACCAAGGGCAGTCCGGCCGAGGTTGCGGGGATCAAGCAGGGCGATGTCATCGTTGGGTTCGATGGCAAGGAGGTCGCCGAGGTGCACAACCTGCCCCCGCTGGTGGCGGCCACGCCGGTGGGCAAGGAGGTTGCCCTCATGCTCCTGCGGGACGGCAAGGAGCAGACCATGAAGGTCAAGGTCGGGCAGATGCCGGGCGAGCGCGCGGAGGCGTCCGGTCCGGAGGAGCAGGCCCAGGGGAAGTGGGGCCTCGCGCTCCGCGACTTGGATGCCCGGACCGCGCGGCGGCTCGGCCTCAATCCCGGGGACGGGGTGCTGGTTGTGGCTGTTCAGCCCGGCAGCGCGGCCGATCGGGCCGGCCTCCGGCCCGGCGATGTCATCCAGGAGGTGAACAAGATAAGGGTGACCTCGGTCAAGGAGGCGCAGGCCGAGTCCCAGAAGGACCCCAACGCTCAGGCCTTGCTCCTGCTTTTCCGTCGGGGACAATCCAGTCAGTTCGCGGCGCTGGAGCTGAAGTAAGGCCGAGGGAATGAGGTGGATGCGGGGCCGCGCTGCCCGCGGGGCGGTGTGGCCCCGGCCGCCATCGGGAGCGGAGGATGGATATCATCATCGAGTATCGAGACGACCGGGCCCCCGCCAACGAATACCCGGAGCGAATCGTATCTCCGACGGCGCCGTCGCCATGCTGCATGGATAACATGGAACGGATCGGACACCCCGCATTTGATGCGAGCTGGCGATTCTTTTACAAGCGCTGCCGGACCTGTGGCTATACCGTCCGGTGCTTCTATGCGCCCAGCCTGATGGCTGTCTTCGAGGCGGCGAAGGAGATCAGGCTCACCCTGGCGGAGATGAACCTGGGGACGGGCAAGCGGAAGCGGCGGACACAGGCCGAGATCGAAGCGGAAATCGCCGCCGCAGGCGGCCGAGCGGCCCGGCCCAAGAGCGGCCACCGCTCCCCCATGCCGATCCGGCATCGCAGGCCTGCGGAGTCAGCCGCCTAGGACACTTGGCAATCCGGCAATCTGGCGATTTGGCAATCTGGCGAGTGCGTGACCTGGTCTCCCTGATTGCCAGGTTGCCCGATTGCCCTTCAGCCCCGCCCGCCATTGGTCTGCCTCGTCCCGACCTTCCCGGTGCGCCCTTCTGGCGTCATCTTGCCGCGCCCGCGATCTCGTAGTATCGTTCCTCCTATTGGTTCCACATCGAGGTGCCGGGCCGTCTGCGATGCCGGCGGCCCTCGGCGTTCCCGTCCCAAGGCGCACCCGCGCCCCGGCCCCGAGTGAGCGGGATGATCCAACTCGAAGAGATCAGCAAATCCTTCGGCGGGCAGGTCCTGTTCCGGGACCTCACGTGGCACATCACGCGGGGGCAGCGGATCGGACTGGTCGGCCCGAACGGGGCCGGCAAGACGACCCTGTGTCGCATCCTGACGGGCGCGGTGGAGGTGGACTCGGGCCAGGTCCGTCGAGCGAAGTCCGCCACCATCGGGTACCTGCCCCAGGAGATCGCCTCGGCCGGCGACGGAACGGTTTTGGGGGATCTGCTGGCCGGGTTTCCCGAGGTGCAGCGGCTCGAGGAAGAGATGGAGCTCCTGGCGGCCGAGATGGCCGAGGGTGACGGCGGGGCGTCCGAGGAGCTCACGCATCGTTATGGCGAGCTCCAGCACCAGCACGAGGCGCTGGGCGGCTATGGCCTGGAGGCCAAGGCCAAGGCGATCCTGCGCGGGTTGGGCTTCCCCTCCGGCGATTTCTTCAAGCCGCTGGCGACTTTCTCCGGCGGCTGGCGGATGCGCGTGGCCCTGGGGCGCCTCCTGCTGCAGGCGCCGGATCTGCTCCTCCTGGACGAGCCCACCAACCACCTGGACCTCGAATCCCTCCAGTGGCTCGAGGATTTCCTCGGCGCCTACGAGGGGACAGCGGTGATCATCTCCCACGACCGGTACTTCCTGAACCGGGTGGTGGACCGCATCGCGGAGTTGGAGCTCGGCCGGTTCGCCCTCTCCGTCGGCGATTACGATGACTACCAGGCCCAGAAGCTGGCCCGGCAGGAGCAGATCGAGGCCGCCCAACGCACCCAGGCCGAGCAGATCGAAAAGATGGAGCGCTTCATCCGGAAGTTCCGCTGCAAGGCGACCAAGGCGCGTCAGGTCCAGAGCCGGATCAAGATGCTGGATCGGATGGAGCGGGTGGAGGTGATCCGGGCCCCCAAGCGGATTCATTTCCGGTTGCCCCAGCCGCCCCGGAGCGGGACCAGCGTCTGCGAGCTCCGGAAGATCCGAAAGGCCTATGGGGACAATGTCGTCTATGCGGGGGTGGACTTCCGTCTCCTGCGAGGCGACCGGGTGGCCCTGGTGGGGATCAACGGCGCGGGCAAGAGCACCCTGCTCAAGATGGTGGCTGGCGTTCTGCCCTTCGAGGGCGGAGACCGGGTCCTGGGCCATAATGCCTTCATTCACTATTATGCCCAGCATCAGCTCGACGCCTTGAACCCGAGGAACAGCGTGCTGGAGGAATTGGCGGCGGTGGCAGATGTCGAGATGCAACCGCGCCTGCGGGCGATCCTGGGCGCGTTCCTCTTCTCGGGGGACGACGTGGAGAAGCCGGTGGCCGTCCTGTCCGGCGGCGAGAAGAGCCGGCTGGCCCTGGCCAAGATGCTTCTCCGGCCGGCCAACCTCCTCTGCCTGGACGAGCCGACCAATCATCTGGACGTCACCGCCCGAGAGATCTTGGAGGAGGCGCTGGAGCAGTTCGAGGGTACCATGCTCTTCATCTCCCACGACCGCTACTTCATCAATCGCATCGCGACGAAGGTCGTCGAGATCCGGGACGGCCGGCTCTGGGAGTTCGCGGGGGACTACGACTATTACCTCGAGAAGAGCGCCGAGCACCGAGAAAGCTGGCAGCAGGCGGAAGATAGAACCAAGCGCCGGGCGCCGAGCGCCGAGTCGAAAAAGGCGCCTGCAGCGAAGCCGAGGTCCAAGGAGGAGCGGCGAGCCGAGGCCGAGGCTCGGCAGCAGAAGAGCCGCGCCATCGCTCCCCTCAAGGCGCGACTGAAGGAACTGGAGTCGGAGATTGCCACGATCGAGGCGCGAGCTCGCCACCTCGACGATCAGATGGCGAATCCCGACCTTTACCGGGATAGCGGCAAGGCGCGCGAGGTCGCGCGGGAGCGGAAGACGCTGGAAGAGCAGGCCGCGTCCCTGTACGGCAAATGGGAGGAACTGGCCCTGCGCCTGGAGAGCGCCGTAGCCGAAGGAGGCTCATGAGCGCTCGAACAGCCGGAGGCCAGGGAGGCAGCGGCAGGAGAACGCGCCTGTCCCCTCCGCCGTCCCGGGGAAGGCCGGGATGGGCCATCCTGGTTGGGGCGCTCATCCTGCTGGCCCTGGCCGTCGGGTGGTATTCCCTGCGGTCGAGGGGGCTGGACCTTGCGCGGGTAGCGAACCTCACGGCGCCCGGCGAGGTCGTGGTGTTCTTCGGGGACAGCATCACCCAGGGCTATGGCGTCCGCCCTGAGGACAGCTTTCCCAGCCTGGTGGCCAGCGCGCTTGGGATCGCCTTCGTGAATGCCGGCATTCCGGGTGACACGATGGCAGCCGGACTGGCGCGGATGGAGCGCGACGTCCTTGCTCACCGGCCGCGGCTGGCCCTCGTGGAGTTCGGCGGGAATGATTTCCTCCGCCGCGTGCCGCTGGAAGAGACGCTGAAGAACCTGGACGGTATCGTCAAGACACTCGTCGCCCAGGGGATGATGGTGGTGATCCTTGAGGTGAACGTGGGCCTCATGGGGGATCCCTACATGAAGGGCTACCGGGCCGTGGCGAAACGATACGGCGCGGTCCTGGTCGAGGATGTCATGAAGGGCATTCTGGGGAACCCGGATCTGAAGGTGGATGGAATTCACCCGAACGCCCAGGGGCATCGGGTGATTGCGGAACGCGTGATCCGGGTGCTGCGCCCCCTCCTGCGCGAGGCGGATCGACGACGGGGCTCCTCGGTCAGACAATCCCGGGATTTCCCCTTGCCTGCCCTGCGTGCCGTCGCTAAACTACATCTGGCATGAAACGCGCGCTTGTCTCCGGCCGTCTTCCCGTTCATCGCCGACCGGTCCAGCCTGCGGCTGCGGCCCCGCCGCCGCTGCGCCTGCGCCATTACAAGCACGTCTACTGGATGCTGAACGGAGGGCCCTGGGCCACCGCCTACCACGCGGTCGTCCTGCACGACGGGTGTCACGGATGCCCCGTGTGTGCCGGCACGACCGATTGGTTCATGGAGTTCGCGCGGGTGGCGCGGGACCTCCTCGGCATCAACCTGCGCGACTGCCTGCACTGGGGGCCGCTGCACGATAATCCCCGCCCGCTGATCGCCCCTGCCTCGAACCTCGATGTCTGCAACCGGGGAACCCTGGAACGCCTGCGGAGCGCGTACTACCGCCTTCCCGAGCTGGAGCGCCCCAGGATCGACACGGTGCCCCCGGGTTTCCGCCGGATGAGCCAGGCCATGCGATTCGAGATGTCGGTGGCCGTCCTCGCCCGCATGATCGAGCTGTGGGAAGAGGGCCAGTACATCGGCTGGCCGAGCTAGGCACGACGCAAAGCGAGCAAGCTAGAAGGCCAGCAAGCTGGCAAGGGTGGGGGTTGTCGGGGGATCTTTGGACTCGACTCGGGCCGTCCTCTCTGCGTGCTCGCTTGCGGGCCTGCCAGCTTGTCAGCCCGGATTCCTCATCCGGTCTGGCTCAGAATCTCGGCGTAGATATCGGGCAGGAAGCCACGGACGGCCGAAGTGGTGCCGACGATCAGGACCGGGATGCGCATGTAGCCGTCGAGATGCACGAAGTGGCGGCGCAGGGCCTCCTCCGGGACCTCTTCCTGATCGCGGTCCCAGACGAAGACCTCCTCGCCCACCTTCACGAAGAACCGGCGGCAGGGGCGAATGAGCTCCAACGTCGCCTGGGCGTTCAGGGGATGCCTGGTCACATCACAGGCGGTGTAGGGGACCTGCTTCTGCGAGAGAAACTCTCTCGCCTGGGCGCAGGCGAGGCAGCCATCTTTCTGGTAGAGCCGCACGGTTTCCATGGTCATCCCGGGAACAGAACAGCCCTCTGGCCGAGGGGGCCAGAGGGCTGAAAACAGTTGCTCGCGGTCGGCCTACAGATCCTGAGGCTTCAGGGTCTTCCGCTTGTTGCCAATGGCCCGGGCCTCGGCTGCAGCGATCAGCTCGCGCACCTTCTTGTCCAGCGCGCCGTAGAAGTCGCCGGACACGTTGCACTTCTTGGCCACGTCCTTCGTCCGGCTCTTCGAGATGATGAGGTCTGCCCCCTTGCCTTTCTTCGCCACGTGTCATCCCTCCTTTAGCTGAAAGGTTTCGGTTCCAAGCTGGCCCGCCTTATACACTGGCCGCGGCGATTGTGTAAAGGGTTTTTTGCCTCGCCGGGTACGGGCCGGAATCAAAGGCCGGGCTTGATCCGGGCGGTTCTCACGCTCCCGGTTCTCATCTTCTGCGCCGCTCCGGTTGCGAGAGAACCCGATTCCTGGCCGCAAGCTCGGTTCGCCGAAAAGAACACGGGGACCCAAGCCGCGGGTCCCCGTCTGGTGCCTGGCAACGGGCGAGGTTACTTCTCGCCCATCTCCTTGACCTTGACCTGCTCCTTCAGGGCCGCATGGGCGGCGGCCAGCTTGGCGATGGGGACCCGGTAGGGGGAACAGCTCACGTAGTCCAGGCCGATCTTGTGGCAGAAGGCGACCGAGCGGGGCTCGCCCCCGTGCTCGCCGCAGATCCCGACCTCCAGGTCCTTGCGGGTGGCGCGGCCCTTCTCGACGGCCATCTCCATCAGGGCGCCCACGCCGGCCTGGTCGATGCTGACGAACGGATCCTCGGGGTAGACCCCCCGTTCCACGTACAGGGGGAGGAACTTCCCGGCGTCGTCGCGGGACAGCGCCAGGCAGGTCTGGGTGAGGTCGTTGGTGCCGAAGGAGAAGAACTCGGCCACCCTGGCGATCTCGTCCGCCACGATGCACGCCCGCGGGATCTCGATCATCGTGCCCAGCATGTAGCGGACTTTCAGGCCGTACTTCTTCATGGTCTCCTTGGCCACGCGCTCCACGATGTCCTGCTGCATCTGGAGTTCCTTGAGCGTCCCGACCAGCGGAATCATGACCTCGGGGTACGGGTTCTTCCCCGCCTTCCGCAGCTCGCAGGCCGCCTGGAAGAGGGCCTGGGCCTGCATCTCGGTGATCTCGGGATACTCGATCCCGAGGCGGCAGCCCCGGTACCCCAGCATGGGGTTGAACTCGTGCAGGGCGTCCACCTTGGCCTTCAGCCGGTCGGCCGGCATGCCGGACTTCTTGGCCAGCTCTTCGATCTCGGCGTCCGTCTTGGGCAGGAATTCGTGTAGCGGCGGGTCCAGCGTGCGGACCGTGACCGGCAGATCACCCATGATCTCCAGGATGGCCTTGAAGTCGGCCTTCTGCATGGGCAAGAGCTTGGCCAGGGCGCGCTTCCTCCCTTCCACGTCCTCCGCCAGGATCATCTCGCGGACCGCGTCGATGCGATCGCCCTCGAAGAACATGTGCTCCGTCCGGCACAATCCGATGCCGCCGGCGCCGAACTTGCGCGTGACCTGGGCGTCCTTGGGCGTGTCGGCGTTGGTCCGGACGCCGATCTTGCGGTACTTGTCCGCCCAGACCATCAGCGTGGCGAAGTCCCCCGACAGCTCAGGCTGGATCAGCTTCACCTCGCCGAGCATCACGTCGCCGAGGGCGCCATCCAGGGTGATGTAGTCGCCGCGCTGAATCTTGAGATCCTTGGCGAAGAAGTAGCCGTGCTCCTCGTAGACCGTGATGTCCGTGGAGCCGGCCACGCAGGGCTTGCCCATGCCGCGGGCCACCACGGCGGCGTGCGAGGTCATGCCGCCCCGGGCGGTGAGGATCCCCTGGGCGGCGTGCATCCCGCCGATGTCCTCGGGCGAGGTCTCGGTCCGGACCAGGATGACCCGCTCCCCCTTGGCGGCTTCCGCCTCGGCCTCGGCGGCCGTGAAGACCACCTTGCCTACGGCCGCCCCCGGCGAG
>Ga0315268_10001613_pt1 | contig 25967 bp, 20 predicted proteins | sample C1_top_MG_FD_204535 | JGI IMG/M metagenome (GOLD analysis project Ga0315268, IMG submission 204535) | Sediment microbial communities from Yellowstone Lake, YNP, Wyoming, USA - C1_top | ecosystem: Environmental > Aquatic > Freshwater > Lake > Sediment | place: USA: Wyoming | collected 2017-08-01
CAAAGCGGGAGCAAGCTCCCGCACTCCAAACGCTTGGCGGCGGTCACGGCCCGTGCCATTTTCATCCTTTGTGGTGCCCGCTGTGGGGTGAGGTCTTGCTTCCCCATACCTGGGGCATTTCCCTCGGAAATGCAAGGCCTCGGAAGCAACTCCAAAAAATGGCCAGCTTTTGGCAAAAATGGTGAAGTCGGGCCGCCGGGCCTTTTCTACCCTGCCCGCCCTTGCTATCGGAGCGCGCCTCGAACGGTGAGCGAGAGCTTGACCGCGCGCGTATTTTTCCGTAGCTAAGCGCGGGCGGCGCGGAGGTTTAGGACGAAGCGCCCGCAGCCTCAAGATGAAGGCTGAGGGTTGGGGACGAGTGGGGCCAGGCCGCGACCAGCCGGGCGGCTTGGCGTTTGGGCAGAATGGCCCGGGGCCGTGAACCGCGGGTGATTTCCAGCGACGCCGAACTGAGTGGAAGGCAGTCACGCAAACATGCAGGCAACGCCGCGCGCCTCCGAAGGCGCGAGGGAGCGTTGTTGCCTTTTCACGACAGCCGCCCGCCGGGTGTCAAGGCACCGCCCTTCCGGGCCGCGCTGTGTCGCGCATCTGAAGTTTTTCGGAGCGCGGAATTCATTCCGCCCACTCTTTGACAACCGGCGCGCGCTGCGGAGTGAATCCCGCCCTCCGATCCCTCCGGCCCCCAAGGGCCCGAAAGACGTGAGCTGCGCACCGCCTTGTTTATGAACGAGCGCAAGCTGGCCTTCGTTTATCCGCCGGCGGTCGAAGCGTTGAGCTACCCGCCTGATTGCCCGTTCAAGACCCAGCGGGCCGGCCTGACCCGGCAACGGTTGCTGAGCCTGGGCTTGCTCGGCGGCGCCGGGCGTGCAGAAGTGGCGCCGCGGCAAGCTTCGCTGGCCGAGTTGGGGGAGTTTCACACGCCGCGTTATCTTGAAGAGTTGGAGCGGGCCGCCGCCGGCGATTTGACCATTGAGGGCCTGCGCATGGGCCTGGGCGGGCCCGACACGCCCGTGTTTGCCGACCTCTTTGCTTATGCCGCGTGGGCGTGCGGGGCCTCGCTGACCGGGGCGGAGCTGCTGCTGGCGGGCACCGCGGATGCCGCCTTCAACTTGCTGGGCGGCTTTCACCACGCGCGCCCGGCGCAGGCCGCCGGCTTTTGTTACCTTAATGACGTCGCGCTCGCCTGCCTTCGGCTGGCCAAGGCCGGCCGCCGGGTGGCCTGCGTGGACTTGGACGCCCATCACGGCGACGGCACGCAGGAGGCCTTTTATGACCGCAATGACGTGCTGACAATCTCGCTGCACGAAAGCGGCAAGACGCTCTTCCCGGGAGGCGGCTTTGAGCAAGAGACGGGCCAGGGGCCTGGCCTGGGCTTTAACGTCAACGTCCCGCTGCCCGCCGACACGTACGACGAGGCGTATCTGCTGGCTTTCGACCGCATCGTGGTTCCGTTGCTGGGTGCCTTCAAGCCCGACGTGCTGGTGCTGGAGTTGGGGATGGACGGGTTGGCCGGCGACCCGCTTACGCATCTGTGCCTGACGAACAACGTCCATGCCGAGGCCATCGGGCGGTTGCTGCCCCTGAAACGACCGACGCTCGTGCTCGGCGGCGGCGGTTACCACGTCGAGAACACCGTGCGCGGTTGGGCCCTGGCTTGGCGCACCTTCTGCGGGCAGGAGGAGCATGATCCCAGTCTCGGCCTGGGCGGCGTCCTGCTCGGCACCACCGAATGGGGCGCCGGCCTGCGCGACCGCGTGCGGCCAGTCACTCCGGAGCAACGTGCCGCCGTCGAACCCGAGGTGCGCGCCACCATCCAGACGGTTATCAAGACGGTTTTCCGGCACCATGGTCTTGGCACGGCATCTGCCGCCGGGGGCGGTTCAGCCACGGGCGCTTGACGGGGCCAGCCGGTTTGCGAACAAACGAAGTCAACCTCAAATACGATCAGATACGAACCAGAAAGGAATACGCCATGCCAGAACAAACTAAAGCTGTGTCCACGGATTCTCTGCTGCAAGAGAAGCGGACCTTTCCGCCCGCGCCAGAAGTCATCCAGCGGGCCTACATCAACGCCGAGCAGTACCAAGCGATGTATGAGCGCTCGATCCGCGACCCGGATGGCTTTTGGCTCGAGCAAGCGGCCACGCTGGACTGGTACAAGCCGCCCACGGTGTCCCGCCGCTACGTCTGGGACACGGCGGCGCGCAACGTTGACCACACTTGGTTCGAGGACGGCCAGCTCAACGCGAGCGTCAACTGCCTGGACCGCCACCTCCGCACGCCCACGCGCACCAAGCCGGCCATCGTCTGGCAAGGCGAGCCGGAAGACGACGTACGGGTGCTGACCTATGAGCAGTTGCACACCGCCGTGTGCAAATTCGCCAACGTCCTCAAGGCGCTCGGCCTCAAAAAGGGCGACCGCGTTTCGGTCTATTTGCCGATGATTCCCGAACTGCCCATCGTGATGCTGGCCTGCTCGCGCCTGGGGATTATCCACTCGGTGGTCTTCGGCGGATTCAGCGCCGAATCGCTCGCCGGGCGCATCAATGACTCCGCCTGCCGGGCGCTCATTACCTCCAACGTCTCGCTGCGCGGCGGCAAGGGCATCCCGCTCAAAGCCATGGCCGACGAAGCCTTGAAGCAGACCGCCAGCGTTGAGAAGGTCGTCGTCGTCAAGCGCAACGACGCGCCCTGTCCGATGACGCCCGGCCGCGACCTGTGGTTTCACGAGCTGATGGCCAGCGCCAGCGCCGACTGCCCGCCAGTGGTCAACAACTCCGAAGACCCGCTCTTCATGCTCTACACGTCGGGCTCCACCGGCAAGCCCAAGGGCGTCGTCCACACCACCGGCGGCTACCTGCTCTTCTGCAGCGTCAGCCACAAGTACATCTTTGACATCCACGCCGACGACATCTACTGGTGCACCGCCGACATCGGCTGGGTCACCGGCCACAGCTACATCGTTTATGGCCCGCTGTGCAACGGCGCCACCAGCCTGATGTTTGAGGGCATCCCGACTTTTCCCGACGCCGGCCGCTTCTGGCAGATCGTCGAGAAGTTCAAAGTCACCGTCTTCTACACGGCCCCGACCGCCATCCGCTCCCTCATCCGCCTGGGCGAGGAGTGGCCCAACAAGCACGACCTCAGTTCGCTGCGCCTCCTGGGCACGGTCGGCGAACCGATCAACCCGGAGGCCTGGATTTGGTATCACCGCGTCATCGGCAAGGGCCGCTGCCCTATCGTGGACACCTGGTGGCAGACCGAAACCGGCGGCATCCTCATCACCCCGTTGCCGGGCGCCCATACCCTCAAACCCGGCAGCGCCTCCCGGCCCTTCTTCGGCGTCGAGCCCATCGTGCTGCGGGACGACGGCTCGGAGTGCGCGCCCAACGAAGGCGGCAAGCTCTGCATCAAAAAGCCTTGGCCGGGCTTCATGCGCACCACCTGGGGCGACCACGAGCGGTTCATTGACACTTACTTCACGCTGTACCCCAACCTCTATTTCACCGGCGACGGTTGCCGGCAGGACCCCGACGGCGACTACTGGCTGATGGGCCGCATTGATGACGTGGTCAACGTTTCCGGCCACCGCATCGGGACTGCTGAAGTCGAAAGCGCGCTGGTGAGCCATCCGAAGGTGGCCGAGGCCGCCGTCGCGCCCATGCCCCACGACATCAAGGGGCAGGGCCTCTACGCCTTCGTGACGCTCAAAGACGGCGTGCAGGAGAGCCCGGAGCTCAAGAAGGAACTCAGCTTGCACGTCCGCAAGGAAATCGGGCCGATTGCCGTGCCGGACAAGATTCAGTTTGCCCCCGCCCTGCCCAAGACCCGTTCGGGCAAGATCATGCGGCGCATCTTGCGCAAGATCGCCGAGAACGCCGTGGAGCAAATCGGGGACGTCACGGCGCTGGCTGACCCGCACGTGGTGGAGGTGCTCGTCCAAGGCCGGCAATGAGCTTCGCTCGCCCAACCTAACCCAACCGGAGCCGGGCCCCTGGTAAGGCCCGGCTCCAACCCCAGTGGAGGTTCCCATGCCAGAGCAAAAGACCGTGAATCGGTGGTGGGTGGTGGTCGGCGCGCTGATTATCCAGGTCAGTCTCGGCGCCGTCTATATCTGGAGCGTGTTTCAGACGCCTCTGAAGCGCGCTTTTCCGACCTGGACGGAAACTCAGGTCACGCTGCCGGCGCAGATTGTGCTGGCGGCGTTCGCGCTGGCCGTGATTTTCGGGGGCCGGATTCAAGACAAGCTCGGGCCGAAGAAAGTGGCCACGGCGGGCGGCATCATTCTTGGCCTGGGTCTGGTCCTGGCCAAGTTCACGGGCGGCTTTGGCCCCGGCGCGGCGCTGGTCTGGCTGATTGCGACGTTCTCGGTGCTGGGCGGCCTTGGCATTGGCGCCGCTTACGTATGCCCCATTGCCACGTGCGTCAAATGGTTCCCGGATAAGAAGGGTTTGATCACTGGCCTGGCGGTCGCTGGGTTCGGCGCGGGGGCGTTTTTCTTCGCCCCGCTGGCCAAAGGCTTGATCTCCGGCGTGAAGTACGAGTTGCTGGGGGTGAAACTATTCCCTTTGCCTGAGCTGGAGATCTTCAACACCTTCTTAGCGCTGGGCCTCATTTTCCTCATCGCAGTCGTTGCCGGCGCGCAGTTGTTGCAGAACCCCCCGGCCGGCTACGCGCCCGCCGGCTGGACGCCCCCGCAGCCGGCCCAGGGCGCGCCACAAAAGGAATTCTTCACCCCCTCGGAAATGCTGCGCACGCCGATGTTCTGGCTGTTGTGGGTGACCTACTTCGCCGGTTGCACGGCGGGCTTGCAGGTCATCATGAAGGCCTCGCCCATCTGGCAGTCTTTTGCCTTCGGGAGCATGACGCCCCCGGTCGCCGAGGCCGATTTTCAGCGCGTCACTACCGCCGGGGCAATGGCTGTTTCGATTCTGGCGATTTTCAACTCGCTGGGCCGTATCTTCTGGGGCCGAGTCTCCGACACCATCGGCCGCAAAGCGGCGCTCATCGCCATGTTTGCCATTTGCGGCGTGGCCATGCTCGTGCTCGACAGCCTGCGCACCTATCCGTTGTATCTATTGGGCATCTGTGTCGTCGGGCTGTGCTTCGGCGGCTACTTGGCGCTGTATCCGGCCGTGACTGCGGATTTCTACGGCACAAAACATCTGGGCGTGAACTACGGCTGGATGTTCTCGGCCTACGGCGCGGGCGGCCTCTTCGGGCCGTTCCTGGCGGCCAAGCTGATGAGCGTGGTCGCCAAGCTCCCTTACCAGGTCACCGAACCGGGCGGGAAAGCAGTGGAACGACTGTTTCCCGTCGGCAATTACCGCCCGGCGTTTCTGGTGGCCGGTGTCGCGTGTTTGGCGGCGGCGGTCATCTGCCTCGCTCTCCGCCCGCCGAAACGGGCGTGACCCGGCGCCGGCTTTCCCAGCAAACCTAGTCAATCCCAACCAATTGGACCGTCGCAACATGAACTCAATCCCAATCTCTTATCCGCAGTCGTCGGCGTTGAACCCAAGGCCGCTGCTGACCCCTTACCGCGTGGCCATCCTCACCGCCTTGGGGCTGGCCAGCGGCGCCGCGTTGGGCGCCGACCCCCCCAAGCTCACGCCCAAGGCCGAGCTGTCGGTCAAGGAGACTTACGACTCCAACGTTTATCTCCAGGACGTCGGCACACTCGCGCACCAGGACTCCTTCGTCACCACCGTTATCCCCAAGGCGAGCCTGGAGGCCAAGTTCGCGCCGGAGTTCAACGCCACGATTGCCTACGCGCCCGAGGTGACCCAGTACCATGCTGAGCCCTCCGAATGCTACGTCGCGCACCGGGCCAACCTTAACCTCGGCGGCAGATGCAATGAGACGACCTGGGAACAACTCAACAGCTTCACTTGGATTGACGGCAACCGCGAGGGGCCGACCTTCGTCACGCCGGGCGACATCCCGGCCGTGGGCGGCATCCCGGTCCGCGACCGCCGCGAGGCAATCATTTGGCGGGATAGTTTCAAGCTCACCCAGCCCCTCGGCGAGGCCTGGTTTGTCCGGCCAGTTTGCAGCTTCTACGAGCATGATTTCCAGACCCGCCAACACGACTCCACCGCGGCGCCACACATTGGTTACGAGAACTACACAGACCGCCAGGACCTCAACGGCGGGCTGGACATCTGCTACCAAGTGGCCAAGGACACCCGCTTGGTAGTGGGCTACCGCTACGGCCAGCAGGACCAGTTTCGCGGGCCCCTTTACAGCGACCTCACGAAGCTCGGGGATAGTCCCTATGACAGCTCTTACCACCGCATTCTAGTGGGCATTGAGGGGGCACCCGCCGACTGGCTCAAGCTCAACGCGCTGGTCGGCCCCGACATCCGCACCTGGTCCCGCGCCGCGCATCAGGTGCCCAGCTTCCATCCCGCCGAGATGCTCTACTGGGTTGACGCCACCGTGACCATCATGCCGAGCGAGGAAGACACGGTGGTCTTTTCCAACCGCCGCTACGAGCAACCGGCGTTCTCCAGCCAGAGCGTCTATGAGGACATCACCTACGAGGCGGTGTGGCGGCATAAGTGCAGCGCCGATGTCACTTGCAGCGCGGGCTTCCGGATTTACGTCGGCGACTGGCAGGCGCCCGTAAACCGGGAGGACTGGATCTACACGCCCTACGCCTCCCTGGCTTGCACGTTCAGCGAGCACCTCAGCGGCGAGCTCTCCTACTCTTACGACTGGGTGGAGAGCAAAGTGCCCAACAAGCCTGGCCGCGAATACACCCGTCACCTCGGCGCCATCAGCCTCAAATACACGTTCTAGCAACGCCCAAGGCCGCTACGCGGAGCGGACCCAGCCCATCACGGTGACTGGTGTCACGCGAAGATCACAGCGAAAAAAATGGCGGCGGAAAACACGGATGCCGCGGATAGGAAAACATCCGCGTAATCCGCGCTATCCGCGGTCAAGCCCTCACTGAACGCGGCCGAATTTCTTTTCCAGCTCGCGGAAGTTCAGCTCGATGAGGGTCGGGCGGCCATGCGGACAAGTGTAAGGCATGGCGCAACGGCGCAGGTCGGCGATGAGCCGCTCCAGTTCGGCCCCGGCCAGGGGGTCGTGGGCCTTCACCGCATGGCGGCACACGGTCTTGGCCACCATTTCCTCGCTCAGCCGCAAAGTGCTCAGTTCCTGGCTCGCTGCCTTGAGTTCGTCCACCAGTTCGATGACGAAGCGCCGGGCGTCCGGCACGCGCACGAACGGCGGCAAGCCATCGAGCAGAAACGTCCGCTCGCCGAACTCGCTCAAGCTTACTCCCAGGCGCCCCAGCGCGGGCAGTTGTCCCCGCAGGAAACCGGCGTCGCGCGGCGAAAGCTCGACCGTCTCCGGCAGCAGGAGCCGCTGGCAAGGCGCCTGGCCTTGGGCCAATTGTGCCAACACGTGCTCGAAGAGCACCCGCTCGTGCGCTGCGTGCTGGTCGAGCATCACCAGCCCGCGGTCGGACTCCAAGACCACGTACAGGTTGCCGATCACGCCGACCAGCCGGAGCGGGACCGTGAACAGCGAAGGAGGCGGCTGATGCTGGATACTGGATGGAGGATGCTGGACGCTGGATGGCGCGGGAGGCGGCTCGGATGGCGTGGCCGCTGGCTCCACCGGCGCGGGCTTGGCCGGAACAGGCGAGCGGCGCGGTGATGCCAGAGCGGGTTGGGGCGCGGCCACGCCCGGACCTGGCGGCCGGACCAGCCCTGGCAGTTCGCCGGACGCAGGGGCTGGCCGACGCAATGGCGGGGGCGCAGCCGGTCGGCGCGGAGTGGGGGCAGCCGCGGCGGGCGCAACCGACGGCGGGCTGGGGCGTTCCGGCACAGCACGCTCGCCCGCGACCGGTGCGGTTACGAAGCGCACCGGCCGCCCCTCCAAGGCTTCACGCACCGCCTGGGCCACTTGGGCGCGCACTTGCCGCTCGGCGTGGAATCTCACTTCGCGCTTCGCCGGGTGGATGTTCACGTCCACGAGGCCAGGGTCCAATTCAACAAACAGACAGCACACCGGGTAGCGCCCTTTCATCAGCGCGGTGTGGTAGCCTTCCAAAAGAGCCAAGTTCAGCCCGCGGTTCTCCACCGGTCTTCGGTTTACGAACAAGTGCTGGTCTTCGCGCGTGGCCCGCGAGACACCCGGCGCCCCAACGAACCCCCAAACGTGAATCGTTGGCGGCTCGCCGAGCGCCCGCTGGCTGGTTTGGATTTCGTCCTCGGACACCTCCGGGGCAAAGAGCTTGGCCGTGCAGTCCAGCGGCAGCAGGTTGAGCTCGGCGCCGTAAAGCGCGCGCAACCGCTCCCTCAACGCGGACATTTTGGCGGGCGGGTCGGCGGCGGCCAGCGGCGGCAACTGCCACACTGGCCGCTGGTCATGGGTGAAAGTTAAGCCGACTTCGGGGAACGAGAGCGCGGCTAGCAAGAGATAGTGCTGGACGTGGGCCCGCTCGGTCTCTTCGCTGCGCAGGAACTTCCGGCGGGCGGGCAGGTTATAAAACAGTTGCCGCACCTCCACGCACGTGCCGGGCGGGCCGCTGGCCTCTCTGACCTCCAGCAGTTTGCCCCCGGCGATGACCACTTGCGTGGCCGCCAGCGCGCCCCCCTCCCGCTCCCGCGTCGTCAGCGTCAGGCGGCTGACACCGGCAATGCTGGGCAGGGCCTCACCACGGAAGCCCAGTGTCGCGATGGCGCTCAAGTCTTGCGCCCGCTCGATTTTGCTGGTGGCGTGCCGCTCGAAGCACAGCAAGGCGTCGTCGCGGCTCATGCCCAGCCCGTCGTCCGTCACCCGGATGAGGCTGCGGCCCCCGGCCTGGATGTCAACCGTGACGCGCCCCGCCCGGGCGTCGAGGGCGTTCTCGACCAACTCCTTGACCACGCTGGCGGGCCTTTCAATGACTTCCCCGGCGGCGATCTGGTTGGCGACTTGTTCGGACAGCAGCCGAATGCGGTTCATCCGCCCCCACTATAACCAGCCAATCGCCGAAGGAAAGGCGGGACGTGAAACGTGAAACGTGAAAACTTGAGAAACGCCCCCGATCGCCGGACCGTGTTCACGTTTCACGTTTCACTTCCAAACAAGTCTATAACAGGGATTGCACGCCAGACCGCCAGGCATTATGCTTGGCCGGTTTGTGGCATGAGAAAGTGGCTTGTGTTGATCCTGGCAGGCGCGGCTGGATACCTCGGTTTCCAGCAGTGGCGCGATTGGCGGGCCAAACTCCAGGCCCAGAATGGCGCCCGCCTCACCACCGCGCTGGTCATCCAGACCAACATCGCCTTCGCCGTCAACGCCGCCGGCGAGATCAGCCCGGCCGAGCAGGTCTCCGTGCGCCCGGAAATCAACGGCAGGATCGAAACACTGCCGGTGGACCTCGGCGACCGGGTCAAGAAAGGCGACCTGCTCTTCAGCTTGGACGACAAAGAACTGCAGAACCAGCGGGCCTCCGGCGTCACGGCGGTGGCCCGGGCGAAGCTTGAGTTGGACCAAGCCGAACGCAACTTCAAGCGCGCCGAGGAACTCCACGCCGACAACCTCATCTCGCAGGAAATCTACGAAAACACCAAGACCGCTTACGAACTGGCCAAGAACGCCCTCGAACGCTCCCAGAAGGAACTGGCCATCATCGAAGAACGACTCACCAAGACTCAGGTGGTGGCGCCGTTCGATTGCACGGTGCTGACCCGGCCGGTCTCCATCGGCCAAGCCGTGTCGGGCTCAGGCGGCTTCAACAGCGGCACCGAAGTGCTGACGATCGCTGACCTCAACTCGATGATCATCAATGCCCACGTCAACCAAGCCGACGTGCCCCGCCTCAGTGTCAACCAGGAAGTCGAAGTGGCGGTCGAGGCGGTGGCCGGCTTGAAGGTTACCGGCATCGTCGAGCGCATTGCCCCGCAGGCCACCATCAAGAACAACATCAAAGGCTTCGCTTCGCGCGTCCTTCTGACCAACGTGGACCAGCGCGTCAGGCCGGGCATGACGGCCAACGTCAAAGTCCCGGTGGCCTCGGCGGACAACGTGCTGGCGGTGCCCTTGGCCGCCGTCTTCACCGAGCGCAACCCCGAAACACAGGAGATGGAGCGGTTTGCCTACGTGCTCAAGGGCGGCGCTTATGAGAAGCGCAACCTCCAGGTGGGCATCTCGGACTATTTCTACGCCGAGATTCAGGGCGGTTTGCGCGCCGGCGAGGTCGTGTCGCTGGAATTGCCCAAGGAGGAACGCGAGAAGCAGGCAAAACAATTGGCGGCAACGCCGCCCGGTGGCGAGGGACAGGCGCGGGCCGCGCCAGGGCCCCGGGGCGGCGCTCCTGGCGGGCCTGGGGCCGGGACCACTGGCGCCCCTGGCCGAGGGCAACCTGGCTCGCCCAGCCGACCGGCCACGCCGGGTGGCGCGGGTGGAACCAGCGCCGCCAGACCCGCCGGCGGCAGCCGTTGAGCCGCTGGCGAACCACCATCCCATGGCCTTGGTCGAACTTCGCAACGTCAGCAAGGTTTACCACCTGGGCGAGGAGGAAATTCGCGCCCTGGACAACGTGTCAATGGACATTGCCGAAGGCGAGTTCATCTCGATTATCGGGCCGTCGGGCAGCGGCAAGTCAACCCTCATGCACATCCTTGGTTGCCTGGACACCCCCAGCGGGGGGACGATCAAGCTCGACGGGATGATGATCCACGACGCCTCGCCCCGGCAATTGGCTGCCATCCGCAACCTCAAAATCGGGTTCGTCTTTCAGTTCTTCAACCTCCTGCCCAGGCTCAACATCCTCCAAAACGTTGAATTGCCCATGATTTACAGCGGCGTGCCGGGACGCGAGCGCCGCCGCCGCGCGCTGGCCGCCCTCCAGGCGGTGGACCTGGAAAACCGCGCCAAACACCGCCCCAGCCAGTTGTCCGGCGGCCAGCAACAGCGGGCCGCCATTGCCCGCGCGCTGGTCAACAACCCCCGCATCATCTACGCCGACGAGCCGACCGGCAACCTGGACTCCCACACCGGCGAGACGATCCTCGCCTTGTTCCGCAAGTTGAGCCTCGAAGGCCGCACGATTGTCCTGGTCACCCACGACCCGGAGATTGCCGCCGTCACCCCAAGGCGCATTGAAATCCGGGATGGGCGCGTCGCGGAGAAGGTGGACCTGACGCTGGCGGGCTTGGACCGGCCCCCGCCAAAAGGGGCGGCCACTGCTGGGCCGACAAGCCGCGAATCTGACGGAGCTCGGTAATGGCAAATTGAGAATTGCAGATTGTAAATTGTAAATTGGATTCGCCCATGACGCGGGATAAGCCATCGGAGCGGCTCGGACGGCACGTCGCTGCCCAGTTTGTGTGGCGCGGCGCCAGTGCCCCCCAATTTGCATTCTTCAATCTACAATTTACAGTTCTCAATTCCTGTTTCTCCTGCCCCCGCCCCGCTGAAGTGGCGTGTTGACGGGAGCCGGCCCTCATGAACCCCCGCTTCTTGCCTCCTGCACCCGAGGCCCTCCGCCACCAGTCCCTCAACCTCGCCACGACCATCGGCGTCGGCTTCCGGGAGATTTGGGCGCACAAGTTCCGCTCCCTGCTCACCATGCTGGGCATCATCCTTGGGGTGTCGAGCCTGGTGGCGATGTCGGCGCTGGTCAAGGGCATGGAAAAGGGCGCCAAAGAGGCCCTGATTGCCGTGGGCGGCTTGCAGAAGGTCCGCGTCGAACCGCAGCCGGTCCCGGTCGAACAAGCCCATCTCAAGGACCAGGCGGTGGGCATTACCATCAACGACGTGCATGCCTTGCAGAACGGCGCGCCGCTGGTCACGCGCATCTCGCCCGAAATGCGCCAATTCGGCGCCACCGTGTCCGCTAACGGGAAGCGGTTCCGCCCCTTCAACGTCAGCGGCGTCTGGCCGGTCGCCCTGGAAATGAGCGAGCACGTCGTCGCCCACGGCCGCATGTTCAACGAGGTTGATGAGCAAATGGCCCGCAACGTGTGCGTGATCGGCACGGCCATTCGGGACGAACTGTGGGGCTCGCCCGAGCAACTGGGCCACGAAATCATCCCGCTGGGCGAGACCATTTACATCAACGGCCTGCCCTTCACCATCATTGGCATGTTCCAGCACTACGAAAGCGAGCAGGACCGCAAAGCCCGCCTGCTGGCCAAGCTCCAGCCGCCGGCCCCGGCCAAGACCGGCCCCGTGCGCAATCGCGGCTGGCGCGGCCCAGGGCGCGGCAATTTTGTTTTCTGGCTCAAAAACGCCACCCTCTACATGCCGCTCAACACCATGTGGATGAGGTTTCGCTCCGGCATGATGATCGCCAGCACCGCTGGCGACCGGCCGGGCCATTGGATGCCCCCGCCCGCTGCCTTTGGCGACCCGCGCCTCTCCACCCTCGAATTGAAGATCGCCGACGCCGACTTGCTCACTGAGTCCCTCCAGCAAATCCGCAACGTCCTCATGAGCACGCACAAGGGCATTGAGGACTTCGGCTTTCGGACCCAGGAAGAATGGGCGGACAACATCAAGACCTTCATCCGCAACGCCCGCTTGAGCGGCGGCTTGATCGCCGGCATCAGCCTCTTGGTCGGGGGCATTGGCATCATGAACATCATGCTCGCCAGCATCTCCGAGCGCGTCCGCGAAATCGGCATCCGCAAGTCCGTCGGCGCGGCCGTGGGCGACATCTTCATTCAAATCCTCGTCGAGAGCCTGGTCATCGCGGCCATCGGCGGGCTGGCTGGGCTGCTCACCTCGTTTGGCCTGGTGCAGGCGATCAGTTCGTTGTCCCCCACCGACAACGCCCCCATCATCACAGTGACGGCGATGGCGGTGGCCTTCAGTTTCAGCGTGGCGGTGGGCATCCTGGCGGGCCTGTTCCCCGCTTTCAAAGCGGCCCGCCTGGACCCGATTGAGGCGCTGCGGTACGAGTGAGGCGATTTGCATTGGGGCAATTGCAAATTGAGAATTGTAGATTGTAGATTGCAAATCGGGTTCTTCCATGACGCCGGATGAACTATCGGAGCGGCTGTGGCCGTTCGCCGCCCGCGTTGGGAAAGCGGTGGATGCCCTGCCAGAAAGCCGGCTGGGGCGGCACGTCGCGGGCCAGCTTGTTCGGTGCGGCACCAGCGCACCGCCCAATTACGACGAGGGCTGCGCCGCCGAAAGCCGGGCGGACTTTGTCCACAAACTCGGCGTTGCCTTGAAGGAACTTCGAGAAACCCGGGGTTGGCTGCGTTTCATCATCATCGCCGGGCTGTTGCCTGAGAAGCGGATTGTTGCTTTGCTCGGCGAGTGCGAGGAACTGTGCAACATCATCGCCCGGTCCTTGCTGACGGCCAAGTCCCGCCGGCCCGCTCCGAAGACTACCGGGGCCGAAGGGAGTTCAATCTGAAATCTTCAATCTACAATTTCCAATTTACAATTCCCATGTCATCCAGCATCCAGCCGTGAACCTCCTCAACACCATCCTCGTCGGCCTTAAGGAAGTGTGGGCGCACAAGTTCCGCTCCCTGCTCACCATGCTGGGCATCATCCTGGGCGTGGCCAGCCTGGTGGGCATGTCCTCCCTGATCAAAGGCATGGAGAACGGCATGAAGGAGGCCATGATCGCCATGGGCGGCGCCGACAAAGTCCTCCTGGAGGAACAGCCTGTGCCCACCGACCAGGAGCACTTGGCCGATCAGGCCCCTGGGCGCACGATGGTTGACGTGGCGGCGTTGCGCCACAGCGCCCCGTTGCTGCGCCTGGTCTCCCCGGAAATGGCCATCAACCAGGTCGTCCTCACGCGTGGCGAGAAAATGGTCATTCCAGCCGAATGCGTCGGCGTCTGGCCCGCGGTGATTGACATGAACCTCCACACCCTCCAGCACGGGCGGTTTTTCACCGACTTGGACGAAGAAAACGCCAACAGCGTTTGCGTCATCGGCACCGGCATCCGCGACGAGCTCTTCGGCTCGCCGGAGGATACGGGCCGCGAGATCGTGCCCGTCGGCGAACTCATCAACATCAACGGCCAGCCCTTCACCATCGTCGGCATGTTCGCCCGCTACGAAAGCGAACGCGATAAGAAGCTGCGCGAATCAGCCCCGGCCAAGCCCGCCGAGAAGCTTGCCGGCCCGGCGCGGCTGCGCTGGGGACACCACCGGGGCGGCTGGGCGTTCTGGCGGAAGAACTACACCGTCTATATGCCGCTGAACACCGCCTGGATCAGGTTCCGCGCCGCCTCCGGCGCCAACAACATCCCGGACCCACGCCTGACCGATATTGACCTCAAGGTAGCCGGCCTGGAATTGCTCGAACCGGCTCTGCAACAAGCCCGTAACGTCCTCATGCTCACCCACCGCAGCATCGAGGACTTCAACTTCCGCACCCAGGAGAACCAACTGGAGACCATCAACACCCAAATCCGCAACACCCGCATCAGCGGCGGCATCATTGCGGGCATCAGTCTCCTGGTGGGAGGTATTGGGATCATGAACATCATGCTGGCCAGCATCCACGAACGGGTCCGGGAGATTGGCATCTGCAAGGCGGTGGGGGCCACCGGCCTGGCCGTCTTCACCCAAATCCTGGTCGAAAGCGTCGTCATCGCCCTGGTTGGCGCCGCCCTGGGTGTGGTGGCCAGCTATGGCATGGTCGAAGTGCTGACCTTGATTGCCCCGACGGCCAACGCCCCCGTCATCACCCCCGTGGCGTTGCTGGCGGCGGTTTGTTTCAGCGCCGTGGTGGGCGTCGCTGCCGGCCTTTTCCCCGCTTTCAAAGCTGCCCGGCTCAACCCCCTCCAGGCGCTCCGTTACGAATAGGCGCGCTGCACATGAACGCAGAATACCAAATCCATTCGCCCACCCGCGCGCATCCTCATCATTCCCAGGCCAATCGAGCCAACGCCGTCCTGTTGGTCGCGCTGTTCCTGTCTTTGCCCGCGCTGGCCAGGGCGGGCCTGTTGGAGGACCTGGCCAAGCCGCACCAAGGCCGCTCCCGGCGCGCCACCTCCACCATGCGCGTCGGCGAAGTGCGCCGGGGCGGCGGAGAAGTCAAGCTCAATCCCAAGGCTGATCCCAAGGGCGACCTGGAGGAAGCCAGCAACTTCGACAACTTCCGCATCCCGCCCGGCCAAACGCACGTGCTCCTGGATGAAAAAGGCCCGGGCGTGATCACGCACATCTGGATCACGTTCCTCGGGCCTGAACCGCAAGACTGGGCCAAGCAAGGCTCCGCCAATCACCAGGAGATGCTCCTGCGGATGTTCTGGGACGGCAATCCCCGGCCCGCCGTGGAGGCGCCCGTGGGCGATTTCTTCGCCAACTGCTTTGGCCAGCGCCGCGAGGTCATTAGCCTGCCGGTCATCGTCGAGGACGCCGACTCCTACAACTGTTTCTGGCCCATGCCGTTTCGGAAGTCCGCCCGCATCGAAATCGAAAACCAGAGCGAAAAGCAAATCAGCCTCCTCTACTACAACATTGACTGGATCAAGAAGGACAAGCTGCCCAAGGATACGCCCTACTTCCACGCCCAATACCGGCAGGAGTACCCCGTCGAGCACGGGAAGGACTACCCGATCCTCGACACCAAGGGCAAGGGCCACTATGTCGGCACCGTGCTGGCCGTGCGCACCCGCAGCCCCTCCTGGTTCGGCGAAGGCGACGAGAAGATTTACATTGACGGCGAGGCCAAGCCCTCCATCTGGGGCACCGGCACGGAGGACTACTTCCTCTCGGCCTGGGGATTGAAAACGTGCAGCACGCCTTACTTCGGCGTGCCGTATTTCGACCAGTGGGGCATCGTCGGCAGCCACACCGCCGCCTATCGCTGGCACCTCAACGACCCCATCGTCTTCAACACCGGCATCAAGGTCACCATCGAGCACTTCGGCTGGATCTCCCCCGATGAAAACCCCAACTACAAAGCGATGAGCTGGAATGAGCGCGAAGATGACTACGCCAGCGTCGCCTTTTGGTATCAGACCGGCGCGCCGACCTTCGCGGCCCGCGCGCCACACGCCCGCGAACGCCGCCTGCCGAGCCTGGAGCGCGTCATCGCCTACGCCCGCGACTTCACCGACGCCGCCCATCACGGCCAGGGCGAAGCCCGCCAACAGCCCCTCGACTTCTACGACGGCCCGCAGTTGCTCTACAAACCGCCGCAGGCCGAAGGCGCTTGGGTGGCCATACCCATAGAAGTCAAGAAAAAAGAGCCGCTCCGCCTCCTGGTCAGCGCGACCAAATCCCACGACTTTGGCCGCTACCAGGCCTTCCTGAACGAAGTCAAACTCGGCCAGCCGACTGACTTTTACAGCGCCAAGCTCGCCAATGAGGAGGTCCACCTGTTGGACTTCTGGCCCGACCCAGGCACTTACACCCTGCGATTAGAGTGCGTGGGCAAGAATCCGGCTTCAGCAGGCTACTACCTCGGCATTGAGTCGGTGCGCCTGCGCGAACGCCGCCCCCGCGTGCTCCAGATGGGCCACGACAAGGACAAAGACTGGCGCAAGGAACCGAAGCTTTACGACTGATACCAACTTGCGTCCCAGACGACACCAATCGCCATCACCTGCCCTGCGGGCACGCCTCTCCCCCACTGGGGGAGAGCGACGAGGTGAGGGGGAGATTCGTGGCGAATTGAATGCGCTTTAGTGTGAGCCCAGGGCCGGCCAGACTCCATGCCGCACGCGCCGCCACAAGCCGTGAGTATGGGGGGGACGGACAGCGCGTATTTCGGAGCGCGGCATTCATGCCGCTTAAGTGGACCGCCTTGGGCGGTGGAGGGCGTTGGCGGCGCTTGGGAGCGACGGACCCTGATGCGGCATGAATGCCGCGCTCCGGCCCATCCCACGCCCTGCAACGAAGGCCATTCTCCGGTCAGCGCCTGGACCCAAGGAACAGGCGCAAGACGTACCAGAACATCAGCGCCACCGAGGCAAATAGCTCCAGCGCCGCGCCCACGTAACGGTCTTCCGGGTAGTGGTGAAGGACGTTCGAGGTGTCGTACAGGATGGCCCCGCCTGCCACGGCAATCATGCCCACGGAAAACCAGGTACCCAAGTTGAAGCTGAACAACACGCCGCACACGATCGCCAGCGCCGCCACTATTCCCGCCCACATCAACACGCCGCGCAGGAAAGAGAAGTCGCGCCGCGTCAGGAACACCACCGCCGTCAGCCCCCCGAAGCCCAGAAAGGTCGCGCCGGCCGCGCTGCTGATCACCCCGGGGGCCACCGCCTGAGCCACGAACAGCAACGGCACAAAGATGATCGCCTCCGCAACGACATACGCCGCCAGCGCCGCGTACTGCGCCGGTAGCGACGCCGTCCGGTGGGCCACGTGGCTCGCCAGCCACGAAACCACCACAAAGCCCCCCAGCACGATCAACCACGAAACCCCCAACAGCGCCCGGGCGATGCTTTCGGCCAGGCCCGTTTTGAACAAGTAAACCTCAATCAGCGTAAACGCGAAGATCGCCGCGCACAGATGCGCGTAAGTGCGCGAGACGAAGGTCGCGCGCGCCTCCGTGGCCAATTCGGCCACAGGCGCGTATGGTCGGGCGGTTTGGTATTCGTTCATAGTCAACGTTGTTGCTCGGGGCCGCCGCTTGGAGGCGCCGCCACCCGCTACACCGGCGGGCTGGATTCCGGAACCCTCATCGCTCGTTGCGGCGGCCAAAACCGAACCAGACTCCCATCCTCGCCGCGCCGCTGTCAACTCCGAAGCTGGCGGCACACAAAAGGCATAACCGGCAAGTCAGCGCGCGGCGGAGCGCGCCCGAACTCGGGTCCAGCCGGCGCACGGCGCAGCGAGATGCGCCCGTCCGCCGCCAGGCCTTCGATGTTCAGTGTTCAACGTTCGATGTTCGCCTGGCCGTGACGGCACGCACCCGAAGCCCGCCAAGGTTGCTGGGCCAGCAGCCGGTCTATCGTCTGGTCCAGCAGGTCGCGGTAGCCTTCCACGTCCACGCATTGCGGGTCAGGTTGGCCCTCGAGCAAGTAAAGCCAGCCCTCCCCATAGGGGTCCTCGCTCACCGTCTCAATGCGTTCCTTCAGGATGGGGTTGCTGCCGGCGAACTTGCCCTCTCCAACACAATACAAGTCCGCGACGGCCTTGAAGCCTTCGATCCAGCCGATCGCCTGTCCTGGGCGCACTGGCTCATTCAACCGCACGTCAAAAGCGTGGTCCACGATCTCACCCAGCATCCGCGTGGCGAACTTGGTCAGGCCCACCCGCCAGAGGCCGTCCTCGCGCCTAGCCAGCCAGGCGTGGGCCGGGCTATAGAGACAGTCCACCGGCAACTCCGCGCTGAAGTTGCAGCGCTGATACTGGATCGTCCGTGGCGCTTTCGGCCCCATGCTTCCCTCGCCGGCCCAGTAACGGCCGCCTGAGCGCGCTTGGCAAGCCTGTTCCGGGATGAGGAGAAACTGCGGGCATCAGTGCTCTTCGAGCGTTTCGGCGTGCGTGTCCGACCGGAGCACGGACTTTATTCGGCCCCATCCGCTCGGCCCACGCGGGATGGCGACGGTCGCATGGCGCCCGAAACCTGCTGAAACGAACGACAAACCAGTTGCCAATCCGCCGGAGAGAGGTGGCCAAGAGTCCGATCCACCAACTGCTTGTTCAGAGTTGCCAGTTTGTGCAAACGAACTGTCGAGGCGGTCTTCAGGGCGGCCTGCGGCCAGTCCCGGAGTTCGCAATCGAAAACCGTTTGCCGCGGCTGCGCCGTGATACGAGCCACCAAGATGTCATCGTCCCCTGCATCCAACAAAACCAAGGCTGGACGCTTCTTTGCGCCCCCCGTGTCAGTGAAGGGAAACAGAATCAGAACGACTTGGCCCGGCTCAAACAAGGGCATGGCTCAGTCCTCGTCGTAAATGGCGTCCTTGTCAGAATAGCCCTCAAGAAACTGGTGGGCAGTGAGGCGGGACCAGTCCTGGTCTTCCGCGGAGGATTTGGCATCACCGAACAGCACGATGACCCGCAGCGTTTGCGCGTGGGGCAGGCGTGCAGCAAACTCGCCCGGGATGGCCAACTCACCGTTCTCCGTCAGGACAGAATCAAATTCGACCGCTTGCATGGCGCCAAACTACGACTTGGCCGGGGCGCAAGCAAGAGCCGAGTTTTCGGGCCAGTTTGCCGAGAGGCCGGCAGCGGGTCTATTTCGCCTGCAGCTCAGCGTTGTGGATCGCGTAGAGATGGCTCGCGGTGGCGGCGTAGATGACCCCGTTGGCCACGACGGGCGTGGAGTGGGCCGGGGCGCCCAGGTTGGCTTCGCTGAGCAGCTTCTTCTCTCGGCGGGCAGCCAGGATTGCCAGGTCGCCGTCTTCGTCAACCGCGTACACCTTGCCGTCGGCCACCAGGGTTGACCCCCACACGTTGGCTTTCATGTCGTGGGTCCAATTGAGCTTGCCCGTGTCCGCCTCCAGACAATAGACAAACCCGGCAAAATCAGCGCTGAACAGCAGGCCGCTCTCCGGGTCAAGGCCGACGGTGGACAGGCTGCGGTGGATGTCTTTGCAGGACCACACGGCGGCGCTTTTGGTGACGTCGCCGCTCTGGGTCGCATCAACGCAGACCAGCCGCCCCACCCCATCGCCGTGTTCGGGGTCCTGGCCCAGGGCAATATAGACGTGGTTATTGATGAAAACCGGTGTGGCCACGATTTCGCTCGGCCCTTCAGGTGCGGGATACTTGATTCTTTCGCCGTTTTTGACCTTGCATTCAGGCGGCACACAGTCAAACCACCAGACCTTCTTGAGGTAATTAGTGCCGTTTTCGGCAGCCGGCTTGGCGTCAAACGCATAAAGCACGCCATCCCCGGCCCCGAAAAACACGAGCGCTCGGCCATTGACCACGCCCGCCGAGGGCGAACTCCACTGGCCATGAAACACGCGCGGCCCGATCTGCGCGTCGTCTTCACCCGCCAACCTGCCGGTTTTCGCGTCCAAGGCGATCAGACTGGGCGCAAAGGGGAAAGGCACGTTGGCGTGGGTCCAGTCCTGGCCGTTGCCGGTGCAGACGTAAAGCAGCCCCCCGAACAGGAGCGGCGAGCAGTCGGAGGCGTTGTGCGGGAATACCCCCAGCTCATCAATCATGTCATACCGCCAGATGATGTCGGCGTCCTTCGGCCCAGGTTCCACGGGCGGCATGTCCGTGTCTTGCACGACGTACTGCGCCTCGTCCTTGAACGGGCCGTCGTTGCCGTTGGCCATGCCGGCGACATCCAGGCACAGCACCTCCGCCCGACTGGTCACCAAGCAAAGGCGGTCGCCTTCCACGGTCGGCGAGGAAAGAATGCCCAGCCTTTCCCAGTCGTTGACGCTGCCCGCCTTGAGCTTGGGCACGACCAACTGCCACAGCAACTCCCCGGTCTTCTCGTCGAGACAAAGCAAAATGCTGCGGTCGCCCTGATGCCTTGGATCACGCGGCACGTCGTTGTTGGTGCCCACGAACACCCGGCCTCCGGCCACCGTTGGGTTGCCGTAACTCTGCGAGCCGAGCTTGGCAACCCACTTGATGTTCCTGGTCGTGGACAAGTCCACCTCGTCGGTGCCCCGCTTGAACTTGCCGGGATCAAAGCGTTCGGGCAGGCCCTTGGCGGGGGAATACACGTTCCGACCGGGGCTCAACCCGCCCCATTGCGGCCAATCGTGGCCGAAGGCCGGGTGACCGGCGACCACAACAGCAGCGGCGAGCACAAGCATTCTCATGGCGCAATCGAATCGAGTCTGCGGCGGCGCGCAGCGCGCCTGCCGCAGATTCCTGGTCCTCCGGTTGACTTCGGCCGTGCCACAGGGGAAACTGTGGCGATGGAGGTGACACTGACAAGAGACCTCGAGGAATACGTCGCCCACAAAGTGCGGGCGGGCGGATATACCGACTCAAGTGAGGTGGTGCGCGAAGCGTTGCGTAAGCTGCGGACAAGCGATGATCCTGCGGAAGCGGACTCGAAACAGTTGGCCGAATTGCTTCTGCCCGCCGCGGGCGGAGCCCACCGGCCTCTGACGACGAGACATTTCGACCAACTACGCCTCCGTGCCCGGCGCAAGCCGGCCAACTCATGAGCCTGGCCATCCAGCAATCGGATTACTTCTGGGCCGACCTGCGGAGACAGGTGGACTGGTATCGTGATAACGCCGGTCCCGCAGTCGCCGAACGATTTGTGGATGCCGTCGAACCCACCTTGAGGGAGTTGGCCAAAGTTCCAGGGCTGGGAAGACCCCGGTTTAAGGACTGGCCGGAGCTTGCGGGCATCCGCTCGTGGCGCGTGCGCAAACCTTGCCACCGCCATCTGATCTTCTAGCGGTTCGACGCCAAGACGCTGCTGGCTGAGCGCGTTGCGCACGGCGCGCGGGACTTGCCTCGCCGGTCGCTCCAGTCTCCCTACGAGGCCGGCGAGTGACATTGAGATCATTCGGTGATTGCGGAGTTGACTCCGCCTGCTTGGAGCCGAAAAGGAGGCGGACCTCAGCGCCATGGTTGAATCCTCTGCGCTCACATTCTGAGGTCAGACTTCATGCCGCGCGTGGCGCCACAAACGATGAAAATGGTGGGGCGTAGGGCGCGCACTCCGTTGCGCGCCATCGTGACCAACCATGACACGCTACGAGCGGCGCGCAACGGAGTGCGCGCCCTACCGCTACGCAGCCATTTTCGGGTCAGCGGCACGGGAACGGCATTTCGGACAAATAGACCTCCTGGAAGAGCGGGTCTTCGTTGAGGCCAACGTGGGTGACCTTGGCCAGGACTTCCGGGTAGAGGCCCCCGTGTTGGCCGAGGCTGAACAAGGCCAGCTTGGCCCCCAACAGCGCCGTGTTGCCCGCCGGGCTGACCTTCCCCAGCGGGAAATCCAGCAGCCCGAGCCGCCGCGCGCTGGTCCGATTGATGTAGTTGCCAAAGGCCCCGGCCAAGTAAACCCTGGCGAGCTTGCTGCGGCTCGTCCCCCATTGCCTCAGCAGGAGGCGAATGCCCGCCGCAATGGCTCCCTTGGCCAACTGCACCTGCCGGATGTCCGCCTGGGTCAGGGCGACCGGCGGGCAAACCATCATGGACTCGCCCTTCGACAGCTTCCCCGAAGGATGGATCAGGCCCGTTTCCAGCCCCGCAGCGACGGCGTCCACCAGGCCGCTGCCGCAGATGCCGCGCGGTGGCCCGCCGCCAATCACCCGGCAATGGAAGCCGCCAGTGCGCACGTTCACGGCGGAAACCGCGCCTGTGGCGGCCCGCATTCCCTGGGAAATCCGCGCGCCTTCAAACGCCGGCCCGGCGGCAGTCGAGGCGCACAGGATACGGTCGCGGTTCCCGATGACGATCTCGCCGTTGGTGCCCAGGTCCACCAAGGCGCACACCGACGCGCTCTCGTGCAATCTGGTCGCCACGATGCCGGCCAGGATGTCACTGCCCACAAAACCACCGAGGCAAGGCAGGAACCGCACCACCGGCTCGCCTGGCAGTGCCCATCCCAGCTCGGCGGCGCGGAGCATCTGCAGGCCGTTGTTGCGCGGGGCGAAAGGATGATGCGAAAGCGGCTCGACGCTCACGCCGCAGAACAAATGATGCATGACAGCATTGCCAACGACGACTACGCTGGCCAGCTCCGCGACGCGGCCACCGGCGGCCAAAAGCAGTTCCTCGATCAATTCGCCAACCTGCTCGCGAATCAATTGCTGGAGCGTAGCTTGCCCGTGGTCCGTAAGCGCAAAGTCAATCCGGCTCATCACGTCGGCGCCATGTTTGGCTTGGGCGTTGAGTCCCGTGCGCACGGCCAACATCTTGCCGGCGCTTAGGTCCAGCAACTGGGCCACCACCGTCGTGGTGCCCAGGTCCACCGCCACGCCAAAGCCCGGTTGCGGCTCGAAGGCAAACGCCGACTCGTCAACCAGAATGGGCGCCTCCCATTGCGCCAGCTCCAGCTTCAGGTCGCCCCCGGCCCGCCCGCGGCAGGCCAAGCGCCAGCCCGCGGCCAGTTCCTCGGCCGTCAGCAACCGCCGCTCCTCGCTGGTTGCTGGCCACAAGCCCGCCAGGACCCGCACGCGGCAGCCTTTGCAGCGCCCGCGCCCGCCGCACGGAAACTCGACCCCTTGGGCGAAAAGCACGTCCTGGAGCGCCACCCCGCGCGCCACCTGGAGCGTCTTGCCCAGCGGCAGCAGCTCAATTCGCACCGGCACGCTCAAAGCAAGCTGGCGACGCGCCGAAAATGATAGCCCATGATGGCCAGCTCGATGGCGCGCGGAAACTGGCGCGGCCGCAGCAGCGCGGTGGTCAAACAGAACTTCCAGTAGGCCAACCGCCCGCGGTGGCGCACTCCCAGCAGCCAGAATGACTTGAAGAGGGCTTGCAGCTCCGCCCGCGACAGCCGCCCGCGCGCCCCGCCCGGGCGGTGGTTGCGCATGAACGTGCGAATCCGCTGGTAGTAAGTGCGCGGCTCATAGAGCCGCTTCATCAGCTCCCGGTAGCCGTTCAAAAGGAATTCACGGTTGAGCTTGGGCAGGAAGTTCAGCGCCGCTTGCGTATTGTTGCCGCTGCTGGCGTACAGCAGGCGCCCCTCCCGCTCAAGCCGCTGGTAGAGCCGCGTCTGCGGCAGCGCCGTGAGCAGCCCAACCATCGCTGCCGCCACACCGGAGTTCTGGATGAACTCGAATTGCCGCTTGAAGATGTCATACGGGTCGCTGTCGAAGCCCACGATAAAACCGCCCATGACTTCCAGCCCGGAGCTTTGGATGCGCTTGACCGCTTCGACGAGGTCGCGGCCCTTGTTCTGCACTTTCCGGCATTCTGCGAGCGATTCCGCCGAAGGCGTCTCGATGCCCACAAACACCCTCGTGAATCCAGCCTTTACCATCAGTTCGCACAGCTCTAGGTCGTCGGCCAGGTTGATCGAGGCCTCCGTGTAAAAAGTCATCGGCGTGCCGGTGCGGGCGCGCCATTCGATCAGTTCCGCCAGCAAGGCCTTGGTCTGCTTGCGATTCCCAATGAAATTATCATCCACGATGAACACGCCCGCTTTCCACCCGCGGCGGCGCAAGGACTCCAATTCACCCACCAGTTGTGCCGGCGTCTTGGTGCGGGGCACGCGCCCGTTCATGACGATGATGTCGCAGAACTCGCAGTCAAACGGGCAGCCGCGCGAAAACTGGACCGCCATCGTTATATAGTGGCGGGAATTGATCAAGTCCCAGCGTGGGACCGGCAGCGCGGTAAGCTCCGGACGGCCCGGGGCTTCATAGACGGGCTGGAGCCGCCTCGCCGCCAAGTCGGCCACCAGCCGCGGCATGATGTCCTCGGCCTCCCCAAGCACGAACGAGTCAATCCCGGTGAACTCCTGGTGGCCCGTGGTGAAGAGCGGGCCGCCGGCGATGATCGGCTTGGCCAGCTTCCGGCAGCGCGCGACGATTTCGCGCACCGAGTCCCGGTGCACGATCATGGCGCTGAGCATGACGTAGTCGGCCCAGGCCAGGTCATCATCGCTGAGCCGGCGGACGTTCAGGTCCACCAATTTGAGGCGCCACTCGGCGGGCAACATCGCAGCCACCGTCAGCAGCCCCAACGGCGGGAGCATCGCCCGTTTGGACACCATCCGCAACACGTGCCTAAAACTCCAGAACGTATCTGGGGTCCGTGGGTAAACCAGCAGGATTTTCATACACTTACCGCCAGGCCCAGAATCTAGCACCTTCCCCGCCGCTGTCTATCTCGTTTTTCGCGGGACGGAACAGGGAATTCATTCCGCTTATAGTGCAGGCTCTAGCCTGTCGAGGGCGCGAGCGAAATCCCGGACTCCCGCAATCTCAGCCTTTCCCCGCGCGCGCAGCCTCGATCATGGCGCGGACATTTGCCGCCGGCGTCCCTGGCGGAATCGCGCAGCCGGCGTTCAAGATGAAACCCGGCGTGTCGGCGAACAACTCGATCAGCGCCCGCGTCTTCTCGGCCACGAGCCCGGGAGAACCGTTCAGCAACACGCCCGCCGGATCCAGATTTCCAATGAACGCCGCGCGGCCTTTGAGGGCGTCGTGAGCCGCGCGCACATCGGTCTTGTAATCCAATTCCAAACCATCGGCGCCGCTCGCAACCATGTCCGCGAGGATGCGCGTGGTGTTGCCACAGATGTGCAGCGCGTGCGGCAGGCCCAATTCATGCGCGCCCGCGATCACCCAGCTCTCGTAAGGCAGGGCAAAGCGGCGGTACATGGCTGGCGCAATCAGGTCTGGGCTGGCCAGGCTGTCGCCGTTGGAAGTCATGTCGGCCCCGGCCTCGGCCATGAGCCGGATGAACTGCCGCGCCACCGCCGCGCAATACCCAAGCAACTGGTGGATGAGCGGCTCCTTTTTGGGTGCCAGCAGGTCCAGCATCCAGCCCTCCGGCGAGCGCATCAGGCACGCCAGCGAAAAGGGCGCTTGGTCGCAGTTGCCACGGATGAATACCTCCTGCCCAAAGTGCTCCTTGAGCAGTCGCGTGGCCTCCAGCCAGACTTGCACCCGGCCGTCCTTGGCCAAGTCAACGGGCTGGAGCTCCTCTACCATTTCCAGGTCGCCCAGCCGCGCGCCGCAGCACCGGGCGGGCTCGTCCTCCGGGAAGTCAACCGGCACACCCACTGCTCCAGCCAACGTCGCGGTGTCAACGTCAACCACCACGCTGTCGTATTGGTAACGCTCCACGGCGGCGATGAAACAATCCGCCACCACCCGCGCCTCCTGCCGGAACTGCCGCATGGTGACGCCACACTCTCTGGCGGCCAGCATGAAGTTGTGCAACATGACCGGCGTGCAATCAGGTTGCCGGCCCGCCAAGGCCGCTTGGACACGTTGGTAACTGTTCATAATCGGTGACGAGTGCCGGGTGACGGGTGACGGATTTGTCCTCACGCAAAGACCCAAAGGGCACAGACAATGTGGGCGCTGATACCAACTTGCATTCCTTACGACACTAATTCACCTCACCCGCCCCGCGGGCACCCTCTCCCCCGCTGGGGGAGAGGGATGGGGTGAGGGGGAGATTCGTGGGGCA
>Ga0315268_10001614_pt1 | contig 25967 bp, 24 predicted proteins | sample C1_top_MG_FD_204535 | JGI IMG/M metagenome (GOLD analysis project Ga0315268, IMG submission 204535) | Sediment microbial communities from Yellowstone Lake, YNP, Wyoming, USA - C1_top | ecosystem: Environmental > Aquatic > Freshwater > Lake > Sediment | place: USA: Wyoming | collected 2017-08-01
ATCTGGAACCAGCCGCGCAGGCGGCCGCCAAGCAGCGCGTGCTGGAAGATGCCTTCTGGCACATTGCGCGACTCAAGCCTGAGACGATTTTGCCGCCGATCATCGGTCCGGCCTGGGGTTATCGCCGGCGTGCGCGGCTCGCGGTGCGCAAAGTGGATAAGCCGGGTGGCGTGCAGATCGGTTTTCACGAAAAGCGCAGCACGGATGTGGTCATGATGGATTCTTGCGCCGTCTTGCCAGCGCCGATTTCTGCTTTGTTGCCGCCACTGCGCGAACTGATCGGCATGCTGTCGATTGCCGACCGCCTGCCGCAAATCGAGGTGGCGGCGGGCGATACGCCGACTGCGTTGGTGTTGCGTATCCTCGCCGCGCTGACAGGCGCGGATGAAGCCAAGCTGCGGAAATTTGCCGATCGCCATGGCGTGGTGATCTATCTGCAAACCGGTGGGCCGGATTCGGCCACGCTATTCCATCCGCCCGTGATGCCATCGCCGGCGTATCACCTGCCGGATTTTGGCGTTACCTTGCGTTTCCGGCCGACCGACTTTACGCAGGTGAATCATGACGTAAACCGCGTGCTGGTGCGCCGTGCCTTGGGTCTGTTGGACGTGCAAGCGGGTGAGCGGGTGGCGGATATGTTCTGCGGCCTGGGCAATTTCACGCTGCCTTTGGCCCGCCAGGGCGCACAGGTCGTCGGCGTTGAGGGCAGCGTCCCGCTGGTGGCTCGGGCGCGGGAGAATGCCGTTTTCAACGGGTTGTCCGGACGCATCGAGTATCACGTGGCGAACTTGTTCAGCACGACCACGGAAAGCCTGGCGGCTTGGGGACATTTTGACAAGATGCTGATCGATCCGCCCCGCGAGGGTGCGGTGGAGTTGATCAAATCACTGGGCGCAGCGGGAGCACGCGCGCCTGCGCGCATCGTTTATGTTTCGTGTAAGCCGGCGACGCTGGCGCGCGATGCGGCCATATTGGTGAAGGAAAAGGGTTATCGGCTACTGGCCGCGGGTATCGTTAACATGTTCCCGCATACCTCGCACGTTGAATCGATCGCGCTGTTCGAGCGCTGAAATGGAAACGGCGACCCGCAGGTCGCCGTTGACTATGCCGTCTCGCCAGCGCCGACTTTTATCAGTCGCGCTCGCCGCTGAAGGCCATCAGCAGGTTGAGCAGATGGACGAAGACGTTGTAGATGTCGAGATAGACCGCTAACGTGGCGGTGATGTAGTTATCCTCGCCGCCCTTCACGATACGGTTGATGTCGTAGAGGATGTAGGCAGAGAATATTGCTACTGCGATGGCGGATATGGCCAGTGATAGCGCCGGAATCTGGAAGAAGATATTGGCGACCATGGCGATCAGCAGCAGGATCACGCCGGCGAAGAGGAACTTGCCAAGGTTGGAAAAGTCACGCTTGGAGTTGCTGGCAACGCCGGCTAGAACGAAGAAGATCGCACCGGTGCCGCCAGCCGCCATGGCGATTAACTGACCGCCGTTCCGGAATCCCAAGGCGCTCTGGAGGATCGGAGCGAGCAGCAAACCCATGTAAAAAGTGAAACCCAGCAGCATTACCACACCCATGCCACTGTCTTTGGTCTTGGAGATGCCCCACATGAAAGCCATCGGCACACCGAGAAAAAGAACCAGCATCATCAAAGTGCTGCCCGCCAGAAAAGACAGGTTCATCTGTGTGCCGATCATCGCGCCGATAACGGTGGGCAGCATCGAGAGCGCAAGCAGCGCATAGGTGTTGCGGAGTACGCGATTCTGGCGAACGGCGAATTCGCCGGTGCCCTGTTGGGCGATCTGGAACGGTTGCATGGACAATTCCCTTTCTATTGTGAATCAGGAAAGCGATAAGACTAACGAAAGCTTAAAAAAGTTTCAACCGTAGATTTTGCACATCAGCGGCATGACCGCCGGATTGGAAAACAGGCCGATCAAGGTGAGGATGGCGGCGGCAACTGCCAGCCGCCAGATCCAGCGTCGCAGGGCTAGCGGTATCTCAGGGTGCGGTCTCTTCACGTCCGGCGCGCTTCCGGTCATGCGCTTTGAGGAAGCGCTTGCGCAAGCGGATTGACTTCGGTGTGATTTCGACCAGTTCGTCGTCGGCGATGAATTCGACAGCGGATTCGAGGGTTAGCAGGATCGGTGGCACCAGGCGCACGGCTTCGTCGGTGCCCGAGGCGCGCACGTTGGTGAGTTGCTTGCCCTTGATGGGGTTGACCACCAGGTCGTTGTCGCGACTGTGGATGCCGATGATCATGCCTTCATAGAGCGCGTCGCCCGGCGTGACAAACATGCGGCCGCGATCTTGCAGTTTCCATAGTGCGTAGGCGACGGCAGTACCATCTTCGGCGGAAATCAATACGCCGTTGCGCCGGTCGGCCATGACGCCCGACCAGGGGCCATATTCGTCGAAGACATGGCTGGCAAGACCGGTGCCGCGCGTGAGCGTGAGGAATTCGCCCTGGAAGCCGATCAGGCCGCGCGCGGGGATGCGGTATTCGAGGCGCACGCGGCCCCTACCGTCCGGTTGCATGTCTTGCAGGTCGCCCTTGCGGCGTCCCAGTTCTTCCATGACGCCGCCCTGATGGCCTTCCTCGACATCCACCGTGAGCATTTCGTAGGGTTCCAGCTTCACGCCATCGGTTTCGTGAATGACGACGCGCGGGCGTCCGACGGCCATTTCGTAACCTTCACGGCGCATGTTTTCGAGCAGGATGGTCAGGTGCAGTTCGCCGCGACCGGAGACTTCGAAGATGTCGGCGTTTTCGGTTTCCACCACCCGCAAGGCGACGTTGGAGAGCAGTTCCTTGTTGAGGCGCTCACGGATCTGGCGACTGGTGACGAACTTGCCTTCCTTGCCGGCGAGCGGAGAGGTGTTGACCTGGAAGTTGATCGTCAGCGTGGGTTCGTCGACAGAGATCGGGGTCATGCCGACCGGCGCATCGACAGCGCAGAGCGTGACGCCGATGCCCACTTGTTCAATGCCTGAAACTAGCACGATATCGCCGGCTTCGGCATCCACGGCAGGTTGGCGCTCCAGGCCGTGGAAAGTCAGGACTTGTCCTACCTTGGCCAGGCCACGGGCTTCATCGCCATACATCACGGCGACTTGCTGGCCGGGTTTGATGTGGCCTTTCTTGATGCGACCAATGCCGATACGGCCGACATAGGAGTTGTAGTCGAGCGAGCAGATCTGCAGTTGCAGCGGCGCTTCGGCATCGACGTCTGGTGGCGGCACATATTTGAGAATGGCTTCGTAGAGGGGGCGCATGTCGGTGCCCTCGACATCCGATGACAGCATCGCATAACCGTTGAGCGCGGAGGCGTACACGACGGGAAAATCGAGTTGCTCTTCGGTGGCGCCGAGTTTGTCGAACAGGTCGAAGGTGTGACCGATCACCCAGTCGGGGCGCGAGCCCGGACGGTCGACTTTGTTGATGACGACAATCGGCTTGAGACCCAGCGCCAGCGCCTTCTTCGTGACGAAGCGCGTCTGCGGCATCGGGCCTTCGACGGCGTCGACCAGCAGCAACACGCCGTCGACCATCGACAGCACGCGCTCGACTTCACCGCCGAAGTCGGCGTGGCCGGGGGTGTCGACGATGTTAATGTGGGTGCCTTCGAAGTCGATCGCGCAGTTTTTGGCGAGAATGGTGATGCCGCGTTCCTTCTCGATGTCGTTCGAGTCCATGACCCGTTCGACCATTTGCTGGTTATCGCGGAAGGTGCCGGACTGGCGAAGCAGTTGGTCGACGAGAGTGGTCTTGCCATGATCGACGTGGGCGATAATGGCGATGTTGCGCAGGGGACGGGACATCGGGATGGGCGGCGCGGAAAGCCGGTCTGAAGATAATAAGGCGCGCATTCTAACAGAGGCCCAGTCGGGGCATTGTGAAGGAGCAGGGATGTTGGCAATTATTGGTGGTAGCGGCTTGACGCAACTGGCTTGTCTGGAAATTACCCGGCGCGAAGTGGTGCGTACGCCGTACGGTGATCCCTCGGGGACGCTGACCCATGGCCGGATCGGGCGGCAAGACGTGGTCTTTCTGGCGCGCCACGGTCTTGGCCACACGATCCCGCCACATCGTGTCAATTACCGCGCCAATATCTGGGCGCTGGTCAAAGCGGCTGGCGCGGAAGGCATCATCTCGGTCGCTTCGGTCGGCGGCATTCGCGCCGATCTTGGGCCGGGCGCGTTGGTCGTGCCGCACCAGATCATCGATTATTCCTGGGGCCGGCCGGCGACCTTTTTCGATGGCGGCGAAGCCCCGGTGGTACACGTTGACTTTACCGAACCCTACGATCGGGCCTTGCGTGAGCGTTTGCTGCGCGCCGGTGAAGCGGCAGGCGTGGCTGTCTCGGATGCGGCCGTCTATGCCACCACGCAGGGACCGCGACTGGAAAGCGCGGCGGAAATCAGCCGGCTGGAACGTGATGGCGCCGATATTGTCGGCATGACCGGCATGCCCGAGGCGGCGCTGGCGCGTGAATTGGCAACGCCCTACGCCGCCATTTGCGCCGTGGCGAACTGGAGCGCCGGGCGTGGCGATTCAGCCAGCATGATCCATTTTGATCGCATCGAGGCGGTGTTGCAGGAATCCTTGGGCGACGTGCGTAAGGTGATCGAACAGCTTTGCGCTGCAGACGCTTAGCGCGCCGTCCCGCCAGCGCCGACTTTTACAGGCGCCAGGCCAGGGCCTGGTCGGCGCTGCGCAAACGCGCCGAGACGACGCGGGCGATGTTGCGATAAACCTTCATGCCGATTTCCGGCCGGGAGTTCATCACCTGATCGGACAAGCGCACCAATATGCACGGCGAAACGGCCGAGACGGTGGCGCTACGCGCATCATTGTCCGCCAGAGCCATTTCACCGAAGCTGTCGGTGGAAAACAGGCGGGCGAGTTCGACTTCGCCGTCGCGCCCCTTTTTCGAGACCATGGCTTCGCCATCGAGAATGATGTACATGTGGTTGCCGACGCTGCCTTCCTTAACGATGGCGGCCTCGGGTTCGAAGGTGCATTTTTCGGCGCGGGCAAGCAGTTCGCTGATCTCGGCGGGCGTGAGCCCCTGAAATGCCTTGACGTGCTCGGCGAGCTTGAAGAGCAGGCGTTGCAAGTCGTGAAAGGTGAATTGTTCGCGTATCCAGCTCATGGTGGCATCCGTTTCAGATGTGCAAAATTTCCAGCAATTCTTGTTCAAGCCGGATCAGTGTCGCTGTTTTACCGAGTTCGGCACCACAGATCAGGAAAGTGTCTTCGACACGCTCGCCGAGGGTGGCGATTTTTGCCGTAAAAAGGCGCACGTGGTGGTTCGCCAGGGTGCGGGCGATGGCATAGAGCAGGCCGGAACGATCCGCCGCCGTGATGGAAAGTATGTAGTTGTTGCTGCTTTCGTCAGCGCGAATCGAGACTTCCGGGGTGAGCGGAATATGCCGTACCTGGCGTGATATACGGCTTTGCGGCGGCGGGGCGAGTGGCGCTTGTTTTTTCAGGTGTTCCGCGAGGTCGTGGTCGATGAGGCTGATCATGTCGCGGTAGGGCAATTGGTTGCCAGTGTCGAGCAGGGCAAAGCTGTCGAGGGCGTAACCATGTCGCGTGGTGTGAATCTTGGCGTCGACGATCGAATAACCGAGTCGGGCAAAGAAGCCGCAAATGCGCGCAAACAGTTCGGGCTGGTCGATGGTGTAGATCATGACTTGCAAACCGGCGCCGGCGGGGTTGAGGCGACCGCGGACGATGGGTTCCCGGGTTTCGTGCCGGTAATACAGCGTGAGGGCATGCCAGGATATTTCTTCGCTGTCATGCCGCAGAAAATATGCCGTGTCGAGTTGTTCCCACAAGGCGCTTTCCACTCCCGGGCGCAGGCCGCGCAGGCGCAGCATGCGTCGGGCGTCTTCCATGCGTTCATCCAGGCCGGTGAGTGGGGAGACGGTTTCCCCGCGCAGCAAGCGGCGTGTCATACGGTAGAGGTCTTCCAGCAGCTTCGCCTTCCAGACATTCCAGACCTTGGGGCTGGTGCCGCGAATATCGCTGACCGTGAGCAGATAGAGCGCGGTCAGCCGTTCTTCGGTGCCGGCGATCTCGGCAAAACGGCGGATGACTTCCGGGTCGGCCAGATCCTGCTTTTGTGCATAAGCCGACATGGACAGATGCTGCTCAACCAGGAAGCAAATCAGCGCGGAGTCATCCTTGCTAATACCGTGGGTGCGACAAAATCGCTGGGCATCGCCCTTGCCACGTTGCGAATGATCGCCGCCGCGGCCCTTGGCAATGTCGTGGAACAGGGCAGCGACATACAGCCGCCAGCGCTCGGGAAATGCCGCCATAAGGCGCGAACAGTAAGGGTATTCGTGGGCGAATTCAGGCAGGGAAAAACGCCGCAAGTTACGGACGACCTGCAGGATGTGTTGATCGACGGTGTAGACGTGAAACAGGTCGTGCTGCATGCGGCCGACGATGCGGCCGAAGGCCGGTAGGTAGGCGCCGAGGATGTCGAACTGGTTCATGCGGCGCAACTGGTGGGTGAGGCCGCGCTTTTCCTTGAAGAGGGCGAGAAAGTTTGCCTGATTGCCGGGTTCACGCCGGAAAGCTGCGTCGATGCGCTGCCGTGCGTGCCACAGCGCGCGCAGGCTGCGCGGCGTCATGCCCTTGAGTTCGGGGCGCTGGGATAGCAGCAGGAAACTCTTCAGCAGTGCCGCTGGTTTTTTTTCGTAGAGATCGTCGCCGCGAATATCAAGCATTTCGTGCACCATCTGAAAGTCGTCGTCGATGACGATTGGTGGTGCGGCAGGACGCTGTTCCAAACGCGAGCCAAGGTCAAGCAGCGCCAGCGTGTTCAGTTGCGTGACATGCTTGGCATTTTGATAGTAACGCTGCATCAGAACTTCCGAAGCGCGGCGCGATGCGGTGGCGGTCAAGTCGAGCGCCTTGGCCAGACCTTCCTGGTAATCGAAAAGCAAGCGGTCTTCACGCCGCCCGCTAAGCAGGTGCAGGCCGATGCGCACCTGCCGCAGAAATTCTTCCGAGCGCGCTAACTGGCGGGCTTCGGCAACGCTGCTGATGACGGTGCCGGCCAGTTTGCGCCAGTCATCGGCCAGCCCCGCAGCACGGGTGACCCAAAGAATGATTTGCAGGTCGCGCAGTCCACCGGGATTTTCCTTGCAGTTGGGCTCGAGGCTGTAGGCCGTATCGTTGTATTTGGCGTAGCGCTCTTCCTGCTCCAGACGTTTGGCTTTGAAAAAGGCCAGCGGGTCGAGATGCTGATGAAACTGTTCCTGGAAACGGGTGTAAAGCGCTTTGTTGCCGCACAGAAAGCGTGCTTCGAGCAGCGCGGTTTGCACGGTGATATCGCGGTTGGCTTCTTCGATGCATTCGTCAGCCGTGCGCACGCTGTGACCGATATCTAGCCCGATGTCCCACAAGAGGCCGATCAGCGTTTCCAGGGCCTGCCGGTGTGTGTCGGCATCACCATCGGGCAGCAATATTAATAAATCGACGTCTGATGCCGGATACAGTTCGCCGCGCCCATAGCCGCCGACGGCAGCCAGGCACAGTTGTCGCCCCATCGCCAAAGACTGCCAAATGTGCCGCAAGCTTCGATCGACGAGGTTCGCCATGCCATGCAGCAGGGCGGCCGGTTTGCCATTGGCCAGATAGGCGTCTTTGAGCGCCTGCTTGCCCAACTGCAGGGTGCGCCGCTGTTCCGCGATGAAGTGGCTATCGGGTGAAGTTGCGCAACGCTCCACGGCTGGACTCGTGATCTCAGGTGGGGAAGGGGTTGGGCGGTGCGCCGGCTGACAGGGTCAGCACTTCGACGCCGCTTTCGGTGACGGCGATCGTGTGTTCCCATTGCGCCGACAGGCTGCGATCCTTGGTGACGATGGTCCAGCCGTCCGGCAGTTCCGAGATAGCGGCCTTGCCGGCATTGACCATAGGCTCGATGGTGAAGATCATGCCCGGTTCGAGCTTGATGCCGTCGCCGCGTTTGCCATAGTGGAGTACTTGGGGTTCCTCATGGAACTTGCGGCCAATGCCGTGGCCGCAGAACTCACGCACTACCGAAAAGCCCTGGGATTCGGCATGGCGCTGAATGGCCGCGCCGATATCACCGAGGTGGGCGCCGGGCTTGACTGCGGCGATACCCAACCAGAGACATTCGTGGGTGATGGTCATCAATCGTTTGCCGAGTATCGAGGCGCCACCGCCGACGCTGAACATGCGGCTGGTGTCGCCATGCCAGCCATCCTTGATGGTGGTGATGTCGAGATTGACGATATCGCCTTTTTTCAGGGGGCGATCATTGGGCACGCCATGGCAGACTTGATGATTGATCGAGGCGCAGATCGACTTCGGGTAGGGTGGGTAGCCTGGTGGTGCGTAGTTGAGCGGTGCGGGGATACAGCCTTGTGTATGGACCATGTGGTCATGGCACAAACGATCGAGTTCGGCCGTGGTGACGCCAGGAATCACGAAGGGCTCAATATAGTCAAGCACTTCCCCGGCCAGGCGGCCGGCAACGCGCATGAGTGCGAGCTCTTCGGGTGTCTTGATCGTTATGCTCATCGTTGGCTATCTGCGGTTGGGTGGGGCAATTCTAACCGCAGTGCTTCTGATCGCGACGCGGGCCTTGATGTTTGCCGCATTGCACCGGTATAATTTCCGGCTTGTCCTGATTAGACTGGACAAAATTCACACACTCGGCGCCGAATGGGTGCCTCTTTCCAGAGGAACCGGCCGGGTGGCGGATAACCCATATCGGAGATATGTCAATGAGTACAACCATGCGTCAAATGCTGGAGGCCGGTGTGCATTTCGGTCACCAGACCCGTTTCTGGAATCCCAAGATGGCCCCGTATATTTTCGGCCATCGCAACAAGATTCACATCATCAACCTCGAGAAGACCCTCGCCAAGTTCAACGAAGCGATGGAATTCGTCAAAAAGTTGTCGGCCAAGAAGGGTACGGTGCTGTTCGTTGGCACCAAGCGCCAAGCCCGCGAGATTCTCGCCGAAGAGGCACTGCGCGCCGGTATGCCCTTTGTCGATGAGCGTTGGTTGGGCGGCATGCTCACCAACTTCAAGACGGTTAAGCTGTCGATCAAGCGTTTGCGTGACATGGACCAGATGGCAGTGGATGGCGCGTTTGAAAAGATGGGCAAGAAAGAAGCCCTGATGCTGCAGCGCGAGCACATCAAGCTGCAAAAGAGTTTGGGCGGCATCAAGGAAATGAACGCTCTGCCGGACGCGATTTTCGTCATCGACGTCGGCTACCACAAGATTGCCATTACCGAAGCCAACAAGCTCGGTATCCCGGTGATCGGTGTGGTCGATACCAACCATACGCCGATCGGTATCAACTACGTGATTCCGGGCAACGACGATTCGTCGCGGGCGATTCGCCTGTATGCGCGCGGTGTGGCCGATGCGGCACTCGAAGGCCGGAATCAGTCACTCAACGAAGTGGTGCAGCAGATGGCCGGCGACGACGAGTTCGTCGAGGTCAGCGAAGAGGCTGCCGAGTAAAAGTCGGCGCTGGCAGGACGGCGGAATAACCGTCGTCCTGCCGCAAGTCAATAAATATCTGAATCTGGAGTAAAGCAATGGCGGAAATTACCGCAAGCATGGTGAAGGAATTGCGCGAGAAGACCGACGCGCCGATGATGGAATGCAAGAGGGCGTTGACCGAAGCTGCCGGCGACCTGGCCAAGGCCGAAGAAATTCTGCGCGTCAAGCTGGGCAGCAAGGCGACCAAGGCAGCATCGCGCATCGCCGCCGAAGGTGTGGTTGGCATGTATGTTTCCGCAGATGGCAAGCTGGGCGCCGTGGTCGAAGTGAATTCCGAGACTGACTTCGTCGCCAAAAACGACGAGTTCATCGCCCTCTCCAAGGGTTGTGCCGAATTGGTTGCCACGCAGAACCCGGCCGATGTGGCGGCGCTGTCTGCGCTGCCGATGGGCGAAGGTACGGTTGAAACCACGCGTGCCGCGCTGGTCGGCAAGATCGGCGAGAACATGGCGCTGCGCCGCTTTGTGCGCATTGCTGCAGAAGGCAAGCTGGCTTCCTACGTGCATGGCGGCTCGAAGATCGGCGTTCTGGTGGATGTCACCGGTGGTGACGAGCAACTGGGCAAGGATCTGGCGATGCATATCGCCGCATCGAAGCCCAAATCCCTCGACTCCTCTGGTGTTCCTGCCGAGTTGCTGGATACTGAACGGCGCATCGCCATCGAGAAGGCGCGCGAGTCTGGCAAGCCCGAGGCGATGCTGGAAAAGATCGCCGAAGGCACGGTGCAGAAATACCTCAAGGATGTGACTCTGCTCGGACAAGTGTTCGTCAAGGCCGCAGATGGCAAGCAGACGATTGAGCAACTGCTCAAAGCGCAGGGTGCCAAGGTGAATAGCTTCACGCTGTATATCGTCGGCGAAGGCATCGAGAAGAAGGTGAATGACTTCGCCGCTGAAGTTGCCGAACAGGCAGCGGCTGCCGCCGCGGCCGCTGCTGCCAAGAAATAAGGCACACGCTAAGGACTACCAATGACCACCCCACGCTACAAGCGCATCCTGCTCAAGCTTTCGGGCGAGGCCTTGATGGGCGATGACGCCTATGGCATCAATCGTGAAACGCTGTGGCGTATCGTCAATGAAGTCAAGACGGTGACCGACCTCGGTGTCGAACTTGGGGTGGTGATTGGTGGCGGCAATATTTTTCGTGGTATGGCCGGTGCATCCTCCGGGATGGATCGTGCCACCGCCGATTACATGGGCATGCTGGCCACCGTGATGAATGCGATGGCCTTGTCGGATGCGATGCGCCAGGCAGGTCTCAACGGGCGCGTGCAGTCGGCGCTGAGCATCGAGCAAGTCGTCGAACCCTATATCCGGGGCAAGGCGATTCGTTATCTGGAAGAGGGCAAAGTTGTCATTTTTGGTGGTGGCACGGGTAATCCGTTTTTCACCACCGACACGGCGGCGGCTTTGCGCGGCTCGGAAATTGGCGCCGAGATCGTCATCAAGGCGACCAAGGTGGATGGCGTGTACACTGCCGATCCGAAAAAGGACCCGACGGCCACGCGCTTTACCAAGATCAGTTTCGATGAGGCAATCGGCCGCAATCTTGCCGTGATGGATGCCACAGCTTTCGCGCTTTGCCGTGACCAGAAATTGCCGATCAATGTATTTTCGATCTTCAAGACCGGCGCGCTGAAGCGCGTGGTGATGGGAGAGGACGAAGGTACCTTGGTCCATTGCTGAGGTGCATTGTCAGGAGTTTTTGTAATGATCGCCGAATTGAAGAAAACCACAGAACACAAGATGCAGAAGAGCCTCGAAGCGCTTCAGCATGATTTGGCCAAGGTGCGCACTGGGCGTGCCCATACCGGCCTGCTCGACCACATCATGGTCGACTATTACGGCTCACCGCTGCCGATCAACCAAGTGGCCAATATCACCCTGCTGGATTCCCGCACCATCGGCGTGCAACCCTGGGAGAAGCCGATGATCGCCAAGGTGGAAAAGGCGATTCGCGATTCTGATCTCGGCTTGAACCCGGCAACGCAGGGTGACATGCTGCGTGTGCCGATGCCCATGTTGACCGAGGAGCGCCGTCGCGACCTGATCAAGGTCGTCAAGCATGAGGGCGAAACCGCCAAGATAGCCTTGCGCAATTTACGCCGTGATGCCAACACGCATCTCAAGGATGCCCTCAAAAAGCATGAAATTCCCGAGGATGAAGAGCGTCGCGCCCAGGATGAAGTCCAGAAACTCACCGACAGGTACGTCGCCGAGGTGGATAGGTTGCTGGCTGAAAAAGAAAAGGACCTGATGGCCATCTAGGCCATCGACCTGCGGGATGTTTTCGAGCTCAACGCGCAGCATTCCCGAACCGGGCAGCGTACCGCGCCATCTGGCGATCATCATGGATGGCAATGGCCGCTGGGCGAAAAAGCGTTTTTTGCCGCGTGTGGCGGGTCATAAACAGGGTGTGGAAACTGTTCGACGCACGGTTAAGGCGTGCATTGAACGCGGTATCGGCTATCTGACCCTGTTTGCTTTCAGTTCCGAAAACTGGCGCCGCCCGACTGAAGAGGTCAGCTTTCTGATGAATTTATTCATCTCTGCCCTCGAACGCGAAGTCGGTCGTCTGCATGCCAACGGCGTGCGTTTGCGTGTGGTTGGCGACCTGGCGGCCTTCGAACCGCGGCTGATCGATCTGGTGCGCCGCGGAGAAAATCTCACTGCGAGCAACACCAAGCTGACCTTGAGCATTGCTGCCAACTATGGCGGGCGCTGGGATCTGATGCAGGCCATCAATGGACTGGTGCTCGCCTATCCCGAAAAGGCCGGCAACTATACCGAGGCTGATCTGGAACCATTTTTGGCCATGAGTTATGCCCCGGAACCGGATTTGTTCATCCGCACGGGCGGCGAGCAGCGCATCAGTAATTTTCTGTTATGGCAGTTGGCGTATTGCGAGCTCTTCTTCACTGAGGCGTTCTGGCCAGATTTTGACGGGACGATACTGGATAGTGCGATTGGCAGTTTCCGTAAGCGCGAACGGCGCTTTGGCCGTACCAGCGAGCAACTGCAGACTCCCGTCCTGCCGGTCCCGGAAAAAGGATTCCCTTCGGTTACGTCGACTTTGACTGCTGTCGCACGCGATGCTTAAAGCGCGGGTCATCACCGCGCTGCTTCTGGTTGCCGGTTTATTTGCCGTCCTCTTCCTGTTGCCTGCCCCCGCCTCCAGCTTCGTGTTTGCCATCATCGCTGCGCTGGCCGGATGGGAATGGGCCGGACTGATGAAAGCCAGTCCGCTCGCGCGATTGGTCTATGCGGTCGCATTACTGCTGGCCTGCCTGAGCGTCGTTTGGCTGGATGGGCAACTGTTGCTCTGGCAACTGTCTGCCGGATTCTGGCTGGTCGTTGCGCCACTCTGGTTGTTTTATCGCTGGCCGTTGTCAGGTCTTGCTTTTTTTGGTTATGTCGTCGGCGCAATCCTCCTGCTGCCAACCTGGGCGGCCATGGTTGAACTACAGGCACGCAGCCCGTGGTGGCTGCTGGCTGTTATGGCGCTAGTCGCCGTGGCAGATATCGGCGCTTACTTTGCCGGTCGCGCCTTCGGGCGGCACAAACTGGCCCCGCTGATCAGCCCGGGCAAGACCTGGGAAGGGGTAGCCGGTGGATTGGTGGCGGTGGCGCTCTATGTCGTGGTGATCGGAGCATGGACTGGGCGGGTTGCTGGATCTGCTTGGCTGATGTTGATTCTTGGCGCTTGCCTGCTGGTTGCCGTGAGCATCCTCGGTGATCTGTTCGAGTCGATGATCAAGCGGCAGGCCGGCATAAAAGACAGCAGCCAGTTATTGCCCGGCCATGGCGGCATTCTTGACCGTATCGATAGTCTGACAGCCACACTGCCGTTGGCGGTGCTGGCAACCCTGGGCGTTGGCATATGAAGCGGCAACGGCTTGCCGTCCTCGGTGCCACCGGTTCGATTGGCGTCAGCACGCTGGATGTCGTGGCGCGCCATCCTGACCGCTATGAGATCGTCGCGCTGACGGGCAATAGCCGCGTCGAGGTATTGCTCGATCAATGTCTGCAGCATCGGCCGCGCTTCGCGGTGGTGGGGCAGGATCAGAATGTGGCCGCGTTTGCCGAGCGCTTGCGTAATGAAGGGCTGGCAACGGAAGTGCTAGCCGGGCCAGCGGCGTTGGAGCGGGTTGCCGCACTGCCCGAAGTCGATGCGGTGATGGCGGCGATTGTCGGTGCGGCCGGCTTGCAACCGACCTTGGCAGCGGTACGCCAGGGCAAGAAGGTGTTGCTGGCGAACAAGGAAGCGCTGGTGATGGCCGGTGCGTTGTTCATGGCCGAGGTGCGCGCCCACCAAGCCGTGTTGCTGCCGATCGACAGCGAGCACAATGCGCTGTTTCAATCCTTGCCGGCCGATTATGCGGGGAATCCCGCGCGGGCCGGTGTGAGTCATATTCTCTTGACTGCTTCGGGTGGCCCGTTTCGCAATACGCCCATTGAACGCTTGCAAACGGTGACGCCGGATGAGGCCTGCGCGCACCCGAATTGGGCGATGGGGCGCAAGATTTCAGTCGATTCCGCCACCATGATGAACAAGGGCCTCGAGGTTATCGAAGCGCACTGGCTGTTCAATGTTGCGCCAGACCAGATCGAAGTGGTGATTCATCCTCAAAGCGTGATCCATTCGCTGGTGCAGTATGTCGATGGCTCGGTGCTCGCCGAGTTGGGTAACCCGGACATGCGTACGCCGATCGCTCATGCGCTGGCCTGGCCGGAGCGCGTTGCGGCGGGTGTTGCGCCGCTCGATCTGCCAGCCATTGCGCAACTCAGTTTCGAGCGACCGGATTTTGAACGCTTCCCCTGCCTGGCCCTGGCTTTCCGCGCTTTGCGCGCCGGCGGCAATGCCTCCACGGTGTTGAATGCCGCCAACGAAGTGGCGGTGGCAGCTTTCCTCGAACGACGCTTGCCATTTCTGGCCATTGCCAAAATTATCGCCGCCACGCTGGATACCCTGCCCGTGAGGGAAGTTCCTGATCTGGCGGCCATTCTGACGGAAGATGCGTGCGCTCGTGGCGTGGCGCATGAACTTGTGTCTCGCTGGCAATGAGTTTTAACGGCTTCTTCTGGATTCTGGGCGCATTTCTGCTGGCCCTGGGCATATTGATCGTCGTGCACGAGCTGGGCCACTACTCGGCGGCGCGTTTGTGTAATGTCAAAATCCTGCGGTTTTCGGTTGGTTTTGGCAAGCCGCTGTGGCTGCGGCGCTTGGGGCGTGATGGCACCGAGTGGGTGATCGCGGCCTTTCCTTTGGGTGGTTACGTGAAGATGCTTGATGAGCGAGACGGTGAGGTGCCGGCGCATGAGTTGGCGCGCGCCTTCAACCGCCAAAGCGTTTTCAAGCGCAGTTGCATCGTGGTCGCCGGACCGCTGGCCAATTTGCTGCTGGCCGTGGTTTTGTATTGGTTTCTCTTTATGAATGGCGTCGAAGAGCCGCGTCCGATCTTGGGTGCGCCACCCGTTGGCACGCTCGCGGCGGAAGCGAAAGTCGGCTCTGGCGAGACGGCGCGTGCCGTATCCGGCGTGCCGGTGGCGACCTGGACAGAGCTGCGCTGGCAGGTATTGCAGCATGTTCTCGATCGCGATGCGGTACAACTTGAAACGATTGATGGGTCGGGCAATATCGCCGTGTATCGACTCGACGTCGGCAGGCTCGATAACGAAGCGCTGGAAACCGACCCCATGCAGGCCCTGGGCTTACGTTTGATGCCCCCAGATTTTCCGCCGGTGCTGGGTGAGGTGCAGGCGGGATCTCCCGCCGCGACAGCCGGATTGCAAGCCAACGACATGATTCTCGCGATTGACGGGCAAACGGTCAAAACCTGGCAGTCATTGGCGCTCACCATCCGCGCGGCCGGCGCGCGGGAATTGACGCTGGATGTGCAGCGCGCGGCGTTGCAATTCCAGGTCAAGGTCATCCCGGAAATGGTCGAGGCGCATGGCGGCAAGCCGGTTTCGCGCATAGGCATTGCCGTGCGTGACGATCCTGAATTGCGCAAAAGCGCTCTAGTGACCGTGCGTTATGGCGTCGCTACATCGCTACGCCGCGCTTTCGCGCAAACTTGGGAAACTTCCCTACTTAGCTTGCGCATGATGGGGCGCATGCTGATGGGCGAATTGTCGGTCAAGAATATTTCCGGGCCGGTGACGATTGCCGACTATGCCGGACAGTCAGCCCGCATGGGAGGGAGCCACTATTTGCGCTTTCTTGCCCTGATCAGCATCAGTTTAGGGGTGCTTAATCTACTGCCTATTCCAGTTTTGGATGGCGGGCATCTGATGTATTATCTCGCCGAAGTTATCAAGGGCGGGCCTCTCTCGGAACGTGTCATGGAAATCGGCCAGCAGATTGGTTTGACGCTGCTGGCTTTGTTGATGGCCCTGGCGTTCTACAACGACATTAATCGTCTGGTTTCTGGTTAACGCATGAAACGAAATCTCATTGCAGGATTGATCTCGACGCTGCTTGCGTCGAGTGCTTTTGCCTTTAACCCCTTCGTGGTGCGCGATATTCGCGTCGAAGGCATCCAGCGTACTGAAGCGGGTACTGTTTTCAGTTATCTGCCGGTCAAGGTGGGCGATACGCTGACCGACGACAAGGCCGCGCAAGCGATCAAGTCGCTGTTCGGTACCGGCTTTTTCAAGGATGTTCGCCTCGAAATCGAGGGCGAAGTCCTGGTAGTACTGGTCGAAGAGCGCCCCGCCATCAGTTCGCTCGAATTCGTCGGCGTCAAGGCATTCGACAAGGAGCAGCTCCGCAAGGGTTTGCGCGAGGTTGGGCTTTCGGAATCGCGGATTTTTGACCGTTCGCTGGTCGAACGCGCCGAACAGGAACTCAAACGCCAGTACCTTTCCCAAGGTCATTACGCCGCTCAGATCACCACCACGGTAACGCCGCTGGAGCGTAACCGCGTGGGCATTACCTTTGCCGTGGATGAGGGTGAGATCGCCAAGATCAAGCAGATCAACATCGTTGGAGCCAATGCCTTCAAGGAAAAGGATCTGCTGGAATTCTTCACCTTGCGCACGCCGGGCTGGCTGACCTGGTACACCAAGACCGACCAATATTCCAAGCAGAAACTCTCGGCCGATCTTGAGACGCTGCGTTCTTACTACCTGGATCGTGGTTACGTCGAGTTCAATATTGAATCCACGCAGGTGGCCATTTCGACCGACAAGCAAGACATCTACATCACGGTCAACGTCAATGAAGGCGATCAATACTCGGTTTCGACAGTCAAACTCGCTGGCGAACTTCTGCTGCCGGAAGACGAACTGCTGAAGCTGGTCACCATCACGCCAGGTACGCTGTTTTCGCGCGAACTGGTGACTGGGACGACCAAGGCGATCAGCGAACGGCTTTCCAATGACGGTTATGCTTTCGCCAACGTGAATGCCGCCCCCGAAATCGACAAGGAAAAGAAACAGGTGGCCTTCACGCTGTTTGTCGATCCAGGTCGGCGCGTCTACGTGCGGCGCATCCAGGTGCAGGGCAACACGCGCACCCGCGACGAGGTGATTCGCCGTGAGATGCGCCAGATGGAAGCGGGTTGGTATGATGGTCAAAAAATCAACAAATCGCGCACGCGCGTAGATCGTCTGGGCTATTTCGACGAAGTAACGGTTGAAACCCCTGCGGTGCCCGGCACCACCGATCAGGTAGATCTCAATGTCAACGTCAAGGAGAAGCCCACCGGCAACATGATGCTCGGTGCGGGCTTGTCCAGTTCAGAAGGTCTGGTGTTCTCCGGTTCGGTTCAGCAACAGAACCTGTTCGGCAGCGGCAAGCACGTCGGCGTCGGCTTCAATACCAGCAAGATTAATAAGCTATATTCGCTCTCCTATACCGATCCTTACTATACCGTCGATGGTGTCAGCCGTGGCTTCGATGCCTACTACAAGGATACGGATACGGCCAAGATGACCACCTTGGCGACCTACGCGACTAAATCGCTGGGTGGGGGAGTGCGTTATGGCATCCCGATCGGCGAGGACGATAGTATTAGTTTTGGTTTAGCGGCCGATACTACCCAGATCAAAACGACGACGAATACCCCGCAGCGCTTTAAAGATTTCATCACCAATAACGGCGATACATTTGCAGGTCTGATTGGTACGTTAGGCTGGGCCAAGGACACGCTGGATAGCCGTATCTATCCGATGAAGGGCCATGTGGCACGCGTCAATGGCGAACTGGGCTTCGGCGGGGGGACGCTCGGCTATTATCGTACCAATTTGCAATATCAGCAGTACCTGCCCTTTGGTCGTGAATATGCCTTGATGCTGAATGGTGAACTCGGCGTGGCTGGCGGTTTGGGCGGGAAGCCGCTACCGTTCTGGAAGTATTACTACGCCGGTGGTGTTGGGTCGGTGCGTGGCTACAAATCAGGCTCGCTCGGGCCAATTGATCTGACGACTAGTGAGCGCCTCGGGGGTGACCGTCGCTTGGTGGGCAATGCCGAGTTCCTTTTCCCGATGCCGGGTAGCGGGCAGGATAAGTCTCTCCGGCTAGGCGCATTTTTCGATGCCGGTCAGGTTTTCGGGAATGGAGAAACGCTCTCCGATGTGGGTGGTATGCGTTACAGCACGGGTCTTTCGTTGGCGTGGGCATCACCGCTTGGCCCGCTCAAGTTCAGCCTCGCTCAACCTTTGAGCAAGAAGGAAGGCGATCAAACGCAGCGTCTGCAATTCCAGATGGGCACTTTGTTCTAAGCAGGAGAGGCAATGAAAAACGCATTCAAAATCGCAGTTTCCTTGCTGGTGGCTTGCGCTGCAATGCCGGCCATGGCTGAGCTCAAACTGGCTTTCATCAATACCCAGCGCGTGATGTCCGAGTCACCGCAGGCAAAGAAGGCCACCAAGAAAATCGAGGATGAGTTTGTGCGGCGCGAGCAGGAACTGCAGCAAATGACCAAGCGCCTGCAATCCATGCAGGAAAGCCAGGAAAAGAACGCCCTGACCATGTCAGAAGGCGATCGACGCAACAAAGAGCGCGAGCTGAGCGATCTGAATCGGGATTTCCAACGCAAGCAGCGCGAGTTCCGCGAAGATCTTAATTTGCGCAAAAACGAAGAAATGGCGGCGATTCTCGAGCGCGCCAACAAGGTGATCAAACAGATTGCCGAAGCGGAAAAATATGACTTGATTGTCCAGGAAGCTGTCTATTTCAGCCCGCGCATTGACATCACCGACAAGGTGATCAAGGCACTGGGCGACGGTGCTCAGACCAAGTAAGCACGTGTAAGGTCGTGACCCGTACCCTGGACGAGATCGTTGCCCGCTTTGGTGGCGATCTGCGAGGGAACGGCCAACAAGCTATTACGGGGCTCGCCACGCTTGATGCGGCGACCCCACAGCAACTTTCCTTCCTTGCCAACCCAAAATACCGTAGCCAACTGACATCGACGCGTGCGGGCGCCGTGATTCTCGCGGCCAACATGGCAGCAGCCTGTCCGGTCGCCACCATCGTCACGCCGCAACCCTATCTCTACTTTGCCCGCGTTTCGCAGTGGCTCGCTGAAATACCTGGGCCTGCGCCGGGTGTCCATTCTTCCGCCGTGATCGAGTCGGCCATTCCTGCCAGCGCCAGCATTGGCGCGCAGGTGTGGATCGGTCCCGGTGTCGAACTGGGCGAAAACGTCGTGATTGACGCGCAGTGCCGTATCGGCGCAGGTGCCAGCATCGGTACTGACAGCCATCTGTATCCCGGCGTGACGATTTATCATGCGTGCCAAATTGGACAACGCGCCATCATCCATTCCGGTGCTGTAATTGGTGCCGACGGTTTTGGTTTTGCCCGAGAAGCGACGGGCGCATGGGTGAAGATTGCCCAGACCGGCCGGGTGCTGATCGGTGACGATGTCGAAATTGGCGCGAATACCACCATCGATCGGGGCGCGCTGGAAGATACCGTAATCGAAGATGGCGTCAAACTCGACAATCAGATTCAGGTTGGCCACAACGTGCGTATCGGTGCGCATACCGCCATGGCGGGCTGTGTCGGTATTGCCGGTAGTGCGAAAGTCGGCGCTGGCTGTACGGTGGGTGGCGGTGCGATCATCCTCGGGCACCTGAGTTTGGCGGCTGGCGTCAATGTGTCCTCCGGCACGTTGGTCGCGAAATCGATCACGACGCCGGGCAGTTATACCGGCACCGTGCCTTTCATGGCGCACGATGAATGGCTGAAGAACTTTTCACGGCTGCGCCATCTCGACGCGATGGCCGATAAAATACGTGCCCTCGAAAAGCGCTTGGCTGAACTGGAGAAAAAAGCATGACACCGATGGACATCCACGAGATCCTTGAATACCTGCCCCACCGCTATCCCTTCCTGCTGGTGGATCGCGTGCTGGATGTCGTGCCGGGCGAGCGCATCACCGCGCTCAAGAACGTCAGCATGAACGAGCCATTCTTCCCCGGTCATTACCCACACCACCCGGTGATGCCCGGCGTGCTGGTCATTGAGGCGCTCGCGCAGACGGCAGCGATCCTCTCGTTCAAGAGTCTGGGCGGCAAGCCAGACGATAAATCGGTGTATTACTTTGTTGGCATCGACGGCGCGCGCTTTAAGCGTCCGGTCAGCCCGGGCGACCAGTTGATTTTCGAGGTGTCCATCATCGCCAACAAGCGCGGCATCTGGAAGTTTGCCGCGCAGGCCAAGGTGGACGGCCAAGTGGCCGCTGCGGCTGAATTGATGTGCACCGTGCGCAAACTGGAAGACTGATATGCCGGCCAACATTCACCCCACCGCGCTGATCGATCCGGGCGCGCAGTTGGGCGAAAACGTTAGTATCGGCGCCTATACGGTGATCGGTGCCGACGTCGAAATCGGCACGGGTACAACGGTGGGGCCGCATGTGGTCATTGAAGGCCCGACGCGGATCGGCCAAGATAACCGTATTTTCCAGTTCGCCTCCCTTGGCGCGGAACCGCAGGACAAGAAATATGCTGGCGAGCCGACCCGCCTTGAAATCGGCGACCGCAATACCATCCGCGAGTTCTGCACCTTCAATCGCGGCACCGCGCAGGATGCCGGCGTGACGCGCGTCGGCAACGACAACTGGATCATGGCCTACGTGCATCTGGCGCATGACTGCCAAGTGGGCGACCACACGATCTTTGCCAACAATGCGCAACTGGCCGGGCACGTGCATGTCGGTGACTGGGCGATATTGGGTGGATTTACCGTGGTGCATCAGTTCGTGCGTATCGGCGCCCATTGCATTACGGCGATGGGCACGATCCTTCTTCAGGATGTGCCGCCCTTCGTCACTGCAGCCGGCAATCCCTCGGCACCGCATGGCATCAATAGCGAGGGTCTGAAGCGGCGCGGTTTTTCCGCCGAATCCATCGCTGCTTTACGTCGGTCCTACAAAACGCTGTATCGCAGTGGCCTTAAGCTGGAAGAGGCCGTCGCCAGTATTACTGCCGAGGCGCAGACACAAACTGCATTGGCGCCATTGGTTGAGTTTCTTGCGGCCCCCGGCCGCGGCATCATCCGTTAAATGACGCGTCTGCGAATTGCACTGGTGGCTGGCGAAGCCTCGGGTGATCTGCTGGCCGCGCACCTGATTGATGCCTTGCGCCGCCGTCTGCCCAGCGCCGACTTTTGCGGCATTGGCGGTCCCAAGATGCAGCACGTTGGTTTCGATGCCTGGTGGCCGTCAGAAACCCTGGCGGTGCGCGGTTACTTCGAAGTGTTGCGCCATTACCAAAAAATTTCCGGTGTGCGTCGTGCCCTGCTCAAGCGACTGTTGAAAGAAAAACCGGATGTCTTCATCGGTGTCGATGCGCCGGATTTCAACCTCTGGCTGGAGCGCAAGCTGAAGCGTGCCGGCATTCCCACCGTGCATTACGTTAGTCCCTCGGTCTGGGCCTGGCGGGGCGGCCGTGTGAAGCGTATCGCCAAATCGGTCGATCAACTGCTGGCGCTGTTCCCTTTTGAACCACCGCTGTATGAGAAGGCTGGTTTGTCGGTGAGCTATGTCGGTCATCCGCTCGCCGATGTGCTGCCGCTGGAAGTCAGCCGCAAATCCGCGCGCGAAAGACTGGACCTCCCCGAGACTGCTGAGCCCGTGTTTGCCCTGTTGCCGGGCAGTCGCCAATCCGAAGTCAGTTTCATGGCGGAATTGTTCATTCAGACGGCCGGAAAATTACGCGAGCGTTTCCCGCATGCCCTGTTTCTCGTGCCGCTGGTGTCGCGTGAGACGCGCGACCTGTTTGAGATGACCTTGTGGCAACTCGGTGCTCAGGAATGGCCGATCAAAATGTTATTCGGCCATGCGCAACATGCGCTGGCGGCTTCCGATGGGGCGCTGGTGGCGAGCGGCACGGCCACGCTTGAGGCTGCACTACTGAAGACGCCGATGGTCATCGCTTACCGCATGTCGCCGTGGTCGTGGCGGCTGATGAAGCGCATGCGTTATCAGCCCTGGGTTGGTCTGCCGAATATTCTCGCCGGTCGTTTCGTCGTGCCGGAATTTCTGCAAGACGATGCGACGCCGGAGAATCTTGCCCAGGCGCTTGGCAATCTGGTGGTGGATGACGAAGTCAGGATGCGCTTGACTGAGGTATTCACCGACATGCACCGGCAATTGCGCCAGAACACCTCCGAAAAGGCCGCCGCTGCCATATTGCCGCTGCTGGAAAGCACCGGGGCATGATTTGTGGTGTGGATGAAGCGGGGCGCGGTCCGCTCGCCGGGCCGGTGGTTGCGGCGGCGGTGATTCTCGACCCGGCACGTCCCATCGTCGGGCTGGCCGATTCAAAAAAACTTTCTGCACAGCGGCGCGAACGATTGGCCATCGAGATCCGCGAGAAAGCCCTGGCCTGGTCAATTGCCGAAGCCAGTGTGGAAGAAATTGACGCCATCAATATCCTGCAGGCCACCTTGCTGGCGATGCAGCGTGCCGTCGCGGGGTTGTCGATGCTGCCCGCCGAAGTGCTGATCGATGGCAACCGTTGTCCCAATCTTAATGTGCCGGCGCGGGCGATCATCGGCGGCGATGCCACGGTGGCGGAAATCTCGGCCGCATCGATACTGGCGAAAACGAGCCGCGATGCCGGCATGCTCATGCTGCATGTGCGATATCCACAATATGGCTTCGATCGCCACAAAGGCTATGGCACGGCGCTGCATCTGGCGGCCTTGCAGGCATATGGGGCGACGCCTCAGCATCGCCGTACTTTTGCCCCGGTGCGAGACGTGTTGGCATGAAGTCGGTTTCTTCACGCGACAACCCGGTTTTCAAGGCCTTGCGCGTTTTGACCCACGATCATCGGACGCAACGCAGCACGGGGCGTACGCTGATCGTGGGGCCGCATCTCCTCACGGCTTATCTCGATCAGGGCGGCGTACCTGAATTAGTCGTGGTGAATGAGGACGCGGCCGACAAAGCTGAGGTGAAGCTGCTGTTGGCGCGTGTGGCCATGGTCCAAGTTCTGGTGCTGCGCGCCGCCTTGTTTCGCGAGGTCAGCGAACTGGCGACGCCCGTGGGCATCCTCGCGCGTATCGTCATTCCCGTTGAGCCTGACGACCTGCCTGCCGGCGATTGCCTGCTGCTCGATGCCGTGCAGGATGCCGGCAATGTCGGTACCCTGTTGCGCACGGCTGCGGCCGCTGGTGTCTGTGACGTGTTGCTGGGCAGCGGTTGTGCCGGTGCGTGGACGCCACGTGTGCTGCGCGCTGCGCAGGGCGCTCATTTCGGGTTACGCATTCGCGAGCAAGTGGATCTGCTGGGCTTCTTGCAGACCTATGCCGGCCTCTCGGTGGCGACGGTCGCGCATGCTGGCAAATCGCTCTACGAAATCGATTGCGCGCAACCTACCGCCTGGCTGTTCGGTAATGAAGGTGGTGGCATTGCGCCTGAACTTGTCGCTGTGACGCGCTTGCGTGCGACCATTCCACTGGCTTCAGGCAGCGAATCGCTGAATGTCGGGGCAGCGGCAGCGGTCTGCCTGTTTGAAATGCGCCGCCAGCGTACCAGCCGTACAATGTAAAGAGTCGGCGTTGGCGAGACGGCGTACAGCGAAGGGAGCAGCGATGGAAATCGAGTGGTGGCACTGGGCGGTGGGCGGCATTGCCCTGATTGTGGCAGAACTGGCGGTGCCGGCTTTCGTGCTGGTCTGGTTCGGGCTGGGCGCGTTGCTCGTCGCCCTTGCAGTGGCTCTGCTGAACTTGGGTCTGACGGCGCAATTGACCCTCTGGCTGGTCATCTCGCTGGTGCTGGTCGCCGGTTGGTTCAAGATATTCAAGCCGGGCATGCACAAGACGCGCATCGGCATGGCTGATGCCAATGTCCGTGGTGAGGTTGGCATGCTTGTGAAGGATGTCGCGCCTTTTGAAAAGGGGCAAGTGCGCTTTCAGAAACCCATTCTCGGTGCAGATGTTTGGGAGTGCATCGCCGACGAAGCGATCAAGAGCGGCGAGCGCGTCAAGGTGCTCGACGTAGTAGGCAGTTTTCTTAAAGTCGGGAGGGTTTGAACATGACTGACATGATGTTTTTCGTTATTGCACTGCTGGTGTTTGCCGGCATCACGCTGGCCAAGGGCGTGCGCATCGTACCGCAGGGCGAGGAGTGGATCGTCGAGCGGCTGGGCAAGTACAACGGCACCTTGCTGCCGGGCCTTAATATTATTATTCCCTATCTGGATAAGGTTGCTTACAAGCTGGTTACTAAGGACATCATCCTCGACGTGCAGGAGCAGGAAGTCATCACCCGGGACAACGCGGTGATCGTCACCAATGCCATCGCTTTTATCAAGATCACCGATCCGATCAAGGCGGTGTATGGCGTGACGGATTTCTCCGAAGCGATCCGCAACATGATCATGACCACCTTGCGCTCGATCATCGGCGAGATGCAGCTTGACGAGGCGCTTTCCAATCGCGACATGATCAAGGCGCGCTTGCGCGAGTCGATCGCCGATGAGGCCATCGACTGGGGGCTGACCGTCAAGTCCGTCGAAATCCAGGACATCAAGCCCTCGCTGTCGATGCAGAAGGCGATGGAAATGCAGGCTTCCGCCGAGCGTGAGCGCAAGGCGATGATTACGCGCTCAGAGGGCGAAAAGCAATCGATGATTCTGCAGGCCGAAGCACGGCTCGAATCAGCGCAGCGTGACGCGCAGGCACAAGTGACGCTGGCCGAGGCGAGCGCGGAGGCGATTCGTCGCGTGACGACGGCGATCGGCGATCAAGACGGGCCGATGCGCTACTTACTGGGTGAAAAATACATCATGGCAATGACGAAGTTGGCCGAGTCGAGTAACGCCAAGACGATCCTGATTCCCGGTGACCTCCAGGAAACCCTGCGTTCCGTGTTGGGGCGCGTGAAGTCTTAAATTGCTGCCGGGGCGCGTTGCCCCCGCAACATCCAGGCGCTGCTGAAGAGCAGCACGCCGATGCTTGCCGAGGTCAGAGCCATTGGCAGTAGGGTGCCGTCGTGGCTGGCACCCACCCAGGTGCCGGTAATGAGCGCGGCGACCATGGTGGAAAATCCCAGCAGGCCGGTTGCAGCGCCGGCTTCGCGGGGAAAAGGGGTTACCGCTCCGGTCTGGGCACAAGGAAAGTTGATGCCGTGCGCCCCCATCGTCAGAAACAAGCATAGTTCCACGACCATCCAGTGATGAATACCGGCCAACGCCAGCGCTGCGAATAGCAGTCCGGCAAATAGCGAGAGTGTCGTTCCGATGGTCAATGTTCGGGAGAGGCCGATGTGGGTAAGCAGGCGGCGGCAGACGAGCGTGCCGATCAAATAGCCCGAGACGCCGAAGGCAAAGCAGTAGCCATAAATTTCCGTTGATACTTTTAATACGCTGATCAACACGAAGGACGACCCGGAAATGAAGGTGAAGATCGCCGCATACGAGAGTGCGCCGGGTAGCGCATAGGCCCAAAATAAGTCGGCGCTGGCGATACGGCGATAGATCGCCAAGAGGCCACCGGCTTGCATGGCGTCGAGGTTCGGGTCGAGATTGGTTTCCTTCAGGAAACGCCAAGCGGTGCCGGCCAGCACGATGCAGAACAGCGTGTGAAATACAAAGGCGGCGCGCCAGCCGAACCCTACCTGCAGGTAGCCACCGAGTATCGGGCCGATCAGCGGCGCCAGCGACATGAGCGAACTGGCCTTGGCTATCATCTTTGCGCCTTCAATCGGGGTGAAGGCATCACGGATCAGCGCGCGGGCGACGACAACCGCAGAGCAACAGCCGATAGCTTGTACGAAACGTGCGGAAATCAACAAATTCAGGCTGGGCGCCAGCGCACAGGCCAGGCTCGCAACCACGTAGATGGCCAGTCCCGATAACACTACCGGCCGGCGGCCAAAGCGGTCGGAAAGCGGACCGCTGATGAGTTGGGCGACGCCGAAGCCGATGACAAA
>Ga0315268_10001615_pt1 | contig 25966 bp, 29 predicted proteins | sample C1_top_MG_FD_204535 | JGI IMG/M metagenome (GOLD analysis project Ga0315268, IMG submission 204535) | Sediment microbial communities from Yellowstone Lake, YNP, Wyoming, USA - C1_top | ecosystem: Environmental > Aquatic > Freshwater > Lake > Sediment | place: USA: Wyoming | collected 2017-08-01
TGTTACGCTCTGTCCATCGACGTATCCAGTCCTGCTTGCAGATGCTGTGATTGTAATATTTACCTGAGCGTTTGCCGTTGGCGCAGTGAACGCGATTTGCAGGGTGCCGTTTGCGTCGGTGGTTCCAATAGTGTTGGAGAATGTTCCGCCAGTGTCTGTCGACAGCGAAACGGTGGCGCCTTCAACAGGGTTTCCATCAGAGGTCACTTGAACAATTACGCTTGAAGTTGCCTCAGATTCAAGGGTAACGGGGTCAGCGCTGACTTGAACGACTAAGGTTTTTGGGTTCACACTCAAGCTGGCTTGACCTGCGCCTTCCCAGTAGCCACTCTTTGTAGCCGTCGCTGTGATAGCGGTGTTCAACTGTGTTACTGTTTGAGGAGCTTTGAAGGTGAACTTTAGGTAACCGTCGGCATCTGTGCTTCCCGTCTGGGGAGTGAAGCTTCCGCCTTTATCCGAAGACAGATGAATTACAGCACCTGCAATGGAGTTTGCGTTGTAGGTTACATGGACAGTTCCATTTGAGGTGGCTTCTGACTTTATTGGATTAGGATTAAGGGCGACTTCAACCGACAGTGGGGGTACCACGCTGAGATAGTCGTAGTCTGAGCCGTCTGCATAGCTGTTTCTTGACGCTCTCGCGGTTATTCTGAAGTCAGCCTGCTCCGTTACGCTTGGAGCAGTAAATGTTGTTGTGAAGTAGCCTGTTGAATTTGTGAGGCCAGATAGTGCGGCGAAACTGCCATCTGGAATTGAGAATAACATGATGTTTGCGTTTTGCACTGGAGAACCCGCAATTGTCGCCCGAACTGCAATTGAAATCTGTCCGGCGGAAACCATCGTGGAACGGCTTAGAGCTAAGGAGACCTCAAGTGAACTTAATGCTTGAACGGTCATCTGTAATGTGACGCTGTTGTTGCTGATTACCCTGAAATCATCCATAACCTTAAGGCTGGCTTGGTATGTTCCCGTCGCTGGGTATTTGTGGTCGAAAACTGACAGAGTAGTCCAACTGCTGTTTTTTCCATCTCCAAAATCAAAGAAGTACATATCCACGCGTCTGTCGTCACTTGAAGTGGTGCCAAAAAATATGACAGTTTGGTTTGGCGCAACTAGTGCTTTATTGCTGAGGAGCCTTGCAACTGGACGCGCATTGATGTAACCGTTTGGTGCGCTTAGAAACGGTATGAAATCCAAGTCGGCTCCGGTGCTCTCAACAGGGTTCCCTTTTCCAGACGGGTTCAAAGATGTGTGGAGCGGTCCGCTTTGATCACCCCAGTAATTGTATTCTGCATTGATTGGCTCACTGAGAGTCATGTTCATGCCGCAAGTATTGCTGTAAACATCATTGTATTGAGCGGGCAAGATGCCTGTTGCATTCTCGTAAAAGACTCCAACATCATTGTATGAAATGGAGTTATGCGCGATGTCTACACTTACCTGACCAAAAACGTGGATGCCTTTTGAATTGGTGGATAGTGTGTTACTTGAAACGTCAATGTTATTTATGCTAGTGCTATTCTTGCTTTCGAAGTAGATTCCATCATCAGTGTTTGCCGAAATTATGTTGTTTTCGATGTTTGTCCCAGAGGAGTTGCCGGATATCAGTATGCCATTCTTGTTGAACTCAATTGTATTTTCGTGTACATAGTCATTGTTGTCTTTGGTGACGTACATGCCACTTTGAAGATTATGGCTTATCCGACTGTTCTTGATTTCAACATTGCCATTTTCCACAGTAAGCCCATTGGTTGCATATTTTACGTTTGTATACGCCATTACTGAGGATTGAGTTCGGTTTATGAATTTGATTGTGGTCCAATCACCTGCTAAGGGTTGAAGCTTGTTTGAGGTGAAAGTGATTGTTTTTTCACTGGTGCCGATTGCGGTGAGTTTTCCTTCCACGATGAGTGAAAAGTTTCCGCCGAATCTCACTTCGGCCCCAGGTTCGATGGTCAACGTGAACCCAGATTTCACCGTCACGTTATTGATGACTTCGAATGGGCTGTCTGTCAGCGTCCACACCGTGTCCTGTGCAATATCTCCTTCTACATAAGTCGCATGGGCAACAGAAAAGAGTAGACCACTTGCAAAAGCAAACATACCAACAATTATTACCGCCAAAAGAAAGAACAGTTTGAACTCTTTTTTCATGCTTTGACGCATCCTCAATTTTGGAATTACATTATCTTCGATCAGAATCTTCTTAACCATTATGAATCTGAAATCAATGTCCAAGATTAGTTAGCTCGATGGCAAAGCAGTAGAATGAATCTAATTTTGAAATCTGACAGACTGACAAGACTAAACTTGTATTCAGAGCATGTTTTCATAAATCATAACTATTTGGGCAATGACCAAATATACCTGATACACGTTGGCTAAGCTAAGAATCAACGGCTACCTGGAGCGTCTGCGTCTAGTTTTCCACAGTCTTGGCTTAAGTTGCTTAGGCGGAGCTGTTTTTCTCCAAATTTTGGTTTTCAGGGACATTCTTCAACAAGGCTATTTCATGGGTATAGAAAAAAACCCTGTTATCCTTGAGTTAGAGGTCGCCCTCACCGTTTTCTCGGTAATCTACTTGATCCACTTGTACGTTTCTAAGATCCGCTCACTCCCTTAGCCATCCAACGACGTTCTGCGGTGCAAGAGATATTTTCTCAGATTCATGTCGAGTCTCACAGGTGGTTTTGCATTAGAGTTGAGATTGAAAAAGAAGATTTTCCCGCTCTAAACCACGAATCTCCCAAATAATGTCCGAGTTGGATAACCACCGCAGCCAACCTTAATCATAAACAGCGGCGTTGACTCAATTGGTTAGGCTGTGACTTTCGGAGGTACGCGGACTGGCTTGCCTAACTTCATGCGCAGGGCTACGCGGTATAGTCGCCGCAACGATTTGATCAAATATTCCACGCTAGGCGTCATAGAGTAAATGAGCGGGATGCAGTCATACTCCGATAATTTAACATCCAACTCATCAGGTTCGATCCCATGAAAAACCACTAGGCGCGGTTTTAAAGGGCTGATCCGAACAGCCAGCATAGGCGAGCGTCCCTCACGTATATTGGTGAACACGAGCGCTCTTTCGGTCGTGCTTCCAAAGATCGTGAAAAACTCCCAACCCGACAGGGTTTCAATCGCCCTAAGGCTGTCTACAACAGTGTAACCTGAAATCTCACGCCGAGCTTCCTCATGGCAAGTTAAAACTTGGCCTCGAACAGCTTTGCAGAACAGTTCCACGCGCACGGGTATTGGGAATTCACGCAGGTCAAGAATTGGGGTTGTGGGCGAACTTGTCAAGCGAGCCAGTTCACGAATATATCTTCCGCCTCTCTCCTCATCAATAACGAGAAGAGCCCAGACGAATCTTCTCACAAACTTGGTGCCTGGGCTTTTTCTCCTCCCACTCTCGTAGTCGCTAATGACTGATGGTGAAGAGAGAACCATTTTCTCAGACAATCGCATTTGGGACGCCGCGAACAGTTCACGCCACTTTCTCATCGTTTCGCCAGGTTTATTAGACAAGATAATTTCGCCAGCAATTCGACGAGCAAGGACCCTGCGCACACTTGGAGACACAGACAACTTGTAATTGCACCTCAAAGAAGCCCAAACATAATCTGAAGAGTTACATATAAAAACTACCCTTTTTTCACGCAACGCCAAAAGATACGACAAAACTTAAGAATTTTGTGAGATGAAACATATCTGAGTGTCTAAGATGAAGGAAAAGGCACCTAACATAATATGCGTGTTCACAGACCCGTTGGGTGTCACAGATGTCGGCGGGACTCTCGCAAAACATGCAGAGAACGGCGGCAAGGTTGTCGCCGTTGTTCTGTGGGAATACCCAAAAGAGATGATGAAGCAAATCGCTGAAATTGCGTCCATTCTTGGCATAGAAATTGAAGTTCTAGGCTACAAGAGAGGTGAAGTGAACGCTGACTTCGAAACCAAAAAGACTCTTGTCAGAATAATAAGAGAGACAAGACCAGATATAGCGATAACTTTTGACCATGAATTCGCAATTTCAACAACCCATGGTGACCACATAATAACGCATGAACTGGTGATGGAGTCGCTTGGTATGTGTTACCGAGACGATTTCGCCCCAGAACAGCTTCAAGAAGGATTGGAACCGCACTTCGTGAAGTCCGTCTACTACCCTGTCTGGGAACCATACGCTATGCCAAACATAATTGTGGACATCACTGACTTTTTCGACTTGAAACTCAAGGCTACTGTTGCTCTGAAGGGCCAACTCAAGGCCACAGGCGGATTTCTCCCAAAAATCTATTCTGAAAAAGCTCTAAAGGCGTTGATACCGAATTATGAGCAGGTGAAAGGCAACCCGTTGAAACTGGGAGAAGTCTTTCAACGACAGAGACGAGAAGCAACAGCCCGTTTTTGGGGACATCGCGTTTGGGGCGTTGTTTACGGTGAACCATTCAGAGTTAGAGAACCTTTGAAACTTGGGCTTCTGCAATATTGAGGAGATGTGAACTTGTCGTTTCGGCAGAAAATGGAGAAATCGGTCAAAGAATATGAGTCCAACATCATTTTGGCTCTAGATTTTCCATATACTGAAAACTCTAAGCAACTTTTGTCTCGTAGCCTTAAAGTTCTCGAATCAGTCTCTCCATATTTGTGCGCGGTTAAGTTGAATCGTCAACTTGTTCTTCCTCTAGGCTTGTTCACCGGAGTGCAAAAGATTGTAGACAGAGCCCGTGCCTTGGGATTATCAACAATCATGGACGCTAAAATCAACGACATCGGAAACACAAACCGCTCAATTGCTGAGTACTATTACACGGCTGGCTTCGACGCTGTCATCGCTAGCCCCTTCGTGGGCTGGGAAGAGGGTTTGCACCCAGTTTTTGACATTGCCAAGAAAATGAATCGAGGCGTCATCGTTTTGGTGTACATGAGTCACAAAGGCGCTGTTGAAGGCTACGGCCAGATGGTCCAAGACTCAGTCTCGAAGTGTCTGGTCCCACAATACAGAATCTTTGCAGAGAAGGCTTTGAAATGGAACGCTGACGGCGCAGTTGTAGGTGCCACCTATCCAGAAAAGATACGCGAAGTTCATTCAGTATTGAAAGCCAAAGTGCCCATTTACTCTCCGGGAGTGGGTGCCCAAGGCGGCGACATAGAAGCGGCTGCGAAGGCTGGGGCCACGTATCTAATTGTTGGGAGGAAAATCGTTGAGGCAAAAGACGCAGTTAAGACGGCTGAGCAGATCAGAGACACCGCCTGGCAAAGTCTAAAACACAAAAGAACCGAAATCTAAGTAAGATTCGTTTATTTTTTTGAATATTTCTATTCTTCTCGTCCTCTAGCCCAGATTTCTTTCTTCAGCATATCTCTTACGGCTGAGCGAATTGCAGAGCTGCGGCTCGGATACATGTTAGCTCTAACCAATTCGTCTAAGCCTTCTAAATAGGCCTCGGGAAGCAAAACCGTAACTAACTTCATTTTTATTTTCACCTAAGCGTTTCAGCATGTTTGGCACATATTATGCGCGCAAATACGTTATAGGATTTACTATTGGGTCGCAACCTGTCTAAGCGAACCCAACTCTTTAAGAACCTGCGGAAAAGTTTTATACACATCTTCTACATGCAAAGTTGATTGCTTCATCTTAAGTTGGATTAGACCTGCAGCTACCAATGCTGAGCCTACTATGTCACTTATGGTCGGGTCTGGGAACGCTATCAACGCTAATCCTATTTTGATCAGGACTGGGTTGCCACTCTTCCGCCACAACTTCTGCGTGGACTGCAGCTCTCCTGTGAACCCTTTCATCGACGAATGCAAAATGTGGGCTGTTTCGGCGCGGTTACAGGCAGATTCTCTGAGAGCATCTGCCCAGTTCTTCAATTCCTTTGACTTCACTGCAATTCTCCTAGTTCGCGCATTCTTATTAATCATAGGGCACCAGCCGCAAAAAAGTCTTAACAGACAAAAAACATGAAGCATCAACTCAAGGCCATACTGCCTGAAAAGGAAAGTTTCCAGCAAACCCTCAAAACGTAATCGCTGAAGCCTTGTTTTTGAGAGAAAAAATGCAAAACATCGCAGCGGCAGTCTTACCACGTTAATTGTTTTATAAGACTTGTTCGCAATAATTGAGGCATCAATGGACACAGTTGAGGTGAATGAGAATTGACTGAGGAGCATTACGCCTATCTTCTTGTCGAAGACGAAAATTGGTGGAACCGCCGCCGCAGTCGAAATAAAACAGGTAACATGGTGCACGCTTTTGTCCGTAGGGGGAAGGTTGGGCCGAAAGAAACACAAAAAATCCTGTTTTACGTGAAGGGTCCTGTGAAACAGATTAGAGGTCTCGGCGATTTTTTGGAGAGAATCACTGGAACAAGGGACGAATTATGGAACCAATATGGATCTGAGACTGTTTTTGAGTCCCGCGATCAATACGACTCTTTTGTCGGTGATAGAGACAATGTTACGTTCATCCGTTTCAAAGATCTAGAGGAGTTTGAGAAACCGATAAGCTTTGATGTTATTTGTACTGTTACAGGTGGCAAGCAGGTGTTTCAAGGTGGGAAGTACCTCAGCAGAGAAACCGTGAACTCAATGATTAAAGGAGAACTGTAAATACCATGAAAACATCACAATCCAAGTTCAACCCAAAAGAGTTTGTTGAGAAACAAATCGGAGAAATACGAAGTGAACTGGGCAATAAACAAGCTCTCGTTGCGGTTTCTGGCGGTGTGGATAGTTCCACGAGCGCCGCACTGGTGCATCTAGCAATAGGTGAAAATCTGCTATGTGCCATGTTAGATGATGCTTTCATGCGGGAAGGCGAGCCTGAAAAAGTGACCGAGCTGCTGGCTAGACCTCCTCTCAAGTTGCCAGTTAAAGTGTTGAATGTTAGAGAACGTTTCTTAGAAGAAATGCGGGAGTTGAGAGACGCCGAAGAAAAGCGCAAGGTATTTCGAGAGACCTTCTATCGCGTTCTGAGCGAAACCGCCCACCGTGAGGGCATTCAATATCTTGTGCAGGGCACCATTTTGGCTGACATTGTTGAAACTGCGGGCGGCGTAAAAACCCAGCATAATGTGCTTTCGCAGATTGGGATCAGCCCTAAAGAGCATTATGGCTTTCATGTAATTGAGCCCCTGAAGACCTTGTTCAAGGGACAGGTTCGAGAGGTGGCACGATGCATTGGATTGGCCAAGGAGATTGCTGAGCGTCAACCATTTCCTGGACCAGGCTTATCTGTGAGGGTTGTGGGCGAAATTAAGAGGGACAAGTTGGAGGCTCTGAAAAAGGCGACAGCTCTTGCTGAAGGGAAGTTGGCTAAACATGCGCCCAGCCAATATTTTGCGGTTATATTAGATAATGTGCGAACACTTCGCAGCACGGAACATTCACAGATTGAATCTCAAACAGCCAAGTTTCTTGGGGTGCCATCAAACCATGTTGAAGCGAGTGTGTTTGGGGACAAGGCGACGGGCGTCAGAGGGGGCAACAGAGTTTACGGAGAGATAGCTGCGGTCAAAGTGTTAGCGTCAAAAGGGCATGTTTATCAACCGACAATTCGGGATTTGACGAGTTTGCAGGATAAGATCTTGTGTGAGAATCTTTCCTTCACTAGAGTGTTCTATGCGATCAATGAGGCGGCGGAGGCACAGCCTTACGTGGTTGCGGTTCGGGCAATTCAAACTGAAGATTACTTGACTGCTAAAGTCGCTGATATTCCATGGAAGACACTGAATCAAATCGCTGAAGGTATATTGGCGGAGTGCACAAATGTTTCAGCTGTCTATTACGATGTGACTCCTAAGCCGCCGGCGACCATTGAGATGGAATGAAAAAGGGGAAGGCATAAACCTCTCTTGCGTTTCAGATAGCGCATTGGAAGTGAAGTTTCTTGGTGCGTGTGAGGGTTCAACGGATCGAGTCGATACGTGATCCGGAGGGTAACTTGGGCAAACGCATTGAACTGCTTGAGGACAGGGTTATTCCACGGTTCGTGATTAAGCCGCAGACTGAGGAGGCGCGTATGGCGCAAGACGTGATTCAAGCTTTGCAGCAGCAGTTGCCGATTATGCCTCAGCAGGGGCAGTTTGGGTTTCCAAAAATAATTCTGTTTCTAACTGAGCAGGAGTATGAAGAGCTTGGTGTGGATTTCGACGTGAATCAGGTGTACGAGCTGGATTTGTCTGGGCAGGCTATTAGGTTTAGGAAAGCTCCGTAATGCAGTTTGAGGAAGTTCTTAGAGAACTGGAATCGTTGGCTGATCCTGAAGCCGTTGAGGGCATGGCTCGGTTTGGTATTAACGCAAGGAACACGTATGGCGTGTCGATTCCCAATCTGAGGATGATGGCTAAGAAAATTGGTAGAAATCACGTTTTGGCTCAGCAGTTGTGGTCGTCGGGCGTCCATGAGGCAAGGATACTTGCAGGCATGATAGATTCTCCTGAGGTGGTTTCTGAGGAACAGATGGAGAGTTGGGTGAAAGAGTTTGATTCTTGGGATGTCTGCGATCAAGTTTGCAGTAACCTTTTCGATAAGGCCAAGTTAGCTCATCGGAAAGCGGTGGAATGGAGCCGAAGAAAGGAGGAATTTGTTAAAAGGGCGGGGTTTGTGTTGATGGCTTCTCTGTCCGTTCATGATAAAAAGGCGAAGGACGAGGCGTTCTTGAAGTTTCTTCCAATAATAAAGAGAGAGTCAATTGATGACCGCAACTTTGTTAAGAAAGCTGTTAACTGGGCTTTGCGCCAGATTGGAAAGCGCAACCTTGCCTTGAATAGGGCCGCTGTGGCAGCCGCTGGGGAGATTCAAAGGATGGATTCTAAGAGCGCCAGATGGATTGCCTCAGACGCGCTTCGAGAACTAACCGGCGAAGCGGTTCAAAAAAGACTGCGCCATTAGTCTCGGGTTGAAATGTAGTAGTATTCGTTGTTTTTTTTCTGGTATCTGTCGAGTTTGCTGTTTTCCTTGTTGACTCTGGGTCTCTTTGTGGCTGGGTCTCTTCTGAACGTTATTTTCATGTTTTTTAGGAACGTGTTCATTCCTTTGCGCAGTGTTGTCGGCGCGTTGGCTACACCGTTGATTCCTGGTTCTCCTGTGAATATCATGAGTCTGTCAGCTATGAAGTCTTGGGCGACTACGTCGTGTTCTACGACGAATGCTGTGGCGTTTCGTGTTTCGATGACGCGTCTTATTGTTCGTGCCATGGCTAATCGTTCTTCCACGTCTAGGTATGCGCTGGGTTCGTCTAGTAGGTACAGTTGTGCCTTCTTGGACAGGCAGGCGGCTATGGCTATGCGTTGGAGTTCGCCTCCGCTCAGTTGGGCCACATCTCTTTCTAGGAGGGGTTCTAGGTTGAGGGGTTCTTGGATTTCGGTTTTGTACCATCCTGACGTGAATTCGTCTTTGGCTAGGCTTCTTAATAGGTCGGTTACTGAGCCTTGATATTCGGCTGAGATGTATTGTGGTTTGTAGCCTACTGCGGATTCGCTTGGCATTGGTGATGTGCCTGTGTCGGGTTTTTCGATTCCTGCGAGCATTTTGACGAAGGTGGTTTTTCCGATGCCGTTTGGTCCGAGTACGCCTATTACTTCGCCTAGTCCTGCTTCTCCTGCTTCGACTGAGAGTGAGAATCCGCTGTATGTCTTCTGCATTGTGTCCCATTTTAGGGCTGTTTCGTCTGTTGCCCAGCCTGTTGACGGCGGTTTGACATGGAAGATTATGGGTTCTTTGCGGAAGCGTACGTTTTCGTCTGGGACAAAGCCTTCGAGGTATATGTTTATGCCTGTTCTTACGGCGTGTACGTGGCTGACTATGCCGTAGACGCTTGGGCTGCCGTAGAAGACGCAGATTTGGTCTGAGAGGTAGTCGAGTATGGCGAGGTCGTGTTCGGCTACGATTACGGTTTTTCCCTCAGCTGTTAAGCTGCGTATCACTCGGGCTGCCTGCAGGCGTTGTTGTACGTCTAGGTAGCTTGAGGGTTCGTCGAATAGGTAGACGTCTGCGTTGCGGCTGACCGTGGCGGCTATGGCTACGCGTTGTAGTTCGCCGCCGCTGAGTATATCTAACGAGCGGTCTAGTATGTTGCTGATTTGCAGTTGTTCCTTTAGGGTTGTGAGCACGCCTCGGTCGTCTACTTTCTTTAATAGGTCGCCTGCTTTGCCCGACACAGCTTGGGGCAGTTTGTCCACGTATTGTGGTTTGTGTACGATTTTGAGTTGTTGTTTGCTCAGTTTCTGCAGGTAGTCTTGCAGGGTTGAGCCTCGGAAGTGCTGTATTATCTCGTGCCAGTCTGGTGGCTGCTGGTAGTTTCCGAGGTTGAGCTTTATTTCGCCTGATAGTATCTTGAGCGCGGTGGTTTTTCCTATGCCGTTTTGTCCGACGAGTCCGAGGACTACGCCTGGTGAGGGGATTGGTAGACGGAACAGTTTGAATGTGTTGGGTCCGAATCTGTGGCTGCATTCCTGTTCGAGTTCGTCGGCCAGGTTGATGATGGATATGGCTTTGAAGGGGCATTTTCGGACGCAGATGCCGCATCCTACGCAGAGAGATTCGACGATGACGGGTATGTCGCCTTCGAAGCGTATTGCTTCTATTTTGTTGCGTACTGGTGGGCAGAAGCGGTAGCATGTCTTACCGCAGCGTTTGGGTTCGCATTTGTCTTCTTTTAGAACGGCGACTCTTACCATGAGTTTTTTGAGGCTCCGAATATTTTGGAGTTGGAAATCAAAAGTAGCGGATTGGTGGTTATAAACTTACTTTTTATGGTGTGAAAATGAAATGAAGGAAAAAATGAACTTGTGGTGGGTTACCATTCTTCTTCTTCCCATTCTTCGTCTTCTCCACCCTCTTCACCGACGTCGTCTTCTTCCCATTCTTCTTCCAAGTTTTTCACCTCCGCTGTTGGGTGTAGGTATCCTTAGTGAACCATTGGTGTGTTTTTTAAGTGTTTTCATACGTCAACTGTTGATGTTTCTGATGTGATGAGGCTTAAATGGGGGATTTTTGGCGGGGTTTTTCGTCTTTTAGGCGTGGGATCATGCCCCTCGGTTTCTGCAATGAGTCTTTCAGTAAGCTCTAGCTAGGGTGCTTGCGGTTTTCTTGAACGCTTAGCCTACCCCCTAGGTTCACTGTATGATCCAAATAGTCTCCAAATATGCTTGTAGTGGTGTTAGGTGTTGGCGTTTTCTGGGTTGGTTTGGAGGATTAGTTTGGCTTTCATTCCTGCTTTGGGTGTGGCTGTTTTGGGTGTCATGTATGCGTAGCAGAGGTTTTGTGTGTTGTGGGCTGCGCCAATTCTGCCTTTTGTGTCCACTGCGATTAAGCCCATTGAGGATTTGATGTGTAGTCTTTGGTTTACGAGTTTGATGGCGTTTTCTACTGCTTGTTGAGCTGTTTTTCGGTTGTGCATTTGGTCGATGACGTGTTTGGCTAGGACTAGGCGTATGGCTGTTTCACCTATGCCCGTGGCTGAGCAAGCTCCGGCTTGGTTGTCGGCGTAGTTGCCTGCTCCGATTATGGGTGAGTCTCCGATTCTTCCGGGGAGTTTGAGTGAGTAGCCGCCTGTTGATGTGGCTGCGGCTGTGTTGTCGTGTTTGTCTAATGCTACGGCGCCGACGGTGTCTGTTTCGAAGAGGTTGGGGTTGGCTGCTATTAGTTTTTTGAGGTTTGGTAGGGTTTCGAGTTTGCCTGTTTTGAGTTTTTGTTTTTGTTCTTTCCAGTAGCGTAGTCGAAGTTCGGTCATTGGGTCTCGGCGTTCTAGGTGGAATAGCTGAGCGAGTTTTTCGGCGCCGTTTCCTACGACGAAGACGTAGTCGGTGTTTTCCATTGTGATGCGGGCGAGGCTGACTGGGTTTTTGATGTCTGTTAGTAGGCCTGTGGCGCCTGCCATGAGTGTTTTGCCGTCCATTATGCTGGCTTCCATTTCTATGCGTTTGTCGATTGTCAAGGTGGAGCCGAGTCCAGCGTTAAATACGGGGTTGTCTTCCATAGAACGCACAGCGGCTTCAACGGCGTCTAACGCTGAGCTGCCTGATTTTAGAATGTCGTAGCCTGCCTTAGCTGCGGCTTTTACGCCTGCTATTCCTGCTTGGTGGCGTTCGGGTTGCCAGGCGCCTGCTCCGCCGTGGACAACGATGACTGGTTTCTGCATGGTTTGGGGCACCACTTTGGTCTGTATTGTTGTGAAGTTGTAAGGTGCGTGCAGGATGGTATTTAAGTTGTGTGTGGGCTCTGGCTGTTTGGTTGTTGATGATAAACTGTGCTATAGTGTCATCATCATCATCATCACGCTGCTTTGGGGGCTGAGAAATAAATTTTAGAAGAAGAAGGGAACAATCGGCTTACGCCTTCTTCTACAGAGGCTGAGGGGCTATGGCTTTTTTGAAGTTGTTGTTGAGTCTGATAGGTTTGCCACAACAACATCTGATTGAGCGTGTGGCTGTGCGGAAGTAGTCGACGTATAGTGTTTTGTCCCGACTACTACAGGTGGCTTGGCGGAGAGAGGTTTTGTGAGTAATTTCAGAAGAAGAAGACGACGACAAATGCCTTGTATCTTCTTCTGCTCGGCATATAGAGACCCGTGTGTGTTTTATGTTGCAGGCTGGTGGCGTTGAGGGTCGGGTTTCTGTTCAGGTGTTATTAACTTCCGCTTAGAAACAGTAATAATAACTTCTTTTGTGACTGGTTCAGGTTGAGTTTTGTGTGCGACAATAACTCATAAATGATGGATTGCGTCATCTGTTATGTTGGGATGATGTGAGGCGACGGCTGGGAGCTCTCACAGGCTGTGACACGGCCAAAAGCCGAACTGACCTCAACTTGTGAAGGGTGATTTAAGATGTGGGTTTTTCTTGGTTTTGGGTCTTTTGACGAGGATTTTTGGGAGAAAAGTGGACTTAGGGGTTTTCAGCAGCCTGAGCCCTTATGTAATAGAGGATGTAAAGAAAGAGATGCAGGTTATTTATGAAAAGAGATAGGGCGTATCTTAAACACAAGTCGACAAGTGTCTAGAATCTTCTTATCCTATATTTTCCAATTTCTACTATTGTTGTGCTGTTCGTCAATTTTTCGATTTTCACGCTTTTGATGAAATCTCTGAGGGTCAAGTTTATTTGTTGTGAAGTAAAATCAAAGGGCAGCCTCAGCACAATAACCCCTGCGTGGGAACCCATAGGATAACGCAAGATGTTTGCGAATTCGACGTCTTTGGTTATTAGAATGAGATTGTTTTCTTTTGCGTATTTTATTATTTCTTCGTCGGCTGCGGCTCCTAGATTGATGTCTCTTACGTCAAGCACTTTGTGTCTTAATTTTCTGATGACCGATGCGCTGGAACGAGGGATGTCGGCGTCTAGTAGAAATTTCATTTCTTGACCATCATTTTGATGGGTCTGACCTCTTCATGCGCTATTATGGAGGCAGCATATTCAATCACGGCTAGTATGTCTTCTTTTCTTATTCCGTATTCTTTTCGTACTTGTTCGTACGTCATCCCGCTTGCTAGGGCGCCTAAGACTACGTCTACAGAGACTCTGGTTCCCTTTATGATGGGTTTTCCATGTCTGATGTTTGGATCAATTACAATCCTGTTCATGGTTCATCAAATCACATTAACCTTCAAATCCTTAAAAAGTGTTTGTTAAATCTTTTATCCTGTGAGGCGGGAGCCGTATGGTGTGTAAGATCAAGTATTATGGGGAGGCTGATGTGTTTACGTGGTGGCTGCTAGGCTTGCCAAAAAAAGAAGTCGCAATAACATAACTAACATTCAAGTGTAGTGGGATGATGTGAGGCGACGGCTGGGAGCCTCAAAGCGTATAAGGCTGTGACACGGCCAGAAGCCGAACTGACCTCAAATCAGTTCTTGCTAAGACTGGTACTTATTAGTCGTCTTGACTTGTCGTTCATACTTCTTTTATTCCGCGCGGCTGGTAGGTGGAATTTGATGAAGAGTTAGGGCGAGTGGTTTTTTGGCGTCGTTTCGTTTTGCGGTTATTTTGACCTCTATGGTTTTTGTCTTAGTGTTTTCTTTTTCTCCTTGTGTTTTTGGGGCGGATTATGCGTATAGTTATTGGGTTTTTGATCATCCTGATGGTTCTAACCGGTACGAGTTGAATGTGTCTGTTTCTTCTTCCTTGTATGATTATTTTGTCGGTGAGGATCATGATCTGGGGTCTGGGTATGATTTTGGTAGGTTTGTTACTCCCTACGCGTTGAAGCCTATTGCTGATAGTCTCCGGAGTGTTTATGGGGATGATGAGGATTTTGCTAATGGTGTTTTGATGGTTGTGCATCAGATTCCGTATGAGGCCAGTGCGCCTCAGAAGTTTCCTGTCGAAACCCTCGCTGAGAATGTTGGTGACTGTGACTTGTTCTCTTTTGTTGCGGCGTCGGTTATGATGGCTGGAGGCTTGGATGTGGTTTTGCTGTTCTATGAAAGTGAGGAGCACATGAATGTTGGTGTGAGTCTTTCACATGCGCCTGATGATGCTCGGTCGTCGGCTACGTATTTTTCTTATAATGGGCAGCGTTATTACGTGGCTGAGACCACGGGTGGTAAGTGGGAGACTGGGTGGAGAGTAGGTGAGAACCCGGATTCGTTTCAGGGTGTTTCTGCTCAGGTTGTGACTTTGGAGGATGCTGAGCAGGTGTCGCCGGGGCAGGTTTCCGCCAGTTTTGGTGCGTTGACGGGTTCTTCTTCGATTTCGCTGTGGCTTTCTTCGGGTTTTGTGGTTGAGGGCGGTTCGGTTAGTGTTCGTGGTTCGGTTTCTCCTGTTTCGGTTGGTGGTGTGGTTACGATTTATGTGAGGTCGGGCGGCGGCAATTTTTCGTGGACGGTTTTGAGTGCGGTGTCGTGTGATTCTGGTGGGCGTTATTCGTATGAGTGGTGGCCTGCGTCTTCTGGATTGTATTTTGTTCGTGCGAGTTGGTCCGGTGACGTGGATCATGCTGGTGCAGACAGCAGTGTTGGTTCTGTTCGTGTTGTTTCTGCAAGTTTGGTTTTCTTGGGGATAGTAGCGATTGGGTTGGTAGCTGTGGCTCTTGTCGTATACGCAGTGTCAAGGCGGGTTGGAAGGCTCAACGAATACCCGGTTGTGCAGTGATTGTATGCGGAACGAGGCTGTGACACGACCTAAAAAAACCAAACTGACCTAATTCTTAAGAGTTAGTTCTTTCAAGCCTTCTTCGTGCCAGAGATCCGTGGAGGCAGCCATCCAATTTGGTTCTAAGCTTTAGCCACCGCCTTTGTCAGCTTTCGTCAATTTCCAGCCGAAAACGTCCTTCCTGTAATGGTGAAGCAGGCCACACTTCTGGCATTGAAGAGTCCTTGTGCCTTTCTTAAGATCCCATTCGAGCAGTTGCGTAGGACCGCCGCAGTCAACGCACTTTCCATGGATTCTTCCTATTACTTTTTCTGTCATTTGAGTCGCCGCTCTATTGTTTGCCATGATTCAGATAAAACGATTTCTCCAAAAAAAGGTTCGGACTTATAACTCGGTGAAGCGAGAATGTTGCTGAGTTGATTGATAATTAACAAGTCTTATAAACCGTGTGGGTTTTACTCACCTGAGTATCGTGAGGGCAAGCAAATGGGCATTGTACAAGAGCCGTATTACATCTGTGACATATGTGGAAGAAAGAAGCCAGTGAGTCAAATGGCTGGAAAATGCTCAGTTTGTGGGCAATATATTTGTTCAAGGTGTGCCCAAATGGTCGGGGAAAAGATATATTGCGAAAGACATGTGCCCCCACCTCCCCAGAAGTCGGGATGCTTCATTGCGACAGCGGCGTACGGAACTCCTCTGGCTCATGAACTTGACGTTCTGAGGTCCTTCAGAGACCAAAGAATGTTGAAGAGCAAAACTGGAAAGGTGCTGGTCTCGGCTTACTATGTAGCGAGTCCTCCTATTGCCTCGATCATTTCAGAGAGGCAAACCTTGAGAAAAACAGTGAGATCTTGTATTGATCCGATCGTGAGGGTCCTTAAGAACAGAGGTTTCTAGATGCATGTCTGAGAAGCATTTGTTTGCAAAGAACCTTATGTGTAATGATGTAATGCCTTTGCTAGTTGGCTGGTTTTCAGAACACGGCTATGAAGTTAATACTGTGGCGAATCGAATTGATGCCATCATGGGCAATGTTACATTGAGCTTTCTAATAGAGGACTTCGGCAAAGGGTGCACTATAAGAATGTCTGGGCCGCCAGAACATATCCAAAAGGTCGTGTCATACGTCTCACAAATCTCTGAGCTTGGATTCGAGACAGCACCCTGTGACTACTGTAAGGTTTCATTTCCTAAAAACCAAGTGCAGTGTCCGAACTGCGGGGCTTTTCGAAAGACAAAGAATATGCGCGTATAGAAGGTCGTGCACGCATCTATAAGATTGTTGACTAGCACTCTATCATCGTATCAATGTAATGTTGGGTTTGGGTTGGGCATAGCTGCGATTGTGTTGGTGGCTACGGCTGGTGTCGTGTATGTTGTGTCACGACGCGTTGGGAGAGTCAACGAATACCCAGTTGTGCGGTGATTGCGGACATGGTCGCTGAGTTTCTTTATCATCGAAAGTCTATTTGGGATTTTTGAACGATGGTCACGCGCGCTAGGACAAATCGCTATGTGTTCTTCCCATCTCTCGAGGTCTTGAGGGTAAGGCAACACCTACACCGAAAGCAAGTATCCCGAGAAAACCTAGCACAAATGACAGATTTCTGAGCGGGTACTCTTTTCTGTAGGGAACTTTAATCCCGAGAATCTCTGTATAAACAGTGACTTCGTAGACATAACAGAGAACAGCTAACATCAGCAGAACAACACTCCCACCAAGAACTCCCTTGTTCAATGCTCTCAACTCCATGCTATCCAATAATGGTGTTTCTTTCCTTAAATCATTAATCTTACTTGCTGAGACGTAACTGCAATTCTAGGAATCCATATATTATATGTAAGAAGATCGCTGAACTAGATGCTAGGTGCGTGTTTGAGGGATCGTTCTGAGGGGAAGACCAGAGAAATCAATTAGTACGGTGGAACCAAATCTCCGTTAGGAGTGTGTCTTCATTGCGTGTTGACTCTTTGAACGTTCGTAACCTTCCGTCCCCGTATCGGGAGGTTCTTGAGCGTGAAGTGGAGAAGCTCAAGAAACGGGACGACGTGTTAGCGATCGGCCTAGCTGGATCTGTTTCCAGAGGAGACCTTTGGCATGGCTCAGATTTAGACGTTGAAGTCATCCTCAAAGGAGACAAACCCAAAAGCCTCTTATGCACTGAACAGGAGATAAGCGTGGATTTCGGATACTTCGGCGAATCCCACATCGAAGACCTGCCACACGACACACGCCCAATCTACGACCCAACACATGTCCTCACAAACACACTTCGAAAAAGAACCAAAAAACAACTCTGGCAAAAAATGATCCAGAAAAACACAAACTCCATTGAAAATTATCTGCAAAAAGCCAAATCAACACTTCAGAGCGACCCATACTCCGCTCTATGCCACATCCAGAACGGCGGCGCAGAGCTAGGGGCAAACCTGATTCTAGCAACGGGCACAGCACCATCAGTTAAAAGAACAATCTCAAAACTCGAAACCGCAATGAACAAAATCAACAGACCAGACCTCTTCAACGAATACATCAGCCTCTACGGCATGCCACAGACCCTCAAAAAAACCAACTATCTCAGCGAACAACTGAAGCAAGGCTACCGAGAAGTCTGGCAGTACATGAACAAGAAGGCAGTAGGTCCCGCCTACATGGTTCAGCAGCCCAACTCTGAACCTTGGTTCAAAAACAGGATACAACCCATCTTCGAACACGACAAAAGAGACCTAGTATGGATAGTCCTCATCGAATACCCATTCATACTACTACGCATCTTCAACACCATCGGCATCGACGAATTTCCAGAACACGTATTCAAACCGTTCAAAAACCTAAGCGGACCCCCCACCTACTGGGTCAACCGTTACCGCCACATCTTGAACCTCATCCCGAAAACCAACGTGCCACATCTACTCTCAACAGCTCAAAAACTCAATGCTGAAGCAAAAAGACTCGCAAGCAAGAAATACCTCAACTGAAATCATGCTAGGCGGTCAGTCTCTACATCCTTCAGTTTCCTAGTCACTGTCATCAACAGTATCTGCGAAAAGGCTTTTCTTCAATGAAGACACTATAATTTAATGAAGAGAGGAGGCGAGTCACATCCTAAGACGAATTTTCGTTCTTGTGTTAGTGACAGCGATTGGAGCAACGATTCTATCCTCAGCATTTCCATCCGACTTGATTGCAGCAGCGAGCGCAAAGGCAACCTTGCCTCGAGCACACATGATTGCCAACGTGCCATGGCATCAACAGTTGAATGGGCTGTCATGTGGGGCTGCATTACTTGAGATCGTGTTCGATTACTGGGGACCTGATATCGACCAGAAAGAGATCATGAACGTTGCAAGGACTTCTTCAATGGGAACCTGGACACCCGACATCGTCAGAGCAGGACATTTCAGCTACCTAAGCGACGCGCAGGGAACCTTCTTTCCAACTGTAGGACCATACGGCGGATTCGTGGAGAGACCGCTCGGATACGCAGCGTTTTCGCACACTTCGAGCGGCTTTTGGCTCAACGAGCTAAAGACCCTTATCGCCAACGACATACCCATCATAGTGCTAATGAAGTACACTCCTTTAGGAGGAGGCGGGCATTATCGGGTCGTAATTGGATACGACGACGACCAACAGCGTGTCTATTTCAGCGACCCTTGGGGAAGAGACATGAACCACCTCACCGACTGGACAGGAGTGATAAGCTGGAGCTACTCTGACTTCCAGATGGGATGGAATTACTCCGAGTACGGCGTAGCCAACCCATACTTTGGCACAGCAATAATGCCCTGGAACGTTGATGTCAACGTAAAGGGCGAGGCAAGAGCAGGATCAATAATCGACGTGACAGTCAGCATCGAATATCCATGTCCTAAACCGTTTGACAAAACACAGTATCCTGCAGAGAACACTATTGCACAGATTGCTCTACCCGAGGGGACAACTTTGATGGGAAAATCGGCGACCATTTCTATTGGCACAATCTCCGCGGGCAGTGAAACTAAGACTACGTGGAAACTGCTCTGCAATTCAGACGCTACTGGAAAAGCAATCTCGGTGAGTGCTTGGGGCATCATATCTGGATGGGTACCAGAGGCTCATTGGCAAGGACAAACCGTCTACTATCCAGCGTACAGCTACACTGACGCAATCGGCGGAAAAACGACAGTGCAACTCTAGGTAAACAACGACTGATAAACCGAAAAAATCTCCCTTTTTTTCTCATTCAACACCAGCTAATAGACTTGAAGAAAAAAGGAAGTAAATTCAGAGAAGATACGCGCACTATTGTTCCAGAAAAATCTTATATCCTGAGCGAAACCAGACTTGACATCATGAGCCGAAAAGAAAATGCAAGGGAAACCGTCCTAAAGGCTTCTCGTGCTTATTACGGTCACGTAGCCTATTACGGAGACCTCTTAGCTCAGCGAAACCGACGGGCCGCTGAAGCCAGAAAACGTGAACTCAACTTTCTTGAATTCGCCTTCCACACCCACGCAACCCACAAAGTCAAAGACGTACTCGACATTGCATGCGGAAACGGCCCACACGTAGTCGGCTTGGCCCACCGCGGCTACCAATGCACTGGACAAGACTACACTCCAGAACGAGTCCAGATAGCCAAAGCCAAAGCCAAACGCGAAGGAGTCTCCGTCAAACTGCTACAAGGCGACGCAACGAAACTAAAGTACAAGAACCAGTTTGACGCAGCACTCGCACTCTACATACTCTTCCTCCTACCAAACGACGATGACGTCTTAAAATGCCTGCAGCAAATCCATCAAGCCCTAAGACCAGGAGGAATACTAATCTGCAACATCGGCAACCCCTTCTCCGACAGTAAAGCTTGGTTCTCTCTCAAAACAATCCACCAAGGACAACATACTCAAGAAAACCGTGCCCCCGGCATGCGATACTCGGAAATAAATCGAGTTCAAAACTTTGACCCAGTTCACGGTGTGATTTGGTGGCAAGAGACAAGCATAATCGAAGCCCCCGACGGCACACACATCTTTCGAGACCGCGAACGCACACGACTCCTCACCTACTGGGACATCCTCCACTACCTCCAAGCAGCAGGATTCAAAGACATCAAGTGGTACCCAGACTGGAAGACAAAGCAGCCAAAAAAACCCAAAGGAACGCTACTAATCTTCGTTTCCCGAAAAGACTGAACACACGAATTTTCTTAAGAAGCCTCTTGACTCTCGGCTTTGGGTTCAAGCATATCCGAAAGCGGGTTCATTTCTCTCGTTACTTCCGGAAGTGGAATGCTATCCACATGTTTCTTCTGGGCTCTCAATTTTCCTTCCTCCATCTTGTACCCTTCCTTCAAGGAATTGGTATACCAAAGCCTCTGAGCCCCATAATGAACCGCCAAGACCACACCACCTAGAAACAACGTGATCCCTAAAAGTGTGAAAGCTAACCCCAAAAAATCGTAAGGAGAAGAACTAACATGATACGGAAATATAAGAAACCAGTCAGGCCTCTGCGTCGTCAACAACGTTTGAATAGTTCCCGCAACAAAGAAAACAGATCCCAAAATAGCTATCATGAAACACATAGACTCGTTATGACGAGACTCCTCCGCCTTTTCATGCAAATAATACGAAAAGCTCAACAAAGCCCTATGCCTTCATTCAGAGAGAAAAGCCCAAATCAATAAGTAAATCTTATGACCCACTCGTTAATACACAAAATCCAGACCTCCAATCTATACTGAAAGCAAGTCTATCAACTTAACCAAAAGTTACTAAAAACAACAGAAAACAACAAGAAGTAACCAATTTCACCGTCAAACCGTTGACGTAACCTTTATAACTTTTGGCTCTCATTCTGAACTGCAAACTGGTCGATATCCAATGGGTCATAGAAAAGTCAACGCTCCAAAACGCGGCTCCATATCCTACCTGCCTAAGGGACGCGCCGCCCGCCCAACAGGACGCATACGCTACTGGCCCAGCTTAAAGGCTGCGACAGCTCCTTCTCTTCTAGGTTTTATGGGCTACAAGGCGGGAATGACCCACATATTCATGGTTGAAGACAAGCAGGGTTCACCCGACTTCGGCAAAGAAGTCTCCAAACCCGCAACCGTAATCGACACGCCACCAGCAATTATCTGCGCTATACGCGCCTACACACGCACCCCTTACGGACTGCAAACACTAACCGAAACATGGATGAAAAACCCACCCAAAGACATCAACCGCCTAACCACACCACCAAACAACCCAAACCCAGAAAACGGCTTCAAAAAAATCGAACAAAACCTACCACAAATAAGCGAATTCCGAGTATTAGCCGCAACCCAGCCACGACTAGCAGGAGTCTCCAAAAAGAAACCCGAACTCACAGAAATCAAAGTAGACGGCGCAGGCACAAAAGAACAATTCGAATACGTCAAGACCCTACTCGGCAAAACAATTCAACTAACTGAAGTGTTCAAAGAAGGACAATACACAGACGTAATCGCAGTTTCCAAAGGCAAAGGCATTCAAGGAGTAATCAAACGCTGGGGCGTCAAAATAAGAGACCGCAAAAGCCGAAAAATGAAACGAGGCGTAGCCACACTAGGAGCATGGTCACCCAGCCGAATCCTGTACACGGTTCCACGCTCCGGACAAATGGGCTACCACCAACGAACCGAACACAATAAACGCATACTGAAAATCGGAACAAACGGCGCAGACGTAACACCGAAAGGCGGCTTCCTACGGTACGGCCCAGTTCAAGGCACTTACTTACTCCTAAACGGAAGCGTACCCGGCGCAACTAAACGCCTAATACGCATACGAGTACCAGCTAGACCGCCAAGACGAGTGCCGGAGGCACCACCAAAAATACTCGAAATCTCACTAGAATCACCACAGGGATGAGACCAAAATGGGCAAGGTCACAACCAAAGTTTTTGATTTAAACGGAAAAGCCACAGGCAAACTCAAAGTCCCAGCCGTCTTCAAAACACCGCTCAGACCAGACGTAATAAAAAGAGCCGTCGTAACACTACAATCACATCGATTTCAACCACAGGGACGCGACCCATTAGCCGGCAAGAGAAGAAGCGTCGAATCCCTCGGATCCGGACATGGAATGTCACGATTCCCACGACTGAGAGCCACCGGACAAAGAGCCGCATTCGTAGTAGGCGCAGTCGGCGGACGAACAGCATGGGCACCAGTCACTCAGAAGAAGATTGCCCGAAAAATGCCCAAAAAAGAAATGCATTTAGCCCTACGCTCCGCGCTAGCTGCTACAGCGTCAAAAGAGACAGTTGCAGCCAGAGGACACATAGTCGAAGAAGTCCGCGACTTTCCCCTAGTCGTCGCCGACGACATCACAGGCCTAAAGAAAACAAGTGAAGTGGAGAAAGCCTTTCTCAAACTAGGCGTGTGGCCCGACATAATCAGAGTTAAAGAAAGCGTCAACGAACGAGCTGGGAAAGGGAAACTGCGGGGACGAAGAACCAAACACGCAGTCGGCCCACTACTTGTAGTGGCAGAAAAAGGCGACGTTTTTCACGCTGCAAGAAACCTCCTCGGCGTAGACATATCCACCGTAAACAACTTGAACGCTGAACTGTTGGCGCCTGGAACCCACCCTGGCAGACTCACAGTCTATTCAAAATCTGCCTTCGAAAAACTTGATATACTGTTCGGCGAAGGAGGAGGCTGAGCACGAATTGGACCCGTACAATGTAATCTTGTACCCAATCATGACTGAAGTAGCCAGCCGCATGTTAGAGGCAGAAAACAAACTTGTATTCGCCGTAAGCCTCAAAGCATCAAGAGCCGACATAAAACGTGCAGTTGAGGAACTGTACGAAGTAAAGGTTGAACGGGTTACGTTGTCTATTACGCATAAAGGCGGGAAAAAAGCCTTCGTTAAGCTTCACCCAGACTTCAAGGCAGCCGACGTTGCCGTTAAACTAGGCATCCTGTAACAGAACCTCCTCCTACGGGGAGAAACAATGCTTCTTTATTCAACAGACGGAAGATAAATATATTAACTACGTCAAAAAATAGGAGAAAACAGATGAGATGACAAAAATGGAAAAAATCCGAATAGTCTCCTACGGACTAGGCGCAGTGGGGAGCCGCATAGCCAAACTATTGCTCGAAAAAGAAGGCATACAAATCGTAGGCGCCATCGACATAGCCAAGGACAAAGTTGGAAAAGACCTAGGCGAAGTGCTCGAACTCGACAAGAAATTCGGCGTAGTCGTGTCCAATAACGCCGACAACGTGCTATCAAAGGCTCGTTGCGATGTGGTTGTCCACGCCACGGGTTCATACCTCAAAGACGTTTACGAGCAAATCGCACCCCTCGCCAAATACGGAGTCAACGTGATCTCCACCTGCGAAGAACTATCATATCCCTACCTCACCGAGCCTGAACTCGCCAAAAAACTTGAAGCATTAGGCGTAAAATACGCCATGACGTTTCTGGGAACAGGCATAAACCCAGGCTTCCTCATGGACACGTTGGTGATCACCTTGACCGGCGTCTGCCAAGAAATAAGCAAGATAAAAGCTGTGAGGGTGATGAACGCGGCCACACGCAGGATTCCATTTCAGAAAAAAATCGGAGCCGGACTATCAGTCAGCGAGTTCAAAGACAAAATAACCTCAGGAAAAATCACTGGACACGTTGGACTTGAACAGTCAATCGGCATGATCGCCTCAGCTTTGCGTTGGGACCTTGACAAGATTCGGGTTGAACAGGTTAAGCCTGTTATTGCTGAAAGACAAGTGGAAAGCGAAGCCATACAAGTGAAAAAAGGGCATGTAGCAGGCCTACGACAAGCTGCACACGGCATAATGAAACGAGAAGACGTCATAACACTTGATTTTCAAGCCTACATAGGCGCCGAGGAAGAATACGACTCTATAACAATCGACGGTGTTCCCCCCGTTCACCAGAGGATTTCACCCTGCGTACACGGCGACTATGCAACTGTCGCAATTATCGTCAACTCAATCCCGAAGATCATGAACGCTCCGCCAGGCTTGGTCACAATGAAAGATCTGCCAATTCCATCTGCTGCGGTTGAAGACATGAGAAAATCCATATAAATGAACTGCTTAGTCACCCGCGCCAACCATATGCTCGTTGCTGAAAAAGCAGATTAGGAAGTATGTGATGAACGCTTAACTCGTGGTCAAGATGGGCATCAAACATGCTGGGGTTCATCCTAAAGGAACTCTATTGCTTTCCGATGTTGTCGACTCCGTGAAAAAAAGACCCGACTACCACAAGGTTGGAGCCATAGCCGTGTTCACAGGTGTGGTCAGAGGCGAAACCAAAAAAGGCGAAAAAGTTCAGCACCTGCAACTAGAAGCCTACGAGGAAAAAGCAGACGAAGCTCTAGAAAAAATCTGCAAGCAACTGAAATCTAGAAGAGGCATTGTGGACGTGCAGATTCACCATTTTACAGGCGAGTTTGAACTTGGCGAAGACTTGGTCTACGTGTTAGTTGCTGGTGGACACCGAGAAAACGTGTTCCCAGTCTTGGAGGAAGCGGTTGAAAGTTACAAGAAGGAGGCGCCCATCTTCAAGAAAGAGTACATAAAGGATAAGAAAGGCAGAGTAAAATCCTACTGGATCAGTGAGAGTGGAGAAAGAAGATGAAAAAGGAAGACAAGTCTCTCGACTTTAACTTGGCAACTCCGTGTGGATCATACTGTGGCGAATGCAACTATTACCAGAATGGCTGTGCTGGATGCGGCTACGTGAAGGGCAAACCGTTCTGGGGTGAATGCCGTTTCTACCCTTGCGTCAGGGAGAAAGGCGTTGAACACTGCGGATTATGTGCCGAGTTTCCATGCGACTATTATCTAACCACGTTTGACCCAAAAGAGGGGCAGTCGCGTGTTTTTATCGAGCAGGGCAACTCGTTTACAGGAAGAAGATAGGGACAAAAGCTTGGCTTGAAGAAAAGATCAAGGGAACGAACCCTGACCTCAAATCTAAGAAATAACCAACTTTCTAAGCCTGAGCGTGCAGGCCGCAAATGTCCTCAGCAACTCTTGTAAGCTGGTTTTTCTTGGCTTTTCGGAACAAATGATGCTTGATTAGATATAGACGGTTCACTTTTTCTCTTATTATTTTTTCAATACCAAATTAGGGTCACTTCTCACTTCTGAGAGTGAATTCCCATTGGCACCAGATGCCTGAAGGGCGCTTTTCTGGCGGGGCGACTTGGCATTTGGCTTCAATATCCGGGTTGAACTCTTCTGCGAAGCTCTTGAGGTAACTGAATCTAACGTCTTTGCATGGAAACACTTCGAGTTTCTTTTCGATTCTTGTTTCTTGTATTCGGCATTTGGTGACTCTGTAGACTCCTTTGGACGGTGAAACTTCTGTCTCTTTTTCTTCCTGATACAGTGACCAGCTCGTGTTTCTCAGGGCTTGCATGAACGCTGGAATGTCGGTTTTCTCTATTTTCAAAAGGTTTTTGAGTTCCCTCGCTTCCAGCTTGCCCAAAACCTTCCAACAGTTTGCGTCGATTTGCGTCGCCGCTTCGGTTCCAAATTTCTCTTCGATGCCCAGAAAGTACAAGCCGTCGACTCGCCAAATGTTCCTGATGTGCATAGAGAGAAGGTTGAGCAGAGTTTCATTAGGCATCTTTTTCAACATTTCATAGTCTTCTTTTGTCAAGCCGCTCATTTGTCACACTGTCCGAAGCGTAGTTGGTTGTCTTCTTTTACAATAAAATGCTTCTTGTTCATATGCGACGGAAGTCGTCAGTCAGTTATTCTTGTTTTTTCATCCATCTTGCGGCTTCGCTTAGCAACGGGTTTGGAGACACGTCTATGATGGGTATGTCCAACGAGCCCACGCGCAGCGATTGCTT
>Ga0315268_10001616_pt1 | contig 25960 bp, 26 predicted proteins | sample C1_top_MG_FD_204535 | JGI IMG/M metagenome (GOLD analysis project Ga0315268, IMG submission 204535) | Sediment microbial communities from Yellowstone Lake, YNP, Wyoming, USA - C1_top | ecosystem: Environmental > Aquatic > Freshwater > Lake > Sediment | place: USA: Wyoming | collected 2017-08-01
TTATGAGATAGTTGGTCCAGAACGGTATGATGACGAGTACGAGGAGGGTATTCTTCCACTTACCGGCATGAATTGCTATGTAGTATGACAGAGGATAACCCAAGAGGAGGCAAATTGCCGTCACCATGAGTCCCACGCCCAGAGATCTCACAAGAGTTCTCAAGAAGAGTGGATCGAAGAATCGTATATAGTTGGTGAGTGTGAATGTCAGTCTCACGCCTGAAAATTCTCCTCGCACACCGAAACTGTATATCAGGACGATGAGGAGAGGGAGTACAAAAAATAATCCAAGCCAGAAAATGGAGGGAGAAAGTATCAGGAATGCTTTAAGGGATTCATTTTTTCTTATCTTATTCATTAGACCCTCAACTATTTTCCTTTCAACCATCATCGTCTATTCGCCAAATGATTTAAAAGCCTTTCGTAGAAATGAAATTCTGTCCAATACAAGGATGGAAAATAGAAAATATTAAAACCAATAACTTGATATATCATTACGATGTCTTGCCTCTCAGTGATGATTTCTTGTTTCATATTTTCATATTTATGACATAATCAGAAGAATCGCCGCATTTCATCCCTTCTGTATATTTTTGATCATTTTCTTTTTCTCCTAGACTCCCGCACATTTCTTCCCATTTTTCTCTTTTCATAGATTCTCTCTTTTCTGTGTGCTTCAGGATACCTTTTCTTAATATCTTCGATCTTCTTCTTCACGTCTTCCTCTATCTCGTCTGCAATAAACTTGCCACCGAAAAAATCGACCTTTGCGAGTATGGAAACCTTGGAGGCAACCATGCGTGCAATCTTTCCCCTCTGCCAGAAGGGGGCACTGTTTATTGGAGGGTATTGAAAAAGGATGCCATGCTTGGGAGGGTCAGAACCAGTCTTGAGGTGCCTGAAGAGGGCCTTCTCTGCCCCGAGCAACTGTACCGTCGAGGAGGGTTTGCGTGCGAGTTCGTCAAGGCCACCCGAGCAGGAGAGCAGTTTTGCCGTGATGAGGCCGCCGAGGAGATAGGTGAGGTTGGGTGCGATTTTTTCTGATTGTGAATTGACATACTCGGTGAGCTTCTCTCGCCTTCCTGCGAGTTCCACAATCGTTTTCGCGAGCAGTCCCATCGATGACTCGTCCTCACAGTCTATATCTGCACCGAGAGATTGAACGGGAGTGGGAAAATTCCTGCGGGACCCATACTGGAATATGAGTTCTGCGTATCTCACGTTGTCCTTCGTCTCCCGTGAGAGCTCAGGATAGTGGAGGGAGAACCACTCCCTCAACCGTTCCGAGAGTAGATTTATCGTTTCGTCAATTTCAGAAATGGCGTTGATTGCCTGGATGATGTGCCTGTCTTTTTTTTGGGAGGCAAGCATCACTGCCCTCCGTGTGTGTTCCGTGGCAATCTCATAGAGCCGCTCATCACCACCCATGCTACGGGCGAGTGTGCCTGCGGGATTGGGAAACTGGAACTCCCCTCCGAAAATCTCTGCGATGGCTTTATTTTCGTAGACGAGAGGCTGGTGCGGCAAGAGAAATGCGCTCACCTTTTCGGAGGCCTTACCCAGGAGGAGGGCATCGTACTCCTCTTCCCCCAGTTGGAGCGTGGCGATGATTTTATTCTCGTCTGAGACATAGATTCGTGAGGCGTGGAGCGAGCAGTAGCGCATGGCTCTCATGGCTTTTCCTGTATAAAAGTCTTGTGGCAAGGGTTCTCGCCAATAAATATATATACATGAGGGCACGATACCATATATCATGAAGATGAGTGCGTGGAAGACGTTCCTCGTTTCTGCACGAGTTGTCTTCGGAACGAAGGCCATGCTTGGCATCATGTTGCCTTTCCTCTTATTCTCCATAGTAATACTTCTCGTGCCGTTGGTATACACCCCTTCCTACACGATTTCAGAGATACGGGATTATTTCTATGATGTCGTTAAAGCCTTTGCCATTTACCTGGGATTACTGCTCCTCCTCGCGCTCTACAAAATATTCGTCTCGGGAGCCATTGCGGGGATGGTCAAACATGGAGCAGAAACAGGGAAGGCGAGCCTCGGAGCCGGTCTTGCGATGGGAGCACGGAAGTTCCTTTTCATACTTCTCGCATCGATACCCTTCGCATTGATGGTCATGATAGGGATTGCGCTGCTCGTCATCCCGGGTCTGCTTCTCGTGGTACTCTTCATCTACTTTATCCCTGCCATAGTCATCGATAACTGCGGTCCTCTCTCCTCCCTCAGGAAAAGTTACAGGGTATCGAGGCGCAACATAGGATATTCCATAGCACTTTTCATCATATTCCTGCTCACACTCATCGTACCCGGAATTGTCATATATCTTACACGCATGCTTCCCGAAGAAATCTCCCTGTGGGTGTCGGCAATCCTCGCAACTCTTTTCTATATGCTCCTCTATCCCCTCATCATAACGACCATCACCATAGGATATATGAACTTGAAATAGAGTACCCCGGCTCACATCGAATAAGAACCCTTCTTTTCGGATTCTTGATTTCAGCACCACATGTATCCTGATGATGGTATTCTATGAATCTTTTTACCGTGCTGCGTTGAGACAATGACGGTCGGCAGCTTCCTTTTCGCCCTCATCATGAGACTGTCTCCTGAATAAGCCGTGAACAGTAAAATTTATAACTCCCGTGCGTTTGGGAAGCCATGAAATACAAACTCATCGCCAATCCCATCGCGGGCGGTGGAAACGTCAGACGGAAATGGCCCCTCGTGGTGAAACTCCTCGAAAAGGAAGGCATCGTGTATGACCATGAATTCACGGAGAGGAGAGGACATGCCGAGGAGATTGCCCGCAGGGATGTCAATAGGTACGACTGCATTGTCAGTGTGGGGGGAGACGGAACCAACCAGGAGATAGCCAATGGGTTATTTCAAGATGGGAGACTCATCAACGAGACGACTTCCTTTGGCGTCATCCCTCTGGGTCGCGGGAACGATTTTTCCATTCATTTCAAGGTTCCCAAATTGCTTGAGGAGGCTGTTGCAGGATTGAAGCATGATGAGAAGCCTATAGATGTAGGATTACTCGAGATAGAAGGGAAAAAGAGGATTTTCCTCAACTATGTAGGGGCAGGGTTTGAGGCGATACTCTCCAATGAGGTCCAGGCTGGTTCCAAGTACATAAGCAACGGGACGATTCTTTATTTCATAAAAGTGTTCGACATACTCTGGAAGCATAAAGGCAACTTTCCCATGAAGGTCGTAGTAGATGGTCGCACCATCGAGGGAAAATTTTTCTTCGTGGACGCCTTCAACACGTGCTGCTTCGGGGGTGGCATGAGGGTAGCCCCCGATGCCTCTGCCGAGGATGGTATGTTTGATGTTGTCTTTGCGGGAGACATAGGAAAATTAGAGGTAATAAAGACGCTGCCCAAAACATATGATGGAAGCCATCTTCCCCATCCCCACATTTTTGTGGAGAGGGGGAGGCACTTGCGTGTCGAGGCGGGAGACCCCATGCTCGTCTGCTGTTCAGGCGAGATCCAAGGCAAGACTCCTTTCGATGCGACGATTCTGCCTCGCATTCTCAAAGTGAGGGTCTAGCCATGGCTGAGAAATTCTTCATCGGGAGAGATGAGAAGGGAGAACCTCTCTTTGTTGACCCCCGACATCTCACCACGCACGCCGTGTGTGTGGGCATGACCGGGTCCGGGAAGACGGGGTTGTGCATCTCCATACTGGAGGAGGCGGCGCTCGCAGGTGTATCATCCATAGTCGTCGACATAAAGGGAGACATGGGCAACCTCATGCTCTCTTTTCCAGAACTTACGGGAAACACTTTTTTGCCATGGGTTTCTGAGAGCGAGGCAGTGCAGAAGGGGTTGAGCAAAGACGCATACGCAGCCTCGGAGGCACAGAAATGGAGAGAAGGTCTTGCAGGGTGGGGGATTGACCCCTCCCGCATCGCCCGCATGAGGAAGACGACGGATTTCAGGGTACTGACACCGGGGAGCGGCATCGCACCGGTGAGCATCCTTTCTACCCTTGAGGTACCCGAGCTCGACTGGGATGTGTTCGAGGAGGAATTGCGCGAAAAGATTAAAGGCATCGTCTCTGCTCTTCTCGGCATAGTGGGGCTATCCATTGACCCCATGGAGAAGAACCACATACTCCTCTCCACAATAATCGAGAAATCCTGGAGAAAGAAGGAAAGTCTGCGCCTCGAAAATCTCGTCTCCGAAATTCTTGCTCCTCCCTTCAAAACGTTGGGTGTCATGGACGTGGAAACCTTCATGCCACGCGAAGAAAGGCAGAAACTTTCCTTTTCCCTCAATTCCCTCATCGCCTCTCCAAGCTTTGAGAACTGGATTTCAGGAGAGCCCCTCGACATGGAAAAAATGGTCCATGGAGGAAAGCCGGCACTCACCGTCTTCTACCTCGCTCATCTCGACGAGAATGAGAAGATGTTCTTCCTCACGTTGCTCCTCCATCAGTTTTCCACATGGATGCATTCCCAGCAGGGGACGGGAGACCTTCGCGCAATATTATACATAGACGAGATATTCGGGTTCATCCCTCCCTATCCGAAGACGCCTCCTTCAAAAACGCCACTGCTTCTCCTTCTCAAGCAGGCGCGTGCCTTCGGTTGCTGCATCATGCTCACCACACAGAATCCCGTCGACCTCGACTACAAGGGATTGACGAATGCGGGCATATGGCTCTGTGGCAAACTTCAGACAGAGAATGATAAGGAGCGCCTGCTTGAGGGGCTTGAGGGCATCGAAGGGTTCAAGCGCTCCTACTTCGACCATGCACTCTCGGGTCTCGCGAAGCGCGCGTTCATACTCCACAACGTTCATGATCCACCTCCCAAAATATTCTCTACGCGCTGGGCCATGTCCTACCTTGCGGGACCTCTCACCAAGGCACAGATTAAGACTCTCGTCACACAACCGATGGAGACGAAGACTTCGTTTAGGGAATCCCTCCTCGTCGCCCCTGAACTCCCCGACAAACCTGCCGTGTTATACCTGTCTTCGACTCTTACTGATGCCGTCTATACCCCAGCCCTCCTTTTTTCCTCCGAGATACGGTACGAGGATAAAAAATCATACACATTATTGACCCAGACGAAGACCCAGGCTGTTCCCCTCTCCGATACGGTAGAGTGGGACAAAGCCTTCATCGTTGAAAAAACCCTATCTACCCCTCAGTTCAAAACCTACTCGGGGGTGCCTGAATTCCTCACAACGAAGGGAGCCTTCAGGAAGGTGGCAGAAGAATACGAAGCACGCCTCCAGAATCTCGAGGCAAAGACAATATTCCAAAACCAACTCTCCGGTCTCTACTCGACGCCCGATGAAGAGCGTCAGACGTTTGTGAGCAGGGTTGCAGCCGCACTCGAGGAAAAAAAGAAGGACGAGATGAAGAAGCTCCAGGATAAATATGAGGAAAAGATAGCAAAGCTTGAGGAAAAAATCAGAAAGGAAAAAATAGAACTCGAGCAGGATAAAGAGGAAGTCTCCGCACGCAAAAGGGAGGAGATGCTCCACGATGCAGAGTCGGTGGCAGGATTCATATTCGGGAGAAAGAGCATGAGGGCACTCTCGAGTGCATCGCGGAAGCGAAGCATGACACGCAAAGCCGAGCAGGATGTAGCAGAGTCGGAGGATACGATACAAAGAGTACAGGAAGAGGCAGATGCACTGGAGAAGGAACTCACAGACGAGGTGAATGGCATCTCTGAAAAATATAAATCACTGGCTGCAGACATTCGAGAGGTCAAGCTCGTTCCTAAAATCAACATAAGGGAGTGCAGCCTCCTGTGGATTCCAAAAGAGAGATAATTATATATAGTAGTTTGTGGTATACAAGCGTCATCATACGCATGTGATATCATGAGAAAATCAAGACCCATACCCCTTCTCATCCTTCTTTTGATGTCGTTGATTATATTACATTTCTCGGAACCCATTGTCGCAGGCATAAATGGATGGATCAACCTCTATGTGACCAACTGCGGGGAGGAGACAGACACCGCCTATTATTATGCCGAGGCATGCAATTCCAATACAAGCAGTGGCAGCATAAATGGTTCCATCTACTATGTTGTCAGAAATGAAAGCAATCAGGTGGTCTGCTCTCAATGCGTCAGAACAGGTCGCCTTGGTCCCGGAGACTGTTATATGGATACAGAGCGCTCCTGCACATTCACCACAAAGGGCAACAAGACAATCACCGCCACCTTCTATGAGAGCCCCAATTGCACAGGACACGTCATCGACAGCGAGTCCACCCAGTGCTACTTCATCCCCACTCTCGGTAAGATGCTACTCTTTTTCCTTGTCATCACACTTGTAGGCATAAGCATCTATTGGTGGAAGCGAAGATGAATGAGGCAATCTTTTTATCCTTGATAGCCCTCTATGTGTTCCTTGTCTTCATTTTCTGGAAGAAAAGGATATGGCTTCTCTACTATCTTGTGGGAGCGTTCGGATTCACCCTCATAGTGGTGGTAGTGGCGCTGAATCTGGGCGTGGAAAGGCATGTGGAGAGGGTGGTGATGGTGACACTCCAGATGCTTCTGTCGCCATTTGATGTACGCATCCAGATGTTTTCAGGCAATGCCCTGCTGGTCCCCGACCCCACCGGCTGGTCCATTCTCACGGTGAGTATAGAGTGCTCGGCGCTCATTGAAACATCGGTGGTCACGGGTCTCATTCTTTTCTATCCTGGATTCTCTCGTGCGCGAAAGGTTTCCTCAGCGATTGTGGGGGTGATTGCGACATACCTCTCCAACATACTTCGTCTCATCCTCATAGTCTTCCTCGTCTATGTATTCGGCAAATCCATAACCTTTCTCGCTCACGCCTACGTAGGGAGATTTTTCTTCTTTGCCACAGTGGTAGTCATCTATTGGTACCTCTTCACCCGCCCCACACTCTCATTCATCTCTGGTCTCTTTTCACGGATTGCCCCCCAAAGGATTTTGAGAAAGCGCGGGGTGAAGATGTGGCGAGATTTTACCTCTCGCCTCGAGTCATTCACCGATGAGATGGAGAAGGCTGAAGAGCAAAAAGTCGCTGATCTCCAATCACTCCTCCAGGAGCATAAGAGAAATCTCAAGACATATCGCAACCTCGTCACACGTTACGACATAAGTGAAGGGCAGAAGGGAAAGGCCCTCCAGAAACTAGAATACTGTGCGATGGTATTGAAGAAAAGCACAGAAAAAGACATAGCCTTTTAAAGGGAGGGAAATATAAAAGAGGGTTATGGGGTTTCTTTCGAGGATTCTGGGCATAGACAAGCTCAAACAAGAGATTTGGGCGGAGAAGGTAGAGGTAGAAATTCTCAAAGAAACACTTCATAAAAAATATGACAACCTCATTTCATTCTCACGCATTTCTTTGAATACGGATATTGCTGAACTCAGACTCGCCATACGAGAGCTTGAGAAACGGATTGAGAGAGTTGAAAAGGAGATGTCTGAAAAGGAAATCGTTATCGAGGGATATGAAGCGAATGACTCCAAAAAAGATCCAGAAGAAATGGAGAAGATTCCTAATCATTTCGACTGATAGTTTCTTTGTCGTCTTTTTTTTAGAATATAGAGTCTAGAATCTCATCTCACTCTTCCAACCTCGAGGGGGATTCCGTGAAGGAGGAGAATCAAGAAGATATGAAGAAATCAGAATTTTTAAAGGGAATTCAGGGAATAACCTTATATATTATGCAAGAAATATCATTTTTAACTGCTCAGTTGATATAATGAATGAACTTGTGGCCATAATTCTCATTTGGGGTGCATGGGTGCTCATACCTGTCGTGGTTGATGGTGTGGGAACACTCGTGAGACTTTTCGTTGTTCTCCTCTATGGCAGAAATTATGTTGACCATGATATCTCAGGCGATCGTCTCCCCACCGTCACCGTGATAATACCCGCACATAACGAGGAGAAAATCATCGACAGATGCCTCAATTCCCTCAAAATCCAGGATTACCCCCATGAGAAATTGGAGGTATTCGTAGTGGACGATGGGTCCACAGACAATACAGTTCATATCGTCTCCAACCACGTCAACGGGAATGGAAAGAACGGCAACGGCAAGAATGGCAATGGCAAGGTGAAGATAAACGGGAAGTTCATACCCGTGGGGGATTTTTCGGGTGTCATAAAGCTTTTCACAAGCGGCCACAAAGGCAAGGCGGCGGCGCTCAACACAGGGATACAGCATGCCCATGGAGAAATAATAATGAATATTGATTCAGATGTTGTTCTCGCACAGGATGCCATACGACACATGGCGGAGGAGTTCATCGTACACCCGGAGCTCGGCGCAGCCACAGGCAACATAGAGATTAACTGGGAGATGATAGAGGAACGCGACACCCACGGCAACCTCATCTTTGAGAATGGCGAAATCAAGCAGAAGCGCCTCAATTTCCTTGAGAAGATGCTTGCCTCCTGCCAGTTTCTCGAGTACCTCTCTGCATTCAGACTCGGGCGTCAGTACCAGAGCATCCTCAACTCAGAATACATCCTCTCGGGGGCATTCTCAGCCTTCAGGCGGACCGTCCTCCTCAAGTCACCACTATACAGCTCGCGCACCGTTTCTGAGGATTTCGATCTCGCCCTCAGCCTTCACAGGCAGCATACGCGCGTAGGGTATGTGGCGGATGCCAAGGCGTATGTGGAACCAGTGTGTGATTTGGACATGCTCTATGCGCAGCGCGTCCGATGGAGGCGCGGACAACTTGAGGTCTGTGGCCTCTACAAGGATATGGTGGGGGAGGGGAGATTTGGATACTTGGGCAGGTTGGGGCTCCCCGGTATGCTCCTCGCAGACCACACGGTCGCATTCCCCCGCATGGTGTGGAGCGTGCTCATACTCTTTTTTCCTCTTCTCGGGTATCACCCAAACGTCATCGCCATCTTTCTTGTCATCATGTTTGGCATGTATGTCATCCTCGATTTTGCACAAACAATGGCTGCCTACTTCATCGTCGATTCTGATACGAAGAGGAACATAGAGGGGACATTCCACTATAACTTCATCCTTCCCTTCTACAGACTTCTCATCTTCTACTTCCGAATGTCCGGCTACCTCATCGTCCTCAAGGACCCTCCTTCATGGCATGTGGGTGGACCCATGAATGGATTCAAAAATGGCATAAAGAAACTCAATGACGCAGCCCTTTCCCACTCTCTCGTTTTCTTTCTCAAGCGGTAGGTGGAGATGACACATGAAGATCGTTGCAGTCATTCCCGCACTCAATGAGGAGAAGAGCATACGGACAGTGGTGCAAGAAACGCGGAGCCATGTGAGAAGGGTCATCGTTGTGGATGATGGCTCCACCGACCTCACGGGTCAGATTGCCCGGAGGGAGAAGGCACTGGTCATTTCTCACCACAAGCCTATGGGTCTGGGGAAGTCCATGAGCGATGGCATCGATGAAGCACTGCGACTCGGTGCAGACATCATAGTGCAGCTTGATGCCGATGGACAGCACAACCCATCCGAAATTCCCATGATTCTTGCCCCCCTCCTCGAAGACAGGTCAGATGTCGTCGTGGGCTCACGGTTCCTGGGAGGGAACGATGCAGGGATGCCGTGGATAAAAAGAATCGGAAACAGGATTTTCTCACTCTTACTCTCGCGGATGTGTGATTCAAGAATCACCGATTCCCAGTCAGGATTCAGAGCCTACCGTTCCGAAGTGGCATGTGGGATAAATCTCATATCCTCTTTCTCATATACGCAGGAGTTCCTCTTCCAGGCTCACCAGAATGGATATAGGCTCACAGAGGTTCCCGTAAGGGTAGAGGCAAGAGCGTATGGAAAGAGCAAGGTGGTGAGAAGCATCACAGGATATACCATACGGCAGCTTTTTACCCTATTCCGCATCTACAGGGATTATGAACCACTCAAGACCTTCAGTCTTGTGAGCCTTCTCATTCTTATGGGGGGTATTCTCTTCGGGGTCGCGGCGTTCATACAGAAATCACACCAGATGATTCTGGGACTCATAGGTCTGCTCCTCATCATCTTCTCAATACAGCTATTCTTCTTCGGATTCCTCGCAGATATGATTATGAATGTGAAGAAGGATTTCCTCACGAGTCTCAGGAGAAAGTAGCCGGACTCACAAGCGCCATTATCCATACGATTCCGGATGTCTTGTACTCCTCAATCACAAATTCCTTCTTCAAGAATCGCCTGAAGGAAAAATAGTTGAAGTGCTGTGTGTGGTCTGGGAAATTCCCAAAAGTCTCCAGGTATGATCCGCGAGAGATATTACCGATACGCATTATCATGTCGTTGGGGACACTTATGAGTGACTTCCTTCCGACGCGTGCAAGCTCCCTGAGGGCGTCATAGGGGTTGTCCAGATGCTCGAGCACCTCGAGACATAGACAGAGATCGACGCTCCTTTTTTTGAAGGGGAGATGGGCTGCATCGCCGCCAACAACGGGCATTACCTTTCTAGAAGAGGAAAGCATTTTCCAGGAGTAGTCTGCACCATACATCATTGCGGTAGCTTTCATTTTTATGAAGGAGGATATTGTACCCTCCCCGCATCCCACATCAAGAATAGCGTGAGGCCCGGCTTTTTCTATGAATCTGAGAAGGTCTCTCTTGTAGGATTCTAAGACAAGTCTCACGAGGGGATGCCTGCTTGAGAACTTTGTTTGCTCCTCCTGTTCATACATCTCTCTTCCTCCTCAAAAGAAGTGAAATAAGGAAGAAGAAGGTAGCCACGGAAAGAATATTGGCGAAGGTATGCAGAGGAAGATTCTCAAACTTCAGGGAAACACGATGGTCTCCGGGCGGCAAGATGAGTAAGATGAGATTGTCACCGTCATACGTCTTTTGAGACACACCATCCACGTAAGCCTTCCAGTGGGGGGAGAAAATCATTGAGACCAAGGCTGGCGTTTCTGCAGTGGCAGAGTAGGAGAATTCCACTATGTCATTCTGCGGGGTGAAAGACACCCTGCATGCTTCAAAATTATTTTCTCTTAAAGGGTTGAGAGAGGCACTCACCACAGACCGAAGCACTTCGATGCTCTGCTCATCCTTCTTGCTGTAGGCATAGTAGAACCAGTTGCCTCCGAAGAAAAAGACTGGTTTGCCCTCGACAATTCGCGTGCCAAGAATTGCAATATTGTCCTTTTCGAGGGTCACCATGTTTGAATCGAGCCGGTAGTATCCTATCGCTCGCCATGGCTGTTCAAGCCCCTCAAGGTTCCACTCTTCAACATCCCCCGCAAGACTTTTGAGAGGAACCCTTCCCACGAGTGAAATCTCCTGGGGTACAATACCGAAGAGACCTGGTGACTGAAGGGGGTTGGTCTGTTGGTCAAATAGGTCAACGATGATTTCCCCATGACCTAGAAAATCATGGAGGAGGGAGGAAGCCTTTTCCTCATCGTGAGTCCCGAATCCATACAGCACGAGGAGGTCGAACTGGCGGAGATATTCTTTCTCATAATCATCTATATACAGGGATGAGCCCTCGCATGCTTCGGGAAAAAACCTGGCGAAAATGGAAGAGTATTTTCCCACAACCAGTATCCTGCTCTCCAACTTTCGGATGTAGGTTGAAGGCGTGTCGTTGTAGTACATGGCAATGTTGCCTTCATTTCTTACGTGTGAGAACCCTTCGGATTCCAGGGCTTCCACTATTTTCTTCTTCGACTCGGAATCATCCCTCACGTATGCGAGGAAATACCTCACATTGAGGCGGGCGTATTTCTGTGCCGCGTAGAGGGGCCACCCCTCATTTATGGAATCATAGATGTGGGCAAGACTTGCGGCGAAGGGAGTATTGGAGAAATAGTGTCCTTCAATACTTGGCTTTCGAGCAATAGTGGTGAGCGCATAGTGTATGAATTTTGGTTTTCCGCCACTGAAGAAAAAAGCAACTCTTCCCTCGTTAGGATATGTCCCTATCGTTGTCGATGCCTCTCTCACCACATCAGGAATGTCCCATGTCTTTATGTTTGATTGATACGTATCTCTGAAATTGAAGAGGCAGAACCCCATAAGTATCATTGCCACGATGATTCGCGCGAGGCGAATCTCCCTGTCGTACGGAATCCTCTTCGGAAGAATCTCGAAAAGAGGACTGTCACGAGAAACGAGAGATGAGGCAAGATAGGCAAAAAAGAATGTGGCAACGGCAAGCCCCACCTTCGGATAAAAGATGTTGAGGAAGGGGAGGTAATAGATGGGGGAATAATCTTTGAGGGAAAAGATGAGTCCGAACGCTCCCACGATGAAAAAGGTTATAGTGGCGGAGGTACGTCTGAGTAGGAGGGCACACACTCCGAGTATGATGAGCGCGAGTCCGAACTGATCCACAAGGGCAGAAAAGGTAGGGACAGACTTGCCTATGATATATTGCTCTGTGAGGACTCTCCTCACTCCCCCCTCAAAATAGAACGGGATGAACCAGAAACAAGAGAGGAGCGTGGCAAAAAAAGAGGAGACGGAGAGAGAGAAGAATCTGAAGGTTGAGAGCCCGTGTTCCGTGTAAATCCTCAGAATGGCATACAGAAAGAGTGAGATGATGATGAATCCCGCAAACATAATGTGAGAGAGTATGGAGAGGCAGAGGACGAAAGAGAGCAGTATCGTGTGGGATAATTTACCTTCCTCGAGTATCTTGTCTGTGAAAAGGACAGAGAGGGGGAGGAAAAAGATAGAGGCAGAGCGGGTGGCGGAGCCGAGGAAATCGATGGTCGAGGGTGCGAGTGTCGCGAGGAGGGCTGCGGTGGCACCTGCCACCTTACCATATCTCCTCTTCACAATCAAGTACACCACGAGGCAGTAGAGAAATGCCCACCCAAACGCATATACCTTACTCACAACCCTTATATCCCTAAAAACAAGTTGGAGAAACGCAAGGATGACATAGATAAAGGGGGGGATATTGTGGAGAACGCTGAATCCCGCATACCAGTTGGGATCCCAGTCCGGTAGAGTGTGGTGTAAAGAAAAAAAGTCTGCGATGTATTGGGCGATGTAGAAGTGCGCCTGCATGTCCGCGCCATAAGCAAATCCTTTCTTAGTGTAGGGGAGGAAGATGAGAAAAATCACAATCCAGCATATGAGAATGAGAATCACATCGTAAGCAATGCATTTCAGCAATCCATTCTCGCATTTTCTCATAGGATTCCTTTGCACCACGCATTATAAACATTCCCTTCTCTCCGCTTTTCTTAACCTCCTGACATCACATGTCTATTTTTCGGATCAGCGGTCAAAGTAAAAAAGATAGATATTTCGGGAACAAGTGTAACCTTCGTGCAGATGTGATGAAGAAAAATTAATGGAAGAGCAGAATGGACAATGACCCCAATGTCATTGTCAAGACCATGGTGAAAAGGGCAAGATTTGTGTGGTGCAAGCGTAAAAATATCTCAACATTTTTAGTGACAATTCTTGCAAAGAAGAGCATTTAGGGATTTTTTGACAGGTTATTTCACAAAATCACCTTTTCTTAGCGGTAAGTAATCGGATTATTTAGGTTTATTTCAGTTAAATCCTTCAATAGAAATAAAAGTTCCTATATTCACCAGATTAATCGATTAGTAGGGTATCGGGGAAGAACTCATTGTGGGCGAGGGATTGCAGAGACCGAAAAAACTATATTAAATACTCCCAAAGAGGGATAAGAAAGAATAGGGGTATCTCATCCTTCCAGAATTTTGCCTTTTCAGCGCAAAGATTAAGAATGGATGGGTTTAAATGAGAATATAAGGAGGTTTATCTTGTGTATAGAAGGATTATGGCGCTCTGCATTATTGTAGGATTTCTTATTGCGAGCACAGGTTCTTCGGGCATTTCCCAAGCCTTCTTTTTCAACAAGAGCGGCAATCCACAAGCAATCATAGTCGTCGGTTCGAAAGCAACCTCAGATGAAATCGTTGCCTCCGCAGCCATAGCTGCCCAGTTGGGATCTCTCGCGCAAAAGAGGGAAGAGGAAGAGATAGAGCACCCCTTCTCCGTTATTCACAGGAACGTGCTTCCCGAGGAAGTCATATTCGATGTCCCAGACAACGACTACTATGCAATAGACAGGCACTTCTCACTCCAGACACTGTGGTACTACGACGACCCCGATGGCATCTATGGGAATAACAACGGGAGATTTGAGCCGTGGGAGACCCATGAAGAACTGCAATTCAGATTCTATGATCCCTTCACCTTTCATAGATTTTCAGGGATGGAACTGAAGGTCCACAGGATTTTCTTTGCCGGACGCGACCTCCCCATGGATGAGGAGTTGAGCAACAGGTACATTCCCTCACTCATCTACAGGATAGACAACATACGCGTGCCCCCCTCCATCACAATAGACGGATTCAGACTCGAGGAACCACGCATCCGGGAACGGTTCGTGGGAGGCATATGGGTATCAGAGGAGGAGGGGCTGGTCGTCGATATGCACAGGCAGATGGAGAGGGGCATCACCATTCCCTCTCCCCACTTCGTCTCCAGGGGATTTCTCCCCAAGATACATTTCTTCGGGCGTGACTATACTGTCGTTGCCCCCTACATGACAGGCACTCCCTCCTTCTTCCTCGAACAATACATATACAAAGGTGAGGCATACGAGTATGGGGGGTTTGAGGTGCGAGTGGAGGATGTTGACGTTGACCACGACAAGGTACACCTTAAAATCACCAACCCCATAGGAAGGATATATGATTTCTGGATGATACTTGACCCACTGCACGGATTCTCGCCATCTCCACAACTATCCTCGCAGACAGGAGAGAATGTGGAGAGGAACGGCAATTCATTGCGTGATGTGTTCTTCCTCTATCCCTACTTCGTCATGGACGGGATTGCGACCTTTGTGGGCGCCGACAAGACAATCGGGGCAATGGTTAACATATACACACTCGAGAATATGGTCCGACTCTCCAACAGAACGTGCTGTCATCCCTATGAGAGAATGCCCTACCTCTATGCCACCTATGTCTATAATCAGCCCACAACCATATCCTATAAGGAAGAGTATCCAACCATAAATGATGTTGATGCGACAGAGACCTACACTTCAAACGACATCCTGATTTTCGGCGGAATTCCCTATGTGGGTGCCCCACCTCACCTTACCTCCCTGAGGCATTTTGGTGCAGATGAAGTCTTCTGGGACAGGTTTCCCAATGGCACGTTCGACATCCAAGACGTCATCGTCGAGGACAATGATGCAACGTTTACCATAACAGGCGGTGATACGGTTCTTTTTTGGGGGGGAACCTCTGCCCCCCTCTCAGATTTTCCCGCAACCATTCTTTTCCATGATGCAGACACGAATGCCGTCTATAATCCAGGAGAACCCATCATCCAGGACAATGACTCGTCGCACACGTTCACCGCGGGAGACATAGTCATTGTGGGTGTAGCTCCGCCTCCTGGAAGCTCTCTTGCGCATTTCTCCTCGGAGGAGATGTTCTGGGACAGGAATGGCAATACGGCATTCGATGGCGGAGACTGGGTGGTGAATGATGGTGGGGACAGGATGATGAGCGGGGGTGATTCCATACTTTATGGAGGAGTACCACCCATCGCACTTGTGGTGTTTCCTCCGAACGTCATGTACTGGTCTTGTGACCCCGTCGACCTGAACCAGGAGGATGAGTGGGTTCCTCATCAGAGAAACTCCATTGGCACCTGGTATGACGACGTGGACGATGACGGCACCAAGGATAGACTCTACGAGATGAACTTCTACCTTTGCGACAGCTTTGGCGTTGATGACTGTTGCACCGAGTATTCACTCGCAGGACCCTCTGGGTATTTCCTGCTCAATTTCTCAGATGTCACATGGGACGACAATGGCAACGGGATCGTCTGGGAGTCGGGTCCCGATCTGCAGCCGGGCAGGGCGGGCATAAACGATGATGCGGACGGAATTGTCGATAACGGGAGTGAGCTCGGTTATTGGGGCTCTGACGATGTATACGATTCTTTCGATGATGGCATAGACTTCTCCACACGACAGTACGAGGTGGTCAGGGTCACCACGAAAAAATCGGTTACCTTAAACCCTTCAAGCATCATAAAGATTGACGGGGAGTTAACGAAAAATGAAAGACGGAAATTCAACCTCATACTTGTGGGTACCACTTCCTCTAATTCATGGATAACTCAGCTAGTTCGAAAGAAGGCTGTTCCTGACGATGGCTCCCCCTATGACTGGATGAGGAAGGGAGGGGGATATAAGTTCTATACCAATCCCTTCAAACTCAATAAAGACATCATCGTTGTTTCGGGTCCCAGGGCATCCGATGTCCGTCATGCGGCATATGATTTCCTGAAACGTCTCGTCCAACCCCTTCCGGAGGAAGCCATACCATCCCTCATCCTCACCTCGGATGTTTCTCCACGGGAAGTGCACGCAGACGAGAATGTGGTCGTTACCTCACACATAACAGACCTTGAAGGGCATGGCATGGAGGGAATAAAAGTGACGGTGGAAATAGTCTTTCCCACCAATCAATCCTTCACTACATGTGAGGGGACAACTGATGCCAGTGGAGTCTTCTCATGCACCTACAGGGTTGCGGGGGAGTCGAATCCGGGAACATACTATGCCGCGGTAACTGTCCAGATGGGCATCTACGCCTACACTGTCAATATTCCCTTCACCGTCGTTCCTTGATTCAAGGAAAAATAAAAAATGAAAAAAAGAGTCAACCCCACTTGCCTTTCTTCATATGAGCCTCAAGCTCCGCCTTTATCATTTGCTTGATGGTCCAGGACTCTGCCTGCATCTTCTTGAAGATGACCACACATGTGGGGTCGAGATTGTCCTCGATGCCTTGCTCCGCGAGCATGGTCGCCTTCTCAAGCGTCTTGTAGAGCTTCATGTGTATGGCATTGCTCCTGCGTGACCTCGTGACGAGTCCTCCCGCCGTATCGTCAAGCAGTGCGAACTTCTCCTTGGGAGCGCCGCACTTAGGGCACTTGTCAGGTGCGTCCTCGCCATCGAACACAAATCCACAGTTGGAGCATTTCCAGAGTTTCATTTTTTTCTCCTCCTAAAACCTCTTGAACTTCTCTTTGGGTGCCTTGCAGATGGGGCATCTGTCTGGGGGATCGAAGGTGGTGTGCCCGCATACTTCACAGATGTAGATGGGCCTGTCTTTTATGTCCTCGTTTTTCTCCGAACTCTTCTTGGCGTTCCTGTACATTTCAGCGTGTATCTTTTCCGCCTCGAGAGCCCATACCATGCTCCTCTCGGCCTGATTCTCATGCTGCAGTTTTGCGACCTCGTTGAAGGCGGGGTACATCTCGTCCACCTCATATGTCTCGCCGCCGATTGCCGCATCCAGGTTCTGCGGTGTCTTGTTGATGCCTCCCAATGCACGAAGGTGGTTGCTGGCATGCACCCTCTCCGCAAAGGCAATGGCACGGAAGAGACGCGCGATGCCGGGGAATCCAGCTTTCTCGGCCTCTTCAGAGTAGACCATGTACTTCATGTGTGCCTGGCTCTCTCCCGCAAACGCGGAAGAGAGGTTCTGTTCTGTCATTTTCCTCATGGCCACACTACTTGAATCTGAATATATAAAGATATTCTTTTAGGATGTTCCTATCCCAATCATTCTTTTCATTTTTAAGTCACAAGAGAAGCTAAATCTCTGAAATAAATATGTGTCATAGAAATGTAATGAACACATTCTGCCTCGATAATTCAAATATACGGAAAGATAGGGGAAATTGTTGTGAAAAAAATAAAAGAAAAAAGCCTGCGCAAATCTGTCTCTTGTGTCTTGACCACAAAGCATTAAAACGAGAGAAAGAATTTAATTTCTGGTGTACCCATGCAGAAAATCCAGCATATCCTCTCGGGACTTGCCATCGCCCTCGCGTTTATCTATGCAGCCTCGCCCAAGGTTCCAGACTCCGTCATAATTTTTCTCATGCTTCTCTCGGGAACAATCTTCCCCGACATCGACACCGAATTCCTGCACAGGGCGCTGTTGCATAACATTTTCCTCCCTCTCTTTCTTCTCTTTTTTGTGCCGCTCTACCACTTTCTCATTTTCTTTATCGGAGGTATCCTTCTTCACTTCACCCTCGACGTTTTTTCTGAGGGCAACATACGGCTCATGTTTCCCCTGGATGTGGTGATAAAAAACAGAATCATGGATTTCCTCAACCTTGATTTGATTCGTGGCGTGCCTAACGATTCGATGCTGGCATGGCTGGTGACGGGATTTGTGACGGGAGCCGTGTGTGGTGTGATTCTTGTCTGGTATGGGGTGGTTTAGGAAAAAGCTTTTATATTTAAAGCTTTATTTTCATCATGCCTTCAGACGAGAAAATGAAAAGAAGATTGATTTATGCCAAATATTTGTTTCTACATGGGCAAGAACATGCAAGAGATGGTACAGAAGTCAGCAGAATGATTGCCATTCACAATTTTGATAATGCGGTTGAATGGATTTTGAAATGTGTGGCTTCTGAACGTGGACTCAAACCTAAAAAGGGAAAATTCTTCTTTTATGATGAATTATTGGATGGAATGAGAGATCTCCTACTAATAGTTGAAATGGGAGCGTTACATGATTTAAGAAATAGTGTTCAACATTATGGAAATATTCCCTCAGGAGAGGGCACAATTAGATACATGAAAGAAGCTGAAGATTTTCTTAAGAATGTTGTCAAAGAAGTCTTCTATATAGAATTTTCCGAATTATCTCTTGCTTCTCTAATTGAGGACGAAAGCATTAAATCATTGATGGCAGAAGCGGAAAAGAAACTCGAAGAAAATAAATATGAAGCCAGCATTAAGCTTTCATCAGAGGCTTTCTATCTAGGAGGAATTAAAGAACAGAAAAGAATTAGAGAATTATTCGAAGAGCATTGGAATTTAGGTTTCAATAATTTCGGGTCTACCATTCAAATCGGAATTGATTTTCGTGATTTCGCTAAATTTCGTTCAATTACTCCAATTCTACGTTTACCTCCATCCTCAGACGATGTTCTAATCATGACTTCATGTAAAGATGAGATTGATAAATGGAAGATAGAATCTTTTAAACAGACCAAAGAAAATGCACAATACTGTTTTACTTTTGCTTTAAAATATATTCTCAAATGGCAATCCTTCTAGAATGAGGAAGTTTAAACCTCCTCATCCTCGTCGTAGAGCAATCTCATCGTGTCGGCGTCGGGTGGCATAAACTGCAGGAAGTCCTCTGCAGCCCTCCGCGGGTCTCCTGACTTGATTATGTATCTACCCACCACGATTATGTCTGCGCCTTTCCCGAGTGCCTCGCGGGTCGTGTCTGGCGTGATGCCTCCTGCCACGGCTATCAAGGATTTTGTCATCTTCTTTATATCCTTTATGTTGCCCCACTTTGTTTCGGCAGCCAACCCTTTCTCCGCCATCGTGGTCTCGAGGTCAACGTTCCTGTGCAGAAGGACGATGTGTGGAAAGAATTTGAGTGACTCAAGCTTTTTTTCGATGTCGTCCACGTTCATCATGTCGAGTATTGAATAGATTCCCTGTTTCTGCGTTTCCTGGAGGGACTTGTTGATGGACTCCGTGGTGGACAACCCTGAAATGGCAACCGCATCCGCGGTCGCGTCCGCGGCTATCTTGACCTCTATGCGTCCCACATCAAGCGTCTTCAAATCCGCGATGATAAAAGCCGAGCGGCGCAGCTCGCGCATCTTAAGTATGATATCAACGCCGCACTTCTTTATGAGTGGTGTTCCCGCCTCGATTAAAACTCTCTCGCGCTTCGGAAGCTGATTGATTATCTTTTCTGCGGACTCAAATGAATCCAAATCGAGGGCAACCTGCAGGTAAGGCGGGTTCCAGAGGCGCTGCACGGTGAAACCCATGATGGGATGCTTGCCCCTGTCCTTTTCCTTCATTATTTTGTCGATAGAAGGATAATGCTGGAGTGCCCTGCGGATGGCGAGCTTTGTCGCCCCGTAGTTGAACTGGTAGATTTTTCTGTAATCGGTGGCTTTGGGATGGATGAATACAGACGCGACGATGACCCATTCCTCTATCTTGTCGCGTGGAATCACACCTTCCTCGACACAATCGGCGACTGCACGCGCGACAGCCGTCTGCGCAGGTCCGAAGATTTTTGAGGCGGACGTCATGCCCGAGACAGTGACCTTGGGAACGATAATCGTCGCTGGTTTTGTCAGGAGGTTGGGTCGTATGACAGAGAGCAGGGGGGTGTGTCCTTGCGAGAGCTGTGAGAGTGCACCCGCAAACGCCTGTCCCACAGGACCAGCCTTGTCTCCAATCATCAAATCCACGTGGGCAATCTCTGCCCCATCGCCCACGAGGGCTTCACCGATTTCGTACATAACCTACATGCCATCGACGCTATTTAAAGCTTTTGCTTCGATGGTAGCTTTCGAACCATTTCAGCAACGTTTATAAGTTATTTCCTCAAGGAGGCTCATGAATTACGATGAACTTCTGGAACGTGCCCTGAAGAAGATGCCACAGAGGGCTGAAGACAAGGGCAGATTTGAAATACCCCGTGCCAGCTCCATCACAGTCGGCAACCGCACCATAATCAAAAACTTCAAAGAGATTGCTGACACATTCAGGCGCGACCCCAATCACCTCCTCAAGTATCTCTCGGGCGAGCTCGCAACCCAGGGCATAATAGAAGGGATGACGGCTGTCTGTTCAGGCAGATTCTCCAATCCACAGATAAATGAGAAGGTTGAGCGTTACGCGCATGCGTATGTCATATGCCACGAGTGCGGAAAGCCTGACACAAAAATAACAAAAGAGGAAAGGGTGCACATGCTCAAGTGCGAGGCATGCGGCGCCTTCCACCCCATAAAGACGGTATAGATGCGCTACTACGTTTCTGAGAAGAAGAGCGGAAATGAGGTTGTCATCGCCATATGCGACGAGGACATACTCGGTAAGACATTCAGAAACCCTCCCTTCATACTCGAGGTGAAGGAAGACTTCTACAGAGGAACACTTGTTGACGAGTTTGAATTGCCCGCTCTGTTCAGGAAGGCAACAATCCTCAACCTCTCGGGAAAAAGCGTGGTGAGCCTTGCACAGAAAGCAGGCTTCATAAAGAAAGAATGCATTTTAAAGATTGGAAAAACACTCCACGCCCAGATGGCACGGATGTAGGTGGTCTTGTGCGGTGTGTTTCATGTGGGAAAAGAGAGGCGTTTGATGAAGGCCTTTGCATGGAATGCTATTCTGAGAAGACCCCCTTCATCCTCAAAGATGATGCGATAAAAATGTGCAGGGAGTGCGGAGCCGGGCTTGTGGGGGAATGGAGGAAAGACAAACTCATTGAAAGATATATGCAATCCGTGCTCAGAGGACAAGACATCGTGGAGAGATTCACAAAAGGAGAGAAAAATGAAGCCACATTTTCTTTTCATGAGGAAGGAAACAAATATGTCATCGATGTGGCACAAAAGAAGGTTATCTCGCCTGGAAAACAAATAATACAGCAAGGTCTTTTCTCCATAGAGAAGAGATACACAGTGTGTCCCACCTGTCAGAAAAAAAAGAGCGGCTACTTCGAGGCGATACTTCAGGTGAGGAGAATGGATGGAACGCTTACGGAAATGGAAAAAGAAAGTATTGAAAATGATGTGTACAGTTATGTGGGAAAAGAAAGAGATCCACTCGCCTTCATATCACACACGAAGATATCGCATGAAGGCATAGATTTCGACATTGGAGGAAAAAAGGTTGCCAGGCATACGGCACTATCCCTCAAGAAGAGCCATGGAGGAAAAATCTCAGAATCCAACAAAATCATGGGACGCGATAAACGCACCAATAAAGACATCCTGAGGCTTACGATAGTACTGAAGCTCCCCTCACTTCGGGAAGGCGACTACGTCATTTTTGAAGATGAGGTCTTTCGTGTGCAGAGCGTCACCAACACACTAAAATTGGCAAACGCTTTCAGCAAGAGAGGCATCCCTCAGGAAAAGATTCAGGAATTAAAAAAGAAGGAAAAGATGAAAAAACTTGATGTAGTATCGGAGAAAATTATTATCACCTCACTCACCCCGGATTTTGTGGAGGTTTTGAGAAAGGATTATACGACATCCCTCTTCCCAAGACCAAAAGACTTAAGAATAAAGGTGGGAGAGGAGTATGACGTTATCCTCCTGGAGGACAGATTATTCTGGGTGTGAGAAATGGACATAGAGACAAAGGTTGAACTCGTTAAAAGAAAACCCACAGAAGAGGTCATAGTGGAACAAGAGCTTTGTGGCATGTTTGAGACCCACGCTCACCCTCGCCACTACATAGGGTATGAGATATCGGGTTACCTTCACATTGGGAGTCTTGTGTTAGCCGGCAACAAGATAAACGACTTCGCCGAGGCAGGCATGCACACAATCGTGTTTCTCGCAGACTGGCACGCCATGCTCAACAACAAACTGGGCGGAGACTGGGAGAAGATAACGATAGCCTCAAGATACTATAGAGAGGCCTTCAAATTCTTCTGCCCCAAATCGGAAATCATTCTGGGTTCTGATTTGTACCATCACAACGATGCGTACTGGAGGAACTATGTCTACTTCTCAAAGCAGATTACACTCGCCCGGAACACTCGCTGTCTCACGATTCTGGGGAGAAAGGAAGGGGATCAACTGGATTTCGGTGCGTATCTTTACCCCCCGCTCCAGGCAGTCGATATTAGGGAGATGGACCTCGATGTCGTGCATGCAGGAATGGACCAGCGCAAGGTGCACATGCTTGTGAGAGACGCCTTTCCCAGGCTGAAGTGGAAGGTCCCCGTCGCCGTTCACCATCATCTCGTGGGAGGATTGCAGAACCCGACGCGCATGGGGTATGAGACGAGTGAGAAATTGGATTTTGAGGTATCGAACAAGATGAGCAAGTCTGTGCCCGACTCAGCCATATTCATTCATGACTCCGATGATGAGATACGGAGGAAAATACAGGGTGCCTACTGCCCTGCAAAAGTCATAGAGAACAACCCCATCATCGATTATGTCGATCATCTCGTGCTGCGAAGCCCAGAGGATGTGTTTACCATAGAACGTCCCGCAAAGTATGGCGGAACCATCACCATTGACAGTATGCGCAGACTGAAGAAGGACTACGGCGAGGGGAAAATCCATCCCCTCGATTTGAAGAATGCCATCTCAGAGTGTCTCATAAGAATCGTGGCACCCATTCGCAGGCATTTTGAGGACAGACATGAATTACTCGAGGTCTACGGGGATGTTGATATCACGCGGTGACACGATGTACGAGAAGATGATTGAGAAAATAGACATGGGAATGAAAAAGACTGAGAGGGAGAGGCACATCGCCGATGATTTCAAGGTGTTCGAGGAAGTGTTTGACAGATCGACCCTGCTCTCCCTTCACAAACTCATGAGTAAACGACTATTCGACGAGGTATGTGGCACCCTGGCCACGGGCAAAGAGGCAAACATCTATATCGCAAAAAAAGGAGAAGATGCCAACCTCGTCCTCAAGATATACAGGGTCGCCACGACCGACTTCAAGAAAAAGTGGAGCTACCTCGCCCCCGACCCACGATTTTCGAGGACGAAGAAGGATTCGCGGACCATCATTTTTGCGTGGGCCCAACGCGAGTATGCTAACTTGCGTGAGCTTTCAGGAACGGTGAACGTGCCTCGCGTCATAGATGTCCTGAATAACATACTCGTCATGGAATTTCTTGGAAAGAATGGAATTCCTTATCCCCAATTGAAGGAAGTGGGACCATCTTCCCCGGCGCGACAGTATAAGCAGATTCTTTCCATGATGAGGAAAATGTATAAAGCGGGGTATGTGCACTCTGATCTCTCTGAGTACAACATCCTCGTGTCAAGAAAACTCTACCTCATAGATTTCGCCCAGGCCACGATACTCGCCAATCCCAACGCCCAGGAATTTCTCATACGTGATATCTACAACATCACACACTATTTTTCCCCTTACACAGAGGTTTTGCTACAAGAAGAGGCAGCATCATACATCAAAGGTGATTCCACATGACAGAATATGTGAAGGTGCCCAAGATCCGTCTCGGAGTCCTCATAGGAAAGGATGGGTCAGTGAAACGCGAGATAGAAAAGCGGTTGAGCCTTCAGATTGACATCGACAAGGAGAATGACACCGCAATCATAGAACAGAAGGGTTCAGAAGACCCTCTCGCACCGTGGCGTGGGCGGGACATAGTCAAAGCCATCGCCCGCGGGTTTTCACCCGAGAGGGCATTCCTCCTCTTCGACGAGGACCTCGTCTTTGAAATCCTCGATATGGAAGATTTTCTGGGTAAGTCAGAGAATGCCATGCTGAGGGTGAGGGCAAGGCTCATCGGCAAGAATGGCAAGACGAGGAGGATAATCGAGGAGATGACTGGGGCAAAGGTTGCCATCTACGGTCGTACAGTCTCCTTCATAGGCACCTTCGAGGAGGTCTTCGACGCCAAGCATGCATGTGAGATGCTCTTGCATGGGGATGAGCATGCCACGGTCTACCGCTATCTGGAGAAATTGAGGAAGAAGAAAAAGAAGGAGGGATTGAGTCTGTGGAAATAATCCAATTAATCAGAATCGAGGCCAAAAAACTTAAAAGTAAAATATATAAATCAATACATAGCTGAGGTGTTAAAATGAAGAAAGATGCCTTAGATAAATTGATTGTGAACGAGAAAGAGAGTGCAGATGTTGATTTATTGGCAACATTAATAAATGGATTTCTCCGCTTTACCAAGGAGGGAGAAATAATTTTTGAAAGACAATTTTTCAAACAAACAGATTGGAAAAAGTACTAATATATCTTCTTGGTAGAAAAGCGATCTACATTAAGAAACTTAAACAAGGTTACAAAGAAGAAACTAAAGCAAAAGAGATTTCGGAGACGCTCAATCTGTCTGATTCAAGTGTAAGGAAATACCTATCTGTTGATCTCAAAGGAATAGTAAGAAGCAAAAAGGGATCTTATGATATTCCAAATTTCAACTTGTTTAAATGTGAAGAGGTGTTCAAGAAAGATGATGAAGTTAAGGGTGATAAGACCAAAAGGAGCAATTAAAAGACTATGGCAAAGTGGCTATTTTAAAAAACATAGATTAACACGAGAGGTCAAAGATGAGGCATTTGATAAGTTCGGATGTACATGTTCTAATTGGTCTAAACTTCTTAAAGATTGCAGATTTTTGAGAAAAGAGATAAAGGGATGGATTCAAAAAATTGAATACTCTGAAGAAATGATGACTTTCTATGTGGTCACTGGAGAAAAACCTTGGACAGACAGAAATGAGGAATTTATCAATCTAGTTAATTCATTACAGGGAGAAATATTAATTCTGGATCCTTATTATGGATTAAAATCATTTCAAATACTCTCAAAATTCCCAAAAGATAAAAGTATTAAATTCATGACATCTCAGCTTGGCATTAATGAAAATTCTAGTAGAGTGAGTCAAGATTTGAATGATTTTAGAAGAGAATTTAGAAATATTCAAATTAAAATTTATCGAAAGTCTTATGAATTACATGATAGATATATAATTTCTGATAATCTATTTGTGATAATAGGACATGGTCTAAAGGATTTGGGAAATAAGGAATGTTTCCTAATAGCTATTCCAACGATTGAAATTGCAGCCATGATTGATCTTTTACGGAAGAGGTTTAATGAAAGATGGAAAAAAGCCCAAAATTTAAAATAGAAACAGTCATTTCAAAGCAATAAGCAAACAAGACTCCTCAAACAGAAATATTTCTAAGACCCCTTTATATAAACATGCAGAAGTTAACTTCTATCCAAACAATGTTGCATATGCTTAACATCACTCTTTCCAAAATCATATCAAAATATATTATGATATGCGTAGGATACTACATAAAAAAATAGAAATAGAAAAAAAAAGAAAAAAATGAATTTGTGGGTCTAACCCATGCTGGCGACTAACTCTTGCGCTGCCTTCCTTGTCTCTTCCCTGTT